>Ga0302279_10005454_pt1 | contig 14199 bp, 12 predicted proteins | sample III_Bog_N3_3_FD_194541 | JGI IMG/M metagenome (GOLD analysis project Ga0302279, IMG submission 194541) | Peat permafrost microbial communities from Stordalen Mire near Abisko, Sweden - III_Bog_N3_3 | ecosystem: Environmental > Terrestrial > Soil > Wetlands > Peat | place: Sweden: Abisko...
CCGAGGGACAGGCAGAGGTCAAGGGCCTCCTTGTTGGTCAGGCCGAGCTCATGAGCGAGCTCGTATACCCGGATCTTCTTCGGCAACGGCTGTTACTGCCCTTCCTTCGATGTCGCACGTGCCAAAGTGCACATACGACCCTCCATCCTCGCACATCACGCCACCGGACTCTCCGGACCGCTCCGGTCCGGGTCCCCGGTGACCAAACCGAGCTCCTGCTTCAGCCGGTCGACCGCCCCGGCATCCACCGGGCCCCGCAGGGCCCGCTCGAACGCCCGGCGCTTCTGCGCCGACTCGACGCACGCCGCCGAGTCACGGCACAACCAGGCGCCACGGCCCGGGAGGATCCGCCCCGTCAGGAGCGATCCGTCCGGCCGGCGCACCACCCGCACCAGGGTGTCCGCCGGCTGCGTGCGCCGGCACCCGATGCAGGTCCGCCGAGGGACTATGCCGGACCCTCCTCGGCCGGTGCCTCCACGGTGGTCTCGGCCTCGGCCTCGGCGACCGCTTCGACGGCCACGGCGTCGTCCACGGCCACGACTTCGGCCACGTCGACGTCCTCGTCCACGAGCTCGGCAGTGGCCTCACCCTCGGCACCGTCGGCGCCCTCGGCCCATTCACTGGCGGACACGGCGGAGCCGCCCTCGGCGGGCTGCCACACCATCTCCCCGGCCTCGTTCTGGATCCACTCGCCCTCGGCCCACTCCTCGCCGGCGTAGCCCGACTCCTCCTCGGCCAGCTGGGTCTCGCTCTTGATGTCGATCCGCCAGCCGGTCAGGCGGGCGGCGAGTCGGGCGTTCTGGCCCTCCTTGCCGATGGCCAGCGACAGCTGGTAGTCGCTCACGATGACCGTGGCGGTGCCGGTCTCGTCGTCGAGGCGGACCTCGCGGACCCGTGCTGGCGCCAGCGCCGACTGGATCAGCTCGACCGGGTCGTCCGAGTACGGGACCACGTCCACGCGCTCGCCACGGAGCTCGTTGGTGACCATGCGCACCCGGGAGCCCCGGGCACCCACGCAGGCGCCGACGGGGTCGACGTTGGGATCGTTCGACCACACGGCGATCTTGGTCCGGTGGCCCGGCTCGCGGGCGGCGGCCTTGATCTCGACCGCGCCCGACGAGATCTCGGGGACCTCGAGTTCGAACAGGCGCTTGATCAGCCCGGGGTGGCTGCGGCTGACCACGATCTGGGGGCCCTTGGTCGTCTTGCGGACCTCCACGATGTAGGCCTTCAGTCGGGCACCGTGCTCGTAGCGCTCGTAGGAGACCTGCTCCGCCTGGGGCAGCAGCGCCTCCACCTTGCCCAGGTCGAGCAGGGTGTATCGGTTGTCGGTCTGCTGGACGATGCCGGTGACGATGTCGCCCTCCCGGCCGGCGTACTCCTCGTACTTGAGGTCCCGCTCGACCTCGCGGATCCGCTGGAGGATCACCTGCTTGGCCGTCTGGGCGGCGATCCGGCCGAAGTCGTCCGGGGTGTCGTCCCACTCGCGCACGACGTTCCCGTCCTCGTCGAGCTCCTGGCCGTAGACGCGGATCTCCCCGGAGTCGGGATCGATGGTGACGACCGCCTCCTCGGCGGCGTCAGGCCGGCGCTTGTAGGCCGCCACCAGGGCGTTCGCCAGGGCGTCCAGTAGCGTCTCGACGGAGATCCCCTTGTCCCGCGCGATCTGGCCGAGTGCGTCGAGGAACTCGAAATTCGTCTTGCTCATGGTGTAGCGACCTGCTTCCTCTTCTGCGTCGTCTGCTGCTTCTTCTGCCCGGGCTTCTGCTTCGGCGCGGGCTTGCCGGGGGTGTCCTGCCCACCCCAGACGAACACGGTCCGGACCCGGTCGACGTCGCCGTAGGCCAACCGGACGGGCTCCTCGGCGGAGCCCTCGACGGCGAGTGCGAACCCGTCGTCGTCCGAGGACACCAGGGTGCCGCGCAGTCGGCGCTCGCCGGGGACCTGGGGGCGCGTCTTGACCGACACGGTGGACCCGACGGCCTTGGCGAAATGGGCTGGGGTGCGCAGCGGTCGCTCGATGCCGGGGCTCGAGACCTCCAGCGAGTAGCGCCCCGGGATCGGGTCGACCTCGTCGAGCAGGGTCGAGACCGCCCGGTTGGCGTCCGTCAGGGCCTCGAGGTCCACGCCGCCCTCGCGGTCGACGGTCACCTGCAGCACGCCGGATTTCAACTCGACGTCGACCAGCTCGAGGTCGGCCCCGGTCACCACCGGCTGGAGAAGGGCGAAGAGATCCTGGACCATCTGCGCTTCCTCCTCTCCGTGTGCCGTGGTTGTCGTCGATTGCCGTACTGCCGGTGCTGCGTACTGCGTTCCGAGGCCGGCGACCTCGCGGTCCCGACCTGCGCCGCCCACCCGGTGGGGGTGTTTCCGACCAAAACAAAAGCGTGGGCTGGCCGCCCACGCTTCGTCAGCGTCACTACACCCCAACCGCACGGCAGAATGAAAAGTATAGCATTCCGCCGGGCCGCGCGGGACCCTGACCTGGTGATCCGTGCCCACCGGGCCCATCTCCGGCCGATGTGCGCCCCCCGGGCCGGATCAGGCCCCGAGCAGGGCCTCCACCGGGGCGGACAGCTCGGCCTCGCGCTCCTCGCCGGTCGCCCGGGACCGCCACTCGACGATACCCCGGGCCACGCCCTTGGCCCCGACCACCAGCCGTACCGGCACCCCGAGGAGGTCGGCATCGGCGAACTTGACCCCCGGGGACACGTCCCGGTCGTCGTAGAGCACGTCGACCCCGGCGGCCACCAGGCGCCCGTAGAGGGCGTCGGCCGCCTCGGCGACCTCGGGGGCCCGCCCGGCACCCAGGGCGGCCAGATGGACCTGGAAGGGGGCGAGCTCGGACGGCCACACCAGGCCGCGGTCGTCGTGGTGCTCCTCGGCCAGGACCGCCAGCAGCCGCGAGACGCCCATGCCGTAGCAGGCCATCGAGAAGATGGCCTCGCCGCCGTCCTCGGCCACGAAGGTGGAGCCCGGCATGACACTGGAGTACTTCTCCCCCAGCTGGAACGTGTGGGCGGCCTCCACCGACCGCACCAGTTCGACCGGGGTGCCGCACCTCGGGCAGGCGTCCCCGGTCACGACCTCGGCGTAGGAGCCCCACTCGTCGACGGTGAAGTCCCGGCCCAGGAGGGCGCCGGCCATGTGATGATCGGGGCGGTTGGCCCCGGTGATCCACGGGCCGGGCCGGGCCACGCCCCGGTCGGCCACCACGGTGATCCCGGCACCCTGCTGACCCATCGGTCCGATGTACCCCTTGACCAGGGACGGGTGGGCGGCGAAGTCGTCCTCCTCGAAAAGGCGCCACCCGCTGGGCAGGCGGGCCTCGCGGTCTCCGGCCAGCAGGAGCAGTACGGGGCGCCCGTCGGCGTCGACCACCGCCAGGCTCTTCAGCAGGTCGGCCTCGGTGATGGCGGGGTCGTCGAAGAAGGCGACGACCTGCTCGATACCCGGGCGGTCCGGGGTGTGGTGCTCGACCGGGGCGCCGGCGTCGGCCGGGGGGGCCACCGGGTCCGAGAACCCGCCGCGGGCCGCCGCTTCCACGTTGGCCGCGTACCCGCAGCCCGGGCAGCTGACGAAGTGGTCCTCCCCCACGACCGAGGGGACCATGAACTCGTGGTTCACGTCGCCGCCGATGGCACCCGATTCGGCCTCGACCGGCGAGACGTCCAGGCCCATCCGGGCGAAGATGCGCAGGTAGGCGTCGTACACGATGCCGTACGAGTCCTGCATGGCCGCCTTGTCGACGTCGAACGAGTAGGCGTCGCACATGATCAGCTCACGGGTCCGCAGGAGCCCGAACCGGGGCCGGGCCTCATCGCGGAACTTGACCTGGATCTGGTACACGGTGACGGGCAGCTGGCGGTACGAGTCGACCTCCGCCCCGACCGTCACGGTCACGACCTCCTCGTGGGTCGGCCCGAGGACGAACGAGCCGCCGCGGGTCTCCAGGGTCATGGCCGGCAGGGCGTCGCTCCCGAACAGCTCGGCCCGGCCGCTCTGCTCCCACAATTCGCGGGGATGGAGGGCCGGCAGCAGCAGCTCCTGGCACCCGGCGGCGTCGAGCTCCTCACGGATGACTCCCTCGATCCGGTGCAGTACCCGCAGCCCCAGCGGCAGGAACGTGTAGACGCCCGACGCCAGCCGCCGGATGAACCCACCCCGGACCAGGAGCTGGTGGCTGACCACCTCGGCATCAGCCGGGGCCTCACGCAGGGTACGGACGAGGAGGCGGGACATGCGCATGGGCGGAGATCCTACCGGTACGCCACCACCGCCCCCGACCCCGGATCCCGGTGCCGGGCACCGACCGCAGGTCCCCGGGGACCCGGGCACCCGGTCCGTTCAGTCGGTGGGTGCGCCCTCGTCGCCGAAGCGCTTCCGGATCAGCTCGACCTTCGACTCGGAGGCGTTGGCGTCGGCCCCCTTGGCGTCGAGCAGCTCACGGCGGTCGGCCTCGGCCTCGGCCTCGGCTCCGGCGTCGGCGGCCGCCAGACGGGCCTCGACGCCCTCGGCCACCAGCCGCTCGGCCTCGGCCACGAGGGCCTCGACCATTTCGTCCTCCGGCACGACCCGGACGATCTTTCCCTTGATGAACAGGTGCCCCCGCTTGCGTCCGGCGGCGATGCCGAGGTCGGCCTCGCGCGCCTCACCCGGGCCGTTGACCACACAGCCCATGACGGCCACCTGGATGGGCAGGTTCCGGTCGCCCAACGCGTCCTGTGCCGCCTGGGCGACGGCGATCACGTCGATCTCGGACCGCCCGCAGCTGGGGCAGGCGATCAGGTCGAGTCCCTTGCGCTCTCGCAGACCGAGGGCCTCGAGGAGCTGACGGCCGGCCCTGGCCTCCTCGACGGGGTCGGCGGTGAGCGAGTACCGGATGGTGTCGCCGATGCCCTCGGCCAGCAGGGTGGCGATCCCGGCGGTTCCCTTCAGGAGGCCACCGGGCGGGGGGCCGGCCTCGGTCACCCCGAGGTGGAGCGGGTAGTCGAACGTCTCCGACGCCAGCCGGTACGACTCGATCATGAGCGGGACCGACGACGCCTTGACCGAGATCTTGACGTCGTCGAAGTCCACCTCGGCGAAGTAGGCGAGCTCCATCCGGGCCGACTCCACCAGTGCCTCGGGAGTGGCGCCGCCGTACTTCTTGTAGAGGTCGGGGTGCAGTGACCCGGCGTTGACGCCGATGCGGATCGGCACGCCGCGATCCTTGGCTTCGGCGGCCACCAGCTTGATCTCGTGGGGCTTGCGCAGGTTCCCCGGGTTCAGCCGCAGCCCCTGCACACCGGCCTCGAGGGCGGCGAGCGCCATCTCCACGTGGAAGTGGATGTCGGCGATGATCGGCACCGGCGACCGCGGCACGATCCGGGCCAGGCCCTCGGCGGCCGACTCCTCGTTGCACGTGCACCGCACCAGGTCGGCCCCGGCGGCGGCCAGCGCGTAGATCTGCGAGAGCGTGCCGTCGACGTCGGCCGTCTTGGTCGTGGTCATCGACTGGACGGTCACCGGGGCGCCACCGCCCACGGCCACGTCGCCGACGTGGATCTGCCGGGTCGGCCGCCGGTCGGTGAGGGATCCCCGCGGAGGTGCCATGTCTCCATGCTAGGGGTGGCGGTGGCCGGGCGAGCGCCGGGTGGCGCCCCGACCGGCCTAGCGGGTGGGTGCCATGCCGACGACGGGCTGGTTAAGGCGCAGGGCGCCGGCCGAGCCGAAGAAGCCGGCGTCGCCGTAGTTGAAGATGCCGCCGTCGGAGGCCACCAGCCAGTAGCCCTGGCCGTCCGGGGTGGCGGCCATGCCCACGATCGGCTTGTTCAGGCGCAGGGCGCCGGCCGACCCGAAGAAGCCGGCGTCGCCGTAGTTGAAGACGCCGCCGTCGGAGGCCACCAGCCAGTAGCCATGGCCGTCGGCGGTCCGGGCCATGCCCACGATCGGCTTGTTCAGGTGGAGCGAACCGGCCGAGCCGAAGAACCCGGACCCCGGCCCGTAGTTGAAGACCCCGCCGTCGGCGGCCACGGTGAAATAGCCCTGGCCCGTCGGACTGGCCAGGGCGACCTTACGGATGACCGCGTCCTCGTAGTCGGCGATCAGGAGGTCGCCGGAACTGTCGAGGGAGATCCCCGTCGGGCCGCTGAGTTGTGCATCGGTTGCCGGGCCGTTGTCCCCCGAATAGCCCTGGGTGCCGGTCCCGGCGATCGTCGTGATGATTCCCGTCGAGGCGTCGACGTGTCGGACGCCATATCCCCCGACCTCGGAGATCAAGAGGTTTCCCACCGAGTCGACGGCGACGTCGATGGGCTCGGCCAGGCTTGCGCTCGTGGCCGGACCGTTGTCCCCGGATTCGGCGTTGATGCCGTTGCCGGCCACCGTGGTGATGATGCCCGAGGGATCGACTTCGCGGACGACCTCGTTGCTCCCGTCGACGACGAACAGGTCCCCAGCCGGGTCGACCGCGAGGCCGGTCGGGTAGTCCAGTTTCGCCGAGGTGGCCGGTCCACCGTCACCCGCATAGCCGGGCATGCCGTTGCCGGCCACGGTGGTGATGATCCCGGCGGCACTGATCCTCCGTACGACATCCTGGTCGGAGTCGGCCACATAGAGATCACCGGACAGGTCGACGCTGATCGCACAGGGGCCGTCGAGCTCGGCAGCCGTCGCCGGTCCTCCGTCACCCGTGTCTCCCACCGTGCCCGTTCCGGCAAACGTGGTGATGATCCCGGACCTGTCGACCCTGCGGATCACGTGGTTGCCGTAGTCGGCGATGAAGAGGTTGCCGGAGGCGTCCACGGCCACACCGGGGTCGTACTGCAGTTCCGCCGACGTCGCCGGTCCGTTGTCGCCGGAGTAGCCACAGGTGCCATTGCCTGCCACGGTCGTGATCACCCCCTGCGACGAGACCTTGCGCACCACGCAGTTCGTGTTGTCCGCGATGTACAGATTGCCGGATGTGTCCGAGACCGCATCCTCAGGGTCTTGGAGCTGTGCACCGGTCGCTGGTCCACCGTCGCCGGAGTAGCCCTGGTTGCCGGTTCCGGCGACCGTCGTGATGGTCCCGGGCACCGACCCCGGTGCGGCCGAAGCCACCCGGTTGCCCACCGGGCCGAACAGTGCGGCAGCCAGCAGTGCGGACCCGACCACGACTCCCCATGCACCGGGCCGCGCACCCGATCCCTCCCCCACGGGGGTCACCCGAACGGGTTGGCCTGGGGATGGAGGAGATCGGTCAACAGTGACGTCGTGAAGAGCACGGCCAGGAACGCCACCAGCGCCCACGTGTATGGAAGCAATTTGGCCACGTCGGCGTGGTAACGCACCCGCGAGCCCGTGCTCCGGATCTTCTCGTAGACGGCGATGGCCACGTGCCCACCGTCGAGGGGCAGCATGGGGAACAGGTTGAAGATCCCGACGAACAGGTTGATCGAGATCAGGACGATCAGCAGGTCGCCGATACCGGCGTGCACCGCGTCCTTGGCCGTCTGGACGACCCCCACCACCGACTGGACACGGGTGCCGTTGGCCGACGCCTGGCTGGCCGCCCTGGCGCTGGTCAGCTGACCGAAGCGCTGGACGGTGGCGGACGGTGAGAACAGGTGGGCCACGCCGACCACCGACGCCCAGGAGAACCGCACCATGTCGGCGGCCGAGCGCACGACCCCGGTCACCGGGCCCACCCGCTCGACCGGCGAGCCCAGACTCACGCCGATGAGCCCGTAGGGCGCAGTGCCCGGCGGCTGGGTCAGTCCCGGTTCGTGCACGGTCCGTCCGTCCAACGGGGTGACCACGATGGTCCGGGTGGTGCCCGTCCGGTCGACGACGAGCGTCACCGGCTGGCCCGGATGGCGGTGGAGCTGGGTCACCAGGGTGTCGCCGTTGCCGCTCACCGCGTGTCCGTCGGCCGACACCACGACGTCACCGGCACGCAACCCGGCCACCTGGGCCGGGCCCGGGCGGCCGCCGACGGCGACCACCTGCAGGATCCCCACCTTGTCGCCGTTCGGGAGGCCGACGAGGGTGACCAGCACCACCAGGAGGACGAAGGCCATGAGGAAGTGCATGGCCGATCCGGCCACCGCCACCAGGAGCCGGGAGTGGAACGGCTGCTCGCGGTAGGTCCGGGCCTCGTCGGCGGGGTCGACCTCCTCCAGGTTGGTCATCCCGGGGATCTTCACGTACCCGCCCAGCGGGATCGCCTTGACCCCGTACTCGGTCTCCCCCCGCCGGAACGACCACAGGCGGGGGCCGAACCCGAGGAAGTACTCCGTCACCTTCATGTGGCCGCGCTTGGCGGCCAGGAAGTGTCCGAGCTCGTGGACCATGATCATCACGATCAGGCAGGCGACCACGATGAGGAGGTCGACCTGGCCGGTGGCGATCGAGAGCCCCACCACGGCCCCAACGACCAGGCCCAGCTCCACCAGCGAGCGGACCGCCGACTTGCCGCCGTCGGGGGTCCCGGCCGCCGCTGGCGGGATGTCGGGGGCGTCGACGGGACGGAGGTCGACGGCGCTCATCGTGCCCCCCGGTCGCGCACGGTCCGCTCGGCCAGCCGTCGGGACGCGGCATCGGCCTCCAGCACGTCCTCCACGGTCCGCTCCCCCGTGCCCGAAGCCTCGTAACCGTCGAGGGTCGCCTCGACCACCTGGGCGATCGCCGGCCACGTCACCCGTCCGTTCAGGAAGGCGGCCACGGCGACCTCGTTGGCCGCGTTCAGCCACGCCGGGGCGAGGTCGCCGGTGCGCCCGGCCCGGTAGGCGAGGTCCAGGCAGGGGAACGTGATCCGGTCGGGTGCCTCGAACTCGAGGACCGACAGTGCCGTCCAGTCGATGGCGCCGAAGGCAGTGCCGAGCCGGCCGGGGTAGGCCAGGGCATAGCCGATGGGCAGGCGCATGTCGGGCAGGGAGAGCTGGGCCACCACGGCTCCGTCGACGTACTCCACCATGGAGTGCACGATCGACTGGGGGTGCACCACCACGTCGATGGCGTCGTAGGGCACACCGAAGAGCTCATGGGCCTCGATGACCTCGAGTCCCTTGTTCATCAGCGTGGAGGAGTCCACGGTGATCTTCGGGCCCATGGACCAGGTCGGATGGGCCAGCGCCTCGCCTACGCCGACGTCGGCGAGTTCGTCCGCCTTACGGCCCCGGAACGGACCGCCGGATGCCGTCAGCAGGAGCCGCGCCACGTCCTCGGCGCGTCCGGCCCGCAGGCACTGGTGGACGGCGCAGTGCTCCGAGTCCACCGGTATGATCTCGGCGCCCGGCGTCTGCCGCACCCGGGCCACGACCGGCGCGCCGGCGATGATCGACTCCTTGTTGGCCAGTGCCAGCCGGCGCCCGGACTCGAGCGCGGCGAGGGTGACCGTGAGGCCGGCGAAGCCGACCACCCCGTTCACCACCACGTCGGCCTCGGTGGCGATGGACGCCAGCCCGTCGACCCCGGCCACCACCTCGGTCCCCGGAGGCAGCCGGCGGGCCAGGCCGGCGGCGAACGACGGGTCGCCCACCGCCACGGTCCGCGGCCGGAACTCGAACGCCTGGGCCACGAGCGCGTCGACCGAGCGCTGGGCCCCGATGGCCGCCACCTGGTAGCGCCCGGGGTCCTGGCGCACCACGTCGAGCGTCTGGGTCCCGATCGACCCGGTCGATCCGACGACACTGACCGACGTCACGTCGGAGCCCTCCGGGGTCGTCACGGTGCGGCGCCGGTCGGAGGTCTCATCCCACCAGCCTGCCCGAAGATCACCCGATGTTGAGCGCGCGGACGAGGTAATAGGTGGCGGGCAGCACGAAGAGGAGGGCGTCGACCCGGTCGAGGACGCCACCGTGGCCGGGCAGCACCGTGCCCATGTCCTTCAGCCGGAGGTCGCGCTTGAGCAGCGACTCGCACAGATCCCCCAGCGGGGCGACGACGGCGACCACCACGCCGAGCAGGGCGGCGTTGGCCGGCGACCACGGGTGGATGGCGCCGACCACCACGGTGGAGACCAGGATGGAGGCCAGGGAGCCCCCGGCCAGGCCCTCCCACGTCTTGTTCGGGCTGACGTTGGGCGCCAACTGCCGGCTGCCGATCCACCGGCCCACGACCAGGGCCCCGACGTCGTTGGCCACTGTGGCGATGATGGCGCCGAGCAGGAAGGCGATGCCGTGCCGGTCCGGGAACGTGGTCGGGTCGAGCAGGAGGCCGGCGTAGGAGCCGAGCACGGCCACCCAGCCCACCACCAGCAACGTGGACGCGGTGCCGGCCACGGCGGAACCCCGCTCCACCCCGAACAGGTACCAGAGGAGCGTGAAGGCCACGATCAGCACCAGGACCAGGGGGAGTGCGGCGATCCCCTTTTCGTAGGCACCGACCATCAGGGAGATCGTCCCGACCAGACCGAGCAATGTCGCCGGACGCCAGCCCGCCCGTCGCAGGACGGCGAACGCCTCGCCGGCGGCGAACGTCACCACCAGCAGGCTCAGGACGAGGGAGGGGACGGTCCCGATCTTGAAGGCGAGCAGCGCGACGACGGCGACCGCCACCCCGGTCCCGACCCGCACGCCGGTGCTACCGCCGCCCTCTTCACGCTGACGACGGGCACGGGGTTCCCGTGCAGGCGGGGGGGCCCCACCGGTGACGTCCGGCGTGTAGTTACTGCTGGAGCGCAGCGGACGTCCCTCGCCCGACTGGCGACGCGACCGTCGGGTGGGCGGCTCATCGGAGCCGGTGTCGACGGCGTCGACCGAGGGGGCGGCCAGGGACGTCGCGGGCGCCGAGACGGATTCGGAGGCCTGCCCCTGGTCGGCCAGGCGATCGGCGGCGGCCAGTCCCGCCAGTCCGGTCTTCCGGCGCCCGGCACCCGGCACGTCAGCCACCGAGGCGCCGGGGGGCTCGGCCGCCAGCGGCTCGGCCGACACGCCCTCGGTGTCGTCGGGGCGCTTGGCCTTGAGTCGGGCCGGGAGCAGTCCGCTGCGGCGGACCCGGCCCATGCGGGCGGTGCCCGTCGGACGGTCCGCGTCCCCGACCGGGGCGATCCCATCGGCCGGTCCGGCCTCTTCGGCCACGATGGCGGCGCCGGGCTCGTCGGCGCCGGGGTTGCCCGCCTCGCCGGACCGGGGTGCCGCGGCGGCGGTCACCTCGGCGGCCACCACGGCCATGGTGGCCTCACCGGTGAACACCGGCTCCTGTCGCGAGGTCACGGTGTTCTCGAAGAGGCGCTCCTCGGGCTCGGCGGCGGGACCGACGGCGGGAACGGGCTCGGTGATCGGGTCGGCAGAGGATGCCGTCGACGACGGCCCGGGCTGACCCGGCTTCACCGAGTCGAGGTCGAACTCCCACGGCCGGCGTTCCTCGTCGGTGCTGTCGGTCTCGTCGAGCGCACCCAGCGACGCCCGCTCGTCGCTGAACATCGCCGGCTCGAACTCCTCTTCATGGGCCGTCCAGTCGGCGTCCTCCTCGCGCCAGGTGGGCGGCAGGATGCCGTCGGGGGCACCCCCGTCGTCGTCCCGGGCCAGGACGGCCGGCACCTGCCCGGTGGCTGGCTCGGTCCAGTGGGGCAGCTCGGCATGGGCCGCGTCGGCCGACGGCTCGGACTCGGCCGCCACGTCGTCCGGGACGACGGGCTCGTCGATGATCCGGACCGACGCGTGGGTCGACGTGTCCTTGGTGATGTGGGCGGGCGGCACGACGGGGAGCTCCGAGGTGATCTCAGCGGCGGTTTCGGCGCCGATGATGCGCACCCCGCCGGTCGAGGGACCGGCGTCCGGGCGCGACGGGTCCCCTTCGTCCTCCGCCTCGTCGTCTTGCCTGTCCGGGCCATGCTCCACGCTGATAATTCCTCCAAAGGAACGGACCATCGGGCCGGCCCGTGTCGGTGCCGGGCCGTCGGTCGGCCCGGTGTCGTCTCCGGACCGCCGCCCGGGTGCGCTCAGATCTCGAGGAGCTCCTGCTCCTTGTGGGCCAACAGCCGGTCGATGGCGGCCACGTGGTCCTGGGTCAGCTTGTCCAGGTCCTTTTCCACGCGCTCCAGTTCGTCGGTCGAGAGGTCGCCGTCCTTCTGCATCCCCTCGAGCTCCTGGCGGGCGTTGCGGCGCATGTTGCGCACGGTGACCCGCCCGTCCTCGGCCTTCTGCTTCACGACCTTCACGAGTTCCTTGCGGCGCTGCTCGGTCGGGATCGGGAAGGACAGTCGGATGACCGTGCCGTCGTTCGACGGTGTGATGCCCAGGTCGGAGCTCTGGATCGCCTTCTCGATGGCACCGAGGGAGCTCTTGTCGTAGGGGGACACCACCAGGAGCCGTGCCTCGGGAACACTGAATCCGGCCATCTGGCGCAGCTCGGTCTCGGTCCCGTAGTAGTCGACCTTGAGGTGCTCGACCAGCGCCGGCGTGGCCCGCCCCGTCCGGATGGCGCTGAACTCCGCCTGGGTGTGTTCCACCGCCTTGGCCATGTGGTCGCCGGCATCGGATACCACGAGTGCGATCAGATCGTCGTCCATTAGCCGACCAGCGTAGTCATCGTCGTCACCGCACACCCGGTGGCCGGTTCGAACTGGGGATTCACCGGACCAGGGTCCCGATCGACTCGCCGCTCAGGGCCTTGCGGATGTTTCCGGGCTCCATCAGGTCGAACACCCGGATCGGGAGCCCGTTGTCCATGCAGAAGGTGATGGCGGTCAGGTCCATGACGCGCAGGTCCTTGGACACGACCTCCATGAAGGAGATCTCGTCGTAGCGGGTGGCCGACGGATCGATCCTGGGGTCGGCTGAATACACGCCGTCGACGCCACCATGGGTGCCCTTGCAAAGCAGGACGGCCTCGATCTCGGCCGCCCGCAGGGCGGCAGAGGTGTCGGTCGTGAAGTAGGGATTGCCCATGCCTGCGGCGAAGACCACGACCCGGCCCTTCTCGAGGTGGCGGATGGCCCGACGACGGATGTAGGGCTCGGCCACCTCGGCCATCTGGACGGCCGACAGCACCCGTGTGGCCTGGCCGTGATGTTCGAGGGCGTCCTGGAGGGCCAGGGCGTTGATCACCGTGCCCAACATGCCCATCGTGTCCGAGGTGGCGCGGTCCATGCCGGCACCCGCACCGGTGGTGCCACGCCAGATGTTGCCCCCGCCGACCATGACGGCCAGCTCCAGGTCGAGCTCCTGACGCGTCTGGGCGATCTCCCGGGCCAGCTGTTCGACCGCGGCTGCATCGATCGTCTCGTCCGAGGCGGACGAGGCCAGGGCCTCGCCCGACAGCTTCAGGATGATGCGCTGGCGCTCGCCCACCGTGTCGTCAGTCGCCGACGACGACCTGGGCGAACTCCGTCACGGTGGCGTCGCCGAGGAGCTTCCCGATGGTCTGCTTCTCGTCCTTCACGAAGGGCTGGTCCACCAGGACCCGTTCCTTGTACCAGCCGTTCAGACGGCCTTCGATGACTTTCGGCAGCGAGGCCTCCGGCTTGCCCTCATTGAGGGCGATCTTCTCGATGGTCTCGCGCTCCGCGGCGACCTCGGCCTCGGGCACGTCCTCGCGGTGGATGTAGAGGGGACGTGCGAAGGCGATGTGGGCGGCGATGTCGTGGGCGAGCTCCTTGGTGCCCCCGGCCACGGCCACGGCCACGGCGTTGACACCCCGACCGGCCTGGAGGTGGAGGTACGAGTCGACGGCCCCGTCGGCCGGGGCGTCGATCCGGACCACCTTACCGAGGGAGATGTTCTCCTTCAGGGTGATCTTCATCGAGTCGAGCTCGTCAGCCCGCTCGGCCACGGCGTCGACTCCCTTGGCGGCGACCAGGTCGGCGAGCTCGCCCACGAAGGCCACGAACTGGTCGGACTTGGCCACGAAGTCGGTCTCGGAGCGGAGCTGCACGATGGCCACGACGTCGTCGGTCTGGCCGATGGCGACTGCGCCCTCGGAGGCTTCACGATCGGCGCGCTTGGCCGTGCTGGCCAGTCCCTGCTCACGCAGCCAGGTGACCGACTTGTCCATGTCGCCCTCGTTCTCCTCCAGCGCCTTCTTGGCGTCGAGCATGCCCACTCCCGTGAGCTGACGAAGCTTCTGGACGTCCTTGGCGGTGAATGCGGACACGGTCAGACCTCCTCGGTCGGATTCGGCGCAGCCGGGGCCTCGGCAGCGGGGGCCTCGGCAGCGGGGGCGGCAGGCGCCTCGGCAGCGGGGGCGGCGGGCGCCTCGGCAGCGGCAGGCGCCTCGGCAGCGGGGGCGGCGGGC
>Ga0302279_10005457_pt1 | contig 14196 bp, 17 predicted proteins | sample III_Bog_N3_3_FD_194541 | JGI IMG/M metagenome (GOLD analysis project Ga0302279, IMG submission 194541) | Peat permafrost microbial communities from Stordalen Mire near Abisko, Sweden - III_Bog_N3_3 | ecosystem: Environmental > Terrestrial > Soil > Wetlands > Peat | place: Sweden: Abisko...
AGCCGGCTCGGTCGACGACGTCGCACCCGAACCGGACTTGGCGGCGGCGTGGTGCCGGCGGGCGAGGTGCTTGAGCTTGTTGGCCTGGGCGAAGGGGTCGGGCATCACGTAGGACGCGGCGGGCGACGTCGACGTGGGGGTACTCGAGGCCATCACCGGGGACGAGGCGACGGTCGACGAGGTCGACGGCACCGTGTACTGGGAGGAGTTGGCGTCCTGCCCGGCGGCGGCCGACTGCTTGGCGGCCGCGTTGGCCGAGGGGGTGGACGGGATGAGGGCCGGCACGCCGACGGCGACCACGGCGACCGACGCCACGGTGCCGGCCAGCATGGCCTTGGACCGACCGTCGGGCAGCGGGGACTCGCCCATGAGCCACTGGGTCCACTGCTTCATGGACTGCAACCAGCTGTTCATCCCGGAGCCCCTTCGAAGCTGGATGCGTGCGCCGGTCGGCGACAACGGCATCCTGTCCAGCTACCCGCGCCGGGCGGCCGGGAACACCCCGCTCCGCCCCGCCCGACCGTGGACTGTTGACCGCGTCACTATACCCGTCCTGGCCCGATCTGACGAGGGCGACCGGTATCGCACGCCCCTGACCTGGGACGACGCCAATCCCGACCTCGCCCACGGCTCCGCCCTACGCTCAGGTGCCGGTGCAGGGGGCACCGCACCGTTCTCCGGGGAGGCCGACACATGAGCATCAGGGTGATCCAATGGGCGACCGGCGGGGTCGGGCGGGCGGCGGTGGCCGGGATCGTGGCCCACCCGGAGCTCGAGCTCGTGGGGTGCTGGGTGCACAGTCCGGACAAGGTGGGCGTCGACGTGGGCGACCTCTGCGGACTGGAGCCGCTCGGCGTGACGGCCACCGACGACGTGGATGCGCTCCTGGCCCTCGGGGCCGACTGCGTCCTCTATTCGCCGATCATGGCCGACCCCGCGCTCGTGGCCCGGATCCTGGCGTCGGGAGCCAACGTGGTCACCCCGCTCAACTGGTTCTTCCCCGGGGGGCGCGACGAGTCCACCATCGAAACGGCCTGCGCCGCCGGGGGGACGTCGGTGCACGGGACGGGCATCCACCCCGGGGGGATCACCGAGCGGTTCCCGCTCATGGTGTCCGCGCTCGCCCAGTCGATCACCCACGTCCGGGCCGAGGAGTTCTCCGACATCCGGACCTACGACGCACCCGACGTGGTCGCCAACATCATGCTCTTCGGCAAGACCCCCGAGGAGGCCCAGGCCTCGATGATGCCGGCCATCCTGGGCGACGGGTTCCAGCAGTCGATCGCCATGGTCGCCCACGCACTCGGGTTCGGCATCGACCCCGCTGTCTCCATCTCGCACGAGGTGGCCGTGGCAACGGCGCCCATCGACTCCCCCATCGGACCCATCGCTCCGGGTCGGATCGCCGCCCAGAAGTTCCGCTGGGTGGCGACCGTGCGCGACGAGCCCGTCATCACCGTCGCCACCAACTGGTTCATGGGACAGGACCACCTCGATCCGGCCTGGACCTTCGGGCCCGAGGGCGAGCGCTTCGAGGTCGAGGTGACCGGCGACCCGTCGGCCATGGTCACCTTCCACGGCTGGCACCCGGACTCGATTGCCGCCGGACTCGCCCGCAACCCGGGTGTGGTGGCCACCGCCACCCACTGCGTGAGTGCCATCCCGTCGGTCGTGGCCGCCGATCCGGGCATCCGCACCTACCTCGACCTTCCGGCCTATGCCGGCCGGGCTGCCGCCCACCTACGCTGAGCCGACCGGGCCCCGGCTCCGGGGACGCACGCGTCGCGGCAGGGGTTGAGTAGGGTCCCGGGCCATGGAGCTTGGCATCGCACTCCCGACCATGGCCACCGGTTTCACCCGCTCGACCTTCGTGGAGTGGTGCCGAGGGATCGACGAGGGCCCGTACTCGAGCATCTCGGCCGGTGAGCGCATCACCTTCCACAATCCCGAGCTCCTGGTCACCAACACGGCGGCGGCGGCACTGACCGAGCGGGTCCAGGTGATCACCAACATCACGGTCCTCCCGCTGCACCGTCCCGCCCTGTTGGCCAAGCAGCTGGCCACGCTCGACGTCGTCGCCGACGGCCGGCTGGTCGTGGGCGTGGGCGTGGGCGGTCGCCAGCAGGACTACCGGGCGCTGGGCGTGTCCTTCGAGGGCCGCCACCGGACGCTCGACGCCGGCGTGGCCGAGCTCCGGCGCCTGTGGGCGGGTGGCCCCGCCTACGAGGGCGGCCAGCCCGTGGGTCCGGCTCCGCACCGACCCGGCGGTCCCCCGCTGTGGGCGGCGGCCATGGGGCCCAAGTCGATGGCCCGGGCGGCGGCCTGGGCCGACGGGGTCACCGGGTTCTCCATCGGGGCGGACCCGGGCGAGATAGCCCGGGGCAACCGGCTGGCCCTCGACGCATGGGAGGCCGAGGGGCGGAGCCAGCGTCCGAAACTGGTCAGCGGCGCCTTCTACCTGCTGGGCGCCGACGACGCCCAGGCCGACGCCGAGCTCAAGCGGTTCGCCCGCGCGTACCTGGCCGTGTTCGGCGACGGCGCCGCCGACGCCCTCTCCCAGCTGGTCGGACTGAGCTCGCCCGCCCGGCTGCTCGACACGCTGGCCGCCGCCGAGGCGGCCGGTTGCGATGAGTTCATCCTGGTTCCCGGCACGGTCGACCCGGACTGCCTCGAGCGCACCACCGCCGCCCTCGCCGGCTGACCCACGCAGTTCGGCCCGGTCCGGCGAGGCCGGTCAGATCGAGAAGTCCTCGCCCTTCCACACACCCGCCGCCGACGGACGGATCTCGTGGGCACGGACCCGGCCGTGCACCTCGTGCTCGAGGGCGTCGACCTGGCGCTGCAGTGCGCCGAGTGTGACGCCGACGAGATCCGGGAGCAGCGAGTCCTCGACGTCGAGCAGTGCGGTCGTGCTCCGTGGCCGGCTGCGGGCGATGACCTGGCCGGGGACGCCGACCACCACCGAGTCCGGGGGCACGTCGTGGACCACGACGGCGTTGGCACCGATCCGGCTGCCGCTGCCGACGGTCAGCGGACCGAGCAACTTCGCCCCGGCACCGATCGTGACCCGGTCCCCCACCGTCGGATGGCGCTTGCCGGCCTCGAGTGAGGTACCGCCGAGCGTCACCCCCTGGTAGATGGTCACGTCAGTGCCGATCTCCGCCGTCTCGCCGATGACGACCCCGATGGCGTGATCGATGAACAGGCCCGGGCCGATGACGGCGGCCGGATGGATGTCGACCGCCGTCCAGGTGCGGACCAGCGCGGAGGTGACACGGGCCGTCAGCCTGTGGCCGGAGTTCCACAGGCGATGGGCGGCACGGTGCCCCCATACGGCGTGCAGCCCCGGATAACAGAGGGCGACCTCGACGGCCGTTCGGGCCGCAGGATCGCGCTCGCGCACCATGGTGACATCCCGCCGCAGCACCTCGAACACGGTCAGTCGCCGAGGCCCTCGAACAGGGCCGTGCTCAGGTACCGCTCGCCGAAGGACGGGATGATCACGACGATGAGCTTCCCAGCGTTCTCGGGGCGCTGGGCGACCTGCACCGCGGCCCAGGTGGCGGCACCCGACGAGATCCCGACGAGCAGGCCCTCCTCGTGGGCCATGCGATGGGCCGTGTCGAACGCGTCCTGGTTCTCGACCGTGATCACCTCGTCGTAGACGTCGGTGTCGAGAATCGCCGGAACGAAGCCGGCACCGATCCCCTGTATGGGGTGGGGGCCCTTGACCCCACCGGACAGGACGGGGGACGCAGCCGGCTCGACGGCGATGACCTGCACCCCGGGCTTGCGCTCCTTGAGGAACTCGCCCACGCCGGTGATCGTCCCGCCGGTGCCCACTCCGGCCACCAGGATGTCGACGCCGCCATCGGTGTCCGACCAGATCTCCTCCGCCGTGGTGCGCCGGTGGATGGCGGGGTTGGCCGGGTTCTCGAACTGCTGGGGCATGAAGAAGTCGCCGTCGCCCTTGATGATCTCCTCGGCCTTGGCGATGGCGCCGCCCATGCCGTCGGGACCGGGGGTGAGGACGAGATCGGCGCCGTACCCGCGCAGCAGCATGCGCCGCTCCTTGCTCATCGTCTCGGGCATCGTGAAGATGCACTTGTACCCGCGGGCGGCGCACACCATGGCGAGGGCGATGCCGGTGTTCCCGCTGGTCGGCTCCACCACCGTCGTGCCCGGCCTCAGCAGGCCGGCCTCCTCGGCGGCGTCGATCATCGAGACGGCGATACGGTCCTTGACGCTGCCGGCCGGATTGAAGAACTCCAGCTTGGCGGCGATCGTGGCGCCGGCGCCGTCCCCGACGTGGCGGAGCCGAACCAGGGGTGTGCCACCGATGAGCTGGGTGATGTCGTCCGCGATCCGCATGGGGGTCCTCCTCGGTCTGCCGCCGGACACCTGCCGGATCGGCCGTTGATTCCTGACCCAACGTATCGGGTTATCGGGCCTCGGGGATCGGTGCTCCGCCGGACCGCCCCGGTTTCTCGGGAGCAGGGACTTTGGGCCCTACTGGATCCGATGTACCGGGCCCCAGAATCGTGGTCCGGAACAGGTGGTCGAGTCGGAGGTGTGCAGGACAGTGGCCGTGCGTCCGAGGGAAGCAGCTGCCGTCGGGGTGACCTCGGTCAACGGCGACCTGGCGTACGATCTCCGGTGGTACGACGAGTCGCAGTCGATCGTGCCTCTCTGGTGGCTTGGCGTGTGGTAGTCCGGGACCGACGAGTTGCTGCGAACGGAGGTCCTCGACGGTCCGTGCTCGGTCTCGCCCCTGGACCTGTTCGCGTGGCTGGCGGAACTCGCTCCCGACCCGGTCGCGGTGCACCTGGTCGGCCTGGCGGCCCGGACGGTGGGGCTGGGGATGTCCCTCGCCGGTTGATGTCAGGACCGGACGGTCAGTTGCGGATCCGTGCCTGGGTCCGGCGCATCTGGCCCCGCAGGACCAGGGCCCGCAGCTGACGCTCGTCGATCTGCAGGTACCCCATCAGCGCAGAGTCGTGCTTGTGTTCGGGGAGTCGCTGGTCGGCCGACCAGGCCAGGACCTCGACCGACGGGACCTCCATGGCCCGGGCGGCGGCATCAGTGGTGTGGGACCGCTGCCGCATGACCTCGTTCAACCTGTCGCCGAGAGTCGGTGGGCGCCCGGCGTCCGAGATCCGGCGCAGTACGCCGTCGGGATGATTGACGTCGGGAACGGCGCGAGGGGTGCCAAGCTGCCGTGTTTCCGTCGTGGCCACCTCACCAGCACAGCACAGATGGATTCCGAGTGGTACTCATTCGGGTGAATCTCTGATTGACCCCACGCCCAAGGACACCTTGTTGACCACCTGACGTGGTAATCCTCCCACTTTCCGTGTTGAGAGGCCATGGGACCCCGCCTCGGCCCGGGGGGCGCGATTCGACCCGACGGGAGCACACGGGACGAAGTGCACCGGGGACAGCTCGAATTCCGGAGCGGACGGAGCGTTCTTCCGTCCTCCTTATCCGGGACGGGCTCGCCGGTCTCGCTGACGGTGCGGACCTCTCCGACCTGCCGGCGGACGACGTCCGTGTCGATCGCGCGGCTGCTCGATCGTCACCTGGGTGACAGAATCGATTCTCGATCCGGAAGGACGGCCGTCATGCGATACACACTTCTCCTCCACTATCCCGAGCAGACCGGCGAGGAGCTCGGACCCGAGGCCCTCGCCGAAGGGATGCGTGCGTTCCAGGCCTATGCCCGGGCGCTCGACGAGGCGGGCGTACTCATGGGCGCCGAGGTCCTGCAGCAGTCGGGCGCGACCACCACGGTCAGCCTGGCCAGCGGCGGGTTCGTGGTGCAGGACGGCCCGTTTGCCGACACGAAGGAGCAGCTCGGCGGCACGTTCGTCATCGAGGTTCCCGACCTCGATGTGGCGATCGACTGGGCCAGGCAGGCGCCATCGGTGGCCTGGGGTCACATCGAGATCCGACCGACCGCCACCCGTTACGTGGACGGCTCATGGCAGGGCACGCAACCGGTCACGTGAGCGACGCCGGGGCCGGCGCGGTGGCGGAAGGTGTGGCGCGGGCATCGTACGGCCGCCTGGTGGCACTGCTGGCCGCTTCGACCGGGAACATCGCCCTCGCCGAGGATGTCCTCGCCGACGCCTTCGAACGGGCCCTCGTGACCTGGCCGGCGAACGGTGTCCCGGACAACCCCGAGGGGTGGCTCCTGACCGTGTCCCGCAACCGGGTCCGCGATGTTCTCCGGTCGGCGGCCGTACGAACCGCCGCGCCACTCGAGGACCACGTCGCGGCCATGCTCGGCGACCGGGACCCGGAAGCCATACCCGACAAACGGCTGGAGCTGCTGTTCGCGTGTGCGCACCCGGCGATCAGCCCCGCCGATCGCGCGCCGCTCATGCTCCAGGTCGTGCTCGGATTCGACGCGGCGCGTATCGCTCGCGTCTTCGCACTTGCGCCCACATCGATGGCACAACGCCTCGTTCGGGCGAAGCGCCGAATCCGCGATGCGGGGATCCCGTTCCGGGTGCCCACCCGCGCCGACATGCCCGAGCGGCTGCCCCCGGTCCTCGAAGCCGTCTACGGGGCGTATGCGATCGACTGGCTCGACCAGCACGAGCGCATTCGTGAGTCGATCGCTGACGAGGCACGATGGCTCGCCGTGCTGACCGCCGGCCTGCTCCGGACCGAACCCGAAGCATGGGGCCTCGCTGCCTTACTCACCTTCGCGCAGTCTCGGGCACCTGCCCGGGTGGGCACACCGTGGCCTCCCCTCGACGAGCAGGACACGGGCCTGTGGGACCGCTCGCTCATCGCCGAGGGCGAGGCACTCCTCTGGCGGGCGCACTCGCTCGGCGCACCGCTCGGACGCTTCCAGATCGAGGCCGCCATCCAGTCCGCGCACTGCGACCGCGTTCGGACGGCGACCGTTGATCGGGCCACCGTGTACCAGCTCTACCGCGGGCTCCTTGCCATCGCACCCACCGAAGGAGCGAAGCAGGCCCTGGCGCGCTTGTCCGCCGAGCGGTGACCGTGCGCTACGGCTGACTGGTCGGTACCGCTCGTGAAGTGACGTGACCTGACCTGCCATGATCCTCTGGTGGCGAGCAACGGAACCGACGGCATGCTCAGCAGGCGGGGGCTCCTGGTGCGCGGGGTGGTGGCCACCTCGGCGGTCGTGCTGGCGGCCTGCGGCGGCAGCTCGGATCCATCGGGAACGGTCGGCACGTCGCCGAAGGCGGGGACACTCGACGACGCGTCGTTCGATCTGGGCATCGACCCGAACCGCACCGTTTTCGTTTCCGGCACCGTCGGCGGCAGGCCGGCCGCGGCCACCGGTTCCCTCTACTCGAGCGGGACGGCCACGGTCACCGGAGTGCTCACCGGCCTGGGCCTGGTGGCAAGGTTCTCGCAGCATGACCAGGCTCCGGTCTCCGGTGGCTACCGGACGGCGTCCCGACTCGATGCTTCCTTGGGACGGGCGATCACGGCGCTCGAGGGGATGTTCACGCTGGATCCCGACTATGCCTTCCGGAACGGCGTCATCAGCGGGTCGAACCAGGGACTGGCGGTCCAGGTGACGGCGCTGCCGCTCCCCGGGTCAGGCTCCGGAAGCAGCGTCACCATCCGCGGAACCTTCGGTCCGACGCCGCTTGCGCTGTCCGCGGACGCCCCTTCGGAGGTCCGGGAGATGTGGTCGGCACGGTGGATGCCCGAAAGGTCCGGTTCGACGTGACCGACGGACCGGCGAACACCGGGGAGAGCTTCCGGAACCTCCGGGTGACGGGGAACTACAGCGGTCCGACCGATCTCTTTGCCCTGATCATCGGTGGGATCACCTACTTCGGCGCCTGACCGTCCTCCGATTCATCGGTCCGCCACTCGGCCCCCGCTGCCACGACGGGCCGGAAGTCCCGGGTTCCCGAGGACAACTCCAAGATGGACACCGCCACGGTTGACGATTCCGGACGCCTGGTCAATCCTGTGAACCCTAAGTCCCATACCTGCATCGTGGGGGAACCAGAATGACCAAGTCGTCGTGGGTGTCCACCGTCCTCCGGGTCGAGAAACCGTGGGGACACGAAGAGCACTTCGCGCTCGTCGACGGTCGCTACTGCGGAAAGGTGCTGCACGTCACCGAGGGTCATGCGCTCTCGCTGCAGTTCCACGAGCAGAAGGAGGAGACCGTGGCGGTCCAGTCGGGACGACTCCTCTTCGAGGTGGGTGCCGCCGAATCCCCGTTGGAGTCGTTCGAGCTCCTCCCGGGCGAGGCGGTCCATCTCCGCCCTGGCACCCGGCACCGGATGACCGCCCTGGAGGACACCGTCGTCCTCGAGGCGAGCACGACGGAGCTCGACGACGTCGTGCGTCTCGACGATCGTTACGGACGCATCTAGTCCTCGCGGCGGAGGGGTCCGCTCGGATCTGGACCGGGATCCGCCGGCTCAGACCGGGGATCCATCGGCGAGGTCGACCGCGAACCGCTCGTGGCAGGTGGGACACTCCACCTCGGCAAGCGATGTCCCCACGGAATTGATCCTCCGGCATGGGTCCTGCAGGAAGGCGAGATCCGAGGCGTACAGGCGCCCGACGACCGCGGCGCTCACCTCGTCACCCCCGAGGCTCCCGAGTGAGGGGATCACCCGGGCCAGGAGTCCACGGCCAGGTAGGTGGGATCGGCCTTGACCCTGTCGTCACTGGTCGGCACCAGTTCGTCACGGACCGTCGCCAACCGCATGGTTCCGAACCGACGAAGCGTTCCGGCGCCGTCGAGGTGGCCCCGCGGTAGCTGGAACGGGAATTCGGATTGCCGTTCCGACACGGACTCCTCGGCTTCGGGCAGGCAGTGGCGCCGCCGAACGCTACTCCGGCACGGATCGGTCGAGGCCGGGCAGGCCGCCACCGCACCAGCTCACTGCGCCACACACCGCGTCTCACCGGACACCGTGCGACGGTCAGTCCCGATCGACCCTCCGCAGGCCTTCGTCCGGCGTCCACGACTCGACCACCAGTCGAGTGGCTTCGGCGTTGAGCCCGGTGATCACGACCTCGGTGATGTCGGCAATGTACAGATCCCCGTCGGGCTGCTCGAGTGCCCCGTCCTGGGTCATCGGACCGGCGGGTACGGCTCGCCCGGCGACCTTCGCCTCTCCCGGCCACTCGCGCTCGTTGCCCGCCTCGGGGTGGAACGTCGGCCCGTGCAGGGCGAAGCGGGGGTCCCGGGCCAGGTCGGCACCCTTGCGGGAGCCGGCCATCGAACCGAACCGGAGATCGACGTCCGTCAATTCGCACTCGATCCCGGAGATGCGTGGAGACCCATCGGCCCGCACGGTGGCGATCGTCTTGTGGCGACCGGCGTCGAACAGCGTTCGGACCCGCGCGGCGAACTCCGGTTCTGCAGCCTCGATCTCCCGCCACGCCGGCACGGTCACGCACTGTACGTGGAATTCCGCCCGATGTGGGTGAACTGTGGGGGGCGGAACGTCGACGTGTCGTCGTGGGTCGCCTCGATCCGATCCGGAGCACGTCGACCGGTGGCATCGAACGTGCTTGCCCGGCGGCACCGTGGACGGCATGCTCGCGCAGATGAGTTCCTTCGCCGAAGACGTGACGGTGCGCTCCGACGGTGAGGGCCGCTACCGCTGCCAGCTGAATGACGACTGGGACATGGTGGCGGTCCCGCAAGGTGGTGTGGTCGCTGCGGTCGCTCTGCGCGCCATGGATGCAGAGATCGACGTGCCGGAACAGCGCCTCCGCACGTGCACGACCGTCTTCGCCGGCCCGGTCACCGCCGGTTCGCTGATCATCACGATCAACGCGTTGAGACGGGGACGGTCGGCAACCCAGCTGATGGCCACCGTCACCAACGAGGGCGCCGAGTCAGGAGCCACCGTCGTCGCGGTGTACGGCGGTCAGCGAACCGGACCGACCTTCGTCGACATGACCCCGCCGGAGGTGCCGCCGCCCGGAGCGTGCCGCTCGTATCGCGATCCCCCGCCGCCCGGTGTCGACGTGATCCAACGTCTGCCCTTCTGGTCGCAGGTCGAAGGACGTGCCGCGCTCGGCCATCCGCCCTGGGAGGAGTTCGAGCCGGTCGGCTCGGACGTCGCCACCTGGCTTCGATTCGACGACCCGCCCCGTCTGGCCGACGGATCACTCGACCCGCTGGGGCTGGTGGTCCTCGCCGACCGGATGCCCGGCTGCATCGCGGAACGGCTGGGACATCGCGGCCCCCGTTGGTTCGCCCCCAGCGCTGATCTGACCGTCCATCTGCTGGAGCCGCTCCACACCGAATGGGTGCTGGCCCACGACCGGGCCCGCTGGGCCGATGACGGTTGGGCCTCGGCCGAGTGCTCACTCTGGGATGAGAACGGTGTGCTGGTGACCTACGCCACCCAGATGATGCTCTTCACCTACCTCGAGGATCAGCCGTAGGGGGCATCGGGGCGATCGATCCTGCCGGACTGGTCAACCGCATGCCCGGCCACCCCGGGACCCCGGCGATCGCGGACAGGTGGTCCACGCCGCCTACGCCAGCGCGGCACCACCGGAGACCACCTGGTCGGGTTGGAGTATGACCTGGACGAGCAGGATGACCACCCCCACCAGGAGTCCTGCCGCGATCACCGCGGCCATCCGCCATCCCACGAACCCGGCGCGGCGTCCGGCCACGAACCCCCAGTAGCCGAGCGATGCCGTGCCGAACCACACCGTCACCCGGATGCCGATCGTGAGCGAGGCACCGCAGGCATACAGGACCGAGACGATGGCCAACGGCGGTACGCAGAGCAGGAAGAAGGGGGCCTGGATCTTGATGATGCCGAACCACTCCCCGGGTGTCAGGATCCGTCCGACCTCGACGTGTTGCGCCACGACCGCCGAGAAGATGTGGGCGAGGAGCATGGCCAGCACCGGTCCGACGATGACGCCGACCACATCGACGAGTCGCAGGTGCTGCCAACCGTCGTAAACGATGAGCACGCTCATCATGGTGATGGTGGCGTAGACGATCCGATCGACCAGAACCGGTCGGTGCAGTCGCCGCAGGCCCCGTTCGGGCTCGGGCGGTGTGCTCATGTCGGCCCGATGTCGCGGGGCTGCCGGGAGCCGTGGAGGGATGCCGGCATCGGACCGTCAGGCCACAGACCGATGTGGACGCCCTTGCCCGGAAAGTTCGGGACCCAGGTACACGCCCCCCGCGGAATCCGTCGTGCCGCACCATGGGGCACCGCGACGCCGTTCCTGCGTACAGCAGGAAGGGAGCAGATGGTGATGTTCATCGGCCGTGGCAGGTCCAGGGTCGTCTCACCGAATGGCGAAGCCGAACTGGCGTGGCGCATCCGCTGACGGGGTGCATGTCCTCCGGTCCTCTCTTCGTCTTCCGGCCCGCGTGCGGTGGCTCGATCCTAGGCGTGACCAGCCCCGCGCGCCCGTGGCGGGCCCCGACCCGGTCGGTGGACCTCGGGGGACACAATGAGAACCGCTCGCCCACGATCAGCAGCTCCACCATCGACCTCGGATGACAGGACGACGAGGGCGTTCGATCAGCCTGAGGCCACCCACAGGCTTCGTAGCCGATCGTAGCTCTGAGTGCTACGATGACCTCATGCCAAGGACCATCGCACAGCGAGAACTCCGGAACGACAACGCCAAGGTGATCGAGGCTGTCGTCGCCGGCGAGAGCTTCGTCGTCACCCGCAATGGCGTGCCCGTGGCGGAACTACGTCCGATCCAGCAGACACGCCGAACCTTCGTTCCTACCGCTGAGCTTCGAGTGCTCGCCGCCACCGGGCCTCGAATCGACCGACAACGGTTTAGCGCGGATCTCGATCGGGTCGTGGACCAAGGCCTCTAGATGGCACCAGGCCTGCTCGACACCTCGGTTGTTATCGACTGGGATGACCCTACGGTTGCCGCTTCCCTTCCGGACGAGGTCGCCGTGTGCGCGATCACCCTCGCCGAGCTGGCTGCTGGACCACACCTCGCTAGCTCCAGTTTCGAGGGTGCACGCCGTCAGGCTCGCCTCCAACAGGTAGAGGCGACGTTCGAGCCACTCTCCTTCGACGCCACCGCGGCTCGGAGCTACGGACAGATCGTGGCCGCCGTCGCCGAGGCGGGGCGGTCACATCGACGGCGTTTCGCCGACCTCCTCATCGCCGCCACCGCGCACGCCAACGGCCTCGCGCTCTACACCCGAAATCCCGACGACTTCGCCGGACTCAGCGATCTCGTCCATGTCGTCGGCATCTGACCGCTGGATGGCAACCCTTCCCGGGCAGGGGCGGCCGCATCGTTGGCCCATCCTACCGAAGGTGCGAACATCCAGGGCACGGACCCGAGTGGAGGTGGGCGGACACACGACGAACCGGTCACCCACGCACACCCGATCGTCAGGGGGCCTGGCCGGGGTCGGGTTGCCGGCGGGATCGGGTCGTCGGCAAGCAGTCCGATGGAGTCTTGGATGCGGAGGCAACTTCCGGGTTGACGTTCCGGAGCGCCGTGGCTGCAGCGGGGCGCAACTCGATGCGGTCGACCGTCGCGTCCGGCCGAGGTCGGCCGTCACCTCGGTCCAGGGGATGTCGGGATCTTCCTCTGCCACCGGCGCGTCGAAAGCTCGGCCGTCATCGGCATCCTCGAGCGCCTCGATCAGTTCCTCGTATCGTTCCGGGCTGACGAGCACCGCTGCAGGCCGTCCGTAGCGCTCGAGGAACACCGTTGCCGCGACGCACGGTTCGCACGTCGAGGCCAGCCGACGATTCCGCCCCAATACAGGCGATGGCATCTCGGGGACATCGCTCTCCCGTGATCGCGAGCGGCACGGCCATCGGCGGCCGGTCACCGGTTGTTCGACCCATCCACCGACCGGGTCATCCCGGGGCGAGGTCCAGAACGTAGGCCGTCAAAGGGCCTCTGCCGTGGACGCCGGTCTTCTGGTAGACGTTCTCCAGGTGCTTCTTCACGGTTCCCATCGAGATCCCCAGTTCAGTCGCGATCACGCTGGTGGAGGCACCGGTCACCAGCAGCCGGACGACCTGCTCCTCCCGGCTGCTGAACCCGAACCCCTCCAACTCCCGTTGCCGGATCGGTCGCCGCTCCTCACGGACCAGGAGCGCCCCGGGGTGGAACCTCTGCGCAGGCAGGTACCGCAGGACCAACCGGCGGTCGTTGAGGCGCGCGGACAGGGGGCGCAGGAGACGGGGTGCATCGGCGTCGGCCAGTCGGTTCCGCTGGGCATCGACCCACCGCTCCACCATGCCCGGCATCGGCCCGGTCGGGCTCGGCCGACCGAAGTACCGGTACAGCTGGGTCAGCGACCCCGGGGTGATCTCCTCGAGAGGATCGGACAGGACGATGACGCCGCCCCTGTCGCCACCGGTCGAGGTGGCACCACCCACGGCATCGAGCAGCATCCGGAGCCTGGCCTGCTCCTGGGCGTTCCGCCAGCCCTGCGCCAGATGGGGTCGGAACGAGTCCAGCATCAGGCGGTCGCGCCGGCTGAAGTCGGAGTCGCTCCGGTTGACGGCGATGCCGACGACCGCAGGAGCCGGCGCCGAGACGCCGATGGACATCTGGTACTCGATGCCCATCGGCCGGTAGACGCACCGGTAGAGCTCGCTCCCGTGGAACGTCTCTTCGTCCCAGAAGTCGCTGATGCTCCGGGCCGAGCCATCGCCGGTCGTGCGGTAGTGATCGATCAGCGGGTGCCGGTCGGCCAGTCGAACGAGGGCCTCGGCAGCACCGGTCGGCACCGGAAAGTCCCAGGGGAGCATGTGGTACGCCACCCGGTCCTGTGCGGGATCGACCTCGTTGATGGTGACGACGTCACCGGGCACCATCCGGGAGACCTCGGCGATGGCCTGCCGTGAGAACTGATCGGGGTCCGGAGCCGATCCCAACCGGGCCACTGCTTGCAGGAGCAGCTCGTAGTCACCATGTCCCAACCGCACCATGTCCAACCCTACTGAGCGCGCCGGTGCCCACGAGTCGGCCGTGCCCCGACGTTGCCGGGCCCGCGTCCGGACCGTCGATCAGGCCTGGCCGCGACCTGTCCGGCTCACCGGTGCGAGCCCGGCCGGCGAGGTGCCGCCCTCCATCCCCACCACCGGCGAGGTGAGGTGGGTGCCGCCGGCCGAGCCCGCGAAGGTGGCGTCGCCGTAGGCGAACACCCCGCCGTCGGCCGCCACCAGCCAGTAGCCCCTGCCGGACGGGGGG
>Ga0302279_10005464_pt1 | contig 14183 bp, 10 predicted proteins | sample III_Bog_N3_3_FD_194541 | JGI IMG/M metagenome (GOLD analysis project Ga0302279, IMG submission 194541) | Peat permafrost microbial communities from Stordalen Mire near Abisko, Sweden - III_Bog_N3_3 | ecosystem: Environmental > Terrestrial > Soil > Wetlands > Peat | place: Sweden: Abisko...
CGGATCGCCCGCCTGCTCCGCTGGCTGGCCCACACGGTCGCGGCCTTTGGCGGCGCGGGCTGGGTGCGGGGATTGCTGATCGCCCAGATCGCCGACTGCCTCCGCGACATCGAACAGGCGTTCGCCCACCTCGCCGCCTGCCTCGCCGCCGGCACCTATCCGCCGCGCCTGCCCCCCGCCACGCCGCAGCGTCCCGCCGCCGATCCAGGGCGAACGCGGCGCAGCCAGCCGCCACCGGATGCGGTCGGCGCCCGTGCCCCACGTCAACGCAGGCCGCGCCAGCCGGAGACGATCGCCCCGCCGACGCCGGCAAGGCCGCCGCGGCGCCGGCCGCCCTTGCCACCCCGCACGGGTCCGGCGCCCAGGCCGGCTCGGGCCAAAACCAAGCGCTCACCGCAACGAGCCTGACCGAAGCAGGCGCCTTGGCACGCCCATTATGTTACGTTATCGAAACATACGCGCCATCACCCCAAAAACGCCCTGGTCGCCGCCACCGCCTGTTTCAGCCCGACCCGTTCCACCACCACGCCGTGCGGAAACGCCGAGAGCAGGCGCGTCGGCGTCTGCCGGTCCAGCAGGACGAAAACGCCGCGATCGGTGGCGCTGCGGATCAGGCGGCCGAACGCCTGCCGCAACCGGTAGCGCGCCACCCGGTCGTCGAACCCTTTCGGGTCGCCGTGCGACAAATGGATGCGGCGTTCGCGGTGCAAAATGTCCGGGCGCGGCCAGGGCACGCGCTCAAAAACCACCAGGCGCAGCGCGCGGCCGGGGACATCGACGCCGTCGCGCATCGCGTCGGTGCCGAGCAGGCAGCTTTCTTCCTCGGTGCGAAAGATGTCGACCAGGGATGCATTGTCCATCGCATCGACATGCTGTGCCAGCAGCGGAATCCCCGCCGCCTCCAGCGCCGGCGCGATCTTCCCGTACACCGCCTGCAACCGCCGGATGGCCGTGAACAGCCCGAGCGCGCCGCCGCCGGCGGCCAGAAAAAGTTCCCGGTAGGCTGACGCCAGGACAGCAATATCGCCGGAGAAAACATCCGTCACCACGAAGGCGCGGGTTTGCGCGGCGTAGTCGAACGGGCTCGCGACGGCGACGCGGATGGCCGGTGTCGGCAGATGCACGGCACCGACGCGCTGCTCGGCCGCCTCCCACGCGAGTTCGGGGTCATCCTCGCCGGTGTCGCGCAAGGTTGCCGACGTCACCAGCAGGCCGTGCGCGGGGCGCGCGAGGGTGGCGGCAAACGGGATGGTTGGGTCGAGCCAGTGCCGGTGCAGGCCGACATCGACGTCGCGGCCATAGCCGTCGCGGCGTTCTAGGCGCAGGAACATCACGTGTTCCGGCCGCGTGCCCGGTTCCGGCGGCGGTTCGGCGGCGGCGCGCAGCATCGCCTGCCATGCCGTCAACGGGTCGAGCGCGCGGCGTTGCAGCGAGCGGCAGGACGCCTCGATGCGGCTGCGGGTGGCTTCCTCCAGGTCGGCCGCCTCGTCCTCCAGCCGTGCCGCCAGCCGTTCCACCAGGGTTTTTAACGGCGCCGCCAGCCGCGCGAGCGCGCGCGCCAGCGTTTCGGCGGCGGCGGGCAGGGCAGGGAGCACCGGAAACAGGTCGCATTCCAGGCTGAAGGGACTCGGTTCGCCGTCGCCCTGCTGCCGCGCCAACACTTCCTGCCGGGCGATGCGGAGAAAAAACTCGGTCGGGTTGCGCTGGCCGGGTTCGACGCCGTCGAGGTCGGGGGCCGGGTCGGTCAGCCGCGTCGACCAGCCGATTCCGGGCAGCGCGCGGGCGGCCTGCAAGGCGTTGTCCAGCGGTGTGACCAGTTCCGGCTTGTCGGCCACCAGTTCCTCGATGCGTCGTTTCAGCCCGCGCGCGCGGGAGCGGCCGCCTTCGGCGCCGAGCAGCCAGCGGCGCAGTTCGGCGGTCTCCATGCCGGACAGTTCGGCGGAGAACGCGCTGTCGGCGGCGTCGAACAGGTGGTGGCCTTCGTCGAACACGTAGCGCACCGGCACGGTCGCGTCGTCGATGCCGCCCCAGGCCGCCTGCGCCATCACCAGCGCGTGGTTGGCCACCACGATGTCGGCCCCGCGCGCGCGGCGGATGGTGTGTTCCACAAAACATTTTTTCCAGTGCGCGCAGGCGGAGTGGATGCACTCGCCGCGCCGGTCGGCGACTCCGGCCAACAAGCCGGCACCGAACAGGTCGGAAAACCAACCTGGAAGATCACCGCCCTGGATGTCGCCGTCGCTGGTCGCCAGCGCCCAGCGCGCGATCAGGCCGAGCGGCACCACGGTCGCGGGGGCGGCGACGCCGACCGCTTCCTCGAAATTCAGCAGGCACAAATAGTTTTCGCGGCCTTTTCGCACGACCACGCGGGCGCGGCGCTCGGCGGGGTCGGGATACAGCCGGGAAAGTTCGGCATCGATCTGGCGTTGCAGATGCCGGGTGAAGGTGGAGACCCACACCGCGCCCTTGTTGCGCTCGGCCCAGAGGCTTGCCGGCGCGATGTAGCCGAGCGTCTTGCCGGTGCCGGTGCCGGCTTCCGCCAGCACCATCGCCGGGTCGCCGCGGCGCTCGCGCGGGGCGAAGGCGGCGGCGGCGGCGGCGGCGTAGTCGGACTGGCCGGGGCGCTGCTCGGCGGTGCTGCCGAGCATGGCGGCGAGGCGGGTGCGCGCCTCCTGCGGCGCCACCGGCAGCGAGGCCGGCGGCGGCGGCGGCGCTTCATCCTCCCATTCCGCCAGCCGCTTCCACACGCGCAGCGCGCCCGGGTCGGCCGCCGCGCCGGGTTTTCCGAGCGCCGCCACGACGAAACGGGTCCAGCCCCAGCCGGCCTGGCCCATGCGCGCGGCGAGGCCGGCGGCGTCGCGGTTGAGCGGCGCGTCGCGGCCGGCGGCGAGGTGTGCCAGCAGCGCGCGGGTGGCATCGGCCAGCATCAGACAGGCCGCCTGCAACCCGCCCGGCGCCGGCAGGTCGAGGGCCAGCGCCATGCCGCGCGGCGTCGGTGCCACCGGGCGGGCCGGCAGCACGAAGGCGAACAGGTCCAGCAGGTCGAGCGTCGGTGCGCCGCGCAGCCCGAGTCGGCGCAGTGTCGCCGGCGCTTGCACCAGGATCGGCGGCGGCAGGTGGCGCAGCATGTGCCCGGCCTCGTCGGCCGGCAGGTCGAGCACCTCGCCGTCCGGCGTCAGCACGCAGGCACGGCCAATGCCGGCCACCACATACGGCGCGTCCGGCAGCATCAGGCGGGAGGGGGCGCGCGTCGCGGCGGAGTCGGGCATGGACGCACTATATGGGCGCTGGCCGATTGACCAAGCATCGCCCCATCCATAGCTTCCGCCGCATGTCCGATACACGCCGAAACAGCATTGTGCCGACGCCGAAATCCTGGCCGTTCGAGGAGGCGGCGAAGGTCGCGCAGCGACTGGCCGCGTCCGGCAAGGCCGAGGCGCTGTTCGAGACCGGCTACGGTCCGTCCGGGCTGCCGCATATCGGCACGTTCGGCGAGGTTGCCCGCACCTCCTGGGTGCGCCACGCCTTCACCACGCTGACCGGCCTGCCCGCGCGCCTGCTGGCGTTCAGCGACGACATGGACGGCTTGCGCAAAGTGCCGGACAACGTGCCGAACAAGCAGATGCTGGCCGGATTTCTCGGCCAGCCGCTGACGCGCGTGCCGGACCCGTTCGGCACGCACGACAGTTTTGGCGCGCACAACAATGCCCGACTCCGGGCGTTTCTGGACGGCTTCGGCTTCCAATACGAATTTGCGTCCTCCACGGACTATTATACGAGTGGAAAATTCGATGCGGCGCTGCTGCGGGTGCTGGCGCTGCACGCGCAGATCGTCGCCGTGATCGCCCCGACGCTGGGTGCCGAGCGGCAGGCGACCTATTCGCCGTTTTTGCCCATTCATCCGCGCACCGGCGTGGTCATGCAGGTGAAGGTGGACAAAGCCGACGCCGATGCCGGCACGATCTTCTGGCAAGACCCGGACAGCTTCGAGCGGTTCGAAACCAAGGTGACCGGCGGCGGTGCCAAACTGCAATGGAAGGCCGACTGGGCGATGCGCTGGTATGCGCTCGGCGTCGATTACGAAATGTCCGGCAAGGATTTGATCGACAGCGTCAAACTCTCGGGCCGCATCTGCCGCATCCTGGGCAGCGAGCCGCCGGCCGGTTTTACCTACGAGCTTTTTCTGGATGAGCAGGCGCAGAAAATAAGCAAGAGCAAGGGCAACGGCCTGGGCGTGGACGAGTGGCTGCGCTACGCGCCGCCCGAAAGCCTCGCGCAGTTCATGTACAACCAGCCGCAGCGCGCCAAGCGGCTGTATTTCGACGTGATCCCGAAGGCGGTGGACGAGTATCTGGCCAACGCTGAGAAGGCGCGGGTGCAGGTGGCGCCCGACGTGCTGGTCAACCCGGCGTGGCATATCCACGGCGGGCCGGTGCCGGACGCGGCGCACAGCCCGATCTCGTTCGCCATGCTGCTGAATCTTGCCAGCGTGGTGAACGCAGAATCGGCGGAGATCCTGTGGGGGTTCATCCGGCGCTACAACGCGCAGGCGACGCCGCAGAGCATGCCGTTCCTGGCCGGCCTCGTCGGCTGTGCGGTGGCGTACTACCAGGACTTCGTCGCGCCGAAGAAAGCCTTCCGCCAGCCCGATGCCACGGAACGCGTGGCGCTGGAGGATCTGGCCCTGGTGCTGGCCGCACTGCCGGCCGCGACGCCGGCCGAGGACATCCAGAACCACATCTACGAGGTCGGCAAGCGACACCCGTTCGCCGAGCTGCGGGCGTGGTTCGGCTGCCTGTATCAGGTGCTGCTCGGCCAGCAGGAGGGGCCGCGCTTCGGCCAGTTCGTGGCGCTGTATGGTATCGCCGAGACGGTGGCGCTGATCCGCGCGGCGCTGGCGCGCGCGCCGTCCGACGCCACGGCGGACGCGGCCTGACCGGCACGCCGCCGTGAGCGACGGCTGGAAGCGGCTGCTGCGGCATCTGCCGACCCTGCTCGGCGTGGCGCTGCTGGTCGGCGCAATCTATGTCGTCCAGAAGGAATTCCGCTCGCTGAAGGTGGAGGACATCCACCGCTCGCTGTCGGCGATCCCGTGGCGGTCGCTGATCATCTCGGCGCTGTGGACCTTCGCCGCCTACGGCATCCTGACCTTCTACGACCGGCTCGGCACCATCTATGCCGGCCGCGCGGTCAGCTACGGCAAGGTCGCGTTCGCCTCGTTCTGCGCCTACGCGCTGTCGCACAATCTGGGTTTCGCCGCCGTCTCCGGTGCCGCCGTGCGTTACCGGCTGTATGCGCACTGGGGCCTGACGCCGGGGCAGATCGGCAAGGTGATCGGGTTTTGCAGCCTGACCTTCGGCCTCGGCGGCATGGTGCTGGCCGGGACCATCCTGGTGGTCGAGCCGAGTTCGGTGCCGTTCCTCGGCGACCGCGTGCCGCATTGGGCGATGTACACGGTCGCCGGCACGATGTGGGCGATCGACATCGCCTACGTCACACTCGCCCGCGTGCTCGGCCGCGTCCACGTGTTTGGGCAGGAGATCGAACTGCCCGGCCTGCGCATGGCGCTGCTACAGGTGCTGCTGGCGACCGCCGATGTCGCGGTGACGGCGGCGATCTTCTATGCGCTGCTGCCGGCCGCACCGGGGCTGACCTATCTGCGCTTTGTCGGCGTCTATCTGGCGTCGTATTCGGCCGGGCTGATCGCGACCATTCCCGGCGGCCTCGGCGTGTTCGACGGCGCCATGCTGATCGGCCTCGCGCCGTATCTGGAAGCGCCGGTGATCGTCAGCGGCATCGTGGTGTTCCGCCTGTATTACTACATCATCCCGCTGTTCCTGGCCGGCAGCATGTTCGCCGGCAACGAGTTGCTGGTGCGCGGGCGCAGCCTGGTGCGGGCGCGCGACCTGCTGGCGGCGACGCAAACCGCGCCGGCGGCCGCCCCGGCGGCCCCGGTGGCGCGCTTCAGCGAGCCGGATTTCGCGGTGGCCGCCGGCACCGGCGCGGTGGCGCTGTGCGGCTTCCTGCTGCTGTCGCTCGGCGTGCTGGAGCAGCGGCCGGATTTCTCCTGGATCGACAGCGACTTCGCCGAGGTGATGGCGCAGGCCGGGCAGTTCGTGCCGTCGCTGATCGGGGCTGCACTGATGGTGCTGGCGGCGGCGCTGTCGCAGCGCGTCAATCTGGCCTGGAGTGCGACCATCGGCCTGCTGCTGTTCGCCGCCGCCTTCACGGTCGCACAGAGCGAGCCGATCTGGATTCCCTGCGTGCTGGTGCTCGCCTCGGTGTTGATCGCGCCGTATCGCAGCGCCTTCTATCGCCACGCGCGGCTGCTGGCCGGGCCGCTGCAACCGGCGACCGCGCTGCCGCTGTTTGCGCTGGTGCTGTGCGTGCTGGCGCTGGCGACGTTCGAGCGGCATGTGCGGTGGCTGGCCGACAACAGCTGGTGGGAAGTGGTGCTGTCGCCGGAGGTGCCGAACTCGCTGCGCGCGTCGGTGGCGGCGACCGTGGTGCTCGGCCTGGGTGCCATGTGGCGGCTGCTGCGGCCGCGCCGCGTCACCTGGGCGGCGTGGTCGCCGGAGCAGCAGCTTCGCTATGCCGAACTCGGCGCGCCGGTGCCGGAGGCGGACGGCGTGGTGTGGGGCGAGGCCGACCGCGCGGCCCTGCCGTTCCGCCGCCTGCCATCGACGCTGATCGCGCTCGGCGACCCGGCCGGTGCGGATGTCGACCGGATTTCCGCGATCTGGCGGTTGCGCGATCTGGCGCAGCAGGAGGGGCGGCACCCGGCGGTGTGGCGGGCGGGACGATCACAATTGCGTGTGTATGCCGGGCTCGGCCTGTCGGCGCTGCCGCTCGACGCCACCGGCCGCCCGGCCGACGCGCCGGACGACAGCGAGCACACCGGGGCGGAGTGGTTCCTGGTCTGCATGGCCGAACGCGATCTGCCGGCGCTGCTGCCGCTGCTCGGGCAACTGCCCTGGCCGGGCGAGGGCGCCGCCATGCCGCGTCCGGCGGCACCGCTTGCGATGACGCAACAGTAATCCGGCGAGCGCTTGATCTGCCCGGGTGCATCCCGCACCCTGGACGCTGCCCTGGGAGAAACGGCCATGCTGGCCCGCACGGAACTCGACTCGGACGGATTGAGCGCGCAGGAGGCATTGGTCTGTACCATGGTGCTGGTCGCGGCCACCGGCGGCGGCATCAGCGACCGGGAGATCGGCACGATGGCGGGGATCGTGCAGACCTTGCCGGTGTTCGCCGATTTCGCCTCGGCGCAACTCGACGCCGCCACCGAAGCGGCGATCGTGCTGCTGCGCGAGGACAATGGCCTGAAACACGCCGCCCGGCTGATCCGCGATGCGCTGGAGCCACGGCTGCGCGAGACCGCCTATGCGCTCGCCTGCGACGTGGTCGCGGCCGACGGGTCGGTCGCACAGGACAGCCTGCATTTGCTGGAATTCGTCAAGGACGAGCTGCGCATCGACGCGCTGGTGGCGGCCGCGATCGAACGCGGCGCGCGCGCGCGGCACCAGCGCACGGGCGACTAGGCCACGCGGACGACTGGGCCGCGCCGACGACTGGGCCGCGCCGACGACTGGGCCGCACCGACGACTGGGCCGCGCGGACGACGGGTGGAAGGCTTGCGGCATTCCACCCGGCGCCGGACGTTCAGGCCAGTTTGAGGTTGGTGGCGGCGGCCTTGCCGCGCTCCATCGCCACGTCGTAGCTGACCTTCTGGCCGTCGTTGAGGCCTTTCAGGCCCGCCGACTGGACCGCGGTGATGTGGACGAACACGTCCTTGCCGCCGTCCTGCGGCATGATGAATCCGAATCCCTTGGTGGCGTTGAACCACTTCACGGTGCCGATAGCCATTGCGATAGCCTCCTTCGTTTGGGCGGGGGCGCGGAGCCCCTGTTTGTTTTGGTCAGGTGTGAGGGGGTGCGGAAAAACGACAAAGCCGACCCGGCCCCCGCTGTGTGCGAGAACCGGATCGGCTTCGATCGTGTGGTGACACGGCTATCAATTCGCGGCTGCGAACGTGGCGTTGAGCGCCCGATAGCCGAAGTCAGGCCAGCTTGAGGTTGGTGGCGGCGGCCTTGCCGCGCTCCATCGCCACGTCGTAGCTGACCTTTTGGCCGTCGTTGAGGCCCTTGAGGCCCGCCGCCTGGACGGCCGTGATGTGAACAAACACATCCTTGCCGCCGTCTTGCGGCATGATGAACCCGAAGCCCTTCGTGGTGTTGAACCACTTCACAGTGCCGATAGCCATAGCTGCGTCATTCTCCGTCGTGGGCCCCCGGCACGATCGCCAGGAGCGTCGGACAACCGGGCTTTGGACGTCTTGAAGGCACCCGAGGACGGAAGCGCAGCAAGCTAAGCCAAAAGGCGATTGCGGCGCAATTTGGGCAGAAACGCCGGGCGAAGTCAACGATGCCAGGATCGAATCAACAAAAGTCTAAAAACAATGCAGGGGACGGGCTATTCGCCCGCCCCCCGCGAGCGCTGTCTTCACAAGCGGCCGATCGTTTGTTGCCGAGCGGCAGCGTCTTTAGAAGTCCATGTCGCCCATACCGCCCATGCCGCCCATGCCGCCGCCACCCGGGCCGCCGGCCGGCGGGCCCTTCTTCTCCGGGCGCTCGGCGATCATGGCTTCGGTGGTCACCAGCAGGCCGGCGATCGAGGCCGCGTCCTGCAAGGCGGTGCGCACGACCTTGGTCGGGTCGATGATGCCGGCCGCCACCAGGTCCTTGAACTCGCCGGTCTGGGCGTCGAAGCCCCAGTGGTAGTTGTCGGACTCCAGCACTTTTGCGGAAATCACCGCGCCGTCCGCACCGGCGTTCTCGGCGATCTGGCGCAACGGCGCCAGCGAGGCGCGGCGGACGATCTCGATGCCGACGCGCTGGTCGTCGTTGTCCGCCTTCAGGTTCGCCAGGATCAGGCCGGCGCGCGCGAGGGCGACGCCGCCGCCCGGCACGATGCCTTCCTCGACCGCGGCCCGGGTCGCATGCAGCGCGTCGTCGACGCGGTCCTTGCGCTCCTTCACCTCGACCTCGGTGGCGCCGCCGACGCGGATCACCGCGACGCCGCCGGCCAGCTTGGCCAGCCGTTCCTGCAGCTTCTCGCGATCGTAGTCCGAGGTGGTCTCCTCGATCTGCGCGCGGATCTGGCCGCAGCGGCCCTTGATGTCCTCGGCCTTGCCCGCGCCTTCGACGATCGTGGTGTTCTCCTTCTCGATGATGACCTTCTTGGCCTTGCCGAGCATGGGGAGCGTCACGTTCTCAAGCTTGATGCCGAGGTCTTCGCTGATCACCTGGCCACCGGTCAGGATGGCGATGTCTTCCAGCATCGCCTTGCGGCGATCGCCGAAGCCCGGCGCCTTGACGGCGGCGATCTTCAGTCCGCCGCGCAGCTTGTTGACCACGAGCGTGGCCAGCGCCTCGCCTTCGACGTCTTCCGCGATGATCAGCAGCGGACGGCCCGACTGCACGACGCTTTCCAGCAGCGGCAGCAGCGGTTGCAGGCCCGACAGCTTCTTCTCGTGGATCAGGATGTACGGCTGGTCGAGGTCGGCGATCATCTTTTCCGCGTTGGTGATGAAATACGGAGAGACGTAGCCGCGGTCGAATTGCATGCCTTCGACGACGTCGAGCTCGGTCTGGATGCCCTTGGCTTCCTCGACCGTGATGACGCCCTCGTTGCCGACCTTCTGCATCGCTTCGGAGATCATGTGGCCGATCTCGGACTCGCCGTTGGCGCTGATCGTGCCAACCTGCGCGGTTTCCGCCGGCGTCGTGATCTTCTTGGTCTTCTTGGCGAGTTCCTCGACCAGGGCGACGACCGCCTTGTCGATGCCGCGCTTGAGGTCCATCGGGTTCATGCCGGCCGCGACCGACTTGGCGCCTTCGCGCACGATCGACTGCGCCAGCACGGTCGCCGTGGTGGTGCCGTCGCCGGCGAGATCGTTGGTCTTGCTGGCCACTTCGCGCACCATCTGCGCGCCCATGTTCTCGAACTTGTCGGCCAGCTCGATCTCCTTGGCGACGGTCACGCCGTCCTTGGTGATCCGCGGCGCGCCGAAGCTTTTGTCGATGACGACATTGCGACCCTTCGGGCCCAGCGTCACCTTCACCGCGTCGGCCAGGATATCAACGCCGCGCAGCATGCGCTGGCGGGCATCTCCACCGAAACGAACGTCTTTGGCAGCCATGTCTACTCGATCCCTTCGTTATATCGTCGTCGTGTCGTCGCGGGCGTCGGACGCTCAGGCGGCCTTCTTGATGGCGGCGCCGGTGTCGATGATGCCCAGGATGTCGGACTCCTTCATGATCAACAGGTCTTCGCCGTCGATCTTGACTTCGGTGCCCGACCACTTGCCGAACAGCACGCGGTCGCCGGCCGCCACGTCGAGCGCCACCAACTGGCCCTGTTCGTTGCGCGCGCCCGGACCGGCCGCGATCACCTCGCCCTCCATCGGCTTTTCCTTCGCCGTGTCGGGAATGATGATGCCGCCCGCGGTCTTTTCCTCGGCGGTGATGCGCCTGACCACCACCCGGTCGTGCAGGGGACGGAACTTCATTCGGATCGCTCCTCAGAACATGCGAGTGAGATAGCCAACCGGCACAACCGCCGGTGGCGGGTTACTAGCACTCCCCCACGGAGAGTGCCAGCGATCTATGAAATCCCCGCGCGCGAGTCAAGGGCCGGCAGCACTCCCCGCGCATGAGTAGCAACATGCTGATTTTACTGTATTTTCTGCTTGCCCAGACGCCCCTGCCACGTGTCATGCTGCGGCAACCCGCGAACACAAAGGCGGGACGAGGGGCACAGCAGGGCGGCCGCGCGACACGGGCAAGCGATCGGAGAACCGGGATGCAGCTTTCGACCACCGCGATCCATAAACAGCTCAACGGCTACCGCCTGACCACGGCGGAAATCCTCTACCATCTGCCGGATCATCCGGCCCTGTTGCAGACCTTCATCTGGCAGGAACTCGACATCGCGCCACGCTTTCCGGTGCTGCGCAAATTCCTCGATTTCTGGCAAACCCGGATCGAGGGACGGCTGCATTCGGTGCGGGTCGCCTCGGTCGGGCTGATCGGCCCTGGCGAGTGGCGCCATACCGCGCATCTGCGGCACCTGCACTAGCGACACCTGATACAGGCGGCATCCGAAACAGGCGGCACTGCAACGCAGCCTCGGCTGCGCTCGGACCTGTTTTGCCGGCGCCGGACACTATATGGTCGGGCGATGCCGTTCGACGTACGCGAATTCCCGGCCGGTGCGGAGATGGCCGACCAGAACCGGCGGCTGGTCGCGGCGTGGCTGTTCACGCTGTGCGCCATGGTGCTCGGCATGATCGTGCTGGGCGGCGCCACACGGCTGACCGGCTCGGGCCTGTCGATCATGGAGTGGGCGCCGCTGCTCGGCGCGCTGCCGCCGCTGGACGACGCCGAATGGCGCCGCCTGTTCGGCCTCTACCAACAGATCCCACAATATCACCTGATGCACGAGGGGTTCGGCATCGAGGGGTTCAAGCGGATCTTCTGGCTGGAATGGACGCATCGGCTGTGGGGACGGCTGATCGGCCTGGCCTTCGTGGTGCCGCTGGTGGTGCTGTGGGGGCGCGGCGCCATCGCGCCGTGGCTGCGGCTGCGGCTGGTCTTGCTGTTCCTGCTCGGCGCCGCGCAGGGCGCGGTCGGCTGGTTCATGGTGGCGTCCGGCTTCTTGCCGGACAGCACCGCCGTCTCGCCGTACCGGCTGGTGATCCATCTGGCGGTGGCGCTGGTGCTGTACGTGGCCCTGCTGTGGACCGGACTTTCGGTGCTGCATCCGCTGCCGTCACCGCCGGCCACGCGGGGGCCGCGTCGTCTGGCGTGGCTGTGCGCCGGCCTGCTCTGTGTCACCATCGCCGCCGGCGGCTTTGTCGCCGGCACCCATGCCGGCCTGATCGACACTACGTTTCCGTTGATGGACGGCGGCCTGCTGCCGCCCGACTATGCGGCCCTCGACCCGTTCCTGCGCAACCTGACGGAGAACCTTGCCGCCGTGCAGTTCGACCATCGCCTGCTGGCCAGCCTGACCGCGCTTGCAGCCCTGGCGACCGTTGCCGCCGGCTTGCGCGCCGGTGCCGCCGGGCGGTTGCGCTGGGCGTTGGCGGCGCTCGCGCTCGCCGTCGCCGCGCAATACGCGCTCGGCGTGGCGACACTGCTTTGGCTGGTGCCGGTCGGCCTTGCCACCCTGCATCAGGCGACGGCGGTGCTCGCGCTGACCGCGTCGGTCGCCGTGCTGCACGCGCTGCGCACCGGGCGGCAGCCATGACGCATATCGTGTCGGAACAGATCATCCCGGCGGGCACCGCGCTGGTGGGCCACGACGGCCGCCTGCTGATGCACACGCCACGCTTCGCCGACCTGCTCGGCCGCACCGGCGAGGACCTGCGCGGCCATGCGCTGCCGCCGCTGCTGGCCCCGCTGCTGGCCGCGCCGTTCCGCCTCGCCGACCCGCCGGAGGTGCTGGACGGGCGCATGCCGGACGGCCGCCGCATCAAATTCTGCGTCGAGCGCCTGCCGGACGGGCAGGTGTGCCTCGCCGCCGCCGATGTCACCGTCGCCAGCGCCGTCACCGAGGCGTTGCGGCGCGCGCACCGCGTCGCCGAGACCACCAGCAGCGCCAAATCCCGTGTGCTCGCCACCATCAGTCACGAATTGCGCACGCCGCTGAACGCGGTCATCGGCTTCTCGGACGCGCTCACCCAGGCTCAGCCGGGCGGCCAGCCGATCCCCGCCGAGCGCGTGCGCGAATACGCCAGCACGATCCGCGAGGCGGGGCATGTGCTGCTGCGCCAGATCAACAACATCCTCGACGTGGTGCGCCTGGAATCTGGCGGCATCGAATTGTCGCGCGACGTGATCGAGGTGCCGCGGCTGGTCGATGCGGCGCTGCGGCAGGCCGAGCCGTTGGCGCGCAGCGCCCAGATCGCGCTGGCGGCGACCCCTGGCGCGATGCCGCGCTGGCTGCGCGGCGACGAGCGCAGGCTGCGCCAGGTGCTCGGCCATCTGCTGGCCAACGCCTTGAAATTCACCCCGCAGGGCGGCCATGTCAGTGTCGAGACGGCGCTGGCCGACGACGGCGACCTGCTGATCCTGGTCATCGACAGCGGCATCGGCATCGCCGAGGCAGATCTGGACCGCGTGTTCGACCCGTTCGCCGAGGACATGGCCGAACCGGCGCGGCGGGCGCCGGGCGTCGGCTTCGGCCTGTATTTCTGTCGCGCTATCGTCGAGGCGCATGGCGGCAAGCTCACGCTCGCCAGCCGCCCGAACGCCGGCACCATCGTCACGCTGCGCCTGCCCGGCCAGCGGCTGATCGACCCGACCAACGTCCCCGGACTGCTGCAGGAACTCAAATGACCGCATCGCCGACGGCCTCCACCCCCATCGCCGACACGCCGCTCGCGGTCACCGACCGGCTGTTCTTCGAGCGGGCGGACGCAGCCCTCGACCGCGACGCCGCCGAACGGCTGACCGCCGCGGCGCTGGCGGGCAGCGACGATGGCGAGTTGTTCCTGGAATACCGTGAAAGCGAGGCGCTGAGCCTGGACGACGGCCGCATCCGCAGCGCCGGCTTCGACACCACGCTCGGCTTCGGCCTGCGCTCGGTGCTGGGCGAGGCGACCGGCTACGCCCATGCCGGCGAGGTGTCCGAAGCCGCGTTGCGCCGCGCCGGCGGTACGGTACGCGCGGTCGCGGCCGGCCACAGCGGCACCGCCGCCGAACCGCCGCGCACCAGCAATTCCAAACTCTATTCCGACGCCAACCCGCTGTCGGCGATGGATTTTTCCGCGCGCACCGCCCTGCTCGCCGAGATCGACGGCTACGCCCGCGGCAAGGATGCCCGCGTCATTCAGGTGATGGCCTCGCTGATGGGCGAGTGGCAGGCGGTGCAGATCGTCCGCGCCGACGGCCGCCGCGTCGCCGACCTGCGCCCGCTGGTGCGGCTGAATGTCGCCGTCGTGGTGGAGAAGGACGGCAGGCGGGAGACCGGCAGTTTCGGCACCGGCGGCCGTTTCGGCTACGACCGCGTGGTCGGCCAGGACGTCTGGCAGGCGGCGGTGGACGAGGCGCTGCGGCAGGCGCTGCTCAATCTCGACAGCCGCCCCGCGCCGGCCGGCGAGATGCCGGTGGTAC
>Ga0302279_10005465_pt1 | contig 14178 bp, 12 predicted proteins | sample III_Bog_N3_3_FD_194541 | JGI IMG/M metagenome (GOLD analysis project Ga0302279, IMG submission 194541) | Peat permafrost microbial communities from Stordalen Mire near Abisko, Sweden - III_Bog_N3_3 | ecosystem: Environmental > Terrestrial > Soil > Wetlands > Peat | place: Sweden: Abisko...
GTCAGGCCGTCCTCACCGGCGGAAAAGCCGGTCAGGCGCTCGCTCGCCATGATGCCGGCAAGCGGAAAGCCGCCGCCGATCCCCTTGCCGAAGGTCATGATGTCCGGCACGACGCCGTAGAGGTCCGATGCGAACATGCGTCCTGTGCGGCCAAAGCCCGTCTGGATCTCGTCCCAGATGAGGATGATGTCGTGGCGGTTGCAGATGTCGCGCACACCGTCCAGGAACGACTTCGGCAGCACCACATGTCCGCCGTTGCCGAGGACCGGCTCGAGCATGATTGCGGCGACGCCGCCATCGACGCCCTTGGTGATCGTATCCTCGAGTAGCCCGAGGCACAGCTGCGAATCCGCCTCGACGGTCAAGCCCTTGCGTGGCCGGTACGGATCCGGGTGGGGTACGCGCGTGAATCGTGGCTGCAGCGGCAGGAACGGATTGTTCGGATGCGGCCAGCTCGCTGCCAGCGTCGTCAGCGACCGGCCGTGGTATCCGTCCTGGAGCACGATCAGGCTGTGGCGCCCCGGCCGGTTCTTGAAGGCCAGCTTCATCGCCATTTCGGTGGCCAGGCTCCCGTGCAGGCAGAAGCCAAAGCGATTGAGGTCTCCAGGCGAGATCTCCCGCAGTTTTGCCGCAAGGCGCAACAGCGGGATCGAGTTGAAATTGGGCCTTGCATGCGTGATCTCGCGAAGCTGCGCAATCGCCGCCTCGACGACGCGCGGATCGTTCGCGCCGAGGTTGTTCGACCAGGCCTGCGAGGTGAAGTCGAGGTATTCCCGCCCCTGATCGTCCCAGACCAGCGCGCCCCTGGCGCGAACCAGCATGATCTTCGACGGATCTCCCTCAGCAGGATCGTGAATCAGCGAGCGCCGGCCGAGGTCGATCAGCGCCTGGAGATCTGGATTGCCGGTTGCATGCGCGCTCATATTGATTCCTGCAGGTTGACTCAAGATCACGGGATTATCGGGGCCATGTCACGCGACAACAATGACGAGTGTCGGAACGATTCATCGGCAACGTCAATCAATCCGCATGGTCGACCGGGATTTCGAATACCGCGAGACTGCCGCGGAATCCGCGCGTCCGCCAGGCGGCGAAGGCGATGCCGATCACCATCCAGGCGAGACCGAAATACAATGCGCGACTGCTGAGGTTCCACCACAGGATCAGACAGACCGTGAATCCCGTCGCGGGCATCAGGAAATTGATCAGTTTTTTCTGCGGCGCACGTACGTAGTAGCGAAGCAGCGCCGCGGCGTTCACTCCCATGAACGACACCAGTGCACCGAAATTGACGAGATTTGCCGCAAGTTCATAGCCCGTGGCCTGGCCGGACACCACCGGCAATACAAGTGCACCGGCCAGCAGCAGGAAGCCGACCAGCACGACGTTGTTGCGCGGGATGCGGGAGATGGGGTGAACGGCGCCGAAGAACGCGCCCGGCAGCGCGCCGGACCGCCCCATGCTGTACAGAAGCCTCGCTACCGCAAGCTGGGCGGCGATGGCGATCGCGACCAGCGCAATCATCAGCGTGACGCCGACGATGACAAACAGCGGCGACCACGCCCGTTGCGCGACGAACGTGAATGCCGTGTCCTGGTCGGGAAAATGCTCGACGCCGGGCCACACCAGCTGTGCCGCGTAGACCTCGAGTATCGACAGGATGCCGACCACGACACAGGTCAGCACGGTTGCCACCAGGATGTGCCGGCGCGGGTTCCTGCACTCCTCCGAAAGTGTCGAGATTCCGTCGAAGCCGATGTAGGTGAGCATTGCGAGCGATGTGCCGCCAAGGAACGCCGGCAATGTGAAGCTCGAGGGATCGTAGAACGGCCGGGTGAAGAAGCCCGGCGTGTCGTGCGGGTGACTCATGACGAAACAGGCGGCAGCGACCAGGAAGATCACTATCACGACGCCGATGGTTGCGCCCATCACGACGTTGACCCGCGCCGAGAATTTGATGCCGTGGATCGTCAGCGCAGTGATGCAGCCGGCAAAGACGGCTGCCCAGAGCCAGTAGGGAATGAGGGGTCCATACACATGCGCCTGCTGGCTGACCCAGATCACGCTGCAGAGCGGATTCAGCAGGTAGTCCATCACCATGCCCCAGCCGGCGAGATAACCCAGCAGCGGGTTGATCTCCTGACTCACGTAGGCAAAGGCGGAGCCGGCTGTGGGATAGGCATTGGCCATGCGCCCGTAGCTGATCGCCGTCGGCAGCATGGCAAACAGCGCCACCAGGATTGTCAGCGCGGCGTGCCCGTGTCCGCGCAGGATCAGCACGCCGTAGAACGGCGCCGGGGAAATGGGACAGACGATGATGACGCCGTAGAGCACCAGGTCCCAGAGGCCGAGTGCCCGCAGTAGCCGCGGGGGCGCGATCGCGCCCCCGGCTGCCGTCACTGATGAGGTCACTCCATTTCTCTAGAAGGCGTAGTTCGCCGTCACCCCGACGGTGCGCGGGCGGAATGTGCCGTAGGTGACGGCTTCCGTGATGGCCTGCCCATACCTGTCGAGCAAGGGATGACTGTTGAGCACATTGTTGCAGTACAGGCTGAGATCGATCCTGTCTCGCGACCAGCCGACGCGGGCGTTGACCAGCTGCGTCGCCGGATCCTGGGCTTCCTGTGGCTGGTAGTTCGGAGATGTCGTGATCTGGTTCAGGAACGGACCCGGGTTGCGGCTGTGGTAACGGTATTCGATCCGTGCATGGGCCTTCTGGTCGCCAGCGAGCGGCACCTCGTAGTTGGCGGCGGCATTGACGTCCCACGGCGCATGCACGAACGGCAGGAATCCGACCTGGTCGCCGTTCTGCAGCAATACGTGGCCCAGTCCATCATAGACCGTGGACGTGTACTTCGCATCGGCATAGGCGACCGACAGGTCGACGCGCAGATGTTCGACAGGTATCGCCTGCAGGGCAAAGTCGAAGCCGTTGCTGACGGCACCGCCGCCATTGAAGGTGTAGCTGATGCCGCAGGCCGGCTGACCCAGCTGCTGGATGTTCGACCACACGATGTGGAACAGACTCGTGTCCAGCGCAAGGCGCCCGTCGAGCAGCCTGTTCTTGGCACCGACCTCGTAGTTCCACACGTAGTCGGCCGTATAGTTTTTTGGCACCGCGGAATAGTCGCAGATCGGCGGCAGCGGATCGTTGCCGCCGCCGATGCGGAAGCCCTTGCTGGCCGACGCGTAGAACAGATTGTCCGGGTTGACCTGGTAGGAAAGGGCGATGCGCGGCGTGGTCGGCGTCTGGCTGATCTCGATCGACGCATAGGCCGGAACGGCGTCGAGCGCACCGGTACCGTTGTTGTTGGCCTGCTGGGTCTTGACCCTGGCGACGCGCACGCCGAGCGTTCCTGTCCATTGCTGGCTGAAGTGGAAATCGCCCTGGGCAAACCCGGCCAGCTGGTCGTCGACGACGCTCTGCAGCGTGTAGAACACCTCGTGGCCGGTCGGATCCAGAATCTGCGAGTACTGCAGCTGGTAGTCGGTCTGGTTGCGGTGATCGTCGAACACTCCGGCAACCCACGTGAAAAAGGCGTCCTTGTCGTTCGAGGTCAGCCTGACCTCCTCGGTGAACGCATGCACCGAGGTGCCGGTGAACAGCGGCGACACGTCGGCCTGGGATGACGCGTAGGTGGTACCGAGCGGATTGCCGTAGGTGGCGAGGCCGATGGCACCCAGCAGTCCGCTCAGGTCGCTGGTGAGCGCAACGCTGCGATGCGTATAGGACGCCACTGCGGTCAGGTCGGCGAATGACAGGTGGTCCTCGAGCCGGGTCGAGCCGATGATCAGCCGGTCCACGGAATTCTCGGGCAGGAGGGTGGCGCTGTTGAACTGCCCGGAGGAAGGGTTCGAGAAATTCGGGTCAAAGCGGCCGTTGTCCTCGACGCGGCCCTCCTGGTAGAACACGGAGGGCGTAATCAGCACACCGTCAGCGGGCTGGATGCCGAGGGCCAGCTTCGTTGCGAACATGCGGCTCTGGTTGGTATTGCGCGCGATGATATCGCCGCTCCACGGCTGGACGCGATCCTCATAGCCGCCGTCGTGGCGCTCCCAGACGCTGGCGCGAAAGCCGACAGCATTGTCGACGATCGGTCCGCCGGCCGCCGCCCCCTCCTCGTAGCTGAGGCTGCCGTTCTGGGTGGAGGCGAGTTCGGCGTGGGTGAAGCCGCTAAACTGGGTCAGGCTGGGCTGATTTGAAATGAAGCGCACATTGCCCATTTCGGAGCCGGCGCCGAACAGGGTTCCCTGCGGCCCGCGCAGCACCTCGATACGGTTCAGGTCGAACAACGCCGGGTAGGGATTCCCGACGTTGCCGTCGGACGAAAGCCGGCTCTGGATCGGCGTGTCGTCGACGTATATGCCGACGGTGGACGCGCCAAACAGGGAATCCAGGCCGCGGATCGAGATCAGCGAGAGCGTTGCGGCATAGCCGTCGCGCTGGAACTGCACTCCCGGCGTTACGGAAGCGATGTCTTCGATGCTCTTGATCGCGCCGGCGGCGAGGTCTTCCTGGGACAGCGCGACGATGCTGACCGGCACCCGGGACAGCGACTCTTCGCGCCGCGTTGCGGTAACTACGATTTCCTCGAGCTTGTCGGAACTGTCGGCGGCTGTGTCCTCGGCAACTGCCACGCCGACGCCCATCACCATTTCAAGCGCGATCAGTGTAATGATAGCTTTCATCGGCTCTCCCGGAAATTGACTGGTCTGCGCGGGGGATTATCAATGCAAAGTCATTGACAATACGGACGATTAACTGAACGATTGATCCGATACGCTTATGAATATCCAGTTCCGCTACGTCAGGTCTTTCATCGCCGTCGCGAGCGAAGCGAGCTTTGCGCGCGCTGCGAAGCGCCTGCACGTATCGCAGCCCGCGCTGTCGCAGACGATCATCCAGTTCGAACAGGACATTGGATTCCCGTTGTTCGAACGCACGACACGCAGCGTCGTGCTGACCCCGGCCGGACAGCAGGTGCTCGAGCAGGCGCTCAAGCTCGGGAAGGCCATGGACCTGTTCCACGGCGAGCTGCATGCGATCAGGTCGGCGCTGAAGGCGACGCTGCGCGTCGGATTCATGATCGGCACGGCCGTGCAGTTCCTTCCCGAGATCGCGCGGGAATTCGAGAAACTGCGGCCGGACGCGCAGCTGCTGCTCGAGGAATTCAATTTTTCGGATCCGAGCGCGGGCCTCGGCGACGGCAAGGTCGATTGCGGGCTGATCCGGCCACCGATCGGCATGGACGACATCGAGGTGGTGGAGATCGCGCGCGAAAAATGCGTCGCTTGCCTGCCGAGCGAACACCGGCTGACCCTCGCGAAATCCGTCACCCTTGCCGACATCCTGGACGAGCCGATCATCGCGGCGCCCAGCCGCGGTATCTGGCGTGAGTACTGGCTTGCGAGCGAACACCGGCATGGACGGCCCGCAAAGGTCAGCTTCGAGGCCGCGACAGTCGAGTCGGAATTGCAGGCGGTGGCCTCGGGCAAGGGAATCAGCATCACCTCGGAGAGTACGGGCAACTATTACGCCCGGCCGGGCGTCGTATTCAAGCCGATTGAAGACATGCCGGAATGCGTGATCGCTATCGGCTACCGGCCAAACTCAAACAGCCTGATTGCGGATTTCATACAGGTCGCCAGGCTCGTGGCGGGAAAGATGATCCGGCTGGAACCTGCCGCCACGACGCGCGCGAATCCGGCGGCGGCCGACACCAGTGCGGGCTATGGCGTTGAGCTGCGACGGATCAGCTCAGCGTCAGGTGCAGGAACTGGTTGAACGCGCTGCGCCGGTAGTCGGCGAATTCGGGGCCGTCGGTGAACCCGCGACGCCGGTATAGGGCAAGCGCAGCTTCGAAATACGCCCCGCTCCCCGTCTCGAGGCAGAGCTGCGTCATGCCGCGGGCCCGCGCGACACCGATGATGTGGTCCAGCAGCGCAGCCGCAACGCCGCGCCGCAGGAAATCAGGATGGGTGCGCATCGACTTCACCTCCCCGCGACCCGCACCGAGATCCTTGAGTGCACCGATGCCGGCGATCCTGCCGGCAGCCCAGGCAGACCAGAGCGTGACGCCGGGGGCCAGCAGGCCGGAGAAGTCGAGTGCGAAGACACTCCCGGGCGGCGAGTGCGCATGCATGCCCTCGAGGTGCAGACGCACGAGATCGCGCGCCGCCTCGCCGGCGAGGTCGTCGTTGCGGATTTCCCAGACGTCCATACCTGTCAAGATCGCCCGCGCGCGGCCCTGAGGCCGCGATCCTCCCCTGTCAGCGGGCGCCTCGCGCCCGTGGCCATACCTGCGCGTCCAGCCAGTTGCGCAGTTCCAGCAGGCGCACGCCGGTATCCGTGACCCCTGGCCCGAGACCGTGCTTCCAGGTCAGCGCCGCGTCCAGAGGGTTGCGCTCGAGCTCGCGTAGTTCCGCAGCAAATTCCCGCAGCGCCGCCTCGTCCGCAAACATCCCGTCGTCGACGAGGCGCCGGCCGTAGCGCTCGGCAACGGCGGCGATGTCCAGCGGCGAGTATTCCGGGTGGTATTGCACACCCCAGAAGGTTCCCCGCTGCGAACTGAAGGCCGCGGCCTGCAGGCTCATGTCATTGGTCGCAAGCACGCTCGCACCCTCCGGCAGGATCTCGATCGCATCGAGATGCACCGTCGGCGCCTCGAACACCGCAGGCTTGCCGGCGAAGAGCGGATGGGCACGACCGGCTTCGGTCAGCTGGATGCGACGCCCGAAACCGAACTCCCGGCCCTTCGGATTACGATGAACGCGGCCGCCGGCCGCGGTGACCGCGACCTGCAGCCCCCAGCAGCTGCCGAACAGCGGCACCCCGGCCGCAAACACGGCCCGCGCGAGCTCGACCTGGCGCCCGATCGCGGGCCCCCCGTCATAGATATTGAGGGCCGAGCCGGTGATCGCGACGCCGTCGTAGTCGCCCAGCGCAACGCCGGCCGGCAATGTCACGTCGGCGTCGGCCGGACAGACGATGTCGATTGTAGCCGCAGTCTCCAGCCGCCGCAGCACGCGCGCATAGCCCTCGCCGGTGTCATAGCCGAGCATCTCGCGCTGGCGCGCGCGCAGCGTGGCGACGTTGCCATCGATGACCAGCAGCCGTGGTCCGGGCATGGCTGCGCCCTACAGCCGGCCGGCGACCGCGGCGCGGAAGATCTTCTCCAGCGCCGCCGCATCGACCGGGATCGGGTTGCCGCCCGCGGACGGGTCGATCGCCGCCTCGCGGCCGATCACCGCAGCCTGGGCTGCATCGACGCCGATCTCGGCGAGGCTGTTCTGGATACCCAGCTGCCGGCGCAGCCCGATGACCCACGCCAGCAGGCCATCGAACCCGCCGGGTTGCAGGTCGAGCACACGTGCGACCGTCGCGGACTGCGTCTCGATCGCGGCGCGGTTGTGCACCATGACGTAGGGCAGGATCACCGCATTCGTCAAACCATGGTGCGTTCCATAGAAGGAGCCCACCGGATGTGCGATCGCATGTACGCCGCCGAGTCCCTTCTGGAACGCGGTGGCCCCCATCGCCGCTGCTGCGAGCATCTGCGCCCTTGCCTCGATGTCAGCGCCGTCGGCACAGGCGCGCGGCAGAAAAGTTGCGATCAGGCGCATGCCTTCGAGCGCCACGCCGTCGGCGAGCGGATGAAAGCCCGGCGCACAGAACGCCTCGAAACAGTGCACGAAGGCATCCATGCCGGTCGCTGCGGTCACGGCACGCGGCAGCCCGACGGTGAGCTCGGGATCGAGGATGACGATCTTCGGCATCATCAGCGGATGAAAAATGATCTTCTTCTGGTGCGTCTCCTCGTTGAGAATGACACCGGCGCGCCCGACCTCGGAGCCGGTACCCGCGGTGGTCGGGATCGCGACCACCGGCGCGATGCCGGCAGGATCGGCGCGCGTCCACCAGTCGCCGATGTCCTCGAAGTCCCACAGCGGACGCGTCTGCCCGGACATGAACGCAATAGTCTTGCCGGTATCCAGCGCCGCGCCGCCGCCGATCGCGACGACGCCGTCATGCTGGCCGGCCCGATAGACCGCCAGGCCCGCCGCGACGTGCGCAGCCGTGGGATTGCCTGAGACCTCGCCGAACACGGCCGCCTGCACGAGGCCCGCCGCGCGCGCAATCATCGGCGCAGCCAGCAGCCCCTTGTCGGTGACGACCAGCGGACGCCTGATGCCTGCACGCTCGCAGGCGGCGGGCAGCTCCGCGAGCCGGCCGGGGCCGGCCCAGACGGTGGTGGGATAATTCCAGTTGCCTTGCAACGTCGTGCTCATGTCGGAATCCGGAAGTGATAGGACTTGGGACGGGTCAGCTGTTCAAAGCCGACACGCGACAGCGTGCAGCCGCGACCGGAGTTCTTGACACCGGTCCAGGCAAGCGCGGGATCGAGATAATCGCAGCGATTCAGGAACACGGTACCCGTCTCCAGCCGGTCCGCAAGCGCCTCGGCAGCCACGCTGTCGGATGAAAAGATCGCGGCGGTCAGGCCGTAGTCGCTGTCGTTCATCAGCTGCAGCGCCTCTGCATCGGAACCGACCTTCATGATGCCGAGCGCGGGTCCGAAGGTCTCCTCGCGCATGATTGCCATCGCATGCGTGACGTCCACCAGTACCTGCGGCGCGAGGTAGGGCGTGCCCGCAGCGGCCTGCTGGAAATGCTTCGTGTCGACGAGCTGGCGTGCGCCGGCGTGCACCGCCGCTGCCACCTGCGCGCGCACCGCATCGGCCGCCGCGGTGCGCACGACCGGACCGAGCGTCGTTTCCGGATCCAGCGGCGAGCCGAGGCGGTACTGCTGCGTCAGTGCGACGACGCCGTCGACGAAGCGCTCGTACAGCGGCGCGGCGACATAAATGCGCTTGATCCCGCAGCAGGACTGGCCCGCATTGTAAAACGCGCCATCGGTCAGCGCTTCGACCGCCTGGTCGAGGTTCGCATCCGCGCGCACATAGGCCGGATCCTTGCCCCCCAGTTCGAGGCCCGCGGTCGCAAAGCCGCGGGCAGTCGCCTGCACGACCGCGTGGCCGCCGGATACGGAGCCGGTGAAGCACACGGTGGCGACCCGCGGATCGCCCATCAGGCCCGACGTCGCCGCATGCGACAGATGCAGGTACTGGAATACACCCAGCGGCAGCCCCGCGGCAGCGAAGGCTGCGCCAAAGCGCTCCGCGCACAGCGGAGTCTGGTGCGAGTGCTTGAGCACGACCGAATTGCCCGCGATCAGCGCCGGGATCACCGCATTGACGGCAGTGAGGTATGGGTAGTTCCACGGCGCGACGACCGCGACGACACCGAGCGGCACCCGCTTGATCTGTCGCTGAAAGCCCGCCTTTGCCTCCGGCACCACCGGCGCGAGCGCATCCGCCGCGATGCTGAGCATATGGCGTGCGCGCTCCTCGAAACCGCGCACCTCGCCGGGCGAGTGGCGGATCGGCCGGCCCATCTGCCAGGTGATCTCGGTCGCGATGTCCCCGGCACTGGCGACGAACGCGTCGACCGCCTTCGTCAGCACGGCGACGCGCTGCGCCAGCGGCACCTGCGCCCAGCCCTGCTGCGCGGCTACGGCGGCGTCCAGCGTGCGGTTGATCGCCGCGGGGTCCGCCAGCGGTCGCTCGATGTATATGCGCCCGTCTACCGGGCTGATGGTCTGCTGCAGTTCAGTCAATGGATGTCTCTCTGGGGTGATGAGGGTGCTAGATGATCTCGAAGTAACGCGCCAGTTCCCAGTCGGTGACGGCGCGGCGGAATTCGCGCTCCTCCCATTGGCGGGTCGCGGCATGGTGCTCGACGAAGGCGTCGCCGAACAGCACCCGCGCCGGCCTGGACGCCGCGAGCCGTTCCGCCGCTTCCCACAGCGTCGCGGGCAGGCGGCGCTCGGGCGGATGCTCGCGATCGTAGGCGTTGCCGACGATCGGCGCATCGGGCTCGATCCGGTGTTCGATGCCCCACAGCCCGGAGCCGATCGCCGCGGCGAGCGCCAGGTAGGGATTGATGTCAGCGGCGGCGATACGGTACTCGACACGCTGGCTCGCGGCGCCGCCGCGGATCACGCGCAGTGCCGTGGTGCGGTTCTCCACGCCCCAGGTCGCCGAAGTCGGCGCCCAGTAGCCGGGCACGAGCCGCGAGTAGCTGTTGACGGTGGACGCCACCATCGCAAGGACCTCCGGCATCAGCGTCTGCTGGCCGCCGACGAACCAGCGCATCTCGTCGGAGATCTCATCGGGCCTGGCGGCGTCGTAGAACACCGCGGAGCGGTCGGCGCGTTGCAGCGAGACGTGCAGGTGGCCGCTCTGGCCGGGCAGTGTCTGCGACCACTTCGCCATGAACGTTGCCATCAGGCCGCGGCGCTGGCACAGCGCCTTGGTGAAGGTCTTGAACAGTGCCGCCCGGTCGGCCGCTTCGAGCGCCTCCGAGTACAGCAAAGCCGCCTCCATGACGCCAGGCCCGGTTTCGGTATGCAGCCCCTCGATCGGAAAGCGCATCGCCTGGCCGAGCTCCAGCAGCTCCTGGCACAGCTCCGCATGCACGCTGTTGCGCAGCACCGAGTAGCCGAAATTCCCGGGAGTCATCGACCGCAGGTTCCGGTAGCCCTTGTCGCGGACCGAGTCGGGCGTCTCGGCGAACAGGAAGAACTCGAATTCCGCGGACGCGCTGACGCCAAAACCCATGTCCTTCGCGCGCGCCAGCACACGCCTGAGGGTGGCGCGCGGACACACGGCCTCGGCTTTTCCGGAGAATTCGCCGAGCACGAACAGCGTCTTCGGCTCGAAGGGGATGTCGCGCCAGGTCGCAGGCAGCAGCCGCACGCCCGCATCCGGATAGGCCGTGTGCCAGCCGGTGTACTTCACATTGTCGAACAGCGTGTCGTTGGAGTCCCAGCCGAGCACGACGTCGCAGAAGCCCATCCCCTTGTCGAGTGCGGCCAGGAACTTCTCGCGGCGCAGGTACTTGCCGCGCAGGATGCCGTCGCCGTCAAAGACCCCGACCTTGATGTTCTGGATGTCGCGCTCGACGATCAGGGCCTGCAGTGTTTTTGTGTCAGATGCCTGCATACCACTCATATCCCCGGTCTTCCCAGAATCCACCCTTGCCGTTGCCGACCTGGTCCATCCGGTCGGTGACTTCGATCCGCATCAGGTACTTGGCCTGTTTGTAGCCGAGCTGCCGCTCGACGCGCAGGCGCAGTGGCGCACCGTTGCCGACCGGGAGCGGCTTCCCGTTAAGTTCATACGCAAGCAGCGTCTGCGGATGGAACGCATCGACCAGGTCGATCGACTCGTAGTAGCGCCCGACCCGCTGGTCGCCGCCCTTCTGCGGCTCGGCACCGAGCGTATCGGCACAGTAAAACATCACGTAGCGGGCTTCCGGCTTCACCCCCGCCGCCTGCAGGAGCAAGGACAGCTGCACACCGCTCCAGCCGCCGATCGCGCTCCAGCCCTCGACGCAGTCGTGGCGCGTGATCTGCGTGCGTGCCGGCAGCCGGCGCAGCTCTTCCAGGCTATAGCTCGCCGGGCGCTCCACGAGCCCGTCGAGCTGCAGGCGCCAGTCCGCAAAGTTGTTCTCCAGCAGTGCCAGGTACTGCGGGTCGCGCGGATGGATCGTGCCATTGGGCTTGAATACCGCGGAGATGTCCGCGGTCGTATATTCACGCGCGAGCGCGCTGCGCCCCTGCAGCAGCCGCTGCGTACGCAGGGTCAGCGCCTGTACGTTGTCGAACTGCGCCTTCATGCCGGGTGATTGACCGAGCTTGTCGCAGCCGGCGAGGCCCAGCGCACTGAAGGACAGCGCGCTGTGGACGACAAACCGGCGACGCGTCCAGATCAGATGGCTCATGGTTCAGCTCTCCACCCTGATTACATAGCGTCCGGTGATCATCGAGCGCAGCTCGTTCCAGACCCCGACCGCCAGCAGGGCGCCGAGGTGCGCGACGACGAACAGCAATATCAGGTTCACGCCGATGAAATGCAGCGACCGGGCCGACTGGCGGCCGCCGAACAGGTCCAGCAGCCACGGCGCGACCGCATCGAAGCCCGGGGACATCGTCATGCCCGTCAGCACCACGAGCGGGATCACGAACAACAGCACACCGGCATAGGAGATCTTCTGCAGCGCGTTGTAGTGCCGCGCCGCCTCGCCCTGCGGAAACTGCAGCTTCAGGTGATGCCACAGGTCGGTCGCCAGGTGCCGCGGCGAGAGGTCCGCAAACGACGGGATGATGTCCCGGGTCAGGTGCCGCGTAGCCAGCGCGGAGACCAGGTACAGGACTCCGTTGACCACCAGGATCCACGCGAACAGGAAGTGCCAGTGACGACCCGTCGCCAGGTCGCGGTGACTCGGGATCGTCAGCCAGCCCGGAAAGGCGGTGTTGCCGCCGTGGTTGGCGATGTGCAGCCAGGCGCTGCCGCCCGCCTCACCCCAGTACAGCCACGGGTGCGCGACCAGGATCTGCAGGCCGCTCATCAGCAGCCCCGTCAACGCGACGAGGTTGACCCAGTGGGTCACGCGGGTCACCAGACTGTGGCGCCTGAAAGCGATCTCGCGGCCGGCCATGCATCACTCCCTGAAACGAGCTGCAAGCATAAAGCACGCTTCCCGCGAGCGCACGGCTGCTTGCGGCCGCTGCCCTCTGGATGGGCGGGCACCCCCTCAAGTCAGCCGGGTCCGGGCCGTTATCCGGGTCATGGCACAGCCGGCCTCGGGTCGGTGCATCCCGCCTTTGCACGTGGTGCCCGGGAGCGCCATTTTTGCGCAGCTCCGCAATACGTGACGCAACGCACATATTTGCCCTTTGCCGCTCCGTTTAATGGGATTGACTTCGACGCCGTGCGGTATTTCCGTCCAATAAACTGCTAACCTTTATTGTAGTTTTTCAACATTTCTTATGGTCAGTTTTCGCTATGCACTGTGTCGTCGGCAAACAGCTATCGCGGATCGGGCGTCAGCGCGGCTTCACGCTGCTCGAGCTGATGATCAGCCTGACGGTCTTCGCGATCCTCGTGTCGCTGGCTGTACCCAGCTTTCGCAACCTGATGTTGAACAACACGCTGACCGCCGCTGGTAACGACCTGCTGGCCTCGCTGCAGACGGCTCGTGGCGAAGCGCTGAAACGCAACCAGCAGGTTGTACTGTGCCTGACCGCAAACGTGACGGCGGCCACGCCGTCCTGCGCAGGTGCGGCAACCACGGCCAACGCGTGGTTCGTCTTCCAGGACACGAACGCCAACGGTACCTACGACGCGGGTGAGCCGATCATCGAGCTGCATTCAGCCCTGAATTCGGGCGAAGGCATCCACGCCGACAGTGCGCAGTCGGTGATCATCGCGCCGAGCGGCTTTCCGTCGGCCAATTTCGGCCAGACGCAGAACGTGCTGTTCTGCGACTCGCGCGGCCTCGGGACGGCATCGACGTCGCTGGCCCGGGCGTTGCTGATCTCGACGACCGGGCACGGGACTGTCGTGAACACGCTGACGGCGGTCACGGCGGCAAAGACCGCCATTGGCTCATCGGCAACCTGCCCATGAGCCACCAACCGCAGGGATCATGCCGGCCGGCGCGCGGTTTCACGATTATCGAGGTCCTCGTCGCGCTGACCATTCTTGCGATCGGCATGCTGGGGATGGGGCGGCTGTTCATCGTAACCCTGCAGGGCAACGCCAGCGCGACGTCACGCACGGTGGCCGTCAACCTGGCGTCGGACCTCGCGGATAGGATCCGCGCAAATCGACTCGGAACGAGCAGCTATGGCGCCACGAGCGCGGCAGCGACGGGAGTAGCGCCGACGCCGGCCTGTGTCGGCGGCACGATCTCGTTCACCGTTGTCTGCACCCCGGCGCAGATGGCCGCCTACGATCTCTACCAGTGGGATCTGGCGGTTCGCTGCGTCGGCGCGACCTCCACCTGCTGGGGCGCCAGCCCTACATGGTCGGTGGTCTACGCGGCCAATCCGGCGGGCTCGGGTCCGAACAGCTATACGATCACGCTGAACTGGGTCGAGCAGGGCACGGGCCAGGGCCTGAATTACGCGCTGACGGTGCAGATATGAACGCACTGAAGCGCAGCTGCCGCGGCGTGGGCATGATCGAGCTGATGGTCTCGATCACCATCGGCATTTTCATCTGCATCGGTGCCATTACCGTCTACTCGGCCAGCAGCCGCACCTATGGCAT
>Ga0302279_10005466_pt1 | contig 14177 bp, 20 predicted proteins | sample III_Bog_N3_3_FD_194541 | JGI IMG/M metagenome (GOLD analysis project Ga0302279, IMG submission 194541) | Peat permafrost microbial communities from Stordalen Mire near Abisko, Sweden - III_Bog_N3_3 | ecosystem: Environmental > Terrestrial > Soil > Wetlands > Peat | place: Sweden: Abisko...
ACCATGTCGGTCAGCACGGTCACGTCGTCGACGAGATGGGCTGCCGCAGCGAACTGGGTGATGTAGGTGAGATCCTCTCTCGTTCGTGCGAGTTGTCGAGCGTCAAACGACGCCATGGCTGGGTAGGTCTTCACCATGGACGCGAACGCCGAGGCGGCGATTTCTGTGGCACTGAATTGGAGCAACATCGCCGCTTGATTCGACACCGCTGAATGGGATGCGATGGGCGGACCGACACGTTGCCACGCCCGTAACGTTGACACGGCGCTGTGGATGTCGCTGGACCACGCGTCGACACCCAGTCGATTCGAACGTTCTTCGTTGACCCCGAGCGCGCGACCACCCGCAATCACGGGAATGCCGAGACCATGGGCCGCGTCGGCGAGGCGCGTCACGCCACTAAAAAATAGTGGCAGGCTGCAACTCACCGCTAAGGCCTCGGGGCGGTGGCGCGCCATCAATGCCGCCACCTGATCCACCGGTGTCGACGCGCCCAGGAACGCGATCGCAAACCCGTGCGAACGGAGCATTTCCGCGAACATCTGGGCTGGCAAGGAGTGCCAATCACCCTCCGCGCACGCCACGACGATCAGCGATCCCGACGCTGGCGTCTCCGTGGAGTTGGCCACGGCATCAAGGGCCCGCTGCGTAACCCCGCTCACCATATGTTCGTCACCCACGCCCCACACGTTTCGCAACCACCGCTCACCGGATTCGCGCTGTGCGGCCGCGAGAAGATCGACAATGACGTCGTCACTCGTGACGCCGTGATCGAGAAAACTTAGGGCCAGGCGGACGCCCGCACGATCTTCGCCGCCGCTGGCGTGGCCGAGGTACTCCTCCACGTTGCCCTCAGAGACGTACTGGAAGCTCACGTAGCAACGACCTCGTAGCGTCGGAATCGACGAGGTCGAGGTCGGTCGTCGCCCGTTGGAATGCGTCCGTGCGATTGACGGTGGTCATCGGACTTCATGTAGTCCGAGAAGCATTGCTGGCTATCCCACCAGGAAATCATCATGAGCGAACAAGGGTCGGCCAGGTCCGCCAGCACCTGGAGGCCCTGGAAGCCCGGCCACTTGTCCACTTCGCCTAACCGGTCGAGAAACGCCGCGCGGAGCGCATCGCGCCCCGCCTCGGGCACCACGAGCTCACTGACGGCCACGAACTGCGGTCCCGCGGGGCTGGCGGGCCGCTCACGTTCGACCTCGCTCATTGGTAGTCCTCTTCCGTAGCCCACTGGCACTGGTCTCGTCCCAGTTCCTTCGCTCGGTACATCGCCCGGTCAGCCGCGTTCAGCGCCCCCTGAGGGTTGGGGCGCGCGGGGGCAATCCCGGCCGAGAACGTGACGGGTCGCGGCTGCGCCAGTGCCCACGCAGCCTGGAGACGGGCGAGCATACGATCTGCCGAGCTTTCGGGCAGGATGACCATGAATTCCTCACCCCCGTAGCGGCCAACGTGATCCTTCGCGCGCACGACGGACAGTAGCGTGCGGCCGAACGCGGCAAGCACCCGATCACCAGCGTCGTGTCCAAAATTATCGTTCACCGTCTTGAAGTAGTCGAGATCGATCATGATCACCGCGTCCGCATCTTCGATCCGTCCGAGAGCGCGTCCCAGCATCCGGCGGTTGGGAAGACCCGTGAGCAGATCAATGGACGCGTCTTCGGCGAGTCGGTTCGCCTGATTTGCGAGTTCGAGCGCGCGATTGGCGTCGCGGACAAAACCCGGAAGGCGGCGCTCTAGGAACATCCTCGCGATGCTTGAGGGAGGGGCGCTCGGCAACTTGGGTTGTCCAACCCCGAAGGACACATCGAGTGGAAGCGCATCGCCACAGCTCTCGTCCGCCGACACCAGCGTGCCGCCGAGGTTTTCGACGAGTTCGCGGGCGACGGCGCACGCATCTGCTTCAGTCTTGATCCACAGCAAACTACGAGTCGCCTGGAGCACAAGCTCAAACGATGCTTCTGCGCCCACCCCCGCGGGGACGGACGAGAGGCCGTCGAGCGAGTGATGTTCCGCGTCTCCATTGACCGTTGCCACTGACGTCCACCGTTTGGGTAGGCCTTGAAGGCTCATTCGTTGTCCGATTCGCTTCGTTCCATGGCCGATCCCAAGGGAACGATCGTCTCACGGGTTCGCGCAACGACTTCGTCGAAGACCGTACCGCTAAAGGAGTAGATAGTCTCCGGTAGTTCTGTTATATCGCCTCTGCCCCGCGGCGTTCGGCGTGATCCCACTAGTGAATGGGACTACAGGCTTTTCGATATGGCATATCGCTCCGTCTCTCTAAATTACGCTAGCGACCGCGCGCGATTGACAATCAGTTGCTGGAATTGGCGGCTGGGTCAAGTCCCTAACCCCATTGCGTCGTGGGCTGCTTTATCTACGGCCTCACAACGCACCGCTGGGCCCTAGCGGCGCGCGAGGGCTCGGAGCGCGGAACGTAGTGGGTAGGGGCACCGTCTCTCCACTGCCCAGAGGAGCTAGCTACGCGTCGCGTGGCGCGACGCGCTGGTACAGCTCGTCGATACCGAGTGAGCGAAGATGCTCGGTGGCTGGACGTTCGATCCTTGCGGGCCGTGACGGCCCGCAAGGTCCAACTCGTTCAAGAAAAGCATCCTCGAGAGTTAGGGGTGTTCACCACTCCCGCGTTGGTCAATGACATGGTGTCCGCTCCATTGCTTGAGAAGAGTACCGAGAGGTTCGCTGTGTCCACACTGACTTCGTTTGCAGAGCAGTGGTCAGCCCGGAGGTAGTGCTAACGCGGTGCCCTCCTCATTCTCCTCGACGAGAATGTTGAAACCATCGGGCGGCACGGGTCGCGCATGGAAATAACCTTGCGCTGAGAAACAGCCGAGGTCCTTCAAGTAGATCACGTGGCAATCGAGGGTCCACTCTTCAGCCACGGCGGTGATGCCCCGGTAGATCGCTGTGTGCGGGTGAATTCGCTTCGAATTCAGTTCGCGCGACGAACGCCCATGGATTCGATTGACGACACGACGTCAGCGTGGTGCTGCGTGCTGGAGCAGCCTCGTGGGTCGTTGGATGTCCCTTCCGCGGCAGGCGCGAGAGCTACCCCGATACAGACGTCGGTACACGAAACGCGAGAATTTTGGTACCGCCCTTTATCGTTCCATCCTTCGGGCCGCCCATCGGGACGATGATCGTATCGCCCGCGATGGCGAGGGTCGAGTTGGTCGTCGCCGGGAGCGAGTGCGTGAAGACGAGTTTGCCGGTCGTGCGGTTGAAGGCGAGGAGCTTTCCCTCGAACAGCGAGGTGACGATCAAGTTATTCGACACCGTCGCGGCGCCGAGTGGCAGACCTTTCACCTTCGTACTCCACACGACCTTGCCGGTGGTGAGATTGAGCGACTCCACATTGCCGGACAACTTCTTCCCCGTCGGCACCCCATTGACCTGGTCGGTGTTCGTGAAGGAGAAGGGGAGATTGGAGGTCACCACGTAGACGTTGTTCCCGGCCACGGCCATGTTGGTGAGGATGCCACCGAGCGCGCCCGGCGAGTAGGTAAAGGGCACGCTGAGCTTGCTCGTTCCATCGAGCGCCTTTCGCGAGTCGTTGTCGTGACCGTTGTGCACGCCAACCGGTGTCTTCCAGATGAGGGCGCCCGACTTCGCGTTCATCTCATAGACGGTGCCCATCTTCCCGCCGCCAATGACGACGGGCACACCGTTGGCGGTGGTCGAGATGGGCGAGGCTTGCATGTCGTAGTCCTTGAAGTCGTCGGGTATCGCCTGGTAGTACCAGCGCAACTTGCCCGTCGCGGCGTTCAAATTCACGTCGCTGTCGGTGTAGAGGATCTTCGCGGGGTTCGAGAGCGCTTCGCCCATCGACTGATACGGGTTGCCGAGGCCGAAGGTCACTGATCCGTCGGTGCCCACCAGTGGGGTCTCCCACGCGCCGCCGGCGCCGGCGCCGAGCGCGTCGACGCCCTTGTCCTTCTTCGGCACGGTGTTGAACGCCCAGATCTTGGCGCCCGTTGCGGCATTGAGGGCGAGCACGACGCCTCCACCCGGAAGGTGTCCGTACTGGCTCGCCAGATAGACGTGGCCATTGGCGACCTGGGGTTGGATGCCGAAGGTGCCTTGGCCCTTCTTCAGGAGTGAATCGTTGGACCAGATCTTCTCCCCCGTCGTGGCGTTGAGCGCGAACACGCTCTTCGGTGTCGCGCCGTAGACAACGCCATCGACCACCGCGACGCCGTTAGGACCAGGGCCGCTCAGTTCCTTCTTATTGACGATGTAGGACCAGTCGAGCTTGCCCGTCTCCAGCGAGAGTGCGTAGACGTTCGAGTGGAGGTCTTGCATGTAGACCACGTCGTTGACCACGATCGGTCCAGCGGCCAATGTTCCGAATCCGCCGACGTTCTTGGTCGCGTCGCCGCTCAGCGAAAAGGACCACGCTTGTTGCAGCGACGACACGTTGTCGGCGGAGATGGTCGATCCCACGGCGTCTCGAGTATTGGCGAGGTCGCCATTCGAGTAGGGCCACGAAGCGGCCGAACGAGGTGCACTCGCGCCCGACGCGAAGCCCGTTACCATCGGAACCGCGACTATCGAGACCGCCAGACTAACGACGGCGAAGCGCACTCCACGTCGTCCACGAAGACTCTTCATGCGTCGCTCCTCGTGTCGTCGATGCCCAACTCCTCGCGGCTTTCGGTGTCGTCTTCGTCGTCAACGATTGACGGCTTGTCCATGATTCCGTGGTATTCGCGACGGGGCCGCTCGTCGTGTGCGCCAAACTTCGCGATGCCGGAGAGGAATCCGATGCCGCCCACTGCGACGATGACATCCGACTGCCAATAACTCTGGTTCATCGCCACCGCGACCATCGCGCAGGCGTACGCAGCGAGCATCGCGGCGACGAACCCCACCCGGGAGGCGTTCGCTCGCACCTCTCGTTGCCGTTCGTCCGACCGTTGTCCGTAGATTGCTCCCACGTCGCTGTCGCGACCGGTCAAGACGACGTAACCGAGACTGACCACCACGGTCACAATTTCCGCGATCAAGGCGTCGCCCCACGTATGTCCGATGGCCACCGCTCCCGCAACGAGCGTGCCGATGACCAGCGTGCCCAAGGGAGCGAACGCGCGCGAATTCCGTAGTCGTTTCATGTTATTACCTCCTCTTCGTCCGGATCGAAGATCGCCTCGACCGGCTGTTCGAAGAACCGCGCTATGCGAAACGCCAACGGCAGCGAGGGTGAGTACTTGCCACTCTCAATCGCGATGATCGTCTGTCGTGACACGCTCACACTTGCGGCCAGGTCGCTCTGTGAGAGACCTCGTTGGCGTCGCTGCTGACGGACCTCGTTCTTCATGATGTAAAGGGTACTTAACATCTTCTCAGATGTCAAGTGACATTTACATTCCTTACGAAAATGTTCATTCTTTTGTCACCACGAAATGACTTGCGACCGTGGATGAACGACGGACGAGGACGCAGCGCGGGGCCTGACCCGCACGATCATTTATGCGCACCCCAACAGGATTCGAGCCCGTGCCGCCACCTTGAAAGGGTGGAATTGGTCGATCCAAGGGATAGGATAATTTCCTGATCAATGCGCTTATTCGTGACAGATTTATGTCATGAAATTTTTGCTTGGTAGTTTCACGGGCGTCTCGGATTTGTCTTCCCATATACAATACGCTATAGAATAATTCTATGCAGACGTCGCCAACAATCGCAGCGGGAGTGCTGCGCGATGCCCGTCTTCGCGGACACCTTTCTCAGACCGAATTGGCCCGCCGAGCGGGAGTTGCGCAGAGCGTCATCAGTGCCTACGAATCGGGACGCCGTGAACCTTCGTTGGCTACCCTCACTCGGATGGTGGAGGCAACTGGACATACGATCAGATTGGAACTCGAACAGAACGAAGGGGCTATTCGAGGCCTTCCCGACACACCAATTGGTCGTCGACTCCGTCGCCATCGTTCCGCGTTGCTCGCCGTGGCCGCACGCCATGCGGCCGATAACCTCCGAGTCTTTGGCAGCGTGGCAAGAGGTGAGGACACAGCCGAGAGCGACGTCGATATGGTCGCTGACTTTCCATTGGGGATTGGACTCTTTGAACTGGGCGCGTTCGAGCTCGAGTTATCGGACATCCTCAAGGTCAAGGTTGACTTGGTGCCGTCCGATGGACTTCGGCTACGCGTGCGCGCCGAGGTTGACGCCGAGGCGATTCCCCTATGACTCGTCGTGACAGAGAACGCTTGGTTGATATTGATGTCGCCATTGCGGCCATCGAAAGTCACTTGCGGCGCGGCGACATCTCCGATGGCCTCGTCTTTGATGCGGTTCGGGTTCGTCTGATTGAGATTGGTGAGGCGGTGAAGCAAATTTCTCCAGACCTACTCGCGACCGAAAAGTCCGTACCTTGGCAGTCTGTGGCGGGCATGCGCGATCGACTCGCGCATCACTACTACGACACGTCACATGCCATTCTCCAACGGACCATTGATGAGGATATACCGATGCTGAAAGACAGCCTCGCGAGGTTGAGAGAGAGTGTGGGCGACGTCGAAAGTTAACTTCGATCTACTCGCTTCACGAACAGTCGCAAGCACTCTACGGGAACATAGCGCGCGACGGAAATGTTTCAACCTTCGCGCCTCTGGGCGCTTGGGACGCGAGTCTTGCGTCGATTTGGGAGGATTGCGACAGAAACCTGTTAATCAGAAACTGATCTTTACCAGGTATTACCTCGCACCCCCAACGGAAGGGCCGATACCCTCGTTGTTCGACCTGAGGGATGTCTTTCCGCCGTATCGTCGCCAAGGAGTCGCCCTGAGAGCGTCTCGGCCGGCACTCGACTATGCCGCGTCCGAGCTCGGCGCAAGCAGAGTGGTTATCAAGATGCTTTTTGGAAACACCGCTTCCGGGAATCTCGCGATTCGCTTAGGTGCAACTTATTCCAATGAGGAGACGTCCGACACTGGGGGCGTCTTCGACGTGTATAAGTCAACTCTTCCGCTGATCGCTGGCTAGGACCGCATTCTCGTCGGTCAAGGACTCGTGGATCGTCGAACGAGAGATCTCGACTTCTTTGATTCATCAAGTCCGGTGTTGACCGAGAGACTGCAATCCTCTTCGTCGGCTCTGTCGAGACCTTTCAGTTTCAGTGGGAAGCGGAACTAGCGCGATCTATCGGTGTCACGGCTCTGCTCGCAACCTTCTGGGAACATCTCCTGGAGAAGATACTGAACTCTCGGGAGAATCAGATGCTCCGGATAGTACGACGAAAGGAGATCAAGACCTTCCTCGGCTGTAGTCAGTCCACAGAGTCTGTATAAATCACGTATGTCGTCTTGATCCCGCTCCACGCGCGACGCCATGAGCTTCATCGCAAGCAGATATTGGGGTGACGCCGCCGCCACGCTGAGGTTTCGGCCCTCGTAAACACCGATCTGGTTCTCATCCTCCCCTGGCATGAACGCCTTCGCACCGTCGTTTAACCAGTCAGGTTCGAGATTGAGTCGCTCGGCTACACGCGACGCCGCAGTCCTCACCTCGCTTGAGGGGATGAAGACGGCGTCGACGTCGGCCGTCGCTCTACGGGTGTCGTAGGCGATTGCCATTGCTGCTCCGCCGACGATGAACACCTCGCCCCGTACGTTGAGGTTCCCCAGCTCTTCGTCGAGTTCTGCAAGCGCTGTGAGTAACTCTCGCCGACCGAGAAGCGCCACTATGCGTATTCCAATGCGTCTTGTGTTACGAATACTCCCCTGCGAGCGAGGGATATTGGGCTATGCACAAAGGCGTCAGCGTGAAGAGATGTTATTCCCGAGACAAACCACCACCGATGGAGAAAGAATGATTCATCGTTCACCCACGCTGGGGCGACCACGCTATGTGAGGCACACGCAAATTCAACTATTCCAGCAAGGAGCGCGTCGTAACGATCACTGCCAGTAGTCAACGGCGCATCGGCCGTAATGCGTCGGCGAGTCTCCCAGCCGGATCGGTCATATCGCTCTAGAAAGCGAAACGCGAGCCGGGTGGCTGCGCTGGAGTCTCCTTTAGCGAGGCAGTCGGCGATTTCTTCTGCCAGTTCACCGATGGAATTCTCCTGCCACATCATGGCTACATCGTACGGCTCGTCGGTAACAGCTCTGTGTGGCGACCGGTCTTGGGCGCTTATGGGCGCTTCGGACGCAAGTTTTGCGTTGACGTGAGACATTTTCGGAATCTACGTGTACGGTCGAAATGGGTCTTCACCAGGAAAAACGTCGCACCCCCAACGGGATTCGAACCCGTGCCGCCACCTTGAAAGGGTGGGGCCGAACGCGCCGAAGTTGGTTGAATGTCCCTGATCAACTGAGTAAATGGCGATGGATCGGACCGTAAAAATGCAGGTTGGGCGCTCCACGGGCGCCTCCAATTACGCTGATTCCGAAGAAAAGCGTCGAATTTCCGAAGCACCGATCAAGTCGTTCCGGGCGAAACCTACTTCCCTTTTTTTGTTTGGTCAGAGGGAAAGCTCGCGACCGTTGTTTCGTAGGCTATGAGTATGGTTTCTTCGCGCTCCTCGAAGGTGGGTCCCACGTCTCGGCCGGTGGCGATTCCTGACGACTTTGAAAGTGCGGACGACGCCAAGGCATCGGGAATCGTTGTACTTCCCAATCGAATTCGCTGGTCTGAACCGGACTTGACGTTTGATCTGAGCGCCAGGGTCGACCGTCTTCGTGTGTACGAGATCGTTCTGGTGGAGGGTACGGAATCAGACGTTCGCCAATACGTAAAGTTTGATGAGTTGGTACAAGTTTGGAACGACATCTATCTTCCCGCCTACGTTCGCAAGGCTTGGCAGTATTGGTTCGCGGAGCATCACATTTCTGTTCCGACTTGCTAACACCGTTGCAAGAACAGATTGCCCAGATCATTGGGGTCGCGCTCGAGGGCTCTGACTTCGCGCTGGCCGGCGGTGCCGCAATTATCAGTCAGGGAATCGTCGATCGGCGAACGAGAGATCTCGACTTCTTTGGTTCATCAGGTCCGGTGCTGACCGAGAGACTGCAATCGGTAATTGACTCGCTCGTTCGTGAGGGTTTTCAGGTAGAAATCGATCAGCAGAACGAACGGTTCGTAAGACTCGATGTCAGAGGACTGGGGGTGGAAACTGAGGTTGACTTTGGCGTTGACTTCCGGCTGTTCCCGCCTGATCAAGGCGCTCACTCCTTGGTCCTTTCAAGTAGGGAACTCGCGGTTGACAAGGTGTTGGCGATATTTGGTCGTGCAGAACCGAGGGACTTTGTTGATCTCGCTGCTTTGACGCAGTTCTTTAACATTGAGGAGCTCTTTGCGGACGCCGTCCGAAAGGATCGTGGATTCAACCTTGCGGTGTTTGCCGAAATGACGTCTCGAATTAGTCGACTTCCTCGTCGAGAATTTGCGCTGAACGACGCCGCGTTCGATGAGTTAAAGGTCACGACATCGTCGTGGCGCGATGTAGCGCATCGACTCCTTCGCGAGCACGATCGGGGCTTGGGGCGCTGAGACCCCTTGGTGCGATTTAACGATTCGCTTGCGGAATATCATTCAGTTTCAGTTCCGGACGAACGGCTGGCAAATGCTTCAACAAGTTGGCGAAGTGCGTTAATGGGGAAGCGGTATGTCTTGCCGTATATTCCGACGGGCGTCTCGGCGAGATTCAGAGCCAACTCGAGAGGTGTGACCTCGGGGTGAAGCTTTCGAATCCTGTTTGCAACGAAAGCGAATTCGTTCAAGACTCCGAGGATCTGGCGGCTGTTGGTTCGTGACACAACGACGTCGTCCATGGCGCAGAGTTCGCCAGCGATAAAGGACTCCGGCGCGCCATGAACTCGCAGCGTTGCGGCTAGCTCGTCGGGAAACCGTAATGCGAGTGTGGATGCGGGCGCCAACGTGGCGAAGACGGGCAGAAACGTCGACTCGCTCACGAAAATCGCGTACTGGGGCTGCCAAAAGAGTGGCTTGGCAAACCAGTTGCCCAACTTCGTAGAGGGATCCTGTACGGGATCTTCCACCGACTCCCTCATGCGCTCCAAGAGTTTTTTCGTGGCGAGAATCGAGTACACGAGAATAATTCTTGCCCGACGAACACCACCCTGCCTAGCTGGTGTCACGATTCATTGAAAAGCGTTTTTGGCTCCAGTTTGAGGGTCTCTGGCACCCATTTCGGGGCGTTCGTGGGCGCCTATGGGCGCTTCGGGCGCAAGTTTTGCGTCGATTTGAGACATTTTCAGCATCTAGGTGTACCGTGGAAAGTGGGCTTCACCAGGAAAGACGTCGCACCCCTAACGGGATTCGAACCCGTGCCGCCACCTTGAAAGGGTGATGTCAATGCTGTCCTCGTCTTTCCATAAATCCTGATTAAAGTGCACTTATTGGTGATTGTACGACTAGTTTCTTTTCGCTTGGGCGCTCCATGGGCGCTTATGAGGAGGGCAACGAAAAGCGCTTGAGAGCAACCGCTGGTTAATCTGAAGTCCAATCAAGACCGAGTCCAGAAAGTTCGCCCACTGGCTGATCACGTTGCCACTTGACCTTTTATGTGTGTTGTCGAGAGTTCTAGGGGAGCCCTGGAATCCTGTTAAGTAGTCGGCGTCTCGCCCTGTGAATCGAACCATTGCTGCTCTATTGGAATCCATAAGCCTGTCGTTCTACCCCGGAATACCGGATCGAGATAGCCGCGCACGATCACGAGCGCTTCGTCTAGCGTCTGCGCGGTTTCCAAGATTGATCGCCGCACCTCCGCGGCGTATCCCTCTTCCCATAGCGATCTATCCGGGATGTCGAAGGACTCAGGTAGAGCAAGGCTCCGACGTTCGAATTCCGATCGAAGGGCTATCGCTTGCGCCTCTGCACGCAGGGTTGCACCACCAACAATTGCCACGAGATCAACTAGATCTCGGTACCTTGTGGAGGGATTCCCCATTTCGCCGTGTCGCTCATAAGTAGCTGCCACCTTGTCCGCGACGTGGTCAGCAAGCGGATACGCACGATACCCTCGTTGTTCGACCCGTGGGATGATCATGCGAGCAATGGGAGGAACGTCATCCGGTTGCCCAGTCATTCGAAGGTCAGTGCCCGACAGGTCAATATGGAACGCCACCCAAGTTGTTGCTCCGATCAAGGCGTTCACGGGAAGCCGGACGCTGTTGTTACCAATCGGATGGACTGGTCCAATTTCGAAGCGAAACCAGTCGTGTATGTCGAGAGCGGCAGCTGTTCGCACATCGGCGTCGGCGATCTCCTGGGCTACCGCTCTGTAGATGTCGACGTCGAGGCTTCCACGCACTCCAAGATCCCGGGCAAGAAGAGCGGTGGCGCCCTTGACGATCCAGCCATCGTCGACCAAATAAAGTCGTTCGAGAAGGCGGTCATAAGCGACCTGGCGTTGCAGTTGCTGAAACGACCATGGCGACGTCTTAGTTGACTCCCTCAGCATGTCCGTTAGGGCACTTCGGAACGCGGCTGGAGTTAAGTATCGGTCGCCCGCAGTCACGATTCCGTCCTGCTCTTTCTCGCCCGGTCATCGTGCGCTCGTGCTTCAGACAACCACTGCGCCGCTTCAGGATCATTGGTCAGGTCGAGGAGCCATCGAAGCAGTCCAAGTCCATCAAACTTTCGAAGTCCGAACTTGGCGGCGTGGGGTCCCAGCTCATCGGAAAAGGTTCCCGGGTAGTCGAGCACCAGACGAATCGAGTCAGAAATTAACTGGGCAACTGCCTCAGGATCTTCGTGATCCCATAGAAGATCGGAGGCAATTCTGGAAGGTCTCGTAACTAGCAGCCCCCCGAGATTGACCCACTCACCTCGGTCTAACTTGCGCACATGAATACGGACATCAGGCCTGCGCGACTGCCTTCGCCGATGCAACGTGAAATCATGAAGGTCTGCTGGTAGATGCCCGAGTCCATATATTGATGCGGCCGATCGGTGTGACACGACTCCTTGTTCGGCCGTTCGATCCCAGGCTGGCGTTGCAGGTGCCAACTGAAGCCACGCGGCGCGGAGTTCGAGGTGGTCCGGGGCAGGAGCTGCTGCCAGTCGGTAGACACCGGTCGCCACTCGCTCAAGGACTCCGCCGGGGGCGGCGAGTCGCTCTAGAGTCGTCGGGCTGATGCCACGAGCGTTCATCTGTCTTCGCGTGACGAGACCCCACTGGTCCTGGACCAGTTCCTGGAACCTGGGTAGCGCGGAGAGGCGAGGCATGGCTCCATTATAGCCCTTATAAGGGGTATTTTGAAGTACTTATCATAAGTTAATGCTCCATATTCCCCCTTATAAGGGGTAATCCGAAGCACGAATCTCGAACGAGGTCAACCAATGGATCATCTCCGGTAACTTCCCAACCTCATGGAAACGTGCATCAAGTAACTAGCCATCGTGGCAGCTAATAAGTCATCAATGAATTCCTCGCGCCAGCGAAGAAGCTCGACTGGTCCGGCAATCAACCTGTCTGGGAGCAGCGGCACTTCTAGAGCATTTCACGGCAACGCTGCCCAATGTGACTCCAGGTGTCGGTCACACCACCGCTGGAACAACTCGAAATGCGATGAAGCCGGGCGCAGATTGAAGTCGAGCGAACTGCGTAGCGTCAATACTCTCGGCCCCAGGCGATGGTTTCGGCTCAACAATTCGGTCGATGAGGAAGCCGGCCTCATGAATCTCCTCACACGTTTGTTCCAGCGGAGCGAGCCAGTATCGGAGGTGCCAGCCCTTGCTCCAGGTCTCTTCAATGACTCGAACATCAAAGTAACTTCCGCCATTACGGAGCCAATCGGCCGTCGGGTGATTCCTTGAGAAGACGAGAGCACCCGAAGGTGACAAGACTCTCCGGAGTTCCTTAAGCGCCTCAACTCGATCATCTACGTATTCGATGGCGAGTGCGAGAAGTACGAGATCGAATGACTCATTCTCCAACCAGTCGAGTGGATCCGCCAGGTCGTGGACTCTGAACTCTCCAGCTGGGACTCGTTGTCGAGCCAACTCCACCATTCGGGGACTCTGGTCGAATCCCGTGACGATGGCGCCTCTCTTCACGAACTCCTCCGCGTACAGACCGGGCCCACAGGCCGCGTCGAGGATTCGCAGGCCCCGCACGTCGCCAAGCAAGTCCAAGCACGCGGGACGGTCGAGGTGAGCATTGAAGAGGCCATCTGACGCGTGATCGAGGAACTCGTCGGCGAATGCCTCATACTGAGGATCGCGGCCCACACTCGGAACAACTACCGCTTCACCGTCGCCCAATCGAGTTTCCTCCATCCACGTATTGTGCCTCAAGATGGTCGAGATCCCGTTCGTTGTGCTCGCGAAACTAGGTTCTTGAAATGGTTGGCAAGACCCTGAGCGATGGAATTTTGATCCTGAGCCCCTTAGTTCCCAGCGACGCAGAAGTGTGGCTCGCGGGGGAGGACGAGGAGCAACGTAGATGGTTCGAGGCGCCGCGTCCGGCGGAACTCTCTGATGTTCAGCGCTTCATCGATGCTTGTCAAGAGTCGTGGAGATCATCTGGATCGCACCGACATTGGGGAGTTCGAAGCGTTGACTCGGGGGCCCTACTCGGGGGCGTCGACCTTAGGATTTTGGATCTTGAAGAGGTCAATCTCTCCTACGTCGTCTTTCCGCCGTTTCGTCGCCAAGGAGTCGCCCTGAGAGCGTCTCGGCAGGCACTCGACTATGCCGCGTCCGAGCTCGGTGCAAGCAGAGCGGTTATCAAGATGCTGCCCGGAAATACCGCGTCCAGGAGCCTCGCGATTCGCCTTGGTGCCTCCTATGTCGGCGAAGAGCCATCCGACGCTGGGAGTGTCTTCGAAGTGTTTAAGGTAGCTCTTCGCTTGAAAGCAAATTGAGCCGCGTCTCACCACGCGAATTCAACCGTTGGTCGCAAACATCATTCGCATTTGTCTACTGATCCGTTGAATCCCGCCATTTAGAAAAGGCACTGACTCGTACGCCACTATTCATACCATCGATAACGCGGCGCGCACATTGGGCCGATGATGACATCTCCGTATCACATTCCACGTCGTACTCTCCGTATCTGTGGACCGACGGAAACTGTCGGGCGGCTTGGCCCGCGTCACGGTCGCCTCGCAACTTCTCGCGTCGTTCCAACTCCGGCAACGAACAACGAACACCCACGAAGAGGACGTCAAAGGGCTCGAAGATTC
>Ga0302279_10005468_pt1 | contig 14175 bp, 10 predicted proteins | sample III_Bog_N3_3_FD_194541 | JGI IMG/M metagenome (GOLD analysis project Ga0302279, IMG submission 194541) | Peat permafrost microbial communities from Stordalen Mire near Abisko, Sweden - III_Bog_N3_3 | ecosystem: Environmental > Terrestrial > Soil > Wetlands > Peat | place: Sweden: Abisko...
ACCTCGGAGGTACCGCCGCCGATGTCCAGCACCATCGAGCCGCGCGCCTCCTGGACCGGCAGCCCGGCGCCGACCGCGGCGGCCATCGGCTCCGGCACGATGTCGACGCTGCGGGCGCCGGCGCCCTCGGCCGATTCCTTGATCGCACGCCGCTCGACCTGGGTCGAGCCGAACGGTACGCAGACCAGTACGCGCGGGCTCGGGGACAGGAAGCGGTTGCCGTGCACCTTCTTGATGAAATACTGCAGCATCTTCTCGGTGTAGGTGAAGTCGGCGATCACGCCGTCCTTCATCGGCCGCACCGCCGTGATGTGTCCGGGCGTGCGCCCGAGCATGTTCTTGGCCTCGACGCCCACGGCGACGATGACCTTCCCGCCGCGGGTCGGCTCATCCTGGACGGCGACGACGGACGGTTCGTTGAGGACAATGCCGCGTTCACGGACGTAGATCAGCGTGTTGGCGGTGCCGAGATCGATGGAGAGGTCATTGGAGAAATAACCTCTGAGTCGTTTGAACATGAGTGGGTTTTATCTGGGGGCAAAAAAGTTGCGCTAATGTAACAACCGACAGGACATTCAGCAAGGCAACGTGTATCATGTTTATAGCTTATTTTGCGCCTCCGCGGCGCTCTCGAAGGTCAGTCCCATGAGCCTCACCCGTCAGGAAGTCGAGAAGATCGCGCACCTCGCGCGGCTGTCGATCACCGAACAGGAAATGCCGGTCTACGTGTCGAGCCTTTCCGCGATCGTTGCGTTCGTCGATGAACTCTCCAGGGCCGATGTCGGAGACGTGGCGCCGATGGCGCACCCGCTCGTCGGCCAGACCCAGCGGCTGCGGCCGGATGTCGTGACCGACAGCGACTGCCACGAGAAGTACCAGGCCAACGCACCGCAGGTCCAGGCGGGCCTTTACGTGGTACCCCGGGTCATCGAGTAAGGCGATGCTGCACAATCTCTTCATCGGCGAGCTCGCCGATCTGCTGGCGCGGCGCCAGGTCTCCAGCGTTGAGCTCACCCGCCACTTCCTCGAGCGCATTGTGCGCCTCAACCCGGGTCTCAATGCACTAGTGACGCTGACTGGCGACAGTGCGCTGGCCGCCGCCGCCGCCGCGGACGCGCGCATCGGCGCCGGCGAGAGTGCGCCGCTGCTCGGCATCCCCCTCATTCATAAAGATATTTTCTGCACCGACGGGGTCCGCACCAGCTGCGGCTCGCGGATGCTCGACAACTTTGTTGCACCGTACGACGCGACCGTGGTCGAGCGACTGCGGAGCGCCGGCGGCGTGATGCTCGGCAAGGCGAACATGGACGAGTTCGCGATGGGCTCCTCGAACGAGACCAGCTACTACGGGCCGGTCAGGAACCCCTGGGACACCACCCGGGTGCCCGGCGGCTCGTCCGGCGGTTCCGCCGCCGCGACCGCGGCCCGGCTGGCGCCGTTCGCCACGGGCACCGACACCGGCGGTTCGATCCGCCAGCCGGCGGCACTGACCGGCGTCACCGGATTCAAGCCGACCTACGGCCGCGTGTCGCGCTACGGCATGATCGCGTTCGCCTCCAGTCTCGACCAGGCCGGCGTGTTCGCACGGTCCGCGGCAGACGTGGCGCTTGTGCTCCAGGCGATGGCGGGCTTCGATCCGAAGGACTCCACCAGCGTCAACCAGCCGGTCCCCGACTATCATGCCGCGTTGCAGCATCCGCTGGCGGGCCTGCGGATCGGGCTGCTCAAGGAGTTTTTCGAGGGACTCGAGCCGCGGGCTGCGGCGCTGATCGAGGACGCGCTGAAGGTGTATCGGTCCGCAGGGGCCGTGACCGTCGACGTCAGCCTGCCGAGCCTGCCGCTGTCGGTCCCGACCTACTACGTGGTCGCGCCGGCCGAGTGCTCCTCGAACCTGTCGCGCTTCGACGGCGTACGCTTCGGCTATCGCTGCGAGGCACCGAAGGACCTTCTGGACCTGTACAAGCGTTCGCGCGGCGAAGGCTTCGGCGCCGAGGTCAAGCGGCGCATCATGACGGGGACCTATGTGCTGTCGGCAGGCTACTTCGATGCGTATTACCTGAAGGCGCAGAAGGCGCGCCAGCGGATTGCCGACGACTTCAGGACCGCGTTCGACAGCGTCGATCTGGTCATCGGGCCGACGACGCCGACACCGGCGTTCCCGATCGGCGCCAAGGTCGACGACCCGATCACGATGTACCTGAACGACATCTACACGATCGGTGCGAACCTTGCGGGGCTGCCCGCGATGTCGCTGCCCTGCGGCTACGTCGACGGGCTGCCGATGGGCCTGCAGCTGATCGGACCGCATTTCGCGGAAAGCGCGTTGCTGAACGCCGCGCACCGCTATCAGCTGGAGACGGACTGGCATCGGCACGTGCCGCGTGGTTACGAATCATGACGCAGTGGGAAACGGTCATCGGGCTGGAGATCCATGCGCAGCTCGCGACGCGCTCCAAGATCTTCTCGGGGGCGGCGACCGCGTATGGCGCGCCGCCGAACTCGCAGGCGAGCCTCGTCGACCTCGCCTATCCCGGCGTGCTGCCGGTGCTGAACGCCGAGGCGGTGCGCATGGCGGTCAAGTTCGGCCTCGCGATCGGCGCAACGGTCGCGGCGCGCTCGATCTTCGCGCGCAAGAATTACTTCTATCCCGACCTGCCGAAGGGCTACCAGATCAGCCAGTACGAGGACCCGGTCGTCGCGCGCGGCTCGATCGATGTCCTGCTGGAGGACGGCACGGTCAAGACCGTCGGCATCACGCGCGCGCACCTCGAGGAGGATGCCGGCAAGTCGCTGCACGAGGGTCTCGCCAACGCGAGCGGCATCGACCTGAACCGTGCCGGGACGCCGCTGCTGGAGATCGTCTCGGAGCCGGACATGCGCAGCGCGAAGGAAGCGGTCGCGTACATGAAGAAGATCCACACGCTGGTGCGGTATCTGGAGATCTGCGACGGCAACATGCAGGAAGGCTCGTTCCGCTGCGACGCGAATGTGTCGGTGCGCCCGCTGGGCGCGGCGAAGTTCGGTACGCGCGCCGAGATCAAGAACCTGAACTCCTTCCGCTTCGTCGAGAAGGCCATCCAGTACGAGGTCGCGCGCCAGATCGAGATCATCGAAGGCGGCGGCAAGGTCGTGCAGGAGACGCGTCTGTACGATTCGGACCGGCACGAGACGCGCTCGATGCGCTCCAAGGAAGAGGCGAACGACTATCGCTATTTCCCGGATCCCGACCTTTTGCCGCTGGAGATCGGCCCGGCGTTCATTGCCGAAGTCCGTGAAACTCTGCCCGAGCTGCCGGACCAGAAGGCGGCGCGCTATGCGCAGGATTTCGCGCTCTCCGCCTACGATGCCGGCGTGCTGTGTTCGAGCCGCGAACTTGCCGGCTATTTCGAGGCTCTGCTCGCGGCCACCGGCAAGGATCACGCCAAGCTGGCCGCGAACTGGGTCATGGGCGAGCTGTCTTCGGCGCTGAATCGCGACGGGCTGGAGATCGAAGCCTCACGGGTCGATGCACGGGGCCTGGCCGGGCTGCTCCGGCGCATCATCGACAACACGATCTCCGGCAAGATCGCGAAGGACGTGTTCGAGGCGATGTGGACCGAAGGCGGGGAGGCGGATGCGATCATCGCCGCGAAGGGCCTGACCCAGATCACCGATTCCGGCGCGATCGACAGCGCGATCGATGCGGTCATCGCAGCAAATCCGAAACAGCTGGCCGACTACCGCGGGGGCAAGGACAAGCTGTTCGGCTTCTTCGTCGGCCAGGTCATGAAGGCGACGCAGGGCAAGGCGAACCCGGCCCAGCTGAACGAGCTGCTGAAGGCGAAGCTCGGGCCCAGCGGCGCATAGCGGGGCTGCAAGAGTCTCAATGCACGATCGGGACTGCCTGCATCGCTTTGTCTTCGAAGGTCTGCCGATCCGCGGTCACCTCGTACACCTCGATGCGGCGTGGCGTGCGCTGATCGAGCATCGCGAGTATCCGGCGCCGATTCGCGACACGCTGGGCGAAGCAGTGGCCGCCTCCCTGCTGCTCGCCGCGACGATCAAGTTCGATGGCGTGCTGTCGCTGCAGATGCAGGGGGACGGCCCCGTGCCGCTGATGCTTGCGCAGTGCACCAGCTCCTTAGGGGTGCGCGGCCTCGCCCGCATCCGCGACGGCGAGCCGCCAGCGCTGCCCGGCGCCGGCGTCACCGCACTCTTCGGTGCCGGGAACCTGACTGTCACGCTGGAAAATGACGACCGTACGCAGCGCTACCAGGGGATCGTGCCGATCGGCGGCGAGCGCCTGGCCCAGTCGCTGCAGGATTACTTCGAGAATTCGGAACAGCTGCCGACGCGGTTGTGGCTGCATGCCGACGCAAACGGGGCCTCAGGCATGATGCTGCAACGCCTGCCCACGGCCGGGGGCACCGCAGGCGCGGTCGCCGCCGCGAGCACGGATGCGCTGAGCATCGAGGATGCCTGGCAGCGGGTTCAGCTGCTCGGGGCAACGCTGACGCCGGCCGAGCTGTCGGGCCTCGCCGATACGGAGATCCTGCATCGGCTGTTCCATGAAGACGACGTGCGGCTGTTTGAACCGTCGCCGGTGTTCTTCCGCTGCCGCTGTTCGCGCGAGCGGGTGGCCGGCATGCTGCAGGGGCTCGGCGAGAGCGAAACGCGCTCCGTCCTCGCCGAGCGCGGCACGGTCGAGGTCAGCTGCGATTTCTGCAACCGCGCCTACCGGTTCGATGCGGTCGATGTCGAGCAGCTGTTTGCGCCTGCGGCGACGCCTGCCTCCGGCGACGGCGCAGTTTCGGTGCACTGAAAGGGCCCGGCGCGGCGACGATGTCCGCTCGCCGCAGTGAATTGCGTCCTCTCTTACGGAGGACCCATGCAATTCCAAGCTTCCAGCAGACTCGTCATGATGACTGCATCGACCCCTGTGCGGATGAGCGGGCTGCTGTCCGCGGCGATCTGCGCCCTGACGCTCGGCCAGACCGCTTCCGCCATCATCCTTCCGAAGCTGCCGCCGCCGCCGCCGGTCGCACTCGCCTGCTATTTCTCGTTCCACCTGATCGACGTGTATGCATACTCGCCCTATGCGGAGGTCGTATTCGCAACCACCGCCGGGCTGGCGCCGGCTGCGGCAGAGAACCTGCCGGAGAGCGCCGTCGTGAGCGTCGTCAATGGCGTGGCAACGCTCGCTTCGCTGACGCTGTACCTGCAGAACCCGGCGACCCATGAATATGCGCTGCTGCAGAGCCAGGGGGTCACGACGGAGGATCTCGAGTTCTTCCAGTTCGGTCTGCAGTTCGGCGCCGGCTCAATGGCCCCGAAGAGCAGCTGGTCGGCCATCGTGTCCTCGTCTGCGCCGATTCCGCTGCTGGCGAACCCCGCCCACGGCGAGTTTCCGCAGTAGCGGATCTGCTGGCCGTCGCCGGGGCTTCGTCCGTGCATCTCGAAATCCTCGCTGATCCACCACCTGTTGATCGCAGGCGGCATGCCGCGAACCTCGCGTTGCCGCTCCGCTTCGCATATAGTCGGGAAGCGGCTGCTATGACAAAAAATCAATCGGGGATGTGTGAGGCTCCCATGGCCGAAGTCACCCATCTGTTGGAGATGGCGCGGGAATCCGGAGACCGTGCGGCGATCGACCAGGTGGTGGCGATCCTGTACCCGGATCTGCATCGTCTCGCGATGGCGCGGCTCGCGCGCAATGGCACGATTACGCAGCTGGATGCAACCTCGATCGTGCACGAGACCTATGAACGGCTTATCCGCAGCGGGCAGCTGGATGCCGCATGCCGCGGCCAGTTCCTGGCCTACGCCTCCCAGGTCATGCGCTCCGTCATCATCGACCACGTCCGCAAGCGGCGTGCTGAGCGCCGTGGCGGTGACGCAGTTCAGGTGACGCTGTCCACCGGTGTGATGAACCAGGCCGCCAGCGATGATTCCGACGTGGAGCGGGTCAATGACGCGATCGAGGAGCTCGAGGCGGCGGATCCGCGCCTCAAACGGGTTGTCGAAATGCGCTATTTCGGCGGATTCGAGGAGCGGGAGATTGCCGAGGCGCTCGGCCTGACCGAGCGCACCGTGCGCCGCGACTGGAAGCGGGCACAGCTACTGCTGCAGGTCATGATCCGCCGCTGAGGGGTGCCATTGAAGATACTCGGCGAACTGTCCGCATCCGACTGGCGCCGGCTCAACGGATTGCTGGAGCTTGCCCTGGAGCGCAGCCCGGATGAACTGGACGCGTGGTTTGCGCAGCTTGTGCCGGCGAACGCCGACCTGGTTCCCCTCCTGCGTCGCATGATCGCCGAGGGCATGGAGCGCGACGCCGAGCTTTCCCTGCCGCCGCTCGGTGGGCCGATGCAGCCGCTTGCGGGTGACCTGGTCGGGCCCTACCGGCTGGTGCGCGAGCTGGGTCGCGGCGGCATGGCTGTGGTCTGGCTGGCGGACCGGATCGACGGCACGCTCGAGCGGCAGGTGGCGCTGAAGATACCGAGCACCGAATGGACCGATCAGGGTCTCGCCGAACGCATCCGCAGCGAATGCGCCGTACTGGCGAGCCTGAACCACCCAAACATCGCCCAGTTGTACGATGCCGGCTGGTCCGATTCGAAGGCGCCTTATCTCGCGCTCGAGTTCGTCGACGGCGTGTCGATCGGCGAGTACTGCAGCGCGCGGGCGCTGGACGTGCCCGCACGGGTCAGGCTGTTCATCGATGTGCTGCGTGCAGTGAGCTACGCCCATGCGCGCCTCGTCGTGCACCGCGACCTCAAGCCTGCCAATGTCCTCGTCACTCACGACGGGCGCGTCAAGCTGCTGGATTTCGGGATTGCGAAGGTGTTGTCGAGCGAGGCGTCCGCCGGCGGCGAATCGGAACTGACGCGGGTGTCCGGCCGGCCCATCACACTCGCTTATGCGGCGCCGGAACAGGTGCTGGGCAAGCCGGTGACGACGGCAACGGACATCTATGCGCTCGGCGTGATGCTCTGCGAACTGCTGACCGGCCAGCGGCCCTTTCGCAATGCGTCCGGCACCCGTACCGCAATCGAGGATGCGCTGGAACGCGGCGATGCGCCGCTGCCGAGCAGCCTTGCCGACCGGCCTGCCGTGGCAAGGGCCCTGCGCGGCGACCTCGACATGATCGTGCGCAAGGCGCTGCGCAAGGATCCGGAGCAGCGCTTCGAGACCGCGGCGGCGTTCGCCGACGACCTGGATCGGACCCTGAGCGGCCAGCCGATCCGCGCGCAGCGGGGCGGCTCGTGGTACCTGTTGCGCCGTTTCGTGCGGCGCAACCGCCTGCCCCTCGGCGCAGGCGCCGGCGTGATCGCGGCGATCGTCGCGGGACTCTGCCTCGCGCTGGTGGAGTCGCGGCGCGCCGAACAGCAGGCGGAGAACGCGGCTGCCATCGGCAGCTTCGTGCTGTCGGTGATTCAGCAGGCCGACCCGGATGCGACCCAGGAGACCCGGGCGTCGGATCTTGCGCTGCTGCAGACGCTGGCCGAGCGCATCGGCAAGGATCTGCCGCAGCGGCCGGATCTGCGCTTTTCGCTGCGCCTGGCGGTTGCAACCGCTTACCGCAACCGCGGCGAACCGGCGCCGGCCACCACGCTGCTTCGCGCTGCGCTGGCGGACGCGCACAGCGCCCCGCAACTGGCGCCACTCGACGTGCTGCGCGCCCGGGCCCTGCTCGGTGAGACCTCCGATGACGACCACGAGCGGACCGCGATGCTCGACCCGACCATCGTGGCGTTGCGCGCGATCGGCGCACCCGCGGCGGCGGTGCTGGTCGATGCACTGATTGCGCGCAAGCGCTCCGACATGATCGGCGATCCGAATGCCGACGGCGATCTGCGCGAGGCGCTGGCGGTTGCCCAGGCAAATTTAGGGCTCCGCGACGAGCGCACGCTCAGGGCTGCCGACATGCTCGCCAATATGCTCGGCCCGGGCGTGCGCGAGAAGAACGACGAGGCACTGGCGGTCCTCGAGCCGGTGATCCGGGCGGTCATGGCTGCCCACTCGCTGCCACCCGGAAATCCCACGCTGCTGCACGCCGAATCCAACTACGGCCGGCTGCTGTGCGTGCTGGGACGTACCGACGAGGGCCTGGCGCTGCTCGACCAGGTCGTCGCCACGGCGATCGAGCGGCATCACGACGGCAAGGAACTGCGATCGGCGATGCTGTACCTGGCACGCGGCCAGAAGAATGCGGGACAGATGAATGCGGCGCTCGGCACGCTGTCGTCCATCTACGCGCTGCTCGCCAGCCGCAGTCCGTATGGTGAGCGGCTGCGCTATTTCTATGGGAATGATCTCAGCCACGCGCTGCTGCAGGCGCGCCGACCGCTGGAAGCGGAACCCTTCGTGGAGGAGACGCGGGTGTTCCGCAACGCCTTGCCGGCCGGGGAGTCCAAACTGCGCGCCGAGGCCGAATTCCAGATCGGACACCGCATGCTGTGGATACACCTGCTGCTCGGCGAATACGAAATTGCCCTGCGTCAGGGCGAGTCGCTGGTGGCGCAGTTCCAGGCAGACCACAACCCCTACTACGAGTATGTCGCCGATCTGTTCATGGGCGATATCTACCTCGCGAACGGGCGGCCCGCAGAGGCACAGGCGGCGGCCGAAGCGGCGTTGCGCTATGCCCTGTCGAGCGGGCAGCGGGCCGACGACCAGGCGATGATCTACGCCACGCTGTCACGCATCTTCCTGGCACGTGGCAATGCCGCGCAGGCGCTCGCAATCACCGACCAGCAGGCCGACAAGCCCGCGGGCAGCGCGGCGATCGACGCGGATCTCGCGGACTTCCATCTCGCGCGGGGCCGGGCGTTGCTCGCCCTGAATCGGGCCGCCGAGGCGCAGAAACCCCTGGCGCAGGCCTATGAGTTCTGGCGGCAGTTCGACGCCACCGGGATCGGCCTGCGCCGCGTGACCTACTGGTATGCCCAGGCGCTGCGCGCCGGCGGCGATGCCGAACGGTCCAGGCAGCTGCATCCCCCGGACAGGCCGCCGGGCGACTTCCCGCCGCCGGCGCGCGGCGCGATCGAGGCGGCACGCAGCCTTGCACCGCAGGCGCGGATTGCCGCCGTACTGAGCCGATATCCGCGTCGCGCGGACCTCGACGCGCTGATCGCACTGGGGCCAGCTGCCGCCGGGCACTGACGACTTTCACCCATTCGGACAGGCCGTGTCCGGTTTGTCGCCGCCATTGCGTCTTCTCCTGCAGACGGAGCTGTAAACGGGCCCCGGGGCCCGGTGCCATCGTTGCCGGTTGCGCTCCTGTCTACGGCCATGCGTCAGGTCAATCAACGGGAGACTCAATCCATGAAGCGGTCAGCGTCATTCGGTCAGATGCCTGGAACTCTCAGACACATTTTCCTGGGGGCATTGCTGCTGCTCACCGGCGCGCTCGAAGCGCGCGCCGCCGACACCTACGATCCTGTGTCGGGTCAGCTGACGATCGGCAGCGTACAGATCGGCAATGCGACCTACTCGAACATGGTCGTCACCCTTGATACGGTCGATCCTTTGATCAGCGGACCTGCAGGCGCCCAGCCCGACGCGATCCTGGACAGCTACAACCCGGCGAACCAGCAGCTGACGGTGTCGAGCGTCGCTGTCGGTGCTGCGTCCCTGAATAACATCATCCTGCCGGTGACCGGCCTGGTATCTGTCGGTGGGGTCAGCGGCGCGGATTCCTATGACGGCGCCACGCACCAGCTGTCGATCGGGTCGCTGCAGTTCGGCAACCGCTACTTCGACGACATCGTCATCGTGCCCGGCGCGATCCTCAGCATCGGCGGCGGGATGCCGTCGGGCTCGCGCGACCAGTACGATGCGGGAAACAACCAGCTGCTGATCCCTGCGGTTGCCTACAACGGCCATGTCTATACCAATGTGCTGATCACGGTGGCACAGGTCCTCTCGTTGAACGAGTCGACACCCACTCTGTCCGGCCGCGTGCTGAGCGGTGTGCGGCCGATCGCCAATGCGGTGGTCAGCGTCTGGGCGACCGGCACTGCCACGGTACAGCTCGGCTCCAGTGTGGCGACCGATAGCACGGGTGGCTTCGCACTGAGCCTGCAATGCCCCTCGGACGCCGCCCTGATCTACGTGACCGCGAGTGGCGGCAGCGTCGGCGGCGGCGCGGCGAACCCGGCGACCTATCTGGCCTCGGCGCTCGGCGTGTGCGGGAACATCCCGCCATCGATCGTGATCAATGAAATCACGAGCGTCGCCGCCGCCTATGCACTGAATGGCTTTGCCAATCTCTCTGCGATCGTAGCGGGGACGAACGGTGCGCCGGTTGTCTTCCAGGGCAAGTCGCCGGGGCTGAATAATGCGTTCGCCGTGTTCGCAAACCTTGCCGAGGTGACCACCGGGCTCGTCGCCAACAGTGCCGCGGTCGGCAATCAGCCGGACCTCGCCGCGAAGATGCACCTGCTCGGCAATGCGATGGCGGCCTGCGTGAATGCGCCAGGAACGCAGACCTCAGGCGCCTGTGCGGCGCTGTTCAGCTGCGCGCGCCAGAACGCGGTCTACAGTCCGTCGACGAGCCTGTGCGCGGGGGGCTTCACGCCGCTGGTGTCGGACGTGCTGAGCGCTGCGGTTGAAATCGGCAAGAATGCGGGACTGGTGTCGCTGCCGGGGCTCGGCGCGGTCGCGAATCTCGCCCCGGCGCCGTACGCTCCGGCGTTGCTGGCGACCCCGGCGGACGCGATCCTGACGCTCGCCTACCCGATTCCGAACAGCCCGTCGATTGCGATCGATGCGGCGGGGAACCTGTGGACGCTGCAGAGCAGCGCTACGCCAGCGTTGCAGGAAGTCAGCCCTGCGGGCGCACTGCTTTCGGGCCCGAACGGTTACTCGGGAGGTGGGCTGAGCGCGAATACGAACGCATTCGCAGGCGCAGCGCTGGCGATCGACCAGGTCGGCAACATCTGGATCGGCGGGATGGGCGAGGTGGCGGAGTTCACGAGACTGGGCGTGCCCACGTCGATCGCGCCGGACCTGGCGCCGGATCTCGCGAGCAGCCTGCTCGGGGCAGCGTCGGGGGCGGCGGTGGACCCGTCAGGCAATATCTGGTTCGCCGACGGCCAGTGCTGCACGACTGCGGACAACGAGTATGACCTGGTCCAGGTTACCTCGACAGGTACCGTGCGCTCCGGCGCATCCGGCTACCTCCTGCCTTCTGCAGGGGGAGCGCTGCCAGCGGGGATTGCGGTGGACGCTGCGGGCAACACCTGGACCGCGTCGGGGCAGAACATCGTGGAGACGAATAATGGCGGCTTCAGCATCGGGGAGTATGGCAACCAGACCTTTGCCTCGGGCAACACGGCCTACTGGTCAGCCGTCGCGATCGACCCGGGTGGGAATGTCTGGGCCCTGGATTACGCGAACAGTGCGGCCGTGATTCTCAGCGCCCCGAACAATTACAGCCTGTCCGGCCCTTATACGGGCGGCGGACTGAACGCTGCGACGAATCCGAGCGCGCTCGCCCTGGATGGGTTCGGTCATGCGTGGATTGCCAATCAGGGCGTCACGTCGGTCGTCACCGAGCTCAATCCGAACGGCACTGTGCTGTCCCCGGGTGCGGGATTCGTGTCGGGCGGCACGATCGATGGCGCGCTCGGGATTGCGGTAGACCAGGCGGGCAATGTCTGGGTGGCCGACGGCAATCAGACGCTGTACATGCTGGTCGGCGCCGGGGGGCCGACGGTCAACCCGGTCGTGATGGCCGTCAATAACGGCTTCACGCCATAGCGGTAACCCCGGCGAGAGTCGTCAGCGACAGCGAGCGCGTCAGAGCGATGAATTCCTGGATGTAGGCGCTCGATGCAGCGGCAGCGCTGGTCGCCGCATGCAGCTCGCAGTACAGGCCGCCGCGGCCTACGGGTCGCGAGACCACGTAGCCGCGCTCCAGGTAACTGCCGGCGGCCCAGCAGGGGAGCGCCGCGATGCCGCGGCCGCTCGCGACCAGCTGCAGGATCGCGACAGTCAGTTCGGCCGTGCGGCGTCGCGGGTTGATGCCGGCCGGCGTCAGGCAGTGTTTCATGACGTCGAGCATCTCGTCGGGCACCGGGTAGGTGATCAGTGTCTCCCCGGCAAAGTCGGAGGCCTCCAGCCAGGGTTTCGCCGCGAGGCGGTGACGCGGGCTCATCAGCGCGACGCTCTCGTAGCGGAACAGCGGGTTGAAGCTCAAGGACGGACGCAGGGGCGGCTGGTCGTGGACGATCGCGAGTTCCGCCTCGCCGCGTTCGACCAGCGGCAGCGGGTCGACGACAAAACCGGAGATTATGTCCAGTTCGACCTCGGGCCACAGCGAGCGATAGGCATCCATCGCCGGCATCAGCCAGTCGAAGCAGTTGTGACATTGAACGGCGATGCGCAGCGGTCCGCCCTTTCCCTGGGCGAGTCGCGCAATGTCGCGGCCGGCCTCCGCGACCCGCGGCAGGACGTCCCGCGCAAGTTCCAGCAAGCGCAGCCCGATCGCCGTGAAGCGCAGCGGCCGCAGGTTCTTCTCGACGAGGGAGGTGCCGTAGTGGCGCTCGAGTGCACGCAACTGGTGCGACAGGGCGGACTGGGTCAGGTGCAGCCGCTGCGCTGCACGCGACAGGCTGCCGCATTCAGCCAGGGCGACGAGGGTTTCGAGGTGGCGCAGTTCCAGGGCGGTCGAGGTCATGAGCCTGATTCATGGTCCTGATGAGGATTATGAGTTTGTACCAATCCAGCCCATATTGCATGCTGGCCTGCATGAGAGTCCCGCGTCTGCCTGAAGTCTCGTTCGAGTTCTTCCCCCCGCGGGAACCCGCGGGGGCTGACCTGCTGCAGGCCACTGCGCAGCGGCTGGCGCCGCTCAGGCCGCGCTTCGTGTCGGTGACCTGCGGCGCCGATGGCTCGACCGTTTCCCGGACGCCCGATTGCGTGCAACAGCTGGCCAGCGATACCGGACTCAGGGTCGTGCCGCACCTGACCTGTGTTGCCGCGGATCGAGAGGCCTTGCTCGCGCAGGCGGCGGAGTACTGGCGCGAGGGCCGGCGTCAGCTGGTGGTGCTGCGTGGCGATCGGCCTGCCGGTGCGGGGGAGGGCAGCAGACTGGTGTTCGACCACGCGACGGAACTCGTCGCCGCGCTCGAGCGCGTCGCGCCGTTCGACATGGCGGTCGCTGCCTACCCGGAGGGTCACCCGGACAGCGGCAGCGTTGTCGCCGACATCGACAACCTCGGCCGCAAGGCTGCCGCCGGCGCGCGTCGCGCGATTACACAGTTCTGCTTCGATGCGGATGGGATCCTGCGCTACCGCGAGCAGTGCAGGGCGGCCGGCATTAACATCCCCGTGGTGCCCGGGATCCTGCCGATCGTGGACTTCGCACAGGTCCGGCGCTTTGCCGCGCGTTGCGGCGCGACGATCCCCGACTGGCTGCAGCGCCGCTTCGCCGCCGCCGGCGAGGATGCGGGCGCGCGGCGGCGGGTTGCCGCAGAGGTGCTGGTGGAGCATGTGCTGGAACTGCGCGCGGCGGGATTCGATGCGTTCCATTTTTATACCCTGAACCGCGCGGACCTGACGTTTGAGGCCTGCCTGGCGCTCGGGCTGCAGGCGGACAGCGCGGTTCCCGCCTGAGGGAGTCAGCGGGCGCGTGCCGGGTAGGCGTCGATCTCCTCCAGCATCTCCGGGCCCCCCAAGCTCTGCATCTGCCCGAGGATCCAGGCGCGGCGCTGTTCGATGTAGCGTGACGGGGCGGAGACCAGGTAGAGCTTCGGGTTCGGCAGTACCGCGGCGAGCAGTGCCGCGTCGCTGCGGGTCAGACGTGCGGCCGGCTTGTGGAAGTAGCGCTGCGCGGCCGCTTCGGCGCCGTAGGTGCCCAGCCCGAATTCGGCGATGTTCAGGTAGACCTCGAGGATGCGGCGCTTCGGCCAGCAGGTCTCGATCAGCACCGTGAAGTAGGCCTCCAGTCCCTTGCGGAAATAGCTGCGTCCCGACCACAGGAACAGGTTCTTGGCAACCTGCTGGCTGATCGTGCTCGCGCCGCGCACGCGATGGCTGTGGCGGTTCAGTTCATAGGCTTTTTCGATCGCTTCGACGTCGAAGCCCCAGTGTTCCGGGAATTTCTGGTCTTCGGACGCCACCACGGCTAGCGGCAGGTTCGGCGAGACCTGGACGAGGTCCACCCAGCGGTGGCGGAACTGGTAGGAC
>Ga0302279_10005470_pt1 | contig 14171 bp, 17 predicted proteins | sample III_Bog_N3_3_FD_194541 | JGI IMG/M metagenome (GOLD analysis project Ga0302279, IMG submission 194541) | Peat permafrost microbial communities from Stordalen Mire near Abisko, Sweden - III_Bog_N3_3 | ecosystem: Environmental > Terrestrial > Soil > Wetlands > Peat | place: Sweden: Abisko...
CCAACGAGCGCATTCCGAACGATCCCACTCGCTCCAACGCTGCTGACGATCCCTATCTTGCCTCGAGCGATCCCTATCGCACCCGGCGGGCGGAGGACGAACTGCGCAACGCGGCTCGCCTCGACAATGAAGTGCAGATGGACCCCGAACTCGCCGAGGGTCGCGCCGGCGGCGGCAGGATTGCGATCTTTGCGGTCGGCATAGCGGTGGTGCTCGGCGCGGTTTTCTTCGGACTGAACCATTCGACCACCAATCCCGCCGGTCCATCGACCGCGCAGAATACCTCCTCGTCGCCTCCGGCAGCGCCTGCGGGCATGCGTGACGTGACCCCGCGCGGGAACAACATGGCTCCGGGTCAGACCACGGGTGCCGCTCCGGCGCAGCCGCAAATGCCGCCGTCAGCAGCGCCGACCGGTCCGGACGTGAACCGCACCGCCAACCCGCCGCTCGATAGCGGCCAGAGCAAGTAACGCGTCAAATAAAGCGCAAGACCGTGCGCGAAAACCTGAACGCAGTGGGCGCAGCGCCCGCTGCGTTCCCTGCTTTGCGCGTCAGCCGAACATCTTGTTCAGCTCGCCGCCGGGATAGGCGTGACCGAACTCGGCAAACGTCCCCTTCTCCAGGATCTCCTGCGCCGCGCGCATAAAACCGCCCCAGGCGGCGCGGGCCAATGATCCGCCGACGCTGACGCGGCGAACGCCGAGATCGGCGACTTCCGCGACCGAAAGGCCGGGCCACCCCAGCAACAGGTTGAACGGTTTTGGATGCACCGCCTTCACGACCGCAGCGATCTGCTCCTTGGTGCGGATGCCCGGCGCGTAAAGGCAATCGGCGCCAGCTTGCGCATAGGCCTGCAGCCGGTCGATCACCATGTCGAGATCGGGCTGGCCGACCAGAAACCCCTCGCAGCGGCCGACCAGCATGACGCCGCTGTTGTCGACATCGACGGCGGCGCGCGCCGCCTTGATGCGCTCGATGGCGACCGCGCGCTCATAGAGCGGCCTGGCCTTGTCGCCGGTGGAATCCTCGATCGACAAGCCGGCGACGCCGGTTTTGACCGCGCGCGCGACGTTGGCCCCGACCTGCTCCGGCTCATGGGCAAAACCGCCCTCGAAATCGGCGTTGACCGGCAGATCGACCGCCGCGCACAGCGCCTCGAGATGCGCACAGACCTCGTCGAGCGTCACGCGGTTGTCGGCCTTGCCGATCGTCCAGGCAAAGCCCGCGCTGGTGGAGGCGATCGCCTTGAAGCCCATGTGCTGCAGCGCCCGCGCGCTGCCGATGTCCCAGGGATTGGGCAGCACGAAGCAGCCGGCCTCGTGCATTTTGCGAAATGCGGCACGCTTGTCTGCTGTCGTGATCGGCATGATCTCTCCCCTTTGATTGTTTGCTTTGGCCGAGAGAATATCCGCGCGCCTTGTTCGAGGCTAGTGCGCGTCGTGGGCAGCGCGGCTGTCCTTTGGCGCCTGCGCGCGATCGGTCATGCCGTAATCCCGGATGACCCCGGCAATGCGCAGGCGATAATTCTCGAAAATCGCCGCCCGGCCCTTGCCCTGGGTTTTACGGTGCTGCGGCAAATTGCGCCAGACCGCGACGGCTTCCTCGTCGCGGAAGAACGACAGTGAAAGGATCTTGCCCTTCTCTGTCAGGCTCTCGAACCGTTCGACCGATATAAAACCGTCGATGGTCTCGAGCACCGGCCGCAGTTCGGCGGCGAGATCGAAATATTCCTGCCGGTGTTCCAGCTTCGGCCAGACTTCAAAAATCACGGCGATCATGGGCATCTCCCTTAACTCTGGCGGCAGTCTACAGCGTAACCGGGCGCAGGAATGTCCGCTCCTCCGCCAGGATGAATTTATTTTCCTCGGCGAAGGAAAAATTGGCCATGCCCTCGCCGTCGCCGCGCAGCCGCGCGCGATAGGCTTCATAGGCGGCGAGACTTTCGAACGATATCAGCGCGAACGCGATGTTGTTGGTGCCTTCATGCGGCATCCAGTAGCCCAAGAGGTCGCCGCCGCAGCGCGGGATGATGCCGAGCCAGTTTTTCGCGTACCGTTCGAACATCGCGCGCTTGAAGGGGTCGAGCTGGTAACGGATGAAAACGGTGACGGCCAAGGGAACCTCCGGTGCGAATGCCGTCATTGCGAGCGCAAGCGAAGCAATCCATGGCAGCGAGGAAGCATGGATTGCTTCGTCGCTTGCGCTCCTCGCAATGACGAAACCAAATCGTTGGGACCCTGACGATAGCGGCTTGATCGACGTCGATGCTTCGGCTATGGTCGAACTATGAAAGCAGGTCCCGATATCGCCATGGTCGCCTCCCTGGTCGGCGACCCCGCCCGCGCCAACATGCTGACGGCGCTGATGACCGGCCGCGCGCTGACCGCGAGCGAGCTGGCGCACCAGGCCGGCGTCACGCCGCAGACCGCGAGTTCGCACCTATCCAAGCTGGAAGCCGGCGGCCTGGTCGAGCTCGAAAAGCAGGGCCGCCACCACTATTACCGCCTCAGCGATCCCGACGTCGCCGGGGTGCTCGAAGGCCTTGCCGGCCTTGCCGCGCGCGCCGGTCACATGAGGGTGCGCACCGGGCCGAAGGATCCGGCGCTGCGCCGCGCGCGGATCTGCTACGACCACCTCGCCGGCGATCTCGGCGTGCAGATGCTCGACAGCCTGCGCAAGCAGCGGCTGGTCCGGCAGAACAAGCAGGACATCGAGCTGACCGCCGAGGGCGAACGCTTCCTGGCGAAGACCTTGCAGATATCGGCCGAGACGCTCGCCCATCCGCGTCGCCCGGTATGCAAGGCCTGCCTCGACTGGAGCGAGCGGCGGCATCATCTGGCGGGCACGCTGGGGGCCGCGATCATGATGCGGTTCACCGAGCTGAAATGGGCGGCCCGCGATGCCACACCGGGCAGCCGCGTGGTCAATTTTTCGCGAAATGGCGAAAAGCGGTTTGCAGCGCTGTTCGGCGCGGGCGAGGAATAGCAGCCCGTCATGGCCGGGCTTGACCCGGCCATCCACGTCTTTATCTGCATCTACGTGAAGACGTGGATGCCCGGCATAAAGCCGGGCATGACGGACATAACCTTGGGCCATGATCTCATGCGAAGAATTTTCGTTGGCGCAATCGCTGCCGCCGCTCTTTTCGTTACGCCAGCCATCGCCGCATCCGCCGCCGAGCCTACGCCGCGCGAGCCCTACGGCATCGGGCTGGAAGGCTTTGCCTATCCCTACCCCGTCAACCTGCTGCCGCTGGTCAATGACGGCGAGCAGCTGCGGATGGCCTATATGGACGTCGCGCCGGCGCAGCCGAACGGCCGCGCCGTAGTGCTGCTGCATGGCCGCAATTTTCCGGCGAGCTACTGGGCGCCGGTGATAAAAACCCTCAGCGACGCCGGCTACCGCGTGGTGGTGCCGGACCAGATCGGCTTCGGCAAATCCTCCAAACCCCTTGGCGAGCTGCATTTCGACACGCTGGCGCGCAATACCATCACGCTGCTCGATCATCTCGGCATCGCCAAGGCCGATATCGTCGCCCATTCGCTCGGCGGCATGCTCGGCGTGCGCATCGCGCGCGCCTTCCCGGACCGGGTCGCGCACCTGCTGCTGACCGCGCCGATCGGGCTGGAGGATTACCGGCTCTATGTGCCGCCGACGCCGACCGAAAAGATCCTGGAGAACGAGGACAAGCTCACCGCCGACGGCTACCGCAAACAGCTCGAGACCAATTATTCCCTGAAGCTGCCGCCCGACCAGGTGACGCCGTTGATCGATGCGCGCTTCAACATCAAGGGCAGCGCCGAATATCCGCGCTGGCTGCGCGCCTTCGTCAGCTCGGCGCAGATGATCTACCGCGAGCCGGTGGCCCATGAGATCGCGCTGATCACCCAGCCCACCCTGTTCATCATGGGCGCCGACGACCACAACGCGCCGGGCAAGCCGAATGCGCCGGAGGCGCTGCGGCCGAAGATGGGCCAGAACGCCGAGCTCGCCAAGGCGTTCACGGCGAAGATGCCCGATGCGCGCGCCGAGGTGATCGAGAATACCGGGCATCTGGCGTTTCTCGAAGCCCGGCAGAAATTCGACGAGCTGATGCTGGCATTTCTCGGCGGCCGCTAGCGCTGTCCGCCGTAAGCAGCATTCATGACGCGTTCAGGTGATGGCCCCTAGGGTCGCGCGCAATTCGACGGGTTGCCAATCGTCAAGGTGTCGAATTGCACCAAGATCCATATCCGGCGCCGCGTCGCGGCCCATGAAGGGAGAGAACATGAAATACCTTTTCGCAGCGGTCCTGCTTGCCAGCTCGGTCGCGGGCTTCAGCGCGGCCAATGCCGCCGAAGGCTGCGGCCCCGGCTTCCATCGCGGCCCCTATGGCGGCTGCCGGCCCAATGGCCGCGAGGTGATCGTTGCGCCCGGCGCCGTCGTGGTCGAGCGGCCCGTCGTGGTGGTCCCCGGCCGCGTCTGCCCGCTCGGCTTCAGCTGGCGTTATGGACGCTGCCGTCCGCTCTGAGCACGGCGCCCTGTCATGCGTTGCAAAACCCCGCCGGTGGCGGGGTTTTGTTTGGCGCTTGACGCGAAGCGATAACAAAAAGAGGGCGGAAAATTCCCGCCCTCTCCCTGCATCTTACCAGTTGCGGAAGCAATGCCGCCCATACGGCCCGGAATGCCAGCCGGGCGGGCAGTTGAACATCGGGCGGCAACCGCCATAGGGACCGCGGTGCCAGCCGGGCCCGCAGCCGCCGGCGACGCGGATGGTGTCGGTTGAGACGGCCTGGTCGAGCGGAGCCAGCGGCATCGCCGCCGAGGCCGAGACCGCCGCAAGGCCGAGGCAAATCGCAAACGTAGATGCAAAAAGCATTTTCATGGCCATTTTCCCTTCCTTACAAATATGCCGCGACGCGGTAACACACCAATTGCGCGGCGCGACAGTTGCGCATTGATGCGAGACAATGTGGCGTTCCCTTGACGGCCGCCCCGATCACCAGCGGCGGTGATGCCAGCGGCGCCAGTGATGCCGATGCCAGCGGCGGTGCCAGTGATGCCAGCGATGGTGCCAATGATGTCCCCAGCGGACTTCTTCGGGCTTGAGGCGCCCGACCTCGGCCTCCGAGGTAACGGCCTGATGGATATTCTCCTGACCGCCTCGCACCGGTGAGCCGTTCGCCAGCGGCTGCGGCGACAACGGTGCGGCCTCGGCCGCCGCCGTTAGCGCAGCGGCTCCGGCGGCAATTCCGACGGCAAGTTTGAGAAAATGACGGCGCTCCATGGACATCTCCCTGTTGGCAAATGCGAAGTGACGCCAGCAGAGTTTGAATGCGCCGAGATGAATGGCCGCTGAATTTTGTGTTCAGCTAAGCAGTCGTTCAGATAGCTCAACATCGTCGTCCCGGCCCCGAGCCGGGACCCCAGCGTGAGCGCCCTTGCGCTCATCGCGGCGCCACCGGCCGTTGTGGTTATGGCAGGCCGTCGAACAGCTTTGCAGGACCGATAGATCACGCGGTGTGGGTCCCGGCTCAAGGCCGGGACGACGTAGTTGGTCATTCCGCCATGACGCCCCGAACTCTTCCACCAAAACCAGAAGGGGGATCCGCAGCCATCTGCTCTCACAACGGCAAATTGTCATGCTTCTTCATGGGTATCTCGACATGCTTGTCTTTCAGCATAGCGAGCGCCCTTGCGATCCGGCGCCTGGTCGAGTGCGGCATGATGACGTCGTCGATATAGCCGCGTTCGGCGGCGATGAAGGGCGATAGAAAGCGGTCTTCGTATTCCTTGGTGCGCGCGGCGATCTTGTCGGAATCGCCGATGTCGGCGCGGAAGATGATTTCCACCGCGCCCTTGGCGCCCATCACGGCGATCTGCGCGGTCGGCCAGGCGTAGTTGACGTCGGCGCCGATTTCCTTCGACGCCATCACGTCGAAGGCGCCGCCATAGGCCTTGCGGGTGATCACGGTCACCAGCGGCACGGTGCATTGCGAATAGGCGAACAAGAGCTTTGCGCCGTGCTTGATGAGGCCGCCATATTCCTGCGCGGTGCCCGGCAGGAAACCCGGCACATCGACAAACGTGACGATGGGAATGTTGAAGGCGTCGCAGAAGCGGACAAAGCGCGCGGCCTTGCGCGAGGCGTCGCTGTCGAGCACGCCCGCCAGCACCATCGGCTGGTTGGCGACGAAGCCGACGGTGCGGCCGCCGATGCGCCCGAAACCGGTGACGATGTTCCTGGCGAAGGTTTCCGAGATCTCGAAGAAGTCGCCCTCGTCCACCACCTTCAGGATCAGTTCCTTCATGTCGTAGGGCTTGTTCGGATTGTCCGGGATCAGCGTGTCCAGCGACATGTCCACGCGCCCGATGTCGTCGAAACTCGGCCATTCCGGCACGCCGTCGGTGTTGTTGGCGGGCAGGAAATCGATCAGCCGGCGCATCTGCAGCAGCGTCTCGACGTCGTTCTCGAACGCGCCGTCGGCGATCGAGGAGCGCGTGGCGTGGACGGAGGCGCCGCCGAGTTCTTCGGCGGTCACCACCTCGTTGGTGACGGTCTTGACCACGTCGGGGCCGGTGACGAACATGTAGCTGGTGTTCTTCACCATGAAGATGAAGTCGGTCATCGCCGGCGAATAGACGTCGCCGCCAGCGCAGGGGCCCATGATGACGGAGATCTGCGGGATCACGCCTGAGGCGATCACGTTGCGGCGGAACACGTAGGAATAGCCCGCAAGCGCTGCGACGCCTTCCTGGATGCGCGCGCCGCCGGCGTCGTAGAGCCCGATGATCGGCGCCCTCGCCTTCATCGCCATGTCCTGGATTTTGACGATCTTCTGCGCATGGGTTTCGGAGAGCGAGCCGCCGAACACGGTAAAATCCTTGGCGAAGACAAAGGTCTTGCGGCCGTTGACGGTGCCCCAGCCGGTGACCACGCCGTCGCCCGGCACTTTGGTCTTTTCCATGCCGAATTCGACCGAGCGGTGTTCGACGAACATGTCGAACTCCTCGAACGACCCCTTGTCGAGCAGAAGCTCGATGCGCTCCCGCGCGGTCAGCTTGCCGCGGGCGTGCTGCGCCTCGATGCGCTTCTCGCCGCCGCCGATCCGTGCGCCGGCGCGCCGTTCCTCAAGGGTCTCCAGGATGTCTTTCATTGGCTCCCGCCCGTCAGTGGATATCGATCGGTCCGGGTTCTAACACGGCCTTTTCCGAAGCGGAAACCGGGTTTCGGCATCCGAAATCAGCCCTTTTCGGCGCTGCCTGGGGTATCAAGCCCAAGGACATCTTGCGAGGAATTGGCAATGAACGGGACGATAGCGACTGAGCCCACCGGCGCCGTGACCGGCGGCCTGCGAACCCTGCTCCGGCTGGAGGGGCTGGCCCTGCTCGCCGGGATGACGCTGCTCTACGGGGTCTGGGGCGGCCCGTGGTGGATGTTTCTCGCCCTGTTCCTGGCGCCGGACCTGAGCTTCGCGGCCTACCTCGGTGGCCCCCGCTGGGGCGCGATCGTCTACAACGCCGCCCACAGCACCCTGGGGCCGATCGCGCTGATGGTCGCGGGTTTCGCCCGGGCCGCGCCGCCGTTGCAGTCGCTCGCGGCGATCTGGCTGGCGCATATCGGCTTCGACCGTTCGCTCGGCTACGGCCTGAAATATCCTGCCGGTTTCGGGTTTACGCATCTGGGGCGGATCGGGAAGGATGCGTCGAAGGCTTGATAGGTCCTCGTCATGCCCGGGTTTATCCCGGGCATCCACGTCCTTTGCCGAAGCGCCGAAGGACGTGGATGGCCGGAACAAGTCCGGCCATGACGAACGTTAAGACCAGTGGCCCCCTACTTCTCCCCGACCTTGAACGGCGGCTCCTTGTCGGCGGGCACGCTTTCCTCCGCCATCGCAAGCAGCATGGCCACCATGACGTAGTTGCCGGCCACCGCGGTCAGGTCGACGATCTGCTGATCGTTGAACAGTTTCTTCGCCCGCGCATAGGTCTCGTCGGAAACCTTTTGCGTGGTGGTGAGCTCGGTGACGAAGTCGTAGACGGCAGCCTCGTCCTCGGCCATGCCGGAGGGCCGCTGGTTCGCCTTCAGCTCGGCGATGATCGCAGGCGCAAGCCCGGCCTTGGCCGCCAGCGGCGCGTGGGCGTACCACTCGACCTGCGAGCGCCATTGCCGCCCGATGATCAGGATCGCGAACTCGTTGAGTTTCGTAGGCACCGAGGTCTGCCAGCGCAGGTAGTAAAACAGGTCGTACAATCGCTGGCCCAGCACCGGGCTGCGGATCATCGGGTTATAGGGCCCGCCGAGACCGACGCTGGAGACCTTCATGATCTGTTCGCCGAGCGGCTTCTGCTTCTCGTCGAGCTGGTCCATGGTCAGTTGCGGAAAGCGCGGCTCCTTGCCGGTCGCAGGCGCGGCGAACATCGTCGCGGCGAACCAGCCGCCGGCGGCGGCGGCCGCGAGCGACGACATCCAGATTGCGGATTTCATGATTTCCTCCAGAGGCTTTTGCCGGGTTTCTTATGAACCGGGAGAAGCTAATCCAGCGGCGTTCCCAGCGCCAGCCCGCGCCGGCGCATGACCGCTAGAGCGCGCCGATATCGGCGAGGCATTGCTGGGTGATGTTCATCCGATCGGCGATGTGGCGGGGCTCGAGGCAATCCATGTTGAGCGCGAACACGGTGCGTTCGCTGCCCTTCTCGGCCCAGCCCACCATCCAGCCCAGCGACGGTTTTCCAACCTCGGCGCCCAACAGCCCGCTCTTGGCGCGGATCACGCTGTCGCCGACCTTTGTCACGGGGAGAATATCACGCACCAGATCCTGGCTGCGCTTCGACACCGGCAGCACGCCGCGCCGCAAACGGTCGACGAAATCGACCTGCTGCACCGGGTCGATGCGCAAATCGCCGGTGAGCCAGAACTGGTCGATACCGCCGCCAATGTCGCGGTTGCCGTATTCGAACAAATCGAGATATTTCTGCATCCGCTCCGCGCCGATGCGCCGGGCGATCTCCTGGTAGACGGGAACGGCTGAGGCGGCGATGGCGCTACGCAGGGTGTGGTCGCGGTTCCAGGCCTCGAAGCTGCGCTTGACGCCGTCCCACTTGAAGACGTCCTTGTCGGGATCGCCTACCACGCCGGTCTCCAGCGCGATCACCGAATTCGGGATCTTGAAGGTCGAGGCCGGCAGCTTTGCCTCGCCCGAGCGGTTCCTGTCGCTGGCGATGATCAGGTAATCATCGACCTTGTAGCCGATGAAGGTCCCGACCGTTCCGGCGTCGGTGAAATGCTTCGCCAGGCCGTCGCGGATCTCGCTGCGCTGCAGCGCCACGTCGGCGAAGCTTCGCGATGGCAACAGGCCCGCCGCGGCAAGAAGGCCGAGCGCATGGCGGCGATGGATCATGGCAGCATCCGTTTTGAACCGGGGACGGCGGCGACGATGCTGACGACATCGTGGTGAAACGATGACGTCGAAAGCCCAAGTTCAGCGAATTCGTCCCGCCAGCCGCAGCACGAAGATCAGGACCTCCGCGACCGCCTTGTAGAGTTCGGCCGGAATCTCGTCGCCGATCTCGACATTGGAGAGCGCGCCCGCCAACACCTCGTTCTCCTCGATCGGGATGTCATGGGCCTTGGCGACCTCGATGATCTTGGCGCCGACTGAGCCCTTGCCCTTGGCGATGACGCGCGGCGCGCCGCCCTTTTCGTAATGCAGCGCGACCGCGAGCTGCTTCCTCGTTTCCACGCTCATAGCGCGCGATCCAGAAAATGCCCGGCGCGCGCCGGCGCCGGCTGCGGCGGCGCGCCGTCGCGCACGATGATATCGCCGGGATGCAGCTCGGCGCGGCTGAGCGCCTGGCTGAGCTGGGCCGCGCCGGCGCGCAGTTGCGCCGCGGTCGCCGGCCGCTCCGCCCACATCCGCACGGAGGTCTTGTCGCCGGTGAGCGACACCAGCGCATGGACCGGTCCCGCGGGCTCGACGTCGAGCGAGAACCGCGCCCGCCACACCCGCTTGGCCGCCGCGACCTCGTTGCCGCCGCCGTCACGCGAGATCTCGAACTGCGCCATCGCCGTTCCCTGCGGCGTCGCGAACGGAATCTCGAAATTCCAGCGCGCCGCAGCCTGATCGACCCGCGCGCCCGCGGCGTCGGCGCGATCCGGCAAGGACGCCACCTGCAGCAGCGTCTGCCGGGCGATGGCGGCGTCGGTGTCGCCGAGCAGGCGGTGCATCGCGGATTCGGCCGATGAATTCGACACCAAAGTGGCGGGCAATACCGGCTGCGCCGCCGGCAACGCGCCACCGATCGGCGGCGGCGGCACATTGGTGTGGGCGAAATCGCCGTCGTCGACATTGACGGCGCGCGCGCCTCCGGCCACCGCCGGCAGCAGCCCCATCATCTGGCCGTTTTCCAGCACCAGCCCGGACAAATTGAGCATATTGAATGGCGTCAGCGGATTGCTCTGGACCGCCTCCTGCAACAGGTTCAGCGCGGCGGCGCTGGCGGCCGTCCGCGCCGCCGCATCGGCCGCCGTCGCGGGCGGCAAAATGGTCTGGTTGGCCGCGCCGAGGTCGAGAACGTCCGGCGTGGTCGCGGCGGCGCCGCCCTGCATGGATACCGCCGCGGCGACGACTTCAGGCGCGAGCGAACCCGTCGCGGTGGTTTCCGGTGCCGCGGTCGAAATGGACGGCGACGACACCTGGACCGGCGGCTGGGTGCCCTGCTCGATGATGACGGCGGCGGCCGCCGTTCCCTGTGTCGTGACGACCGACGCCGTGACCGGCTGCGCCGTTGATGTCGCGGGCGGCGCCACCGTGGCCGAGGGTGTGGCGCTGCCCTGCGGCGCTGCCGCGGCTGGCATGGTGGTGGCTTGCGGGACCGCAGCGGCCGTCGACGCCGTGCCCTGCGTGACCGTCGCGGCCGGCGCCGTGACGTTCGGCGGCGCCGCCGCGCCATTCAGCGAATTGCTCAGAACCTGGCGCAACACGATCAGCGCCGCCTTCATATCCGGCGTGCCGCTCGCTGGCGAACCCGTCGCCAGCGAAGCCTCCAAAAACAGTCCCGAACTCTGGAACGCCTGCTTGATGTCGTTGCCGGTCAGGCCCTGATCGACACTGACCCGCTGCGCCAGCAGCTGTGCTGCCGCCTGCTGGACCTGTGGCGGCAGGTTCCCTAACCCGGCGGCGACGGCCAGGTTGGCGAACAGCGGCGCGAGGCTGGTCTGCTGGGTCGCCGCGGCCTGCGCCGCGACCGACACCGCAAGCGCCTCCGGCACGGTAAGCTGGATGGTGGGCGCTACCGCGGCCGGCGTGGATTGCGGCGCGATGCTGGCTACCGCATTGGGCGCCAGCGTCACGGTATCGGATGTCGCCGCCGCGCTGGCGCCACCGGCCGCCGCCTGGCTTGCCGCCGCACCGTCCTGCGGAGGGAGCACCGCCAGCCTGACCGTGCCGTCCGCGCTCTGCGAAACCGCGAGCTGCAACACCTGGCCGGCCTGCAACGGCACCTGCGACTGCACGTCGATCGACTGGCTGCCGATCGCAATCCGCACGATGTCGCTGGTGAGAACCTGCTGGACCCGCGCGCTGATCACGCTGCCGGGCTGCAAAACGACGGGCGTCGCCGTCGTCGCGCCTTGCGGAGCGACGGACTGGACGTGCGGCGTGATGACGATCGACATCGGACAGGCTTCACCGGGTCATGCCGGCCGACGCTAACCGCCTGTCGTAAACCTCTCGTTAATGATGTGGCGGTCGAGCGCCTTTTGGCGCGCCATCCCGCGCGCAACGCGTCGGCGAAGCCGCTATCTCCGCCGCTTCGGCGGATCGAGCACCACGCCTTCGCAAACGATCTGGTCCCCGACCCGCCTGAATTCGAGCGTGTCATATCGGGGCAGATTTCCGCCGGGCTTGGCCGGCAGCAACACGATGCTCCCCTGGATATTCAACACCGCCCCGCCGGCCCCGTTGAAATCAGGATTCCACATTTTGGAGCCGGTCTCGGCCCAGCGGCGGCGGATCAGTGCTTCCCGTTCGGACTGAGGATTCACTTCAGGTTCCGCCACCAAGACATTGGCGGGCAATTCCGCCACGATTGCCGGCGGCTCGAACGCGTCCGGCGCGATGCCGGAAGCTTCTTCGAGTAATCGACGCTCAAGTGGCTGTTGCCTCTCGCAGAGATCGTTCGGCGCCGGCGCTCCGGCCACGATGTCGACCGGCAATTCCACCAGGGCGGACGGCTCGACAATGTCCGGCGCGATGACGGGAGATTCTTCCAGCAGCTGGCGCTCGAGTGGCGCGCTGATCGCTTTATCGGTGCGCAGCAGCGCCGCGCATTTGGCGAGCACGAACTGCACCGCCGGAATATTGCGCAGCATGACCGCCAGTTTGGTGAAAACCGGAAACGGTCTTGAAACGTATTCAGCCAGTGACATAAAATCATTCTCACGGACGCGACATACAGGTCGGTCATGGTCGGACATCGCGCTGATTCGGTCCAGTGCGTATCGGGGTACGCTGGCAACGGCCGAATCGATCGGCCACCGGCTCACCCGCGCGTTGCGGTGGTCACCTCACGCCGGCGTGCAATGCCCTCAAAATACCGGCGGCGGCGCTGAAATCGACCAGCCGCACTGCCCGGCGCGCCGCGACCTCTTCGTCGATGCCCCATTTTTCGCCGTTCCAGTCCTCGTCGACATGGGCGGCGGCCCAGACCTGATCCTGATCCAGCACGCCGCGCAGGAACGCCAGCGCGAGCAGCGCCGAGCCGGTCAATGTCGTGATCACATGCAGGGCCGCGATCGACCAGGGATCGTCAGGCAAGGCCGCGCGCGCCGCCGCCACCGCGGCCTCGGGCTGGCGGACATGCACGATGCCTTCGGCCAGAATGAAATGCGCGCCCAGCGTGCCCGCCGCCCAGAACAGCAGGGGATCCCAATGCGCGGCCTCGCGCGCCACCAGCGCCTCGGGATGGCCGGCGCGATAGAACAAAAGGTCGGACTGGAAATATTTCGCGATGTCGTCCGTCACGGCCTCGACCCGGTCGACCACGGCGGTGATGACGCTGTTGGCAAAGCGGGTCATCGGCATCGTCGAGGGATCGATCAGTTCCTGCTGCGCCTGCCACTCCGCGGCGATGGCGTCGGCGATCTCGCGGCTTGGCGCGACCACCTGGCGGCCGGACGGCGTGCGGATCGGCTTGCCATCCACCGTGACGGCAAATCCATCGGCAACTTCGGCGACCCCGGCCTCGGCATAGAAGCGCTTGCGCCGCGGCGTGCGCGTCGCGCGCCGCACCGCCTCCTCCGGATCGAACAGCGAACCTGCGGCACCTTCCTCGAAAAATTCACGCATGCGCTTTTGGGCTTCCGTTGGTCAGCGGTTATTTGCGCGCCAGACTATGATATCAACGGCTGCAAATAAAGCTTTGGCGGCGATGACCGGGATTTTTGCGGCACTGACGGTTCTGCTGGTTTGTCTCGGGGCTGCGAGCGCCGAGGCCGGCTTTCGCACACCGGAGTCGCTGGTCCGGAATGTCTACGCCTATTACGGCGACAGGTCGTCGGAACTGTCGAGCGGCCTTCCGCGCGATCCCGACACCGCGCGGCAGTTCTTCGATCCGGCGCTGCGGGCGGCCTGGATCTCGCTGAAGCACGAACCCTACGATTTCATGGTGCAGAGCGCGGTCTGGAAGATCGGCGCCGTCGCGATCGCTGTTCTCCGCAGGCAATACGACCGGACCTATGTCGCCGCCGCCTTCACCAACCAGGGCCGCGCGGTCACGCTGAATTTCATTCTCGTCAACGGCCACGACGGCTGGGTGATCGCGGATGTCGAGAGCCCGCACGACTCGTTACGGATGTTTCTCGCCCAGTACCGGAACTAGGGCAGGATGAATTTGACGGACCGATTTATCCAGATGCTGCGCTCACCTCTCTCTGTCGGAGAGTGGTCGGTGTCGAGGTCAACGCCTCGCGCGACCTTGCGGTTCTGGATTCCCCCGGCGCGATATCAGGGGCAATTCGTGATCCCCCGGCTAAACCGCAAATGAATTATTCTTCAGGCGCGTTCTCGATCGGGTCGAACCTGTCGGCTTCGAGGCCGAGCAGGTTCCAGGATTGCAGCATATGCGGCGGCAGCGGCGCGGTGGCGTCGATGGTGCCGCCGCGCGGATGCGGTATCACGATGCGGCGGGCC
>Ga0302279_10005471_pt1 | contig 14170 bp, 10 predicted proteins | sample III_Bog_N3_3_FD_194541 | JGI IMG/M metagenome (GOLD analysis project Ga0302279, IMG submission 194541) | Peat permafrost microbial communities from Stordalen Mire near Abisko, Sweden - III_Bog_N3_3 | ecosystem: Environmental > Terrestrial > Soil > Wetlands > Peat | place: Sweden: Abisko...
GCCCTGTCCCACCAGCTCGCGTCCGTCCGAGGTGCTTCCGGTGCCGGTCATGGTGTCCGCCACGCGTGCCGACAGCAGGCTCTCGATGGCGGCCAGTGTCGCGACGGCGAGGGCGGGACCGAAGAGCTGCCCGAGGTGGGTGGAACCGGCGAACGGGTTGCTGGGCACGGGCAGATGGTGGGGGAGTGCGCCGATGAGCGGCACGTCGAGGTGGAAGATCCAGGTCGCCACCGTGGCGAGGACCACGGCCACGATGGACCCCGGGACCCTGTGGGTGAGCCGGGGCCAGAGCAGCATCGTCGCCACCACCAGTGCGCCGATCACCAGGGTGCCCTCGGCCTGTGCGGCGGTCGCCCCCCGGACGGCCACCCACGCGGAGTCGAGAACGCCGGAGCCTCCGGGCTTGGACAGGCCCACGAGGAGCGGCACCTGCTGGAGGCCGATGGTGACGGCGATCCCGACGGTGAACCCCTCGAGGACCGGCCAGGGCACGAACCGGACGAGGCGTCCGAGTCCGGCCACCCCCATCACCACGACCATCACGCCGGCGAGGACGGCGATGGCCGCCACGGACCGGGTCCCGTCGTGGGCCACGATCGGCGCGAGCACCACGGCCATGGCGCCGGTCGGCCCCGACACCTGCACCGACGAGCCGCCGAACACCGCGGCGACGACGCCCGCCACGATGGCGGTGACGATCCCGGCCGTCGGTCCGACGCCGGACGCCACCCCGAACCCGAGCGCCAGTGGAAGGGCCACGACGCCGACCGTGAGGCCCGCCACGAGGTCGACCCGCCAGGAGGTCCGGAGGCCGGCGTAGTCGCGGCGTCCGGGCAGCAGGCCCGCGGTCCGCGCGCGCAGGATCCGCACGGTGTCCTGCATCACGAGGTGTGGGCCATCATGAGGTGTGCCGCTTGACGGGGTGTGGGCCATCGGTGCGGGATGAGCCGTCCGGAGGGGCATCCGTCACGAGGGAAGCCCCTCGAGGTCGACCAGGGCGTCCCGGGCCCGACCGAGGGTCGATGCGAGGACCGTGCGGGCGGCGGCGAGGAACTCGATGACCGACGGGTCGGTCAACTGGTACGTGACGCCGTTGCCGTGCCGCGACGACTCGATCAGGCCGATCCGCTTCACGACGGCCAGCTGCTGCGACAGCGCGGGGGCCTCGAGACCGGTCTCCTGGAGGAGCGAGCTCACCGGACGGGGCCCGTCGGACAACAGCTCGAGGATGCGGATGCGGGCCGGGTGTCCGAGCGCCTTGAACAGTTCGGCCTTCGCTTCGTAGACCGGCCTGGTGAGCGTCGAGAAAGGCACGGACGCAGTATATTGCGAAATTGCAAATAGATGCAATCAACCAGCTCAGAACCACTGGCGGCGGGAAAATTCACGGTCCCCGGTCGGACGGGGGCCGATGCGGTCAGACGGGTCAGTCGATGATGGGTCGCAGGAGATCGCGGGCCATGCCGTCCGATGTCCGGTAGGCCGAGGTCCGGGCCTTGCGGGCCCGGTAGCGCCGCGGACCGGCCGCCGGCCCGTCGGTCCACGATGCCCGGAAGCGCTGGGCACGGAGCGCGGTGGTCGCCATGGACCCATGGTAGGGACCTCCGGGCCGCCGTCAAGGGCGGTGCCGGGTCACCGCCGACCGGCGCCGCCGGGTCACCGCCGACCGGTGCCGGGTCACTGCCGGCCGGCGCCGCGGAGGGCGCACACCCCGCGACCGGGTGCGCTAGAAAGTGCTCGACCGCGGACCGCCGACCGCTGAGGGTCGACCGGTGCCACTCCATGGGGAGGGACCACGATGCACAGACAGGCCACCCTCGACCCGGACCTCTTCCTGCCCGAGCCCGACATCGCGGAGCCGTGGGCGACGGTCGTCTCGGTCGACGACCACGTCGTGGAACCGGCCCACACCTTCGAAGGCCGACTGCCGACCCGGCTGGCCGATCGCGCCCCGCGCATCGTCGAGACCGGCGCGGGACACCAGGTCTGGGAGTTCGAGGGGGGTCGTTACAGCCAGGTCGGCATGAACGCCGTCGCCGGGCGTCGGCCGGAGACGGTGCGACTGGAGCCCTTCCGCTTCGAGCAGATGCGGCCCGGCTGCTACGACGTCGACGCACGGGTCGCCGACATGGACGTCAACGGAGTCTGGGCCTCGCTCAATTTCCCGTCACAGATCTCGGGGTTCTGCGGCCGGGTGTTCTTCGCCGCCGAGGACCGTGCACTCGGGGCGGCCTGTGTCCGGGCCTGGAACGACTGGCTCTTCGAGGAGTGGGCGTCCGTCCACCCGGACCGGATCATCCCGCTGGGGATCGCCCAGCTGACGGACCCGGTCGAAGCCGCCGCCGAGATCCGGCGCAACGCCGCCCGGGGATTCAAGGCCGTCGCCCTCCCCGAGCGTCCCCACGTCGCCGACCTCCCCAGCCTGTGGGACCGGGAGCACTGGGACCCGATCATCGACGCCTGCATCGAGACCTCGACCGTCGCCTGCCTGCACGTCGGCAGCTCGGGGATGCCGCCGGCCCCGCCCGGTGCACCGGCGGTCCAGATCGGCGCCACGCTGTTCGGCCAGCTGTCGCTCACGGCGTGCGCCGAGTGGCTGTGGTCGGGGTATCCGCTGCGCCATCCGGACCTGGCCATCGCCATGAGCGAGGGTGGGATCGGATGGGTGGCCATGCTGCTCGACCGCCTCGACAACGTCGTCGACCGATCCGGCTACGGCCTGGGATGGGACGACCGCCCGTCGGACGTGCTGCGCCGCAACTTCTGGTTCTGCACGCTCGACGACCCCTCCACCATCGACACGCGCTACCGGATCGGCGTCGAGAACATCATGGTGGAGACGGACTACCCGCACGGTGACAGCACCTGGCCCGACACCCAGGGCGTGCTCCGGTCGTGCTGGGGTCACCTGCCCGACGACGAGGTCCGGGCGATCTGCAGCGGCAATGCCGCAGCGCTGTTCCGGCACCCGCTGCCCGACCAGGTGCTGCCGTGACCGTGTTCACGCCGTCCCCCGACCGGCTGGTGCCCGAGCTGACGCCCCGCCAGGAACTGGCGCTGCTGGCCCGTTCCCTGTGGCGTGAAGGGTACGACGACCACCTGGCCGGCCACATCACGGCCAACCTGGGCGACGGCACGCTGCTGTGCAACCCGTGGCTGCTCACCTGGGCCGAGGTGCGGCCCGAACACGTGCTGCGCATCACCCTGGAGGGCGACGTGGTCGAGGGCGAGTGGCCGGTCCCGCTCGGCATTCCCCTCCACCTGGAACTGCACCGACGCCGGCCCGACGTCGGTTGGGCCGCCCACAGCCATCCACGGTTCGGCACCGTCTGGGCGGATCTGGCCGAGGTACCCCCGATCCTGGACCAGTCCTCGGCCCTCGGCGGCGGCCGGCTCGTGCTGGTCGACGAGTATTCGGGCCCGGTCAACGACGCCGGCTCGGCGGGACGGGCGATCGAGGCGATGGGCGACGCCACCGAGGCCCTGCTGGTCGGTCACGGGGTGTTCGTGCTGGGCAATTCGTCCCGGGCCGTCCACCAGCGGGCCGTGGCGCTCGAGCAGCGCTGCCGGGGAGCCTGGCACGTCCGTGCGGCGGGTCGTCCGGGTGTCACGGCCCTGCCGGCGGGGTTCCTCGAGCGGATGGCCGCCAGTGACGGCGAGGGGTTCCACGGGTTCTTCGAGGCCGCGGTTCGGGCCGAGCTGCGGGCCGACCCGACCCTGCTGGACTGAGGCCGCCGCGGCCGATCAGAAGAACGGCTTGGGCAGGTCGATCAGGAAGACGATCGACGTCACCAGGATCACGCCACCCACGGCGATGAGCCCGATCCGGGCCGATCGCACGCGGAAGTGGCCGGAGATCCCCACGAGGAAGAGCACGGTCGCCAGGAAGACGGTGGTGCGCACGTAGTCGTCCGAGTGCCCGCCCGCCGCCACCCCCTCGGCGTAGAGGGCGGTGGCCTCGGCGTCCAGGGCGTTGGTCTCCGCCAAACCGGGCTGCACGTACTCCGGCATGTAGGTCGGGCCCTTCGGGGCGTTCGGGTTGGTCAAGGGGTCGGTGGCGATCCAGGCCTTGAAGGCGGTGTCGAATTGCGGACGGAACCGGCGTTCGGCCACCGCCATGCCCGCCTGATTGCCCGACAGGTAGGCGCTGAACCAGGCGTTGAAGGTCAGACCGTCGAAGTTCTTGGTGGACAGGCCCTGCAGCTCGGCCCGGCTGGCCAGGTTCCGCTCCGTGTTGGCCTTGGCCAGCTTCAGCGAGGACTCGGTACCCCACTTCGCGGAGGCGAAGCCCGAATAGGCGGCCAGCACCGCCACCAGGGCGAGGAGGGCGGCCTCCACGATGGTGAGCCGCCTCGATGCACCGGAGTCCTCGTCGGGCCGATCGCCCACGTTGTGGGCGTGATGCTCGGCGATCTCCTTGCCGACCTCGCTCGCCGAGAGTCCTTCGGGCACGTCGTTCCTCCTGGGGTCGGGGCCGAGGCCGGTCGGGTCGACCGGTCTCCGAGGATCGGATCCGGGTTCAGACCGTACGGGATCCGACAGCCAGCGCGGAACGGAACGCCCCCACGACCTCGTCCTTGGTCCAGGGGGCGGGGGACATGGTGATGAAGTAGTCGGCCAGGGCGAGGTCGGCCAACCGGTCCAGGTCCGCATCGACGAAGCCGAGGCTCCCGAGCACCGGGAACTCGAGTTCCGCCAGGATCCGCCGGACGGCGCGCACGGCACGGCTGCCGTCGCCCGAGCCGTCGTCGGGCTCACCCATGGCGTCGGCCACCCGTTCGAGGAGCTCGGGCACGTGGGACCGCTCGCGCTCGAGTGTCTCGGCCAGGACGAGGCCGATGGTCAGGCCGTGGGGCACGTGCCGGATCCCGCCGATGGCCTGGCCGAGCGAGTGCTCGGCCGTGCAGTCGGAGATGTTCATGGCCAGGCCGGCCATCATCGACCCGCACGACATGGCCGACCGGGCCGGGGCGTCGGTGCCGTCCCGGTAGGCGGCGACGAGGGCCGGCGTCATCATCCGCACCGCCTCGAGGGCGATGGCGTCACCGATGGGGGTGCGCACCTTGGCCACCACGGCGGCGATCGCCTGGGCCAGTGCGTCGATGCCGGTGTTGGCCGTCATGGTCGGAGGCATCGAGTGGGTCAGCAGCGGGTCGACCAGTGCCACCTGGGCCCGCAGGTTGGCGTTGGCGATGCCGTTCTTGCGGCCGGCCTCCGGATCGGACACCACCGAGCCCCCCGACACCTCGGACCCGGTGCCGGCGCTGGTGGGGATGGCCACCAGGGCCACGTCGGGGACGGGGTACGTGGGTGGGCCGGCCAGAAATTCACCGAAGGTGCAGCCGAGCTGGGCGCACAGGCGGGCGGCCTTGGCCGTGTCGATGACCGACCCGCCGCCCAGGGCCACGACGGCGGTCGCCCCGGACTCCACCAGGGCCCGGGTGGCGTCGTCGACCATCTGGACGGTGGGCTCCGCCGGGGGCTTGTCGAACCGGGTCAGGGTCAGGTCCGGCGTCCCGCGCAACTCGCCCAGCACCACGGCCGCCGCCGGGTTGAACTGCTCGATGCCCTCGTCGACCATGAGGACGACCCGCTCGGCTCCCAGCTCGGCGAGGACCTCCGGCAGGGTCGAGGCGGTGCCCTCACCGAAGCGGACCTTGACCGGGAGGTGGTTGCCGAACGCGGGGATGACGTGCATGGGGTCTCCGTGGGGGTCGGGCACCTCCCGGGTACCCGTGGTCGACGGGTGCGGCGGAAGGTGCCGGGTTCCTCCGCAGGATGGCCGGTGTCGGCGTCGGTCGCAACCCGGGTCCGTCCCGGCGGTCAGTCCCCGGCGCGCCCCGCCCCGGATTCCCGTCTCCCGGCCAGGACCGCGGCGGCGTCGACCGGCCACGACACCTCGGCCGCCAGGCGGTCGGGTCGGCTCACGTGGCGCTCGGTCCCTCCCTCCAGGAACTCGAACTGCGTCGCGTAGCACCGGGCCGCCTCGAGCTTGGCCGCCTGCTCCCCGGGATCGAGGAGGTGGGCCACGGGTGGGCCGAGGCCGCGCCGCATGGGGTCGAGCCATCGCGCCCACCGACCGTCGACCGCCCCGTCGTCGGGGCCTCGACCGCCGGCGACCCACGGGGGCCAGCCGTCACGGGTGGCGTAGGGCACGTCGGCCACCAGTTCGACCGATCTACCGGTACGGGCGGCGAGCGCGATGCCGGCGGCCCGGACCAGGTGGTGGTCGATGTGGCCACCGAGCCCCGCCGGCAGGACCAGCCGGCGCACCGACCCGGGCACGACCTCGGCGATCGAATCGACCAGGAGCTCGGCGAAGGCGTCGCTGAGGGTCACCTCGGGAGGGCGGTAGGACTGCTCGACCAGGTCGATGGCGTGCAGTTCCCAGCCGAACCGGGCGGCGACCGTCCGGTCCTCGGCGCGACGCTCGGCCATCCGGACCCGTGGATCGTCGGCGCCGGTGACCAGGTCGTGCGGGGCCGCCGGGGTCCCCGGATCGGGGAGGCCGGAGAACACCGTGACCAGCAGGGTGGTTCGGGGACGGCGGGCGAGGACATGCCAGGCCGACAGGACGCCGTCGTCGGGGTGGGGGGCGAGCACCGCGGTGGTGGGGAGATTCGGCCCGGTGACCATGGGCGCAACGTAGCGGCCGCCCGGATCAATGGTGACGCCCGGGCACGGTGACGCCCGGGAACGGTGACCGCGCGGACACGGTGACCGCGCGGGAACGGTGACCGCGCGGACGAATGCTGACGGCGTCGGTGCGGCGACGGCGCGCGGACCGGATCGCTAGCGTGGGGAGGTCGGCATCCCCGAGGTGCCGCCGGAGCCCGGGGAGGGTCGCCATGGCCGTCGTACAGGACCGACCGGAGGGTTCGGAGCGCAACGGTCCGTCGCGCGACCCCTCGTCCGAGCTTTCGGCCCGACGGGTGACCATCGAGCCGTGGGGCGTGGAGGTGGGCCCACTGGCCCACCTCGCGGACGAGCGTGCCCGGCTGGGCCAGCTGCGATTCGACCACTTCGCCGTCCGCCAGCAGGGGGCCACCATCGGCGCCGTGGTGGAGGGCCTCGATCTGTGCGACCCGCTCGAGGACGGGGCGGTTGCCGAACTCGGTTCCGCACTCCACGAGTTCAAGGTCCTGTTCTTCCGGGACCAGCCCCTCACCCCGGCCCAGCACGTGGCCTTCGCCCGCCGCTTCGGCGAGCTCGAGGTGCACCCCTTCATCCCGGCCAATCCCGACCAGCCGGAGCTCGTCCGCTTCGAGAAGGAAGCCACCGTCGGCGGCTACGAGAACGGCTGGCACTCCGACGTGTCGTGGCGCGCCCGCCCGTCACTCGGTGCGGTGCTGCACGCCGTCGAGATCCCACCGGTGGGCGGGGACACGCTGTTCGCCGACATGTGCGCCGCCTACGACGGCCTCCCGCCCGACCTGCGTGACCGCATCGACGGCCTGGTGGCCGTCCACGATTACTCCAAGGTCTTCGGGCACATGGTGGAGGAGCACGACCGGGTGGCGATGCGCGAGCGGCACCCGCCGGTCGAGCACCCGGTCGTCCGCACCCACCCCGAGACCGGTCGCAAGCTCCTCTATGTCAACCGCTTCTTCGTCGACCACATCGTCGGCATGGATCGGGCGGAGTCCGACGCCCTCGTCGACCGACTGGCCCGAGCGGCCGAGACGGTGGAGTACCAGTGCCGGTTCCGATGGGAGGCCGACTCCGTCGCCTTCTGGGACAACCGTTCGGTGCAGCACTATGCATCGAGCGACTACTGGCCCCAACGACGGGTCATGGAACGGGCCAGTATCGTGGGCGAGCGGCCCGCCTGACCGGGGACTGACCTGGAAGCGGGCGTGGTCCGCACGATCGGAGGCACGGCTCCGGCGCACGGGTCCGGAGGCGGCGACGGGCACCTCGGGGCCCGTCGTGGACCGCCGACCCCGCGGGTGGGATCATGGTGCATGGACCAGGAGGCGGGTAAGGCGGACGGGGACGCGCTCCGGGAGCGCGCCCTTGACGAGATGGAACAGCTGCTCGAGTCGGCGGTCGCGTTGCGGGCCGACCTGGAGGAGCACGAGGCGGCATGCCGGCTGATCATCGAGCGCATCCGGTCCGGCGACCACGTGTCGCCGGTGCTCGACGACGTGCACTCGGACAAGCTCCGGCCCCAGCTCACGGACTCACTGGGTGTCTACGAGCGACTGCGGCACAGGGCTCGGCTCCGGCTGATCGCGCTGGGTGTCGCCGAGGGGATGACTCCGGGCGACGTCCAGCGCCAGTGGGCCATCACCCGGCAGCTGGCGAGTCGCGCCCTCCGTGAGGCCAGGGAGCTCGACTGATCCGGGGCTACTCGGTCTCCATGGCGGCGGCCAGGGCAGCCGGATCGCCCCACATGGTCTGGATCTGCTCGAGGCTCTTGCCCTTCGTCTCGGGCACGTAACGGCGTACGAACCAGAAGGTCACGGCGCAGAACGCGGCGAAGACCCAGAACACGCCGGTCGTGCTGATGAGGTCGACCAGCGTGAGGAAGAACTGCGCCACCAGCCATGCCGCGAACCAGTTGGCCGCGGTGGCGACGGCGACCGCCTTGCCCCGCACGTGGGAGGGGAAGATCTCGTTGATGATGGTCCACACGATCGGCCCGAGCGAGAAGGCGAAACAGGCGATGAACACGACCAGCGCCACCAGGGTGATGAGCCCCTCGCCGGTGGTCGCCCCGGTGGCGGTGCTGCCCGGAGTCACCTTGGACAACTTGAGGAACATGGCCCCGACCACCACCAGGCTGAGGCCCATCCCGGTCGTGCCGATGAACAGCAGGGGCTTGCGACCGAACCGGTCGACCCAGGCCACGGCCACGAAGGTGGCGACCACGTTGACGGCGCCGACCGCCCACAGGGTGGCCAGGCTCTGTGAGTCGGGCGACGTGAATCCGGCCGCCGCGAAGATCTGGTTGGCGTAGTAGATGATGGCGTTGATGCCGGTCAGCTGCTGCAGCACCGCCAGCATCACCCCGATCAGGAGCGGCCGGCGCCACTCGACGGCGAACACCGTGCCCCAGGTGGCCGCACTCCTGGCGTCGTCGTCGATGGAGGCCTGGATGGTGTCGACCTCGGCACCGACGTCGTCGGTGCCCTGGATCCTGGCGAGCGCCCGTTCGGCATCCTGGCGCCGACCCGCCTTGACGTACCACCGGGGCGAGTCCGAGAGCGGCCACATGGCGACGATCAACAGGATCGCGGGTACCGCGGACACACCGAGCATCGCCCGCCAGCTGCTCGAGTGGCTGAGGACGTAGTCGACCAGGTAGGCGACGAAGATCCCGATGGTGATCGCCAGCTGGTAGAGCGACACGAACCGACCCCGGAGTCGGGCCGGAGCCATCTCGGCCGCATACAGCGGAGCCGCCACCGACGCCACGCCGACCCCGAAGCCGACGACGAGCCGGCCGACGACCAGGACGAAGGAGCCCGGGGCGAACGCCTCGATGAGCGCGCCGGCGGTGAACAGGACCGAGGCCAACAGGATGGTCAGACGTCGGCCGAGCCGGTCGGCCAGTGCGCCGGCCACGAGGGCGCCCCCCATCGCTCCGAGGGTCACCCAGCTGGTGATGACCTCGAGGAGGAACGTGCTGACGTTGAAGTCCTTCTTGATGCCGTCGAGCGCCCCGGAGATGACGCCCTGGTCGTACCCGAAGAGGACGCCGGCCAGCATGATCACGATGCCGACGGCCACCAGGGTCCTCGTCATCGGGTGGCGCCGGGGGTCCCCGGGCGGGGCGGCCGCGGGCGGGGTGGACGCGAGCGGGGTGGACGCGAGCGGGGTGGACGCGAGCGGTCCGTCGCCGGGCGGGGTGGACGCCGGGGTCGGTACGGGGACGTCGGTGGCCATGGCCTGACGGTAGCGGTAGGGGGCGCGAAAACCCTGGATCTCGACGGTCGGGGCGGGCCGACTCAGGATCCCCCGGTGACGACGTAACCTGCAGGGGTGCTGAATCTCAGCGGATCACAGCTGGTCGTCGTCCTGGTCGTCACCCTTGCCCTGGCCTACCTGGGCTACTCCCTCGCGGAGGCGGACCGTCGCAACCTCGGACGCAGCCCCTGGGGGGTCCCTTCCGCGGGGTGGGCGGCGATCTGGTTCTTCAGCCCCCTCCTCGGATTCGTGCTCTGGTTCATCGCCCACCGGGCCGAGGTCCGTCGGGCCGCCCAGGCACCGTTCGTCCCGGTCGGTGGCCCGCCGGCCGCCCCGCCGCCCGCCGCCGCCTCGGCCAGTGACTTCCCTGCGTACCCCCGTCGGGCGGACGGCGGGGCGCGTGACGTGCCGTCGGCCGCCCCCCCGCCGGTCACTGAGGGATCCCCCCCGGGGACCCCGGGACATCCGACCGGGACCCCGCACCCTGTCGCCGGCGCTCCAGGTCCCGTGGCCGGCGTTCCAGGCCCTGTCGCCGGCGCTCCAGGTCCCGTGGCCGGCGCTCCAGGTCCCGTGGCCGGCGTCGAGCACCACCTCTCACCCCCGGCATGGCACCCCGATCCGAGCGGCCGGTTCCACTACCGGTGGTGGACGGGATCCGAGTGGACGTCCTACGTCTCGGTGCACGGCCGCGTGGAGGTCGACACCAACCCGGACCAGCGCATCGGGCCGTACTGAACGGACCGGCCCTGCCGACCCCGGGGCGGTGCGACCCCGGAGCCCCGCCTCCCCTCGGGACCGACCGTGCGGAGCACGCCCCTCCGTTGACAGGGAGCCTGGTCACCCACTACCACGGGGTGTGGTGACCGACTGGCGACCTGCGCCTCGAGGCGGTTGACTATCGGGACGACTGAATACAGCGGGCACCCGGTTTCGGGTGCCGCCCGGGCAGGGGATCAGCCGTCCGCCGGCAGGCGGTCGAGAGGAGCGAGCGCGCAATGGACCGACGGATGACGGACGGAGGATTGGGCGCACGCGGTCCCGTGGGGCGCTTCCTGCGCATCGGCGCATGTGTGGTGGCGGCCACATCCCTGATGGCGGTGGCCACGACCGGGGCGACGGGCGGCCACGCCGCCGTGCACGACCTCCGCCGCACGGCGACGCTCACCGCCGCCACGAGCGAGGCGACCTCGGCCACCCGCGACGGTGACAATCAGCGGACCGGCTGGTACCCCGGCGAGACGAATCTGACCCCGTCCCTGGTGGCGGGGGGCACGTTCGGCCAGCTCTTCAACACGACGGTCAATGGTGCGGTCTACGGCCAGCCGTTGGTCGACGACGGCCAACTCCTGGTCAACACGGAGAACAACTACGCCTATGGCCTCGACCCGGTATCGGGTGCCATCCTGTGGACCCGGCAGTTCGGGTCGCCCCCTCAGGCGAGCGACATCGGCTGTGCCGACCTCGCTCCGACCATGGGCATCACCGGGACCCCGGTGGTCGACCAGGCGACCAACACCGAGTACCTGGTGGACGACGAGTACGTGTCGGGCGACTCGGGTCCCCAGGTCGACTACATGCACGCGCTCAACCTGGCCAACGGCGGCGCGGAGGAGCCCGGGTTCCCGGTCCAGATCGCCGGGACCGCGCAGAACCAACCGACGGAGACGTTCGATCCGACCTATGAGCTCCAGCGCCCCGGCCTGCTGCTCATGAACGGCGTGGTGTACGCGGCGTTCGGCGCCCACTGCGACGAGACCCCGTGGACGGGCTGGATCGCCGGCGTCTCGGAGGCGGGCAAGTTGACCACGATGTGGACCGCCGACTCCGCACCGGGCGCCAACGGAGCCGGGATCTGGATGTCCGGCGGCGGCCTGGTGTCCGACGGGTCGGGCCAGATCCTGTTCGCCACCGGGAACGGGGGCACCAACACGACACCCACTCCGGGAACGACACCGCCGGCCAACCTTGCCGAGTCGGTGGCCCGGGTGGCCGTGCAGCCGGACGGGACGCTGAAGGCCACCGACTTCTTCGAGCCGTACGACGCGCTGACCCTCGACAACAACGACCTCGACTTCGGCTCGGGTAGCCCCGTCGCGCTCCCGAACGCCTACTTCGGCACGACCGCCGACCCGCACCTGGCGGTGGAGGTGGGCAAGGAGGGGTATGTCTACCTCCTCAACCGCGACAACCTCGGTGGCTACGCCCAGGGCTCGAACGGCACCGACGCCGTGCTGGGGCGCTACGGGCCCAACGGCGGCGTGTGGTCGAGCCCGGCGGTGTGGCCGGGGGACGGCGGCTGGGTGTACATCCCGACCGCGTCCGGTTCGGTGTCGGCCGGCGGGTCCGAAGGCCAGCTCGACGCCTATCAGTACGGCGTCGACGGGTCGGGCAAGCCGTCGCTCAACCTGTCGGGGACGTCGTCGGACGCCTTCGGCTTCGGCACGTCGGCCCCGGTCATCACCTCGAACGGCACCACCTCGGGCTCGGCCCTGCTGTGGACCATCTGGTCCCCCAACGGAACGGGGGTGGGCGCCCAGCTGCGGGCCTACAACCCGGTGCCGGTCAACGGGACGATGCAGCTCGTGTGGAGTGCGCCCGTGGGCACGGCGTCCAAGTTCAACCCACCAGGCGTGGCGGGCAACCGGATCTACGTCGGGACCCGCACCGGTGCCGTCGAGGGCTACGGCGCCCCGGTCTCGAGCCCCGTGACCGCTCCCGCCCCGACGTTCCCGGCGACCGTAATCGGGCAGTCGTCGACCCAGACCGTCACCCTGACGGCGTCGGCCACCGTCACGGTCTCCACCATCACCACCACCGGTCCGTTCACCCTGGGGACCCCGAGCAAGTCCCTGCCGGCCACGCTCACGTCCGGCGGCACGATGACCGTGCCCGTCACCTTCACCCCGACCACGGCCGGGGCGGCCGGTGGGTCGTTGACGATCACGACGAGCGGCCAGGGGACAACTGTCGACAGTCTGACGGGCGAAGGCCAGGTGGCGGGCCCGAACCTGACCTCGTCGACCCTCGGGGTCAGCTTCGGGGGCATCCCCCCGGGACAGCAGTCGTCACAGTCCGTGGCCTTCGCCAACAACGGATCACAGCAGTTGACGATCTCCGGTGTGACGTCACCCAGTGCGCCGTTCTCGGTGACCGGCGCGCCCGCGGCCGGCGCCGTCCTGCTGCCTGGACAACAGGTCGTGGTGAACGTCATCTTCTCGCCGACCGCCAACGGGACGTATGAGGACAACCTCATCGTGGCCAGCGACGGCGGCACGGTGGACGTGGCGGTGACCGGAGCCTCCAATTCGCCCGCGCTCCTGCAGATCACCCCGATGTCGACGAATTTCGGATCGACACCGGTCGGCACCTCGGTGACCAAGACGTTCACCTTGACCAACACCGGCGGGAGCAACCTGGAGATCTCGAAGTCGAAGCCGCCGGTCCTCGGACCCTTCACGGCGACCACCACGTTGCCCGAGGGCACCACCATGACGCCCGGGCAGTCCTTCACCGAGTCGATCACGTTCACCCCGACCGCGGTGGGCGCCACGACCGACGGCTGGGTGATCACCGCCAGTGACGGGCAGGGGGTCCGGACCGTCCAGTTCACCGGAGCGGGAACGCTCGGCGACCCCGGCGCGACGGGCTGGCAGCGCAACGGCTCGGCCACACTCTCGGGTGGGTCGCTCCAGCTGACCTCGGCGGCGAAGTCCGTGACCGGATCGTCGTTCGCCCCGGTGATCACCGCCGGACAGGGCCTCGACATCCGCTACACGTCGACCATGACCGGATCGGCCTCGAGCGGTGACGGCAGCGCCCTGGTCCTGGCCAACCCGTCGGTCAGCGCGACCTCTATCGGGCGCGGCGCACTCGACTTCGGCGCCGGCGGATTGCCCGGCCTCGCCGTCGTACTGTCCGCCGTCCGCGTGCCGGGCGGCGCCCCGAAGAACTTCGTCGGCGTGTCCGACGGCACCCAACCGAAGAACCCGAAGCGACTGCGTTTCCTCGCCACTTCCACAGCCATACCCGACCTGCACGGTGCCGTGGCCATCCGGGTGACCCTCGGGGCGAGCGAGTTGGCGGTCTACGTCAACGGCACCAAGGTGCTGTCCGTCACGGCGAGCGCCCCTCCGAACGTACGCGTGGGCTTCACCGGATCGACCGGGGCGAACGGGGCAACGCAGGTCGTCAGCGGTGTCTCCATCATCTCCAACGGCCCGGACACCATCGTCGGCGATCCGACAGCCGGGGGTTGGAC
>Ga0302279_10005472_pt1 | contig 14167 bp, 17 predicted proteins | sample III_Bog_N3_3_FD_194541 | JGI IMG/M metagenome (GOLD analysis project Ga0302279, IMG submission 194541) | Peat permafrost microbial communities from Stordalen Mire near Abisko, Sweden - III_Bog_N3_3 | ecosystem: Environmental > Terrestrial > Soil > Wetlands > Peat | place: Sweden: Abisko...
CGCATCAGACGTCTCGGCCACCGGTACATCCAATCTCGGCGCCAGCGCAGGTCAGCCACCCTACCTGCCCGCCCTTCGCGGGGCGCTCTCCTCGAAGCGCAGCGCGCGCAATCGATCGAGGCCCCGTGTTTTCGGATTGCCCGAAAGAGAGCCACCCCCTAGCTCGCGGGCGCGCAGCCTCAGGGGGTGAACACGTAGAGCTGTCCGTTCACGCCCACGGCCATGCGGCCATTGGCGTCGATGGGCGTGTTCCACCCCTGCACGCCCGACGACATCGCGGTCTTGGTGCCGTCGACGATGACCGCGCCGGTGTCTCCGTTCCACCCGTACAGCGCGTTGCTCGCGGCCCAGACGATGGGGTTCGACGTGCCATCGGTGGTCGTCACCATCGGAGAACCGAGCCCCCCCTGCTTGGAGCACCAGGCGGTCGTCGCCGTCACCGCCGTCGCGCTCTGGGCGAGCTTCATGACCACGATGTTTCCCGTCTCGCCTGCCGGGCAACTCGTGCCGGTGCCCCCCTCGATGTGGAACGCCAGGTACGTCCCCTGCGCCGTCGTGTACGCGGCCGGGGCCCCCTTCACCTGGTTGCCCCCGATCTGCATCTTGAGCAGCTCGCCTCCCACGCCGCCGAGAGCGTCGCGATTGAGGACGTAGAGGTTCCCGTCTTTTCCCCCCGCCGCGACGAGGTGGGGATACTTGGCCCCCGGCATGTCGAGAATCACCTCGCTGGCGCCACCGAGATCGGTGTCGTTGTTGTCGAGCGTCTCCCAGTTCGCGGGGGCGTAGTAGTCGGCGGCGGCGCCCGAGAACGCTGGCCCCGCGGTGAGGCGGATCACCGCTTCGCCGCCCCCCCAGGTACCGCCGGTGCCGCTGGTGTTCCCGGTCACGGGGAAGATCGACGTGCCGTCGGTGGGGAGCGCGCCCGGTCCCCAGACGCCCCCCTTCGCGGCCGCCGTGGCCCAGGCCGTGGGGGTCTGCGGGCTGGCGACCGGGAAGCCGATCACGTAGCCGTGGTACGAGCCGCAATCGCCGTTGAGGCCGCCGTACGGCACGTAGAGAACGCCGTTGAGGTACTGCAGGGCGCCGCGCTGGTTCTGGTACATCGACTGGAAACCGGTGACCTTCGAATCGACGTCGACCGGCCAGTTGGGGAGCACGTCGCCGGTGTCGAGGCTCACCGCGTAGACGGTGTGGTGGAAGGTCTTGTTGCTGTCCGGCGTGATCATCGCGTCGAAGAAGATCGTGCGCGTGCCGATGTCGATGTACGGCGTGCCCGTGATGCCCAGCGGGTTGATGGTCCCGCACGAGACCTTGGCCAGCGCGGTGCCGTCGACCGCCGCGCCGTACGTCGTCGGCCCCTGGTCCCAGAGGATCGCGCCGGTCGTCGCGTTGTACGTCGTCACGTGGTTGTTCTCGGTCGCCACCACGAAGGCCTCGGCGCCGCCGGGGCCCTTCACGACGTACAGCGGCTGCGCGTACACGTTCGTCGTCACCGAGCCGATGAAGTTGGTGAGCACGTGCGTCGTCGTCGCCGCCGTCTGCGTGTAGATGGGGTCGATGTAGAGGCCGTCGCGGCTGCCGGTCCTGTGGTGCTGGTAGACGGACGGATCGTAACCGGCGTCTACACCCGCGTCGGTGACTCCGGGCCCCCCGTCCTCGCCTCCGCCCCCGCCGTCGTCACTCCCGCTCCCGCTCCCACTTCCGCTCCCGCTTCCACTGCCGCTTCCACTTCCGCTCCCACTCCCGCTTCCGCCCCCATCGCCATCGCCACCATCACTCGGCGCCGCGCCGCCCCCTTTGTTGCTGCCGCATGCGCCAAGCGCCATCGCCGCGACCAGCACCACCGCGCCCGAACCCGCGAGACCGAGACGATGAAGCATGGGAGCCCTCCGTCGTTCGTTGTGGAAAAACGGTAGCACCCTCCACCTGCGCCATTCACCAATCGCCCCAGATTCGCGGAGAGAGTGTGCGACCTCGGAACCGGATCGCCAGTGGCCCACGACCTCAGTTGTCGGGTGCCCCGCATCGCAACCAGGCCGTGAGCGCGACACGCTGCGCGTCCGAGAGCTGCGGCCCGTTCAACGGCGGCATCTCGCACGAATTCGTGAACTCCAGCATGTTGCCGTACTGGGCGTGCACCGCCGCGTACGTGTTCTCGTAGAAGCCCGCGCTGCCGCCGGGGCCGTGGCACGGCACGCACGCCTCCTGGATGATCGGCGCGATCTCCGTCGCGTAGCTCGGGGCACCGGCGTCGGGACACGACGGCGCGGCGACGCAGGACGGGCCGCCGTCGACGCCCGCGTCGTTCGTGTTGCCCGAGCTGCAGCCGATGGCCATCGCTCCCGCCAGAGCGAAGGAGAGCAAGAGCGCGTGAGGAGAGCGAGCTCGCATCGCGGTCACCAGGTCTGCAGCGCGCAGCCGAGGGCCTTGCTCTCGGCGCGGCGAGGGGGGCGCTCGGCGAGGAGATCGTCGAGCGCGTCGCGCAGGAAGGGGGTCGCGTCGTCGTGGAGGTCGCGCATGTCGGTGTCGATCCCGCCGTGGTAACGGACGGCCCCGCTGCGATCGACGATGAACACGTCGGTCGCGAACTCGGCCCCCAGGCGGTGCGCGAGGGCTCCGCCGTGGTCGATGAGGATCGGGAAGGGGTACGCACGCTTCGCGGCTTCCGCCCCGTCGCGCGCCGCCGTAGCGTCCTTCTCGGAGTCCACCCCCAGGATATCGACTCCGCGCGGGTGGTAGAGCGCATAGAGATCGCGGAGGCGCGCGTCGTGTGCGGCCTGGCAGGGGCAGTGGTTGGCGAAGAAGAAGAGGACGGTGAGGCGCGTCCCGTCGCCCGGCGCCAGCGCGTGCGTCGCGCCATCGGTGCCGGGGAGCGGGCTCACGGCGAGCTTCGTACCGATGAGCGCCGGCGGGGCGCACGCGGAGGTGAGCGCGACGAGGAGCACGAACGAACCGATGCGTAGCCTGGTCATGACCACCCCCACACGAGCGTTAGCGTGAGCCCCGTAGCCGCCGTCTGGTTCCGACCGAGCCCGGAGAGGGGCGGGTCGAGGTAGAGGCCCCCGAAGGCGCGGAAATGGTCCGTGAAGGGGTAGCCGCCGGAGACGCTGACGACCGCGATCCGGCGCGCGCTGGCGGTCGCGGGCGCGCCGTCGAGCGTGGCGGTCCCCTCGAGCGTGTACGAGCCGAAGAGCGCCACCGAGGCGTCGTTCTTGAACGTGTACGCCGTGCCGAGGAGCGTCACGAACTGCGGCGCGAGCGTCTCGCTCTCCGAGACGCCGCCGATGTTCGCGGTCCGCTCCGCGCGCCACGCGAGCAGCTCGGTCGCGTTGAAGAGCCACGGACCGTACGTCTGCTCGAGCGCGAGCCCCACGTTCCCTTGCCACGCGCCGATCCCGGTCGCGTGGGTGCCCAGCGACGTGACCGCGTTCGGCGCGTCGGGCGGCGTGCCCGTGGGTGCCGTGACGCCGGCGAGGAGCGCGACCCCCGGCACGTACCGCGACTCTCCTGCGCGTACGAAGTCGTAGCGCCCGCTCAGGTTGACGTCCCCGATCCCGCCGCCGAACGCGCTGATGCCCGTCTCGTTGCGATGGGTCTCGATGAACGGCGCGAGGAGGGCCACCTGCCCGCGCGACAGGACGCGCACGGCTCCGAAGAGGTCCTCTTCGTAGTCGTACTCGGTGCTCCGCGGGACCGACGTGTAGTGCGAGCCGTCGTCGAACTCTCCGATGACCGTCCCCGCATGGAGCTGCGTCCCCACGAGGGCGTCCTCGTGGAGCTGGAGGCGCCCCGGAGTGAGCGCGCTCGCCCCCGCGCAGCACGCCTGTCCCCAGGCCTGCGGTGCGAAGGCGAGCGTCGCGGCGGCGACGGCCGCGCTAATCCACGTTGAATGTAGGTTCGACACTGTCTGTCACCGGTCCGGAAAACTGCGTTCGGAGCTGCCATTCCCCGGGCATGACGAGGCTCACCTCGGTCAGGACGTATCGACCTTCGCCGAGCGCGGTGACCACCGGCGTCGAGCTGGCTCCGTGGCCCATCGCGGGCATCCACGGCGTCATCGTGATCGACAGCCCATCGACGGCGGCTCCCGTCGAAGCGTCGGTGACGTCGAGCTCGAGGCAGTCGAGACCCGCGCTGAGCGGCTGCGACGGCGCGCCGTGAACGGAGACGTGCAGCTTGCCGCCGTCGCTCGTCACGGTGGAGAGCGCCGACGCGGGGAACGTCGTCGTCGCGGAGCACTCGCTCGTGCTCGCGGAGGAGGAGCTGCACGCCGCGATCAGGATGGCGACCGTCGCGAGCGCGGCCGCAGCTGCCAGGTTTCCACGTCCTTGCGCGCTCTCGCGCGCGTTGGCTGGGCGATGGTTCATGGGATCCTCACGGCACGTTCACGAAGAACGCCGCGTGCCCGTGCGGCGAGTCCGCAGCGACGTCGCAGCAGAACTCGTCGAAGTGGAAGCGAACGGTCCACATGCCGGGCGCGTCGAACTGCACCGGCCCGACCGTGTACGTGCCGGGGGGCCCCTCGACGACCTGCTGGTCGCCGCCGTTCGGCCTCCCGTCGATCGCGGGTCCCGGGTGGCTGCTGCTCAGGCACACCTCGGCGAAGGTGCTGGCGCCGGTGAGCGGTGCCAGGCCGCCGTCGGCCAGCGTTCGCGAGAGGTAGTTGGCGGTGACGACGAAGTACGTCCCGTTGTTCTCGCAGAGGGGCGAGGCCGTGTAGCTCACCTGGTACTTGCAGTCGTCGTCGGCCCCCTCGTCGTTGAAGTGAGTGCCGCCGTACGCGCCGTCGGGGCCGAACTCGTCGCAGGGGCCGGCGACGTAGAACGTGAGCGGCGCGCTCGCGGCACCGTCGGGGTTCGTCACGACGACGCTGGGGACTCCGCTCGTCGCGAGCATCGTGGCCGGGACCGTCGCGCCGAGCGCGGTCGCGCTCGTGAACGTCGTCGTGAGGTTCGTTCCGTTGAACGAGACGACCGCGCCGGAGACGAAGCCGGTGCCGTTCACGGTGATGTTGGTCGCGCCCGAGCCGACGTCCACCGAGGGGGTCGCGCTCGCGGGGGTGCTGCCGGTGCCGATCGCCGTGATGTTGGGGTTCGCCGCCACGATGACGCCGCCGTCGCCCGCGTCGATGGTCGTGGTGCCCGCGTCGTCGCCGGGCGGGGGGCCCGCGTCGTCGAGGCTGCAGTCCTGGCCGTTCACCGTCTGCGGGGCCTGCCCCTGGCAATGTGTGTCGGCGGGGCCCGACGCTGGCGCACCGACCGGGCTGCACGTCTTGGTCGCCGGGATCGCGAAGCTCCCGCCCGAGCTGGTCACGAACGTCCCCGGCTGGAGTGGCTCGCACGCCTGGTAGGGGGCGCTCGACGGCCCGGTCGTGTCGAGGATCGTGGTGCCCGGCGGAGTGGGATCACCCGACGACCCACCGCTCGAGCTCCCGTTGCCGCTGCAGGCCAGGACCAGCGTTCCGATGCCCACACTTGCCGCTGCACCAGTCATGAGGGTCGTGACGAGACTGCGCCGTATTCCGTTCCGCGTTTCGCTTCGCGTTTCCATGATGGAATTCTCCCGAGATGATGTTCGCTGTGGACGCCGATGGCGGACCGCGCGCGGCGCGCGAGCGGACGAATGCCGCTCTGCGCCGCTCGCTACGAGCCCGCGTGCCTTCGTGACTCAGACGAGCGCGAAGCGAGGCGGTGGCGTCGGCGGCGTGAGGAACACCAGAGGGAGCCGGGGAGAGACCGCAGAAGGGGTCTCGCCGGTGATGTCGGGGGGAATGATGGTAAAGCCCGCGGGGGGAGCGACCGCCGTGCCGAGCGCGGCGCCGAAGGCCAGGTCGTCGTCGCCGCACTTCCCGCGGATCGACTCCTCGCTGAGCTGGAGATCATCGCGGTCGGGGTTGCAGATGGGGCAGCCGCACGTCGACTCGCCGCCGTGCATCGCGCAGTGGCAGACGTGAACCTGCGGGCCGCCGAGGACGCGCGCGAAGATCGGCAGCGCGCTGGAGAGCGCCAGCGGGAGGACGAGCGCGAGCACGAAGACGTGCCCCCATCGCTTCCAGACCGCGCGCATACATGGAGCATAGTGGCAGACCGCGACACAGGCCAGGAGGGGGGCGCTAGTGTGGGGGACATGAGCGCGCCGGGCCTTGCGTGGAGTCTCGGCGGTGCCGCGCTCGTGCTCCTTTCGCTGGTCTCGCTCGCTTGTGATCCGCCGCACGCGCTGGGGACGAAGATCACGTCTCCTCCGCTCCTCGGGACCGACGGCGTCCTGCACGGGATCGCGCCCGGCGACAGCGCGCGGTTCACGGTGATCGTATTCTTCGCGAGCCACGCCCCCTGCCAGAGCGCGCACGACGTTCGCCTGCGCGAGCTGTACGCGACGTACCGCCCGCGCGGCGTCGACTTCCTGGTCGTGGACTCCGAGGCCAGCGCCACCCTCGAGCGCGACCGCGACGAAGCGGCCAGCCGCGGGTACCCGTTCCCGATCGTCCTCGATCGCGGAAGCGCGCTCGCGCATCGACTCGATGCCGCGTACGCGACGGAGGCGTTCGTGATCGATCGCTTCGGGGACGTCCGGTACCACGGGGGGATCGACTCGGACGAGCGCGTGCTTCACGACGACGCGAAGGGGTTCCTGCGGGACGCGCTGGACGACTTGCTCGCGGGGGCGCCGCTGCGGCAGGAGGAGACCAAGGCGCCGCGGTGCGCGTTGCGGACGTGGTGACGCGGGGGGGCGACGCGGGGAAGGACGTCACGCACGAGGCTCGGCTACGCTGCCGCCGACCGCGATGCACCACGTCCTCCTCCTCGTCACCCCCGACCCCGCCGCCGCGCGCATGCTTCGCGGCCTCGTCGAGTCGATGGGAGACGTCGCGTGGGAGGTCGCCTCGATCGACGAGGCGCGCGTCGCACTCGCACAGAAGGGGTGCTGCGGCGTGATCCTGGACGCGGCGATCGACGAGGAGCCCGGGCCGCGGGACCGCGCTCATCGCACCCTCTCGGCGCTCGCCGAGCTGCGCGCCAAGGACGCGCGACGCAACGCCGCGGGGAGCTTCGTCCTGCCGATCCTGCTCATCGCCCCCGAGGACGAGAGCCTGGACGACTCCGACGCTCGCTACGCAGCGGGCGCGAGCGCCGTCGTCAGAAAGCCGCTCGCCGCGCGGCGTGAGCTGCTCGCGCGGAAGATCGAGGCGATCCTCGGGCGCGCCGGACGCGAGGATCACGCCGCATGCGCGGTCAACGCGGTGAACGTGCCGGGACGGGGCGTGCACCTCGCGCTGACGGGCGCGCGGACCCGCGGGCGCACCGGCTTCCGCATGAACGCCAAGCCGGGCGACGTCCAGAACGGCCACTTCGTCGTTCTCCTGCGCCTCGCGCTCGCGCACGGGCGGCGCCGCGGCGGCTGGTCGTCGCGCGCGCAGCTCGGCATCACGCGCAACCCGGAGATCCCGTCGCGCCTGCGCGCGGCGCTCCGCGCGTTCGTGTCGCCCGGGTACGAGCCGCTCGAGGCCGACTGGAGCGGGAGCTTCCGCTTGAGCCCGGAGATGACCGTGGAGGTGGACCTCGACGCGCTCGAAGAGCACTCGCTGCCGGTCGTGCGGAAGATCGTGAAGGAGGAGCGGGAGCTGCGGGCGAAGGCGCGGAAGCGGGCGGGGTGAGGGCGAGGCGGGCCGCACCTGGGTCGTGGGCAGGAGGAGCTGCCCTTGAGGCAGTAGCAGCTGCCCTAGAGGCAGGAGGAACTGCCTTGGAGGCGGGAGGAGCTGCCCTGGAGGCAGGAGGAGCTGCCCTGGAGGCAGGAGGAGCTGCCTTGGAGGCAGGAGGAACTGCCCTTGAGGCAGGAGGAACTGCCCTTGAGGCAGGAGGAACTGCCCTTGAGGCAGGAGGAGCTGCCCTTGAGGCAGGAGCAGCTGCCCCAGAAGCAGCTCGAGCTGGGTCGTGGGCAGGCGGAGCCGCCTCTGACGCCGCGGCGGCGCGGGGCGAGCCGGTCATCGGGCGCGCCGGACGAGCTCCAGCACCTGATCGTGAGATGACTTTTAGTTGACTTCATCGGGGCGCATGCGCGCGGAGCGTCTTCCGTAACCATTCGTTACGACTTCGGTATGTCGAATCCGTTGCGCGGTCAGTCCACGGTCAAGTGGTGCGCGACAATTGGTGGGGGGAAGGCGAGGCGACGTCGTCGCAGCGCTGGCTCGTGCAGTTCTCTTCCCCCCGTCACTTGGAGCCGACCATGACCAGTCATTCGATCAAAGCCACGACCGTCACGACCGCAGCAGCTTCGCAGATTCAGATGCCCCCGAAGGCCAAGGTGCCTGCACCGCCGGCCGACTACGATCCCACCGTCACCGTGAAGTACGGCGCGTCGCAGCCCCGCCAAGGGGAGCTCGCGTCGATCGCCGGCGCCGCCAAGGAGGTCGGCGCGTTCCCGGACTGGGTTGCGGTCTTCGGCAAGACGGCCCCTCCGGCCGATCATGTCGTGCAGGCGTTCGACTCGGTCGCACAGTGGTCCGCGCTGTTCGTCGCTACGACGGCGTGGTTCGACTACGTCCGAAACGGTAGGGCCGCTGCTTGGGAAGACGCGCGTGGTCTCGTCGAGGGACTCAAAGCCCCCTTCGAGCTCGCGAGCGCTGCGGATCCCACGCTGACCACGACCTATCCCGCGGTCACGCGTCTCCTTGGCGTGGCGAAGGCCATCGCGAAGAAGGGCGTCGCGACCCGAAAGGCCAACGCGAAGGCGGCGGCCGAGGGGAAGCCGACGACGCACGGCGCGGTAGGCAAGCAGCGGAAGAAGAAAGCCGCTGCGGTCGCGCTCGCGGCGACGACGACCGCGGCACCGGCGCCGGAGGCAGCACCGGTACCCGAGCCGACACCCGCTGCGCCAACCAGCGCGGCAGCTCCCGCAGTCACGAACGGCGCCGCGCACGCGTGACGCGCACCGCGTGCCCCCTCTTCCGCAGGTCGCGTGCGGAGAGGGGGCCGGGTGGAGGAGGCCCCGCGAGTCGGATCGAGCGCGGCGACGGCTCGTGATAGATCGGGCACGTCGACATGCGCCACCCCGATGACGAGTGCTTTCAGTGCGGGGTGCCAATCGTGCCGCGGGCCGGCGTCGTGCCGATGTGCGAGGCATGTGTGATTGCGCACCTCGAGGACGTCCGTCTGCGGGCGGCGTGGAAGAAAAGACTCTCGGCGATGGGCGCGTACCCGGGGCGGAAGACGAAGCGAGCGGCGCGCCTGGAGGCGGTGCGTAAGACCGGCGTCGTCGCGAACGACAACGGCCGGAAGTTTGGCGAAGAGAGGAGATCGCGATGATGTCGCGCGTGACCCGGGCGAGCGGCCGATGAAGCCGCATCACTGCCGCTACTGCGGCGAGCTACTGCGAACGTGGCACGAGCGCGAGTGCCATATGGACATGCGCGCGGCCAACGGCGGCGCGTGCCGCACGCCGTCCACGGCGCTGCCGCCGGAGGAGGTGGAGCGAAGGAAGGCGCTCGATCGCACATTCGACATGGCGAAGATGCGCGAGCGGGCGGAGAGTGCGCGGGCGGCCGAGGCGGCGCCGGCGCCGGGTTCGACGAAGCCGAGATCGCCGCTCAACTGAGCGGCCCTCCGACGAGCGAAGCGATCGAGCGCCTCCCCATGCATCGAAATGCCCCACCGTCCGTCCAGCGAAAGATGAGCTCCCCGCACCCCCTCCTCGTTCAACTCTTCGCCGCCCCGGCCATGCTCGCGCTCACGATGTGCGGGTCCTCTGCGCAATCGTCCGCGCCGGTGGACGGAGGCGGCGTCGTTCCGACCTCGGATGGATCCGTCGATGCCGCCAACGCCTCCGACGCCTCCGACGCCTCCGACGCCGCGTCGGAAGCTTCGTCGAGCCCGACCGACGCGGGCATCGTCGTCCCCGCCGACGTCATCGCCCTCTGCGACTCGATCTTCGGCGCGGCCAGCCGCTCGCTGGCGTCGTGCTGCTCGACCGCCGACATGAGCGATCCCGAGTACGGGAACGTTCAAGGGCTGATCACGGCGGCGCTGCACACGTGCGAGTCGAACCTGAGCGGAAGCGTGGCAGGCAACCGCATCCACATCGACGACACGCAGGCCGCCGCGTGCAAGAGCGCGATCAGCGCGACCCTGACGGCGACCCCGCTGTGCTGGGCGCAAGCGTTCGCGAACCGCCCCGACGAGATCCAGACCCCTCTCGACCCCCCGGCCTGCCAGACCCCCGTCGTCGGGCTCCAGGGGCTCGGCGCCCCGTGCGCCTCCGACTACGAGTGCGTGGCCGGGGACACGTGCGTGGGGTGGACGGGGACCTCCGACGGCGCGTGCGCTGCACCGCCGGCGATCGGCGCGCAGTGCGGTTGGGGGAGCGCAGGCGTCTCGGGCGGCGTGCTCATCCCCTGGTATCCGTTCGGCCCGCACCCGCTGTGCGCTCCCGGCGGCACGTGCGAGGGGTACTCGTGCCTGGCCGTCGTGGGAGATGGTGGAGCGTGCAACCAGGCGGCGGACTGCGCTTCTTCGGGGCTCGTCTGCGTGAACAACGCCTGCGCCGCGGCCTACGAAGGCGCGGGCGGCACCTGCAAAGACGACGACGATTGCCAGGATGGTCTCTGGTGCAACTTCGGCGACGCGGGCAGCGCAGGGACGTGCGCGAAGCGTCAGCTCGCGGGCACGGCGTGCAGCGGGAACGCCAACGCGTCGCACGAGTGTGCCGGCGACTGTGATCTCGCGATCGACGGCGGGACGTGCGTCGCGCTTTGCGGATCGCACTGAGGGCTTCACCGCGCGTGCGGGTGGTGGGGCAGAGGAGGCGATGGTCGGGGTCGGGGTCGGGGTCGGGGTCGATGGTCGGGGTCGGGGTTGGGGTCGATGGTCGGGGTCGGGGTCGATGGTCGGGGTCGGGGTCGATGGTCGGGGTCGGGGTCGATGGTCGGGGTCGGGGTCGATGGTCGGGGTCGGGGTCGATGGTCGGGGTCGATGGTCGGGGTCGGGGTCGATGGTCGGGGTCGGGGTCGGGGTCGATGGTCGGGGTCGGGGTCGATGGTCGCGGTCGCGCCCCCTGGGCAAAGGCTCCCTAAGCCGTCGCCCCGCACCAACCACCCGCCGACGCGACTGCCGGCGCAGCGGCCCTCACACGGCCCACGCCAGCGTGAACGTCATCCTCGTCGCGCGCCGCTCCTCGCTCCCGAGCTTCACGTACGCCTTGCTACAGAACAGCTCACAGATGCTCTGGTTGACCCCGCGCCAGGCGTTGCAGAAGTAGGGGACCTCGAAGATCGGCATGCCATGGACCTCGACGAGGGCTTCCTTCGGCGCGATTCGATACACGGCGATTCCGCCACCCGTCGCCAGGCGCTCGTAGAGGCGCCCGATCTGAACGAGGTACGTCCACGGCGTCGCCCCGACCTCGCCCCCCCGAAGATGTCCCGGCGCGCCCGCGGGCACCACGTGTGGCGCTCGCCCCTACACCACCGCCGCCGCCAGCGCCCGTCGCCTCTTCCCCACCAGGTAAATCCCGGCGCCAACCACGTTCGCCCCCGCGACGAGCCCGGCCACCTTCACCCCGAACCCCGCCTCGCTCTCCACCTGCACGATCGGGAACACCGACAGCACGATGAACAGGAGGGTCATCCCGAAACCGGACACGGATGCCGCCCGCAGCCACGTCGGCGGTCGTGGCAACCCCGGACCGCGACCGATCACCGGGATGGCGAACATCACGAGGTACGTGATCGCCCAGGAGACCAGGGCCGCCGTCGTGAACACCTGGTAGGCCTCCTGGTGCCCCACGCCCGCGAGCCCCCATAGCGAGAGCGCGAGGGTGATGCCGGAGACGAACATTATCGAGTTCACCGGCACGCGCGAGCGCGGGCTGAGGCGCGTGAACCACGCGGGGAGCAGGCCGTCCCACCCCGCGACCATGGGGAGCCGCGTGGTCCCCGCCAGCATCGCGCTGCCGTTCGCGATCTGCGCGAGCACGGCGAGCACCATCATGAGCGTCGCGAGCTGCGCGGCGAGGCCGAAGCCCGCGGTGGCGCGGCCGAGCGCCTGCGGGACGGGCGAGATGAGATCGATGTCGGCGGGGGCGACGTAGGCCAAGACGGCGCTCGTGCCCACGACGTACATCACCACCACGATGGGCGCGGCCAGCCGCACCGACCGGGCGAAGGCCCGCTCCGGGTCGCGCGACTCGCCCGCGAAGATCGCGACGTACTCGAACCCGCTGAACGCACCGAAGCCCATCTTGGCCAGAAGGTTCACGCCGAGGAGCGTGACCGGCGGCGCCGCGATCGTCGCGGCCTCCGCGCGCAGCGGGTGGCGAAGCAACAAGGCGCTCAAGGGGAGCAGGATCAGCATCGCGTACATGCCGACGCGCACGGCGCCGCCCATGTTGTGCACGCGCTTGCCGACGCGCAGCCCCCCCAGCGACGCCGCCGCCAGGCCGCCGAGGATCACGACGCTCGCGATGGGGGCGATGAGCGCGTCGGTGCGCATCCACGCCAGCCCCTCGAACGCGTACGCGAGCGACTGCACGACATCGACGCCGAGTCCCGCGAGCAGCGCGATGGCCGTGAGCCCCAGGTTGAGCGCGACCAGAAACCCGACGCCGGGTCCGAACGCGAGCTTCGCCCACTGGTAGAGCCCCCCCTCGAGCGACTCCCAGCGATTGAGAAAGAGCACGACGGCGACGAGCGGCAAGAAGAACAGCGCCGCCGCCGGGAGCCAGTACGCGAGGTTCGCCGGGCCCAGCTTGCCCGCCGTGCCCACCCACGTGTTGCCGACGATGATGAGGATCTGCGCGAGCACCAGGTCGCGCACGCCGAGCTCGCGCCGCAGCTCCGCGCTGTGGGCGAGCGTCGACTCGGGCGTCTCGGCGAGCGCGGGCATGACTGCGCGATTGTCGCACGCGAACGAAAGGGGCGAGTCGACTCGTTCGCGAGGCCCGTCTACGTCGCCGCGGGGGGCACGGTCGAATCCGCAACGAGACCGGAGTGCCCTGGAGACTGTTCAGGACATGGTACTCCGAGCCGCCTGCTTCGCCGCCGTTGCAGCCCAACTCGTCGCGTGTTCGGCCAGCCCCTCCGGCCGCGTCGCAGGCTCTCATGACCCGGGGCAGAACGAGTCCTCCCGTTCCGCCATCGCGAGCGACCCCGATGGGTCGGCCATCGACGACGGCGGAAGCGTGGTGCTCACGCTTCCCGACGGCGCCTCGGTGCCCACGCCTCCGGTGATGCTCGAAGCGGGCACCGCGTGCGGTACGAGCGTGCCAGGCGAGGGGACACCCTGCACGCCATCCGCCTACTGCGAGTACGGCGCGAACGCGGAGGGGGCATGCTCGACGTTCGCGACGTGCGTGGCCGACACCGGCACCGGCCCGTTCACGTGGCACGTGACGCCACCTCCGGCCGGCTGCGGCACGCATGGCCCGGAGTGCGCTGCCTCCTTCTCGAGCGTCGCCGTGGGGAGCGCGTGCACCGTCGCGGACTCCGTGTGCGACTACCCCGAGGGGCGCTGCAGCTGCATCCCGTGCTCCGCGATCGGTTCGTTTGCGACGGGGGGAGGGGTATGGCGATGCGAGGCCTGGAGCACGGGAGGCGCCGGCTGCCCGTCGCCGCGTCCGTTGCTGGGTGACCCGTGCGCACAGGAAGGGGTGTATTGCGACTACAGTTACACTTGTTCCGAAGTGCCCGACATGGGGCCGAGGATGATGTGCCAGAGCGGGGAGTGGAGCTTCATGCCTGCGCCGCCCATCATGTGCCCGCCGCTGGCGAGCTGCGCTGACGGGAGCGATGCGGGGGGGGACTGAGTCCGCGACCCCGACCCTCGACCGCGACCGCGACCCTCGACTATCGACCCCGACCCCGACCCTCGACCGCGACCCCGACCCCGACCCTCGACCGCGACCCCGACCGCGACCGCGACCCTCGACCGCGACCCCGACCGCGACCCCCGACCCCGACCGCGACCCCGACCCCGACCGCGACGCGCGTTCTCCCCCCCGACCCCGACCCCGACCCCGACCCGAGCCCCGTCAACCCCGACCCCTCCCAGCTCCCCGGCTCTACCCTCTCGCCGTGCACCTTCGAACCATCGCTTCCTGGGCCCTCCTCGGCGTCGCCTCCTGTGCCGGCGCGCAGCCCGCCGCACCGCCTCTCGCCGCCCCCCCCCCCCCCCCCCCC
>Ga0302279_10005476_pt1 | contig 14156 bp, 11 predicted proteins | sample III_Bog_N3_3_FD_194541 | JGI IMG/M metagenome (GOLD analysis project Ga0302279, IMG submission 194541) | Peat permafrost microbial communities from Stordalen Mire near Abisko, Sweden - III_Bog_N3_3 | ecosystem: Environmental > Terrestrial > Soil > Wetlands > Peat | place: Sweden: Abisko...
GGCGCCGACTGCAACGGCTCGCGGCTTCATCCTCTCAACCGCCGTCGGGCGCGCTGCTGCCGACCGCGCCCGCCGGTGGCGTGCCCGAGTAGAACGCGATTTCGTCGAGCGTGAAGTCCCAGTCCGAGTCGGGGCTGAGAAACGCAAGCTCCTGAATGACGCCCTCGACCGTGGCTGATCCGCCCGCAGCCTCGGAGAACTTGGCCGTGTATTGCGCCCAGTCCGCGGTGAGCGTGAAGGTCACGCGCGGGTGGTTGTAACACTTCGTGCCCGTGCAGTCGCCGCCGGTCTGCATCCCGGCGTCGTTCTCGGACGCCATGTTGGTGGTCGGAAGCACGAAGTTGAGCGAGATGGTCTTGCCGGTTGTCGCCGCCTTCGCCCAGAACGACACGCCGGTGAACGCAGAGATGTCGACACAGTAGATCCCGGCCCCAGGATCGATCGCAGTGTTGTAGACCGTCCCCACACCATAGCCGCTCGGCGTGCCGGTGGGGGTCAGCGCCCCCGACCCCGCATAATGGCCCGAGTGGGCGGTGCCGACGGCGCCGCCCAGCACCTGCGTAATCTGGTATAAATCCGGGGTGACATCAGCAAAGGACGACCAGCCCGGCGAAATCGCCGCCTCCTCGAAGTCGTCGATGAACGCGTCGGCCATGGAAGTCGTGAGGATGCGTGTACCGGTGCCGGCGCAAACCCCTGTGGTGGGGATGCCGCCGCTGCTCGAGCTCGTGGTACCGCTGGTGCTGGTGCTGGTGCTCCCGCTGGTGCTGCTTCCGCTTCCGCTGCTCGTGGTGGTGCCGCCCCCGGCCCCTCCGCCCCCGCTACCGTTCGGGTTGGCGGTGCCCGACGAGCACGCCGAGGCCAGCGCCAAGGCCGTGTAGATGGACACATGCGATGCACGAATACGCTTCATAGTCTGGCCCCGTTCCTTGCAGGCTTCTCGGAGATGTCGCGGGTGTGAACCGTGTGTGTGCAGGTTCGGTCAACGGCCGAGGTGGCGTCAACACGAATCGTGGTCAACTCCCGGCGTTTACCTGAAAGTACCCGTCGTCAGGTGTAGTGGACCATCCGGCCGGCGCGCGCCGCGACGCAACGCGGCGAGTCTTCGCTACGAGGACCGGCACGAGCGGGGGCTCGCGTCGCGCGGGGCCTCGGCCAGCCGCGTTGCGTCGCCCCGCCGCGCGCGGGCTGGCCCGCCGGGCCAAGTTGACACATCTCCCGCTGCCGGCCTGCGAGGGCCCGCGCGCTCGCCGTAGTAAATGCTCGAAACTTACCCATTTATTGGTTGTTTCGTCGACCGCTGCGCGGCTAACGTGTGGCCATGTGCCGTTGCTGGTCGGCTCGTCTCGACGTTCGGCGTTCCGGGGCCTTCGCCCTGGTCTCCTGGCTCGTCGTGGCGCTGTGCCTGCTGTTCTCTCCCGCCGCCCGTGCCCAGACGCAGGTCCCTCCCTCGCCCGAGGGACGGGTGCGCGTCAGCTACTGGGAGAAATGGACCGGCATGGAAAAAGAGGCGATGGAGGTCGTCATTCGGGACTTCAATCGCTCGCAGTCCAGGATCTGGGTCGACTATCAATCGGTCTCCCAGTACCAGCACAAGACGCTGATTGCTACAGCAGGCGGCGATCCGCCGGACATTGCGGGGCTCCTCGCTGCGGATATTGCCGACTTCGCCGAGAAGAACGCGCTCGTGCCGCTCGACGATCTCATGCGTGGTACGCATCTTCGCCGGGAGAGCTTCCTGCCGGTCTACTGGGATATGGGGGTCTATCGGGGCCGCGTCTGGGCCGTCGTGTCCGTCCCCATCGTCGTGAGCCTGCACTGGAACAAGGATCTCTTCGCGAAGGCAGGGCTTGATCCGGAGCGCCCCCCGCGCACCATCGCCGAGCTCGATGCGTTCGCGGAGAAGCTCACCATCCTCAAGGATGGCAAAATCGAGCAGCTCGGATTCATGCCCGCCGACACGAACTGGTGGCCGTACGCTTGGGGCTTCTGGTTCGGCGGACGACTCTGGGACGGAGGCGAGAACATCACCGTCCACGCGGCTGAGAACGTGCGGGCGTTCTCCTGGTTTCAGAGCTACGCGAAGCGCTACGACGCCAGCCAGCTCCAGAACTTCACGAGCTCGTTTGGCAACTTCGCGTCGGCGCAGAACCCCTTCCTGAGCGGCAAGCTCGCCATGGTGCTCCAGGGGGTATGGATGGGGAACTTCATCCAGAAGCACAGCCCCGATTTGCGCTGGGGCGCCGCGCCTTTCCCTTCCGAGAAGGCAGGTGGACCGCCAGTCGCCATCGCTGACGCCGACATGCTCGTGATCCCGAGCGGCGCGCGGCACCCGGGCGAGGCCTTCGAATTCATCAAGTACCTGACGCAGCAGGGCCCCATGGAGAAGCTGTGCCTGGGTCAGCGGAAGATCTCGCCGCTTCGCAGCGTGAGCGCAGAGTTCGTTCGCGAGCACAAGAACCCGTATATCAGCATGTTTCAGGACCTCGCCGCCAGCCCCGGCGCGACGCCTCAGCCGCGGATCAGCGTCTGGAACGAGTACACGCTCGAGCTTCGAAATGCCTCCCAGCGGCTCTGGCTCAACGAGGCCACGCCCGATCAGGCGCTCGGCGATGTCCAGAGGGTAATCCAGAGATCGTGGGACCGTCAGCGTCAGCGGCAGGACGCCGCCCCGTCTCGCTGGATCCCCGTCCTCCCGTTCTTGCTTATTGCGCTCATGGTCGCGGGGATCGTCGGGGCCGCTCGACGCGAGCAGAGGAACCTCGTACAGAGCGGCGGCGTCGAGAGGCCGGTCCGCTCGAACGCATCGCTGCGGAAGGGGCTCGCGTTCTTTTCGCCCTGGGGCCTCGGGCTACTGGTGTTCCTCGCGTATCCGGTGGCGTCGTCGATGGTCTACAGCTTCTGTGATTACTCGGTGCTTTCGCCGCCGAGGTGGATCGGGCTGGCGAACTTCATCGACCTGTTCCACGACGAGGTTTTCTGGATCGCGCTCAAGAACACGGTCCTCTACGTGGCGGTGGCGCTGCCGGTGGGTCTCACCGTGTCGCTCTTCTTCGCGCTCCTGCTCGACGCCAAGGTGCGAGGTTCGAGCCTCTACCGCATGCTCATTTTCCTCCCGTCTCTGGTCCCGGTGGTGGCGGGCGCGACGATCTGGATCTGGATGCTGAACGGCGAGTTCGGCGTGATCAACCACGTCTTGCACAAGGTGAGCTCCGGGTTGTTCCCGAAGATCTCCTGGCTCGCCGAGCGGCGCTTTGCGATGCCGTCGTTGATCCTGGTGAGCACGTGGACGGTGGGCCAGACGGTCTTGACGCTGCTCGCTGCGATGCAGGACGTGCCGCGTTCGATCTACGAGGCCGCCGACATCGACGGCGCGAGCTTCTTGCAGAAAATCCGCCACGTCACCATCCCCATGATCTCTCCGGTCATCTACTTCAACGCGATCATGGGAATCATCGGCGCACTCCAGGTGTTCGCCATGCCCTACATCATGACGGGCGGCGGCCCGGCGCGCGCGACGCTGTTCTATACGCAGCGCCTGCAGGAGAACGCGTTCCACTTCCTGCGCATGGGCTACGCGTGCGCCATGGCGTGGGTCCTGTTTGTCGTCGTGCTGGGGCTCACCGCGTTGGCGCACCGCTTCGGGCACAGCCGCGTCCACTACGGGGGGGCATGAGCCATGGCCGCCGCTGACTCCCCTTTCAGCAGTACGTTTCGCCAGAGGCCTTGGTCGAGGGCGGTCGTTCATGCCCTGCTCATCGTCGGCTCGCTGCTGTTCATCTTCCCGGTCCTGTGGATGCTGTCCACGTCGCTCAAGCCAATCGAGCAGACCCTGACCCCCGAGCCCGTGTGGTTTCCGCGTCCGGCCGAGTGGCGGAATTACGTCGCGACCGTCGAGTACATCCCCTTCTTCCGGTACGCGCTCAACACGGTGTTCGTCTGCGTCCTCGCAACCGTCGGCACGACGCTGTCGAGCGCGCTCGTGGCGTTTAGCTTCACCCGGCTGGAGTGGGCGGGCAGGAACCTCTTGTTCGGACTGACCCTGGCGACGATGATGGTGCCGTTCCCGGTCGTCATGGTGCCGCTCTACAGTGTATATCGGTCGCTCGGCTGGATCGGCAGTCTGAAGCCGCTCTGGGTGCCCACCTTCTTCGGCAGTGCCTTCAGCATTTTTCTCCTGCGGCAGTTCTTCGCCCGCATCCCGAAGAGCCTGCCGGAGGCCATGACCCTCGACGGCGCCTCGGAGCTTCGGATCTTCTGGCAGATGTACCTGCCGCTCTCCAAGGCGCCGCTCGTGGTCGTCGCCTTCTTTCAGCTCATGTACTCGTGGAACGACCTCTTGGGACCACTCCTCTTCCTCACCGATCAGAGCACGTTCACGCTCACGTTGGGACTTCAGGCGTACCAGAGCCAGGAGGGTGGCACCCAGTGGCATTACCTGATGGCGGCCTCGGTCATGACCACCCTGCCGATCGTCATCGTCTTTTTTGTCATCCAGCGGGCGCTCTTTCGGGGCCTGAACTCGACTCAGAGCTTCGAAAGTTGAGCAGGTAGCGACGTGGTCACCTGGATCGCAACCGATGGGCCGGCGCGTATCTCTCGTCGACGCCCCGGTCTGCTCACGGGGCGGCATCCCCGCTCTTGCGTCGCCTCGGTGGCTTCCCCGAGCTTCGGACCGGGGAATGACGCGGCGCCTTCAGGGCATGACGCGGGCGGCGAGCATCTTGCGCCGCGCGAGAAGCCCGGGGTACTCTTGGCGCGGGTCCATGCCGTCGCGAAAAGCCGTAGCCATTGCTCGAGCGCTGAAAGCGGAGATCTTGGCCGGCCGGTACGCACCCGGCTCGCGGCTGCCCACGTACGACGCGTTGATGGAGCAGTTCAGCGTGACGCGGCCGACGATCGGGCGCGTGCTCGACTCGCTCCGCGAGGAGGGGCTCGTCACCGTCAAGGGCCAGCGCAAGGTCTTCGTGACCGAGCGATTCCCGCATCACGATCGCTATGTCTGGGTCACGAGCGAGCAGCCGGGCTCGAACGAGTGGTCCCTGTTTCTGGCCACCACCCTCGAGGTGATCGAGCGTGGGGAGACCGGAATCTCCGGTCAGGTGAGTGCGCTCGTTGGCGTGGATGGGCGGGCCAACAACCCCGAGTACCGGCAGCTCTGCGAGGTCGAGGCGCGCAGGTCGGCGGCGGGGCTGATGCTCGTCAACTCGGCGATGACCTATCTGCTCCCGGTGCTGCAGACGCCTGGGCTCCCGCGCGTCGCGATCGGGGCGTGGTTACCTCATGCGAGCCTGGTCGAGCTCGATTTCCCCGGGCTGATCGAGCGCGCGTCCGCTCGCTTGCGCGAGAAGGGGCGGCACATCGCGGTCATGTCGCCCCACGCGCCGAAGCTCGCGGCGGCCCAGGAGCGCCTCGAGGCTCTCGGCCTGCGGGCGGACCAGGTGCTCACGGTGCATGCGGCGCCGATCGGCTGCGAACGGCTGACCGAGCTGATGTTCGACCGGAAGAACCGCCCAGACGCCGTCTTCGTAGCGGACGACAACCTGGTGCCGCCGGTGCTGGCGGGGCTGGAGCGCGCGGGGGTGCGAGCCGGCGACGACGTCTACGTGCTCGCTCACTGCAACTGGCCGAGGCCGCTCGGCGTGGGGGAGGGGGTGGAGCACCTCGGCTTCGACGTCAGGGAGGTCCTCTCCGCCTGCAAGGACCTCATCGACGCGGATCGCGCCGGGGCTCCGTCTCCCAAGCGCCTCATTCCAGCGCGCTTCCTGGAAGAGCTGACGCGTCCTATTCAATCGGCGAGAGACGTCACCGTCGCAGCAGTCAAGCTCAATACCTGAACGACATCACTTGCGGACGGACTCATGTCGACGCGCCCTCGGGTTGTACGGTGAGCCTCGCTCGCGCGCCCCGACGGACACGACGAGAGAGGTAGCAGACCGATCATGGCCAGCGTGACTCTGAAGGACGTCGTGAAGGTGTACGAGGGGGGCGTCAAGGTCGTCGACCGCCTGAGCTTGGAGATCGCAGATCGCGAGTTCGTCGTGCTGGTCGGGCCCTCCGGCTGCGGCAAGTCGACCACGCTCCGGATGATCGCTGGGCTCGAGGAGGTCAGCTCGGGCACCATCCAGATCGGCGCGCGTGTGGTGAACGACGTGCCGCCGAAGGACCGGGACATAGCGATGGTGTTCCAGAACTACGCACTCTACCCGCACATGACCGTGTACGAGAACATGGTCTTCGCGCTCAAGCTCCGCGGCTTGGGCGCCGCGGCGATCAACGAGAAGGCCATGCGCGCGGCGAGGGTCCTCGGGATCGAGGGGTTGCTTCAGCGCAAGCCGAGGGCTCTCTCCGGCGGGCAGCGGCAACGGGTCGCCCTGGGACGCGCCATCGTGCGTGAGCCGAAGTGCTTTCTGTTCGACGAGCCGCTCTCCAACCTGGACGCGAAGCTCCGCGTGGAGATGCGCGGAGAGCTCAAGCAACTTCACATGAGCCTCAACGCGACCACCGTCTACGTCACTCACGATCAGGAAGAGGCCATGACGCTCGGGGATCGTCTGGTGGTGATGAGGGACGGGGTGATCCAGCAGTGTGATGGAGCCCTCGAGATCTACCATCGCCCGGCCAACCGGTTCGTCGCGGGCTTCCTCGGGAGCCCGCCCATGAACTTCTTCGCCGGGCAGCTGCTGCGAGTCGGTGATCGCTTGGTCTTCGACGAGGGGACGGCGAGGCTTTCGGTGCCGGAGTGGGCGCACGCGGAGCTGGCGCCGCTCGCCGGGACGAATGTGGTGATGGGCGTGAGACCCGAAGCCATGTCAGACCAGGCGAGCGCGCGCTTCGCGACGGCGGACAATGCGCTTCCGATGCGCGTGGTGCTGATTCAGCCTCTGGGCGACAAGATGGATGTGGTCCTCGCGACCGGGCAGCATCCGCACTCCGTCGCGCACGTCGATGCCCACGCGGGCATTCGCGTCGGCGAGGTCCTGCCGGTCTTCATCGACACGGAACGGACCCACTTCTTCGCGCCGGGCGCGGCGGGGGAGCGGATCGCGACGAAGAGTCGATAGGGCGGGGCGTTGTCGCTGGCAAGGGGCCGAAAGACACCGCGGTTGGATTTGACGAAGGCTCGATCGAGTCAGAGAGTGATCTCGGGTGCACTCGTGAGGACCATTGTTTTTCTCTTGGCGCTCCTCTCCCTTGCCCCGCTCGCATGTGGCCGCGGCGCGACGACCGCGACGGTGCCAGGCGACGGCGGTGCCATGGGGCTCGGTCCCGCCCCTGCCGGCGCTGTCTTCGTCCATCTGTTCGAGTGGAGGTGGACCGACATCGCTCTCGAGTGCGAGAGGTATCTGGGGCCGGCTGGGTTTGCGGGCGTCCAGGTCTCTCCGCCGAGCGAGCACGCCATCATCGCGCCCTACCCGTGGTGGGAGCGATATCAGACCGTGGACTACTCGCTCGCGCAGAGCCGGAGCGGCACGGCGGCAGAGTTTACGGACATGGTGCAACGCTGCTCAAGGGTCGGCGTGCGCATTTACGTCGACGCTGTGTTCAACGCCATGACCGGACAAACCACCGGCGTGGGCAGCAACGGTACCCTGTTCACCAAGTATTCATACCCAGGACTCTACACGCAGACCGACTTCCATCAGCCGCCGTGCGCCATCATGGACTCGGACTACCAGGACAACGCGACCAACGTGCGCATCTGCGAGCTCGATGGGCTAGCCGACCTGGACACATCGGCGGGCGGCGTGCGCGACACGATCGCGGGCTATCTCGACGCGCTTATCGACGTCGGCGTGGCCGGGTTTCGTGTCGATTCGGCCAAGCACATGTACCCGGCGGACCTCGACTACATCGTCCAGCGAGTCAACGAGCACGCAGGGCCGAGTCGTCTCCCATTTTTTTACTTCGAGGTCGCGGGTACCGGGGTCGAGGCCGTCATGCCCGGTGACTACCTCAGTGTCGGCTCGGGCACCGGGCAACCGATTTCGGTCACCGAGTTCAAATACGCCGCGCTCTTCGACCAGTTCGATACCGATCCGCAGATCTCGAGCTTGAAGGGCCTCTTGACCACGCCCGGCGACTATTTGCCGAGCGAGCAGGCGCTGGTGTTCACGACCAACCACGATACGGAGCGCGCGACTGCCGTCTACTACCAGGATGGGATATCGTACGATCTTGCGACGGTGTTCTTGCTGGCATGGCCTCATGGGTACCCCTCGCTCATGTCGAGCTTCGCGTTCGATCGCGGCACGAGCGCTGGGCAGTCGCTCGGCCCGCCATCGGACTCGACGGGGCACACCAATTCGATCTATGCGGCGGGGATCAGCACCACTGACTGCGCAGTCGATCCCCACAACCCGCCGGCGGGGAGCTGGGTGTGCCAGCACCGCGACCCGTTCGTGCCGCGAATGCTGGCGTTTCGCAAGGCCCTCTCCGTGGATACCACCGTCACGAGCTGGTGGGACGACGGCGACAACCAGATCGCCTTCGGCCGCGGCGCCCAGGGCTTTGTCGTCATCAATCGCAGCGCCACCGTTCTCGCGCAGACCCTCGCCACCGGCCTGCCTGCGGGCAGCTATTGCGACATCTTCGGTGGCAAGAAGGGTGAAACGGGCTGCACGGGTGGCACGGTTGTGGTCGACGCCACCGGTAACGCGTCCTTCGACGTGCCGTCGCTGGATGCGGTCGTGTTGTATGGCGACGCGAAACTGTAGGGGCGCGGGCCTGGGCTCGACTGCATCATTGCATCATTGAAGTTGAAGGAGAACCTCGAGCGGCGACCGGTCGGTTGAACGGCGACCCGCAGGCGCGGCTTGGCGGGACCATCGCTGGACCCGGGTTCTGACGGTCCTCGCGTGCCTTAGGGCCCGCGAATGGGCAAGTCGATCGACTTGGGCTCGCGAAAGCGAACTTGGGGGATCGACAGGATTGCCCTAACATGATCTACGTTCGCTGTGAAAGCGGAGAATTTGGTTCGCGAGAAGTGGCTTCTCCTGAAGCCCATTCTGGATGAACGCGCGCGCCGGCTGTGGGCGGGAACCGAGGCGGGCGCGATCGGCTATGGCGGCGTGGCGGCCGTGGCGAGAGCGACCGGGCTGGCCATCAGCACGGTGAGAAAGGGACGGGACGAGACTCGTGCCGGCGTGAGCCTCGAGGACGTCATCAGCGTTCGGCGCAGCAACGGCAAGCGACCGTACGAGGTCGTCCATCCCACGGTGTGGCCAGCGCTTGAGAAACTCGTCGATCCGGTCACGCGCGGCGACCCAGAGTCGCCCCTACGTTGGACGTGCAAGAGCACGCACGTCCTGTCCACCGAGCTGTTCGAGCAGCACGGCGTTCGCATCAGTGACCGGACGGTGGCCAAGTTGCTCCGCGACCATGGCTACAGCCTTCAGGCGCCGAACAAGGCCGTCGAAGGCACCCAGCATCCGGATCGCAACGCGCAGTTCGAACACATCAACACCAAGGCCGAGGACTGCGTCGCGCGGGGAGTCCCGGTGATCTCCGTCGACACCAAGAAGAAGGAACTCGTCGGCAACTTCAAGAACGGGGGACGCGAATGGCAACCCCAGGGCGAACCCGACCGGGTCGATGTCCACGATTTTCTTTCCGACGCGCTCGGCAAGGCGATCCCCTACGGCGTCTATGACGTCGCGGCCGACGACGGCTTCGTGAGCGTGGGCATCGATCACGATACGCCGGTGTTCGCGGTCACGTCGATCGAGGCGTGGTGGAGCCAGGTCGGCGCGAAGCGCTACCCCGACGCCCGCGAGATCTTCATCACGGCCGACGCGGGCGGCAGCAACAGCCATCGGTCGCATGTCTGGAAGCAACAGCTCCAGCGGCTCGCCGACAAACTCGACATGTCGATCCACGTCTGCCACTTCCCGCCCCCACTTCCCGCCCGGCACGAGCAAGTGGAACAAGATCGAGCACAGGCTCTTCTCTTTCATCTCGATCAACTGGCGCGGCCGGCCCCTGCGGACCTACGAGACGATCATCAACCTGATCGGCAACACGACCCACCGAGGTGGCCTCGTGGTGCGCGCGCGACTCGACCGTCGCAGCTATCCGACCGGCAAGAAGGTCTCGGCCAAAGAGCTTCGTGAACTCAAGATCGAACGAAACGACTTCCATGGCGACTGGAACTACGTGATCAAGCCGCGCACGGAGGAACGTTGATCGGCCGACTTGCCCATTCGCGGGCCCTTACAGAACGCTGGCGGCGGCGGAGACCTGGAGGGACACGAGATCGTTGAACGCCTGGTCGAGCATGGCCTGCATCGCCGAGTTGCCGGCGTACTGCTTGCGCTGGTTGTAGAGTGTGTTGATGAGGTCGAGCTCGTTCTGGCCGTACGTCACGCCGAGGTTCTGCTGGAGGGTGGTCAGGAAGCCGTAGCCGAACTGGACGGTCGGCTCGATCATCGTGCCCTCGCCGTAGTCGTTCCAGGTCGCGAGCTGGACGTAGCCGGCGTCGCTGCTGGCGGCCATCCCCAGCGTCTGGACGAAGGTGCCCGTGCCGTTGTAAGGCAAGGTGTAGGTGGGGCCGGCCCAGCCGCCGGCGGCGTAAAAAGGGTTGAACCCGGGGTATCCCACGCCGAATCTCACGTTCACCGGGTGGTTCTGGTAGAAATTCGTGAGCCCGGTGAGGAAGTCCTGGTAGAGCCATGCAAACTCGCCGCTGGCGTCGCTCCCCGCCATGCTCGACTCGTACCAGAGCGTGATGAGGGTCGGCTTGGTGGAGAGGGGCGCGAGGACCTGGTCCCAGTCGGACTGCGTTGTGAAGGTCTGCGGGCCGAAGTCGAGGAGCAGCGGCGGGCCGTTTACATGGATGTAGTTGCTCTGCCCGAAGTAGGTGTTTTGGGCGTAGGTGACGTCCGCCTGTCCCGCGGCGATCTCGTTAGAAATGAAGTGGGCAGCGGAGGCAGCGCCGACGTTGGCGTCCTCGTACACGACGGCGAAGTCGAGACCCACGGCGGCTGTGAGGGCCATGATGGCCTCGCAGTTATTCAGGTTTTTCGGGTAGTCATACGCCTGGATGGTGCCCGGCCAGTCGATGAGCACGCCATCCAGTCCCGCGTACTTCATGAGAAGGAGCTGGTACTCGATCACGTCGTGGTCCGACGAGGCGTAGGGCCCGATCATCGGGTAGTAATAGGACGCGATCTGCCGCTGTCCGTTCGAGCTTATCACGTTGGGGTTCTGGTTCGCCATCGTCCAATGGGTCCCCCACATGCCGTTGCTCGAGCTGGCCGGGGTCTCGAACCAGGGCAGCATGTGCGCGTAGATCTTCTTGCCGAACGTCTTCGGCACCGGGACGGGGCCCGTGGGGCCCCCGGCTCCGGCTCCGCTGCTGGTCGTGCTGCTACTGCCGCTTGCGGTACTGCTGCTGGTGGCACCGCTGCCGCCGGTCCCACCCTCGCCGGTCGCGGCGCCCCCGGCGCCCGGCGCGCCCCCGACACCCGTTGTACTTCCGCTGCTGGTGGTGGTATGGTTTCCGGGCGCGTGCGCGGAGCCCGCGCAGCCGGCGGAGAGGACCGCGAGGATCGTCCAGGCGACCGTCCCGAGGGTGCTGCTCTGTCGCATGGTGCCTGTCCTTTGCTGGTCACTGCTCACATTGCGCGTCGCGCAGGATGCTCATGAAGGCGTTGGGCGCGAGCCACTGTCCCTGGTCGTAGTAGTCGTAGTTGCGGTTGATGCCGGTGCCCTCGCCGAGGTCGTTCCACGTGGCGAAGACCGCAAGGTCGGACGCGGCGGCCCCCGCGAGGGCCTGCGTCAACAGGCCCGGGCCTTTCACGATGCCATCGGTGGCGGTGGCGATGACGCCAGGATCATCGCGCCCGAGCGGATCCCATTTGACCATGAAGTGGTCGTGGGTCACCCCCGTGAGGTCGAACTGGCTGGCACCGCCGTTGAAGGTGTCCCAGATGAACTCCGAGTCCGCGACAGCAGGCATGCCGGGGTCCGCGAAGAACGCCTTGTCCACCGCGACGAACGGCTCGACGCCAAAGTCGCTGGAGAAGAGCTGCTTGAGACGGGCGACCACGCCCGCCGCGACGTTCAGGGGCTTCAGCGTGCCAGCGTTGTAGAAGTAGATGAGCGGGCGGCCCTTTACAAGGTACCAGTCTCCGTGCGTCACCGCCTGGAAAAACGGCTTCCACTTCGTCTGATAGATTGTTTGAGCCGCGGTGTCGACGTCGCCCAGGTTCGGGACGGTACTCCAGGGCGCGCCCTGCTGCACCTGCCCCCAGATCGACGTGTCGTCGAGGAGCGCAATCTGGATGCCTCCGCCGATGTCGGTGAGCGCCTCGCTCAGGCTGGCGAGGTGGACGAGGTCCGGGCCGTAGGTGTTCAGCAGCATGAACTGGAGCCCGGCCCAGCGCGCATCCACGAGCTCGCGTTTCCAGAAGCCGGCGTTGTCCGGCTGGTAGTAGCCCGCCCACGATTCGCCGAACGCGTAGAGCTGATGGGGCAGGACCATGCCGCTCACGTGGGTATTGGCCCAGTCGAGCCCGCAGTTCACGCCGCCGGGGCAGTCGCTGAAGTACATCATGACGGCGCCGACGTCGCGCGGCGTCTTGCGCACGCAGGGCGTCGTCAGCACCACCTGAGCCTGCCAGGGGTCGGAGTACGACAGGCTACATGTCTGGCCGGCGGCGGTGCAGAGGCTGCGGACCACGTCGATCCGTCGGAGCCAGGGCTCGCTCTGGAGCTGAGCGGACCAGGTCGTCACCAGATCGGAGCTCGGCTCCGCGCCGTTGATCTGGCAGTACGCGGCGCGGACGAAGGCCTCGGGCGAGTGGCCGAGGTTCACGTCGATCGTTCCTTGTGCCGCGCAGGGGCCATCGAATTCACCTTGCAGCTCGAAGTCGACGTTGGCGGGGAGCGGCGCGGGCGGCGGGGTCGGAGCGGTCTCGCTGGTGGGATTGTAGCTGCCCATGCAGCCGCAGAGCAGCGTCGCCGCGAGGGCAAACGAGCAAGAGGGCACATCGCGCATGGATCACTCCAGGAAGGCGACGTCGTCGACCGTGAAGTCCCAAGTCGCAGCGTCCTTGGAGGTCCAGTTCAAGCCGATGAGCGCTTTGGTGTCCAGTTTGGCCTTGTCGCCCCATCCGAGCTGCTTCAGGTCGCTCCACTTGAACTCGTAGGTCTTCATCTCCTTCGACAGATTGGCGACGACCACCGTGAAGTGGTCGTAGCACTTCTTGCAACGTCCGAACTCCGGCATCGTGTCCACCGTCGCCACGAGGAACTTCATCGGGGTGGTGCCGGAGGCCTTGAAGCGAATGCCCTTGTACTTCGTGCCGTCCACCGGCGTGAGCAGCGGCGCGCCGCACAGGTTGGTGCCGATGCCGCCGCCCCACTCGGTGAATCCCTTGCCAGTCGTGTGGATCGCTCCGTTCTCGATCGCGCCCACGAACTCCTCGACGGAAGCCGGCTTCTTCACGCCCTTCGCGGTCTTGTCGCTGTAGACGAACCAGCTCCCCGGAGGATCGATATTGGGCAGATTCGAGATGCCGGCACCGTCCCAGATCATGGGGGCGGTCGGCACGACCGGATCGGGGACCGGAAGCTCGTCCTTGGCTACGGCTGGCTTCGAGGACGGAGAGCCAGAGCCAGCCGTGGGCGAGGCGTTCTCGCAGTTGCAGGGGCACGGCTTCGGGGCCCCCATGGGACCGATACAGCCGACGGCTAGCACGCCAACCGCGAGCACGAGAAGTCCTGTGGCACATTTTGCGCTTAGGTAGTCCATGCCGTGTCTCACGTCGCTTGCAGGATCGTTTGCAACCGAACCGACCCTACCACACGATCAGGAGCACGGTTCAGAGAAATGATAGGCAATCGCGGTGGTTTACTGCGCATTTGCGCGACCCCGACGACTGACCTGGACAGCGTTCGGCTCCGCTGGCGACGCCGGCGGGGTGCAGGTGCCGACGTCCTCTTCGCCGATTGGACGCGTTGAGGGGGCGAGCCGTCCCGCCCGTTGCGTTCACCGCGATCGCCCCGGTGCGCGAGGTGCCAGGTCGGGTTGGCGCGTGGATTTTTTTCTAGGGCGGCAAACCGGGCTTGGCGACGGCCGGTCGCGGCCCCAGAGCCGCCCCATGGCTCGACGAACCCACCGCCCCGAGCCGGCGAAGACGCTGCGCCTGTCG
>Ga0302279_10005480_pt1 | contig 14151 bp, 7 predicted proteins | sample III_Bog_N3_3_FD_194541 | JGI IMG/M metagenome (GOLD analysis project Ga0302279, IMG submission 194541) | Peat permafrost microbial communities from Stordalen Mire near Abisko, Sweden - III_Bog_N3_3 | ecosystem: Environmental > Terrestrial > Soil > Wetlands > Peat | place: Sweden: Abisko...
CGCCGCGCGATTTGCGCCGTCGCCGCCGCATTCCTGGTCGCGTGCGCCGCCCGCGCGGTCGACGACTCCCCGCGCCGCTTCGCGATTCCCGCGGGCGACGCGGCCGAGGCCCTCCGGGAGTTTGTCCGGCAGTCCGGCGGGGAGATCATGTTCCTGTCCGGCTCGCTGCAGGGCCTTGCGACCGCTGCGGTGAATGGCGAGTTCACCCCGCCGGAGGCCATCAGGCGGCTCATTGCGGGCGACGCGCTTGCGGTGAGGCGGGACCCGAGGACGGGGGCGTTTGCAATCACCCGGGTGGAGGCCGACCGCATCGTCCGGCTTCCGCCCTATCTCGTGGAGGGGAACCGCGACACCCGGCGCTGGAAGTATGCGGCGATACCCGGCTTCGAGGCCCTGTCCTGCTGCAGCACGAAGGACACGGAGGACGTGATGGGCGAGGTCCATCGCGAGCAGGCATGGTTCGACCAGATCGTCCCGCCGGGCCTGCAGGGGATGGGATCGGTGCCCACGCGGTTGATCCTGTTCAGCGACGACGCAAAAAAGACAATCTCCGAGAATGTCTCGAGCCTGGCCGGGGAGTACGACAGCCGCCTGCGGCTGAAGCTGGCGGAGGCCGGGCTGCAGATTCCCCATGTGACCAAGGGCCTCATACCGCAGGTCAAATTGTGGGACGAGGACTCCACGGCCGTTGACATGGTGCTTCGGTACCTGGGCGCCGATTCCCGGCGCAACCTGTCGTTTCAGCTCGATTACGTTCTCTTCCTCCTGGCCCGCCGGGCGCCGCCGCTGCCTTCCTGGTACATCGAGGGAGTGCTCCGGCTCTACCAGTCCCGCGGCGCGGGACCCCGGGCGGGCCCATCCGGGACGGTGGTTCCCGTCATGGTCGGCCTGCGGGGGGGAATGAGCGTGGAATTCGGGCCGGGCGCCGGCTCCCTGTCGCCGCAACGGCAGGTTTTCCTGCCGGTCACCTGGGTGGCGCCCGGGGTGACGGACCTGATCCGGGAGGATCCGTCGCTGGCCGGGCGCGTGGCCCCGCTGCGCGACCTGCTCGCCGGGCCGCCGCCCGCGGCCCGCGCGCCGGGGACTCCGGGAGAAGTCCGCGCGGAGGAGCCGTCGCCGGACCAGGCCCGCGGGATCCTGGCGCAGGGGGCCGGGAAGGACTCGCCCTGGCGACGGGACCTTTGGGCGTCGGAGGCCCTCCTCTTCGTGCGCTGGGCCCTGGACGACCCGAGCTTCGAGCGCCGCCATGCCCTTTGGAAGCTGGTCGCCCGCGCGGGGAGCGGTCCGGTCGACGAGGCGATGTTTCGGGACTGCTTCGGGATGGGGTTTGACGAGGCCGATGCGCAGCTCGCCGGCTACCTGGGTGACGCCGTGGCCCGGCGCTTCGTCCTCATCCCCGAGAGCCCCGTTGACTACCCCTTCATCGACGTCGAGGGCGCGACCGAGGCCCAGTCCTCGCGGGTCCTGGGCGACTGGGAGAGGATGGAGTACGAGTTTGTCAGGGAGTCCCACCCGGAATTTGCCGCGGCCTACGCGCGACAGGCCGCCCGCACCTTCCAGGATGCCTATGACGACGGTGTGCGGGACCCGGAATTCCTGGCCGCATTCGGGATCTATGAATGCACGGTCGGCGACGATGCCCGGGCGGCCGGGTACCTGGAGGCTGCCGTCCATGCGGGCGCGGCCCGGCCGCGGGCCTTCGTGGAGCTCGCGCGGATCCGCTACGGGGAGGCTATCGCCAATCCGACCGGCCCGGGGCGCTGGCTTGGCGCCGCCCAGGTCGCCTCGGTCCTCGGGCTGATCCGGGCTGCCGGGACGCTCGAACCCCGCCAGCTTGCCGGCTACGCAGCGGCCGCCGATGTGCTTGCCCACGCCGCAGCCCCGTCGGCCGGCGACCTTGGGATCCTGGACGAGGGGGTCCGCTGCTTCCCCTATGATTCCCGGCTGGCCCTTGAAAGGGACCGGCTCAGGGCGAGGCTGGGGGCGCGGGGACCTGAAAAATGACTTTGCGGTAAAGCGCGCCGCTATGCTACAGTGGGTGATGCTCGCTGAATCCCCCCAAACGCTGGACGGAGGCGTCCAGGCAGAATTTTTCCGCCGCGAGGGCTATTTTCTCGCCCGCGGCCTGTTCAGCTCCGCGGAGGTCGCGGAGATCCGGGCGATATTCGACCGGGTTCACGCCGAGGGGGTCCCGGGCCACTATGAGCTCGAGAAGGTCCACGACGGCGTGGCGAATCCGGGCGATCCCCTTTACCAGTATCCCCGGGTGATGCAGCCGCACCGGTTCAATGGCAGGATCCGTGATTTTGTCATCCACCCCGGCGTGATCGCGACCCTCCGCGCGCTCTTCGGCGGGGAACCGGCCGCCGCGCAGAGCATGTTCTACTTCAAGCCCCCGGGTGCGCGCGGCCAGGCGCTCCACCAGGACCAGTTCTACCTGATGGTCGAGCCGGGCACCTGCATCGCGGCCTGGACGGCGATCGACGACTGCGACCTGGACAACGGGGCGATGATGGTGGTGCCGCGGACCAACGAGACGGCCGTCATCTGCCCGCAGACCGCCGACAGCTCCGTGAGCTACACCTCCCACTTCGTGCCGGTCCCCGAGGGCCGGAAGGCAGAGATGGTCCGGATGAAGGCGGGCGACACGCTCTTCTTCAATGGCAACCTGATCCACGGCTCCGGGCCCAACCGGTCCAAGGAGCGGTTTCGCCGCTCTTTCATCGCCCACTATGTGCCGGCGACCACGCGGAAGCTCTCCCAGTTTTACATGCCCCTGGTGACGCCCGACGGGACGGAGTTTGCGACCGCCATCCAGGCCGGCGGCGGCCCCTGCGGCGAGGGCTGGGCCGGAGCCCAGCACTAAGGGCGATTTTGAAACGCGCGCGCGAGAACCTGGCGAGGGCTTCGCTCGTCGCCTGCGCCACGCTGGTCGCCTACCTTCCCGCGCTGAACGGCGGGTTCATCTGGGACGATGATTTCCATGTGACCGGCGGGTCGCTTCGCTCCCTGCACGGGCTCCGGCGGATATGGACCAGCGTGGGCGCGACGCCCCAGTATTACCCGCTTCTCCACTCGGCCTTCTGGCTTGAGCACCGGCTCTGGGGCGACTCGGTCCTTGGCTACCACCTGCTGAACGTGGCCCTCCATGCGACGGCGGCCTGCCTGTTCGGGGCCGTCCTCAGGTTGCTCCTCGAGCGGCCGGCCGGGTCCCCGGCGCGGTTTTTCGACGGCCCCCTGGTCGGCGCCCTGCTGTTCGCGCTCCACCCGGTCTGTGTTGAGTCGGTCGCCTGGATATCCGAGCAGAAGAACACGCTCTCGGCGGTGTTCTACCTCCTTGCCGCACTGGGCTACCTGAAATGGGCGTCCGGCGGGCGCGGGGCGCCCGTCCGGTACCTGCTGGCGACGCTCTTCTTTGCGGCGGCACTCCTGACAAAGAGCGTGACCGCCACGCTTCCCGCCGCCCTCCTTGTCATCGCCTGGTGGAAGGGCGGCAGGCTTTCCCTGCGGAGGGATGTCGCGCCCCTGGTCCCCTGGCTGGCGGTGGGAGCGGCCGCCGGGTTCTTCACGGCCTGGGTCGAGCGAACCTCGATCGGGGCGACGGGCGCGGGGTTCAGCCTGGGCGTGATCGAGCGCTGCCTGCTCGCGGGCCGCGTGGCCTGCTTCTATGCCGGCAAGCTGCTCTGGCCCGCGGGGCTCACGTTCATCTACCCGCGCTGGGTCGTCGACGCGTCCGCGGGCTGGCAGTATCTTTTCCCCCTTGCCGCCCTCGCGCTCCTGGCTGCCGCGGCCCTGGCCTTCCGGCGGAACCGCGGGGTGCTCGCCGGGCTCCTGGTCTTTGTCGGGACGCTCCTGCCCGTCCTCGGCTTCCTGAACGTGTATCCCTTCAGGTACTCCTATGTGGCGGACCATTTCCAGTACCTTGCCTGCATGGGGCTGATCGGGCTCGCCGCCGGCGTGTGGGAGGCCCGCGCCCTCCCGCGCGCGCTTCCGCTCGCCCTGGCCTGCGTCCTGGGCCTGCTCACATGGAGGCAATGCGGCATGTACCGGGACGCGGGGACGCTCTACAGCGAGACGATCGCCCGGAATCCGGACTGCTGGATGGCCTATAACAACCGGGGAAACCTCCTGCTCGGCCAGGGGCGCAATGCCGAGGCCATCTCCGACTACGAGGCCGCGCTCGGGCTGAAGGGCGACGACCCGATCCCGCACAACAACCTGGGGCTTGCGCTCGCGGCCTCCCACCGGCTCCCGGAGGCGATCGCCGCCTTCCAGGACGCGCTCCGTCTGAAGCCCGACTACCCTGAGGCCCGTGTCAATCTCGCGGCGGCCCTGCGCCGGTCCGGCGACATTCCCGGGTCCATCGCCCAATGCGAGGAGGCGCTGCGCCTCCTGCCCGGTTATCCGGAGGCGCGGGCCGACCTCGCGCGGGCCCTTGCCGCCGAGGGGCGGCTTCCCGAGGCCATCGCGGCATTCGAGACGGCCATCGGCCTGGAGCCCGCCAATCCGGAGTTCCATGCCGACCTGGGGACGGCGCTCTCACGATCCGGCCGGCTTCCGGCGGCCATTTCCCAGTATGAGGAGGCCCTGCGCCTGAACCCGGGATACGCGGAGGTTTGCAACAACCTGGGAGTCGCGCTTGCGCAGGCCGGCCGCCTTTCGGAGGCGGAAGTCCGCCTCGAGCAGGCGGTACGGCTCAAGCCGGGCTATTCCGACGCCAGCGAAAACCTGGCGCTTGTCCGCCGGGCCCTCGGCCGTTGATCGGCCGGCCACTTCCTTCTTTCCACGTTCCCAGTTACCAATCACCGTCCTGACAGACTTTCCCATGCCCCTACGCATCGCCTTCATCGGAGCCGGATCGATCGGCTTCACCCGGAAACTGGTGGCCGATCTCCTCGCCGTGCCCGAGTTCGCCGGCGTCGAGTTCGCGTTCACGGACATCAACCGCCGCAACCTGGAGATGGTGGCCGAGCTGTGCCGGCGCGACATCGCCGCGAACGGAATGAACGTCGTGGTGCGCGCGGACACGAACCGCCGCGCGATGCTCAAGGGCGCCCGGTACGTCTTCAATGTCACGCGGATCGGCGGGCTCGAGGCGTTCGCGACCGACATCGACATCCCGCTCAAGTACGGGATCGACCAGTGCGTGGGCGACACGCTGTGCGCGGGCGGGCTCATGTACGCGCAGCGCGGGATCCCGGCGATCCTCGATTTCTGCCGCGACATCCGCGAGGTCGCCGCCCCGGATTGCCTGCTGCTGAACTACTCCAACCCCATGGCGATGATGACCTGGGCGGCCAACAAGTACGGCGGCGTGCGCTGCGTCGGGCTCTGCCACGGGATCCAGCACGGGCACCACCAGATCGCCCAGGCGCTCGGCGCCGGGAAGCAGTCCGACGTCGACATCATCTGCGCGGGGATCAACCACCAGACCTGGTACGTCGACGTGCGGTGGAACGGGCGGAAGGTCTCCGCCGCGGAGCTGCTCGCGGCCTTCGAGCGGCACCCGGAGTACTCGAAGACCGAGAAGGTCCGGATCGACGTCCTCCGGCGGTTCGGCTGCTACAGCACCGAGTCGAACGGGCACCTCAGCGAGTACCTGGCGTGGTACCGCAAGCGCCCGGCGGAGATCGCCCGCTGGATATCGATGGACGTGTGGATTAACGGCGAGACCGGAGGCTACCTGCGGGTCTGCCGGGAGGCCCGGAACTGGTTTGAGTCGGAGTTCAGCCGCGGCGCCGACGGCCACCCGCCGCTTTCCTACGGGCAGAAGGAGCGCTCGACGGAGCACGGGAGCTTCATCATCGAGGCGTTCGAGACGGGCCGCATCTACCGCGGGCACTTCAACCTTCCCAACGCCGGGACGATCACCAACCTGCCCAACGACGCGATCACGGAAAGCCCGGGATTTGCGGACCGTTTCGGCTTCAACCGGCCGGTGGTCGGCGACCTGCCCTTGGGCTGCGCGGCGGTCTGCAGCAATTCGATCTCCGTCCAGCGCTTGGGCGTGGAGGCGGCCGTGCACGGCGATGACACCTTGCTGCGCCAGGCCTTCCTGCTCGATCCCCTGACCGGGGCGGTGTGCAATCCCCCGGAAGTCTGGCAGCTTGTGGACGAGATGCTGGTGGCCGGCGCCCCCTGGCTGCCGCAGTACAAGCGCTCGATCAGCGCCGCCCGACGCAGGCTCGCAAAGGGCCCGAGGATCAAGACCAAGGTGACAAGGGGCGCCGCGCGCCTCGAGACGCGGTCGTTGGCCGCCCTGAAGCGACTCAACCCGCGCGAGGGGCACTGATCTCGATCGTCCGCTCCCGGCCCAGGTGTACCAGCTTCGCCGTCGCCGGGTAGGCGTCGGGGGGCAGGATCGGATTGACGGAGACTCCCTCGAACGAGGGTTCGATCCCCATGAGCCAGCGCGGAAGCGCGAGGGAGACCAGGCCCTGGTCGGAGAGGAAGGGCTCGTAGGATATCAGCTCGTAGTCGTGCCAGGCGGTTCGGCTGGGCCTCCCCGAGAAATCCCAGTAATTGCATCCCTCGACCAGCGAGGTGGCCGCGAAGCGGCCGACCACGCGGCGCCAGGTGGCGAGCGCCTCCTCCGCGAACCCGGTCTTCACCAGGGCGCCGATCCAGTAGAAGTTCCACGACACCAGGCAGCCCCCGTTCATCGTCTGCCCGAATCGGGTCACGTCACTCTTGTACTCGCGAAACATCATCGAGTCGCGCTCCGCGTCGTAAAAGTTCGTCTGGAGGGAAAAGCAGGCCTCCCAGTCCGGGCCGAGCTCGTGCCGCCGGCGGAGGATCGCCTCGACCACGCGCCGGGCGCGCCCGGGAGGGACCAGGCCGGCGGTTATCGCCTGGAGCTGGGGTCCGGCGTAGAGGTGGAAGTGGGGTTTTCCCGCGAGGTCGATCCAGTCCGCGTAGAATCCGCGATCCTCATCCCAGAAAGCGGTATTGTACGTTTCCACCAGGGTGTCCGCGAGTCCATCGGCCCGTCTCGCCTCCGCGGCGTCGCCCAGCCAGCGGGCGGTCGCCGCCTGCGCCCGCAGCCCGACCGCCGCCAGGACGTTGAGCGAGGCGATCCGGCCGTTGCGCGCGATCCAGTCCCAGTAGTCGTTCCCCGTGTCCCGCGCGGTCGCGATCATGCCGCCGCCCCGTTCCATCTGGCCGGCGATGATCGCGGTCGCCCGGCAGGCCCCTTCCCAGTGGCGCCCGGCCCAGTCCCGGTCCCCGGTCAGGAGGAGAAGGTCGCGGAACGAGGCGAGAAAGGAGGGGAGGATGTCGAGCGAGGTGTCGGCCTGGTAGCCCGGTCCGGCGCTGCCGGTTGCAGCCAGGCTGAGGGCGGTCCGGCCGATCTGCGCGGCGAGGACCCGGCCCGGGTCCATGACATCCGCCCCGAGCGGCCCGGCCGGCACGCCCCATCCGGCCATCTGGGAATACATGTAGGAGCAGAGCTGGGCCACGTAGCCGGAGGGTTCGTTCCCGAATCGCCAGTCGTGGGTGTCCGCGAGGATCGCGCAATTGGCGTGGGTGTCGAAGAAGCGGCGGTTCACCGCGGCTTCCGCCCGGAGCGGACCGCTCACCTCCGCGGCGAGCCGGACGCCGGTCTCGGTTGAGTCCGGCTCGAGGACGAGGGTGAGGACGAGCCTGTCCCCGGCCTTCATCCGGCGCGTCTCCCCGGGCTCGCACCAGGGCGTGTGCGCGAGAAGCGACATGAAATTCAGGATCTCCCCCTTTTTCAGGTGGTGGCTGACGGTGGCCCGCAGGTCGCCGTTTGGCATCGCGTGGGAGAGCAGCTTGGCGACCCCCCATCCGCCCGGGGTGCTGCGCGTGCTCCGGGATGCCGGCATCGTCGCGGTACCGCCGAAGGAACCCTCGACGCTGTAGAACCCGTCCTGGCGGGTGTCGCGGTCCCAGAGCTGGAAGACGAGCGCCTCGCCCCAGGGAGCGTGCGCGGAAAAGAAGAGGCCGGGGATGAAGGCGTCCGCAAGTTCCGTGTCCGCGAGCCAGGACTGCTCGATTGTCCACTCGAGCCGACGGCCGTCCAACCTCAGGATCCAGCGCTCCCGGACGTTCCCAAATTCAATGGAGTCGACCTCCAGGGCGGTTCCGGCGAGGTCCCGGGCCCGGCCGGAGCGGCACGACGAGCTGAGGTGCATCCCGCCGGACGCGTCGAAATAGCCGGTCTGCGCGCCGCACACGGTCGCAATCGGGTGCCGCGGGGAGCGGGGCGATCCTGTCTTCAGAAGATTGGCGCACCAATGCCCCGTGCCGCCCGCATCGAAGCGAAGCGAGTTGAGCATCGCGCCGTCAACGGACAGCGACAGGTTCCAGTACGGGTTGTGAAGCTCGCGCCCCATCGCTCAGGAGGGGGCGTACGAGTAGTATCCGTCCGAAATCGCCCGGGTGTTCTCCTTCCACCAGCGCCGGGTCACCCAGGCCTCGACCCGCGCCTCGACATCGGCGGGAACGTTGGCATGGACGGAGATCTCCACGGGCGCCCCCGAGCACTCCGCGGGGAGCCGGGTCTTGTAGAGGACCCAGGAGCAGCCGTAGGACTGGGTGTTGCCGTGCTGGCGGCCGTCGGGGACCGGGGCGAGAAGCACGCTCCTGCCCCCGATCCGGGCGAGGGCCTGGACGATCTGGACGACCGTCGGCGAATAGCGCCACTCCTCGGTGCCCTTCCGCAGGCGGATCACGATGGAGAGGATCATCGGATCGCCGGCAGCGAAGGCGGGGAGCTCCGACTCGAACGCGTACGCCTTCTTCTGGAGGTTCTTGGCCGCGAAGGCCGCGGCATCCACGAAAGTCACCTCCGTCCCGGGAGCCGGGGCGATCGTCCGCAGCGCGAGGGCGGTCCCCAGGGCCGCGGCCTGCGCGGCGCTGACCGAGCGGACCGGGAGGCGGCTGGCAAGCCGCGCGGCGGGGCCGACCTCAAGCATGAGGGTCTCGAAGGGCCGGAGCCGGATATCGAGGACGTCGCCGAGCCTGAATTCCTTTCCGTCGGGCCGCAGCAGCCGGGCGCGATCCGGAAAGTGGGCCCGAACTCCCAGCGGCGTCCCGGCCCGGGCGTCGAGCCCGATTTCGGCGCCCAGCCGGACCACGGCGCGGCGGGATGTGAAGTGGGCGTTGTTGATGAAGAGGAACCCGCGCGAGCCGCTGCAGTGGGCGTATCCGTAGACCTCGTTGCGGAACGGGTCGCCCAGGATGTTCCTGCGCCGGGAGAAAAGACGATACTCCTTCTTTGCCAGTGCGGCGATCCAGGCCAGGAAATCCACGTCGTCGCCCTCCAGGTGGAAGAGGTTTCCCCAGATGTTGGGGAAAAGGAGGCTGCCGCGGCCCAGGTCCATGACGATCGCCTCGCGCCAGCGCTCCTTGGCCATGAAGTTTCCCCAGCGCGTGTCCGAGAGCCAGAGCCCAAGGCTGTCCTTCACGATCGGCGGGATGGTGCGCGCGCACTGCGTGTTCTGGTCGAGCGCCACGCTGACCGAGTCGCGGTAGTAGAGGGCCGGGAAGGCGCTGGTCGCCGAGCCCTCCATGTGCAGGCCCGACTCGAAGATCATGTCGCCGTGCATCGCCCAGAACGGGGACTGCAGGCCCCAGTACCAGATGATGAACACGTCGGGGGCGATCGCCCGGGCGCTTTCCGCAATGTCGATGAGGGAGTCGAACATCGGCTCCACCGAGTACTTCCCGGTCAGGTGCCCGTGGTCCTCCTTGTCGCAGCGGTAGATGCCGCCGTCGAACTTGAGCAGCCGCACGCCGTTCTCCTTCACATGGTGGAGGACGGCGTTCTTGAGGATCCTCTGGTAGCGCTCCTCGGCGAAGCAGAACCAGACCCCCTCCAGCCCCGTGGGATGCCCTTCGCGGTAGGGCATTGTGCCCGGCTTCCCGTCGGCAAAGGCCGGCCCGTATTGCCAGCAGGACTGGGAGCCCCAGCCCGTCGCGAACCAGAGCCCGAACTTCATTCCCAGGTCCTTCACGCGCCGGATGAGCGCGGCGGGACCCTCGGGGAAGGCGTTGGGCCGGAAGCGGGTCAGGTCGGAGTCGAAGTCCACCCAGCCGGTGTCGAGGGTGTAGTAGTCGAATTTCACGCCCTTTTTCCGCCAGGCCGCGAGCCGGTCCAGGACGTTCAGGTTCTGCTCGTCGTCGAGCGTGGGGCAGGAGCCCCACTGGCTGTTGAAACCGAAGGGGGTGAAGGTGGAGACGGTCTTCCGGGGCCGGATGCTGCGCGCCTCGATGTAGTCGACGAAGTGGGCCCGGGCGCCACCCGGAGCGGCGACGCTGACCAGCGCGGTGCGGCTCGTGAAACGTCCGCCGGCCGGCAGCCGCCGGCCCGGGAAATGGGCGAGCCGCACGCGCCCGGGCTCCCCGGTGTTGGTCCCGCAGGGATGCTCGATCGCCGCGAACACATCGTCCCCGATGAAGACCGGCTTGCCGTCCCCCCCGCCGGAGACCGTGCCCTCGGCGGTGAACTCGTCGAGCTCGATGTCCAGGAGAAGGACCTCGCGGGACGAGGTATTGACCACCTCAGCCCGCTTGCGCCGGGTCGGTCCATCCAGCCGGATGTCCAGGGTCACGGAAAGCCCCGCCGCGGCCAGCTCGAACACGGCCCCGTCCCGGCCCCGCGGGCGGACGCCGCGAACGGAGAACTTCTCCACCCGCCGGAGCGGCTCGGCGAGCCGGTCGGTCGCCGCGGAGAAGACCAGCGCGATTTCCCGGGACCCGGTCAGGTACTGGGTGAGGCCGGAGAGCCGGTTTTCGAAATGCGTGGCGCGGAGCCGGCCGCCGCTCCAGTCGAAGTGCCAGGCGACACTTCGGTTGGCGAGGATGAGGGAGGTCTTCTTCACGCGATGGCCGGCTCGATGATCAGGATCCAGTCGTGGTCGATTCCCGCGGGGGGCGGGCAGCGCCACTCCCCGGCCCGGTCCGATTTCGCGCCGGATATCTGCACCCGGGTTCCCTCGACCGGGTCGAAATACGCCGCGGCAAGGGAACGGTTCTCGCCGAGGTGGCGGACGATGACTGGCAGGGCGCAGGGCGCGTAGACAATCCGGACGCCCCCGGGAATTCCCGCCGCCTGCGGCCCGAAATACTTCGGGTCGGGGTCGGCGACCGGTCCCCAGATTGCATCGCCAAGGCTGCCCAGGACGACCGACGGCTTCCACGAGCTGTCGTCGAACCCGGGCGCCAGCCATCCGGCAACCTCGGCTTCAGAGTATTTCCAGGATTCGCCGGTCTCGATTCTCGTCACGCCGCCGTCGGCGAACCCGATTTCCAGGACGGCGATCAGGCCGTTTGGGTTGCCCGTGGGCGGGCGGTGCTCCACCCAGATCGCGAGGACGTTCGCGCCCGGCCGAAGGAGCCGCGCCCGGTCGTCGAACTGCGATCCGGTAACCCGGCCCCAGCCGACGCCCGCCTGCGCGCCGTTCAGCCTTGCATCAATGTGGCTTTCGCCGGCGAAGCGAAGCCGGGAGTAGGTGACGGCCCGTCCGGCCTCCAGCGTGAAGGTGCGCCGGAAGTAGCGCCGCGCGTTGGGCCCGTCCGCCGGCGGCTTGACCGCGTCGCTCCAGATCCAGCGGGCGCCCTCGAGGCCGAGCCACTTGAAATTGTCGAAGGCCGCCCACTCCGGATGGGGGGTGAAACGCTGCCACGGAAAGCGCGCGAGCAGGGCCTTGCCGAGCGCCACCTGCCGCGATCCTCCCAGGTTCATCGCCTGCTCCCAGGTGATCGTCCCGTAGCCGCCGCCCCACGGCGAATTCCCGTGCGCCTGGTCCGCCCGGTTGCACTGCCAGATGCCGTTCGCCCCGTAGGTGTGACCGGCCGCCCCGTTGAGCATGCACGACCAGAAGGAGCGGCGCACCCACTCGGTCGTGATGGTGTCGTTGAGCATCTCGTAGCAGGGCTCGCTGTTGATGATGGGGATCGTGGGGGTTGCGGCGAAGCACTCCCTGACGGTCCGGATCGTCGGCTCGATCGCCTCGTTGCACGCATGCCCGGTTTGAAGGAAGTCGATGTCGAGCAGGCCCGCGTCCTCGATCGCATTGCGGGCGGTGAAGAGCCTGATGGCGGTCGGATGAATGGTCATCGGCCGGTTGAAAGGATCGTTCTCGCGGACGTAGCGGGCGACTTTTGTCCACTCGCGGACCTGATCGCGGTCGTCCCAGGGAAATCCCTTCGCGAGGTACCAGGGAAGGTTGGCCTCCCCCGCAATGCACCAGGTCATCGGCCAGGCCCCGTAGCGGGCGATCAGGTACCGCCAGTGAGCCTTGAGTTTCTCCGTCCCCATCCACGGGATGAAGTAACCCCATGCCCCGACGAGGCAGGGGCTGATCCCCTGGTCCACCAGGTGCCGGAGCCTCATGTCGGCGGCATCGTAGTACTCCGGGCGCATCCGCGCGTAGTTTTCCTCCCAGGGGAAACCCGCCTCGTTGGCGCCGCGGGGATCGAAGGCCGGCATGTCCGGGTACAGGCCCGCCACGATCTGGACCACGTTGAAACCCTTGGCCACGCGGTCGGCGGTGAGCCGCTGGAACTCGTCCGGCCAGTGCAGTCGGTTGCACAGCCCCATCCACCAGGTGTCGCCGAGCCAGAAGAAGGGTGTGCCATCCCGGTGCTCCAAGCTGCGCCGGTCCCCGGAAACCCGGAGCGGCCCGTGCCGGAAGAGGGGATTCGAGCCGGCATAGGGCGAGATCGAGACAGCCCCCGTGACGCCGTGGAGCCCGGGATCGGCCGCGTCCGAGCATTCGCTGCGGAAGGGATGGAGCCCGGCGAGGGGGGAGGCATAGCGGACTTTCCACGTGCTTCCCCCGGCCCAAAACGCGGGGACCCGCAGCTCGCGGCCCTCCGGGTCGACAAAGACCAGGTCGAGCGTCACGTCGTTGAAAGGATCGCCGTGGCTGCGGGCCGCCTCCAGGGTCAGTTCAACGGGGACGTTGGCTTCGGTGCGTGTCGGGGCAGGGTCAGCCGGTCGGGCTTTTTTCATGGAATGGGGTTGGGCCGCCGGAATCCTCCCGCGGCCCCGCTGCGGCCATCAGCAGATCGGCTCCGATCCCTTGAGCAGGGACGAGTCCCAGGCCATCACCTGGCGGGCCTTCGATTTCCAATAGTACTTCAGGCGCTTGTTCTTCCAGCCCCGGTACAGCTCCCTCCACTGGACGCCACCCATGTGGGGGCGCAGCGAGGAAATGTGGACCTGGTCGCGGGCGGGCTGGTAGCGGAAATCGCAGGAGAGGCGGATCCGGCCGGGCTTCCGGTTCGGAAGCGCCTTGTGCACGACGTGGCTCGGGAAGGTGATGATGTCCCCGCACTCGTAGTCGCCCTGGACCCAGGTGTGGTCCATGTCGCAGAGCATGCTCTCGAAGCCGCCGGCCCCCTTGGCCGTCTTGACCTTGAGGACCTCCTCGCGGTGCGAACCCCTCAGGATGCTCAGCCCTCCCAGGCTCATCGGGCAGTCGCCCAGCGGAAACCAGCAGGTCCAGAAGCTGTGGGCGCCCTGGATGTAGATGTAGTCCTGGTGGGGCGGCGTCGGGTTGAAGCTGGGCGCCGGCAGGAGGACGCGCGCGATATTGCGCGGGTGGGGGAGGACCGCCCCCTGGAAGAGCGCCCGGTAGAGCGCGATCAGCCGGGGATGGTGGGCCAGGGAGTGGAAAAGCTCCAGCTTCTGGATGTCGATGTACGCCTGCTTCCCGACCCCGATGTACTTCAGGCTCGGGTCGAGCCGGTCGGAGGCGGCGATCGCGTCGAGGTCGCCGATCCCGTCGATCAACTTCGTGCCCTTCCGGATCCAGCCGTTGCGCTCGACGATCTCCAGTATCTGCCGGCGGACCTCCATCAGGGGCTCCTTCGGGAGGAGGCCCTTGAAGAAGAGGTATCCGTCACGGTCCGCCCGGGCGCGAAGCGCCTTGGGCGAGGACAGGAGCGGCGTCGAATTCAGGAATCCGGTGATGACCTTCTTGGGCATCTTCCGGTGCCGGGGTTTCTTCAGCATGATCATGGCGATTCGGGTGTTCCTTTGAGGCGCGGGGAGGGGGATTTCAAGCCATTCCTTTGGCGGTGAAACGGTAGCGTCCCGCCGCCAGTTCGCAAACGACGGACCCGCCGCTGCGGCGCACCCGGGTGACGCCCCGGGAGCGGGCCAGCGGCCGGCCCCCCTCG
>Ga0302279_10005486_pt1 | contig 14146 bp, 11 predicted proteins | sample III_Bog_N3_3_FD_194541 | JGI IMG/M metagenome (GOLD analysis project Ga0302279, IMG submission 194541) | Peat permafrost microbial communities from Stordalen Mire near Abisko, Sweden - III_Bog_N3_3 | ecosystem: Environmental > Terrestrial > Soil > Wetlands > Peat | place: Sweden: Abisko...
GGCCAGCCACCCCGCCAGCGCCGCGACCACGGCCGGTGTGCCGGTGCCGTCGGGCACACGGAGCCGGTAGGCGCCGGGGTGCTCTTCCGCGATGGAGGCACCGGACCCGATGGCGATCGCCAGCGCCGCGGTGTCGATGCCGGGGTCGGTGGAGAACCGGACGGAGCCGTCGGAACTGCCGGAGGCGAGGCTGGCCGGGGTGCCCTCGGCCAACACCCGGCCGTGATCGATGATGACCACCCGGTCGGCCACCCGCTCGGCCTCACCGAGTTCGTGGGTGGTGAGCAGGACGCAGAGCCCCTTGTCCCGCTGGGCCGTGATCAGGTCGCGGACCACGATGCGTCCTTCGGGGTCGACGCCGGCCGTGGGCTCGTCGAGGAAGAGGACCTCCGGCTTGCCGATCAGCGCGAGGGCGAGGGACAGCCGTTGCTGCTCGCCACCCGACAGCCGCCTCCACGGGGTCCGCCGGGCACCATGCAGGCCGACCAGGTCGAGCAGGGCTTCGGGATCCTCGGGGTCGTCGTAGTAGCCGGCGAACAGGTGGAGGACCTGGGACGGCCCGAGCATCGGGTACACGCCCCCTTGCTGGAGCATGACGCCGATCCTGGGCACCAGCTCGGCGTGGTCGGTGGCCGGGTCGAGACCGAGGACCCGGACGGTCCCCGAAGCCACGGACCGGTAACCCTCGAGGGCCTCCACCGTGCTCGTCTTGCCGGCACCGTTCGGGCCGAGGAGTGCCAGCACCTCGCCCCGGTGTGCCGTGAACGAGAGACGGTCGACCGCCACGGTGTCGCCGTAGCGGACGACCACGTCATCGCACTCGACGGCCGGGATCCCCCCGGAGGGGGCCTGGCGCGGCAGTGCCTCGTCAGGGGATGCGTCGGCGTGGTCCACGGATCGTCACGCTACCGTTGTGCCGACATGATCGATATCCGACTGGTCCGAGACGACAGCGACGCGGTGAAGTCCGCCCTGGCCCGCCGGGGGGTGGACCCGGGCGAGGTGGACCACCTGGTGGCCCTCGATCTCGCCTCGCGCGCGGCGGTGGGGGCCCGGGACGAGGTGCGTGCCGCGGTCAAGGTGCTGTCCAAGCAGGTCGGGGAGGCCCGCCGTGCCGGGGACACGGCCCTGGCCGAGCGGTTGGCCGACGAGAGCCGCGCCGCGGGCGACCAGGAACGCGAGCTCAACGTCATCGCCGAACGGGCGCAGGACGAGGTGCGCCAGGCGCTCCTGTACCTCCCCAACCTGCCCAGTCCAGACGCGCCGGACGGTACCGGCGAGGCCGACAACGTGGTGGCGCGCTCGTGGCCGGAGGCGGTCCCCGACTACAGCGACGCCCAACGGGTGCCCCACTGGGACATCGGACTCGAGCTCGGACTGCTCGACATGGAACGCGGCGCCAAGCTGTCCGGCTCCATGTTCCCGCTCTACCGGGGCTTCGGGGCACGCCTCCTGCGTGCGCTCAGCTCCTTCGCCCTCGACAGCCATGCCGACGAATTCGAGGAGATCCGACCGCCGACCCTGGTGCTGACGGCCACCATGGTGTCGACCGGGCACCTCCCGAAGTTCGAGGAGGAGGCCTACCACCTGGAGCGCGACGACCTCTGGGCCATCCCGACCGCGGAGGTGCCGCTCACGTCGATGTGGCGCGGCGACGTGCTGGAGGAGGCGGATCTGCCGCTCAAGCTCACCGCGGGGACCGCCTGCTACCGGCGCGAGGCCGGGGCGGCCGGCCGGGATACACGCGGGCTACTGCGGGTGCACGAGTTCGACAAGGTCGAATTGTTCGCCTACTCGACCCCCGACCAGGCCCCCGACCTGCTCGATTCCATGGTGGCCCGGGCCGAGGCGTTGCTGCGCCAGCTGGGCCTCCGGTACCGGGTCCTCGACCTGTGCACCGGCGACATCGGGAACTCTGCGGCCCGGACCTTCGATCTCGAGGTCTATTCGCCGGGTGTGGACCAGTGGCTGGAGGTGTCGTCGGTCAGCTGGTGCACCGACTACCAGGCCCGACGGGCAAACATCCGCTATCGGCCGGAGGGCGGGGGGACCCCGCAGTTCGTGCACACCCTCAACGGCTCGGCGCTGGCCTGGGCACGTATCTGGGCGGCCCTGGTCGAGACGGGGCGCCAGGCGGACGGGTCGGTGGTGCTGCCCGAGGTGCTGGCCCCCTACCTGCGGGGCGAGACGGTCATTCCCGCACCGTCCTGACCGGCGGCCGGACGCACCCGCGCGGTGCGGTCTCAGTCCCGGGTGGCGTCGAAGCGGTAGCCGACACCCCGGATGGTGGTGATCAGCTTGGGGGCCGACGGGTCCTCTTCGATGTGGGTCCGGAGGCGCTTGATGTGCACGTCGAGGGTCTTGGTGTCGCCGAAGTAGTCCGATCCCCAGATGCGGTCGATGAGCACGTCCCGGGTGAGCAGGCGGCCGGCGTTCTCCATCAGGAGCGACAGGAGTTCGAACTCCTTGCGACGGAGGTGGACCTCGTCGCCGCGGATGAAGACCAGGTGACGGTCGACGTCGACCTGGATCCCACCGGCCTCGAGGACCGAGTCCGCATCGTGGTGCCGCTCGGGCACCCGCGCCGGCGGTGACGACTCCGTGGTCGACCCCCCCACGGCCCACCCACCCAGGCCGTCGGCCTCCGGCGGGGTCCGTCGCAGGACGGCACGCATCCGGGCCACCAACTCACGGAGGCGGTAGGGCTTGGTCACGTAGTCGTCGGCACCCACTTCGAGGCCGACCACGGTGTCGATCTCGGTGCCCTTGGCGGTGACCATGATGATCGGCACCGTCGAGTGGGCCCGGATGGAACGGCAGACGTCGATGCCCGACAGGCGGGGCAGCATCAGGTCGAGCAGGACCAGGTCGGGCTCGACCTCGGCGAACAGGCGCAGGGCCTCGGTCCCGTCGGTGGCCACGGTGACCGCGAAGCCTTCACGGGTGAGCCCGATGACCAGGGCGTCGATGAACGACTCGTCGTCCTCCGCCAGGAGCACCTTGGTCTGTGCGGGCACCTCGACGGCCGCCTTGCCGCTGTCGTCCTTGCTCACGCCGTCACTCTTGCGCACGGAGCGCCGCTCGGCCACTCCGATCCCCTGACCAGGGTCATGCGGTGTATTCAGGCGGGTTCGGAAGAACCAGGGTGAACGTGGATCCCTCGCCCTCACGCGAGTCGACCTCGACCCGGCCCTGGTGGTTGCTGGCCACATGGCGCACGATGGACAGACCCAGTCCGGTGCCACCCGTCGAACGGCTGCGGCCGTGGTCGACCCGGTAGAAGCGCTCGAAGATCCGCTCCAGGTCCCGGGTGGGGATGCCGACCCCTGAGTCGGCCACCGACAGCCGGATCTCCCCGTCGGACTGGGTGCCGGACACCTTGACGGCACTGTCCTCGTAGGAGAAGGTCACGGCGTTCTCGAGGAGCGAGTGGATGGCCGACACCAGTTGGCGCCGGTCGCCGACCACGTGGACCGGGGGGCTGGGCTCGTCGAGCTCGATGGTGATCCGACGTTGCTCGGCCGCGCTGCGCACCCGCTCGACGGCCTCGGCCATGACCAGGTTGATGTAGATCGGCTCGCGGGGCGGTGCCTCCTCGGACTCGATCCGGCTGAGATCCAGCAGGTCGTCGATGATCCGGCTGACCCGGAACGCCTCGGCATGGATCCTCGAGGCCAGGCGCTGGGCCACCTCGGGGTCGGGCTCGACGGTGAGTGTCTCGGCCAGCAGCCCGAGCGCACCGATCGGGGTCTTGAGCTCATGGCTCACGTTGGCCACGAAGTCGCGCCGGATCTCCTCGAGACGACGACGCTCGGACACGTCCTCGATGATGGCGATCACCCCCAGCGGTCGCCGACCGTCGTCGATGAGCCGGGTGCGGACGGCCAACGTCTGGCGGGGTGGCCCGTAGAGGTCGAGGGTGCGCTCGGCCGAGCCCTCCTGCCAGGCGTTCTCGAGCAGTTCGGTCACCGCCTGGGCGGCCAGGGCGTCGCCGTGCCGGTTGTTCATGAGGGCCACGGCACGGGCGTTGCGGAAGGCGACCTCACCGTTCTCGTCGCACACGATGACCCCCTGGGTGAGGGTGTCGAGTGCCCGCCTCAGTCGGATGGCGTCCGAACTGGCCTCGGTGACCGCTTCGGCGGCGTCGCCGGCGACCTTCTCGAGGTGGCTGAGCACCGGCTCCATGCCGACGTCGTCGGGAGCCTCCACCCCGAGCCGGTTCGACAGGGCGGTCAGCCGCTGCTGGAGGCTCCGCCGACCCGCCCGTCTCCCGGCCTGGTTGGCGATCACCACGGCGACCACCGCCACCACGCCGAGGACGATGTACCCGATCACGTACGGCTTCACCGTCCCAGTGTGTCAGGCCGGGGCGTCGGTGGTGACCAGCCTCGCCGGCTGTGACAGAAAAACATGAAATAACATGAAACTTGTTGTAATTGGGTGGGGGCTTTCCTATCGTGGAGCCATGCACCCATTCCAGATCGCCCCGTTGCTACATGTCGGACTCGCCTCGGTGAGCATGACCCCGGACCCCTCACAGCTGCCCGGCGGCCAGGTCCTCCAGCGACTGACCGACGGACTCGGCGGGTGGGCCCTCGCACTGTCGCTGGTCGGCCTGCTGATCGGGGCGGCGGCGTGGGCACTCGGCGCCCACAGCCAGAACTACCAGCAGTCCTACAGCGGCAGGAAGGCCGTGCTGGTGTCCGGCTTCGCCGCCCTGCTGATCGGCGCGGGCCCGGCCATCGTCAACTTCTTCTTCTCCACCGGTCAGGGCGTGCACTGAATGGCGGGCCTGGTCGGGTTGCCGGCCATCCCCTCGGCGGTGTGCCCGTCGTCGGTCAGCGCACTCGGTGCCACGGGGATCGGCACGGTGTGCACCGTCGCCCAGGGGGTCAGCGGCGCCGTCGGATCGGCGGCGGGTTCCGTCGTGGGGTTCGGGGTGTCCAGCGTGCTGGACGCCGTTGCCAGCTGGGTCACCAGCGGTGCCGTCTGGTTGCTCGGCCAGATCGGGGGTGTGCTGTCGGCGACCACGGCCATCGACCTGGGCGCGCCGTGGTTCCGTGCGCACTACGCCACCATGGCCGCACTGGCCGGAGTGGTGATCGTGCCGCTCCTCCTCCTCGGCATCCTCCAGGCCCTCTACCGCCAGAGCACCTCCCTCCTCCTACGCACCGTGCTGGTCAACGTGCCCCTGGCTGTGCTGCTGACCGCGGTGGCCGTCACCCTCGTGCAGATGGGGCTGGCCGTCACCGACTCCCTCTGTGCCGCCGTCTCCCAGGGGGCCGGGCTCGACACCGGTCACTTCCTCGGCACGGTCACTGCGGCCCTCACGCCGTCGGCTGCCGCGGGCGGCCCGACCGGCGCGCCCACGTTCGTCCTCTTCCTCGGGGGGATCGCCGTCGTGGTCGGTGCCGTCCTGGTGTGGTTGGAGTTGCTGCTCCGCTCTGCCGCCGTCTACGTGGCCGTCCTCTTCCTGCCCCTCGCGCTGGCGGCTCTGGCCTGGCCCGCCATCGCGCACTGGAGCCGTCGCCTGGTCGACACGTTGGCCGCGCTCGTACTGGCCAAATTGGTGATCGTGGCGGTATTGAGCCTGGCCGCGGGCGCGCTCGCGGGCGGGACCGGCTCCACGCCGTCGGGCGCCTCGGCATCGGGTGGCGGCTTCTCCTCGGTGCTGGGTGGGGCCGCCCTGCTCCTGCTGGCCTCGTTCGCACCGTGGTCGTTGTTCCGGTTGCTTCCCTTCCTCGAGGCCGGAGCGGTGGGACATCTCGAAGGGCTGACCCAACGGGCCCGTCATCAGGCTGCGGTGCCTGCCCGCGGCCTGGCCAATGTCGCACTTCGCGCGGCGGCAGCCGGATCCCTCGCCACCGGCCCGGTGGGTGTCATCGGCTCGGTCGCCTCAGGTGCGGGTGCGGCGACCGGACGACGTGCAGGTTCGTCCGGCCCATCGGGAGGTGGCGCCTTCGGTGCGCTCGGCGGAAGTGGCGGCGGGGCAGGGGGCGGAGGTGGCCCGGGAGGCGGCATCTACGTTGGAGACGGCACCAGGGTCGACGGATGGGGCGGTCCGGAACCGTGGGAGCCCGGTGGGACGGTACCGATGCGGCCACCGAGTCCGCACTCGGACGCCGTCATGGCCCGATTTGCCGCCACCGAGGCGTACTTCGCGCCGCTCTACGAGGCCGAACGGCTGGCGGCCGCAAACGGGACCGGCACGTCAGCCGGCACGTCGTCGGGCTCCCCGTCCCCTGCGCCGTCCCCCGCGGGTGGCATTCCGGTCATGCGTCCCGGGGTCACCTATGTCGGTGAACTTCCCCGTCAGACCGGGGCGATCCGTCCCGACCACCTCGGGCGGGACCACCTCGGCCCGGTCTTCATCGGTGGGGACCAGCGCCCTGAAGGAGGGGACCGGTGAGCGCTCGTCCGGGTCGACCCGACGAGCGTGTCCGCTACCGGTTCCCGCCGCTGGAGCGCCGGGGGGTGATCGCGGGCTGGCGCGGTGGCCAGGTCGGTACCGTCGCCGTCGGGCTGGTGTCGGCCGTCCTGTCGGTCCGTTCCCGACCGTCGCTCCCGGGGGTCGTCGTCGCCCTGGGCCTGGTCGGTGCATCGGTGGCCGTGGCCTTCTGGCCGGTGGCCGGACGGACGGGGGAGCAGTGGCTGCCGGTCCTCGTCCGGTGGGCCTGGGCCGGTGCCACCGGCGGTCGGGTACGGACGGACCCGGGACCGGTCACCGGGATGCGCCTCGAGCTCGACCGTCACGAGGACCCCGTCCGCATCACCGGAGCAGCATCGCCGACCCCGCGACTCGCCCCCTCGGCGTTCGACGGCCTGCACCTGGTCGAAGGGACGCCCCCCGAGGACCGGGACGGCGACATGGGGATGGTGGTCGACGACCGGGCCCGCACGGTGACGGCCGTGCTGGCGGTGCGTGGCCACAGCTTCGCCCTGTCCGGCCCAGGTGAACAGGACGCTCGGGTGTCGGCGTGGGCGAGGGTGCTGGCGTCCCTGGCCCGCGAGGGATCCGCGGTGCACCGTCTCCAGTGGGTGGAGACCTGCGTCCCTGATGACGGCCGTGCGGTGCGGACCTATCTCGACGAGCACGTGGCATTGGGTGACGACTCTCCTGCGGTCCGTTCGTACCGGTCCCTCCTCGACGAAGCCACCCCGGTCACCCGCCGCCACCGCGTGGTGGTGGCCGTCACCGTCCATCGGGCCCGGGCGGCCCGGGCTGTCCGGGCAGCCGGCGGCGGCCTCGACGGTGCAGCTGTCGTCCTGGCACGCGAGGTGGCCGCCGTCGAGCGGTCCCTGGGTGCGGCCGACCTGGTCGTCGACGGCGTCCTCGGACGTGCCGGCCTGGCTGCCGTGCTGGTGGAGGCACTGGGCCCCGCCCCCGACGGCGGTGCACCCGGCCCCGTCACCCCGGAACCGTGGCCGATGGGCGTCGAGGTGGGATGGGATGCCGTCCGGGCCGACGGTGCCTGGCACGCCGTCTACTGGATCAGCGAGTGGCCGCGGGTCGACGTGCTCCCCGACTTCCTGGGCCCTCTGCTGTTCGCACCGCTACGACGCACCGTGTCGATGGTGATGGAGCCGGTCGATCCGGTCCGGGCCGCCCGGCAGGTGGCGCAGGCCCGGACGGCCGGGATGGCCGATGGCGAACTCCGTCGACGTAACGGGTTCCTCACCTCGGCGCGTCACACCCGGGAGCGGGAGAGCGTCGACGAGCGCGACGTGGAGTTGGCGGACGGCCACGCACAGTTCCGGTTCAGCGGCTACGTGGGGGTGACCGCGGACAGCGGCCCCGAGCTGGTGGCGGCGTGTTCGGCGCTCGAACAGGCGGCCGGCCAGTCGCGGTTGGAGGTCCGCCGGCTCTTCGGGCAGCAGGATGCCGCGCTGCTCTGTCTCCTGCCACTCGGCCGGGGCCTGGCGTGATCACTCCCGGAGGTCCCCGGCTGCCGCCCGGACTGCCGGCGCACGTGGCGACCTCGCGGCACCTGTGTGCCGCCTATCCACTGGTGGCGGAGGCCGGCCTCGGTCACGACGGGGTCCTGATCGGCCGGGACGTGCTGGGTGGGTCGTTCGTCTACGACCCGTTCGCCCTCTACCGCTCCGGGGCGGTGACCAATCCCAACATGGTGGTCATCGGCCAGATCGGTCGTGGTAAGAGCAGCTTCGTCAAGTCCTACCTGTGGCGACAGGCGGTGTTCGGACGCAGCGCATGGGTCATCGACCCGAAGGGCGAGTACGGCCCGCTGTGTGAGGCCTGGGGTGTGGAGCCGGTGGCACTGCGCCCGGGTGGCCCGGTCCGACTCAATCCGCTGGACACCGGGACCTTCGGCGCGGACAGGGTGGACGGCCCGGGAGGTGACGGAGACGGCGCCGCCGGCATCGACGGGCCCGCCGTGCGGCGCACGTCGTTGACCGCGTCCTTGGCCGTGTCGTGTCTCGGTCGCGACCTGCTGCCACGCGAGCGGGCGGCCATCGATGCCGCACTGCTGGCGGCCGATGCGGCAGCGGCGCGCGCGTCGCAGCGGGCACCGACACTGCCCCAGGTGGTCGATGCCCTGCTCGATCCGGGTTCTGAGGCGGCCGCCGACCTGCGCACCACCCGCACCGAACTGGTCGAGGACGGTCGCGATGTGGCCCTGGAGCTGCGCAGGCTGGTCCATGGCGACCTGCGTGGCATGTTCGACGGGCCGACCACCGCCGGCCTCCGGCTGGACGGGCCATTGGTGGTGCTCGACCTGTCCGCCGTCTACCACTCGCCGGCGCTGGGGATCCTCATGGCCTGTGCCGCGGCCTGGCTGCAGAGTGCGGTGGAGGCCCGTCACCGGAACCGGATCCTGTTGGTGGTCGACGAGGCGTGGGCCATCCTCGGCAACCTCGGGGTGGCCCGCTGGCTCCAGTCGTCGTGGAAGCTGTCCCGGGCGATGGGGGTGGCGAACATCGCCGTCCTCCACCGGCTGTCCGACCTCGGATCGGTGGGGGCGGCGGGATCGGAGCAGGTGGGCCTGGCCGAAGGACTGCTGGCCGACTCGGAGACCCGCGTCGTCTACGCCCAGTCGCCCGGCGAGGTCGCCCGGACGGGCGAGTTGCTGGGTCTGACCGCCACCGAGGCGGACCTGGTGAGCACCTTGTCTCGGGGGACCGCGCTGTGGAAGGTCGGCCGCCGGTCCTTCCTGGTCGAGCACCGCTTGGCCCGTGGCGAACAATGGCTGGTCGATACCGACCGGGCCATGGCCGAGGACTCTGACGACGTGGGATCCGTCGAGCGGGTGGCATGGTGAACCCGACGACGGCGACCGGCCTGGCGGTGGGGCTCGTGGCCGTCGTGGCGGCCGGCCTACCCCGTACGACGCGGAGACGGCGTCCCGCCCCCGGTGGTCGCGGCAGCCGCTCCACCGGCGCGGCCCGATGGGCCCGACCGCCGGACCTCGGGGCCCTGGTCGTGCGACGGCGGGGTCCACCTCCACCCGGACGACTCGTGCTCGGGACGGTGGGCGGACGTCGGGTGGCTGCTGAGCCGGCCCAGTCGGTACTGGTCTTCGGACCGACCCAGTCCCACAAGACCACCGGATTCGCCGTGCCGGCCATCCTGGGATGGGAGGGTCCGGTGGTGGCGGCGAGCGTCAAGGTCGACCTGCTCGAGCACACGGTGGGTCACCGGTCGTCCCTCGGGACGGTGCACTGCTTCGACCCGACCGGCGTGACGGGACGACCGGTGACCACCTGGTCGCCGCTGCCCGCCTCGCGCACGTGGCCCGGCGCCCGACGGGCGGCCGCCACCCTCACCGAGGTCGGGCGGGCCCAGACCGGGACCATGACGGACGGCGACTTCTGGTACGCGACGGCGGCCCGGATGCTGGCACCCCTGCTGTTCGCCGCCGCGACCTCGGGTCGGGACATGGCGGACGTCGTCCACTGGGTGGAGACCGGGGAGGAGGCCGAGGTACTGACCCTGCTGCAGATCGCCGGTGTGCCCGAAGCGGTGGACGCGGCCCGTTCGGCCTTCGCCAAGGAGGAACGGCAGCGCAGCTCGATCGTGACCACGGTCGAGACGCTGCTGGAGCCGTTCGCCGGCGTCGCGCCCTACGGTGCGCCCGAGCTCGATCCCGGGCGCCTGCTCGCCGGGTCCGACACGCTCTACCTGTGCGCCCCGGCCCACGATCAGCGCCGCCTCACCCCGTTGTTCGTGGGTGCGCTGCGTGACGTCCTCGATCGGGCCTACGACCAGGTGTCCCGGACCCGCCGGCCCCTGGACCCGCCCCTGCTGGTCGTCCTCGACGAGGCGGCCAACATCGCCCCGGTGCCGGATCTGGACTCGTTGGCGGCCACCGCCGCCGGCCACGGGATCCAACTGGTGACGGTGTGGCACGACCTGGCCCAGATCAACGCCCGATTCGGGCCACGTGCGACCACGGTGGTCAACAACCACCGGGCAAAGCTGTTCCTCTCGGGCATCTCCGACCCTTCCACCCTCGACTACGCCAGTCACCTCATCGGCGACGAGGAGCTCCAGTCCACGGCCACCACCGCCGGTGGACGCGGTGGCGCCAGCACCACCCGGTCGCCCGTCACCCGGCGGCTCGCACCCCCCGACGCCCTGCGCCGGGTGCCGCCCGGCACCGGCGTCCTCGTCTACCGCGACCTGCCGCCCGCCCGCGTGCGGCTGCGGACCTGGTTCGACGACCCGTGGCTCTCCGCACGTGCCGGAGCGTCGGAAGCAGCGCCGGACAGGTGATCGTGCCGTGGTGCACCGGGCGTACGGAACCGGACCAGTTGTGGAGACGGCCGATTGGTGACTAGATCAGTGAGGCGGGGAGCCATGTGGACGGACCGGCGATCGGGAGGACAGCTGATGGGACAGGACGACAGGGTGCACACCACGGTGGCGCTACTGGGAGTGGGGCGGATGGGGGCTCCCATGGCCGCCCGACTGGTCGACGCGGGCTTCACGGTCCGACTCTGGAACCGTTCGTCGGCCCGTGTGCTCCCCCTGGTCGAGGCCGGTGCCTCCGGGGCGGCCACCCCGGCGGAGGCGGTAACCGGTGCCGACCTGGTGATCACCATGCTGCCCGACGGCTCCTCCGTCGAGGCGGTCATGCGCGGCCCGGACGGTGCCCTCACGGCCACCTCGACGGGCACGATCTGGTTGCAGATGAGCAGCGTGGGTGTCGAGTGGGCCGATCGACTCGCGGCAATGTCGGCGGATGCGGGAGTCGGCTACGTGGACGCGCCGGTGTCGGGCAGCGTCGGGCCGGCCGAGACCGGCACACTGCTGATCCTGGCCAGCGGACCAGACGACCTGCAGGACGTGGTGGCACCGGTCCTCGACGTGCTGGGACGCCAGACGGTCTGGTTGGGGAGTGCCGGGGCCGGGAGCAGGGCCAAGCTGGTGCTGAACAACTGGCTGGTGGACCTGGTCGAGTCCGTCGTCGAGGCGCTGCACTTCAGTGAAGCACTGGGACTCGACCCCCATCTCGTCGTCGACATGCTCGACGGCGCTCCCATCGGATCGCCCTATGCGGTGGCCAAGGCACGACTGATGCTTGCCGGCGAGTTCGCCCCGAGCTTCGCGTTGAAGCATGCCGTCAAGGATGCCGGCCTCGCTCTGGAGGCGGCCGAGGCGTCGGGCACCGACCTCCGGGTGACCGCCAGCTTCATCGAACCGTGGCGGCGCGCCGTGGCGGAGGGGTCCGGGGACCAGGACGTGGCCGCCGCCTACGAGTGCCTCGGATGAGGGCGGCGCTCCTCGGACGGCCGGCAGTCGCCTCACGCCGACCATCGGGCGCCTGGGGCCCGGTCATTGACACATCCGGGTACAGCACGGACACTGGGGAGGCGGTCGGGGGGCCGCCCCACGACCAGGAGACCTCGCCATGACGAATCGACGCACTGGCACCGGACGACCGAGGGCGCGCCGGGTGACGGCCGCACTCGTGGTCGTGGTGTGCCTCGCCCTGGCGGGCCCGGCGGCAGCCGGCGCCGCCGGTGCCGGGTCGAAGTTCCCGAGCAAGCGGCCCTCGGTTCCCCTCGACGTCACCGTCACCACCGGGGGAGCCGACCAGCTGATCGTCTCCTGGTCGCCCCCCAGCTACACCGGGGAGTTCATCAACCGTCTCGGGGTTCCCGTCGCCTACGTCATCACCGACTACGACCTGAAGGGAGTCCCGGCCAAGTCGTGGGCGACCTGCCCTGACCTGGCCCTCACCTGCACGGTCTCCGGGTTGAAGCCCGGCCACACCTACGAGATCGCCGTGCGGGTGTGGAACGCCAACGGCAAGTTCAGCCCGTACACGGCCACGGTGGCGGGCACACCCACCTCATAGGGCACACCCACCGCGTAGGACTCACCTACGGAGTCAGGTAGCTGGAGTTCAGTCGGCGCGAAGCCAGTCCGAGGTCATGCCGACCACCGCCGACCCGTCGTGGTCGCTGATCTTGTAGGCGCAGAAGGTGCGGGACCACGGGGACGTCTGGTGACGGAACGACGGGGCTTCGGTGACCATGGTCGTCAGGATCACGGAGGCGACGTCGTCGCCGGTCTGGGCGGCGTCCGGGTTGGCGAACTCGGCCATGATGTGGCGCATGTAGGCCTGCATCGCCGGCTCGTACTCGCCGGCCTCGGCGAAGATCTTGCCGACGTCGACACCGACGTTGTTGACGAACTCGGTCGCCACGGGACCGGGCTCGACCACGACCACCTGCACGCCGACACTGGCGGCCACGGGGGCCAGGCTCTCCATGAATCCCTCGACGGCGAACTTGGCCGCGCAGTAGGCCTCGTTGAAGGGCTGGCCGACCACGCCGCCCACGCTGGTGACGGTGATCACCCTGCCCTTGCTGGTCCGCAGGTGGGGTAGTGCCGCCTTGGTGGCGGCCACCACACCGAAGAAGTTGACCTCCATCACCTCGCGCATCTCGTCCATCGAGACCTGCTCGATGGTGCCCACGAAGCCCCGGCCCGCGTTGTTGACCAGGATGTCGAGTGCACCGTGGTCGGCCACCACACCGTCGATGCAGGCCTTCACGGATGCCTCGTCGACCACGTCGAGCTGGCGGATGTCGAGTTCGACGCCGGCCGCCGCGGCCGCAGCGCGGAGCGCCCCGTCCTTCGAGGTGTCGCGCATGGTGGCGACGGTGGTGAAGCCGTGCCCGGCGGCGGTGACGGCCGTCGACAGGCCGATGCCGGAGGACGTGCCGGTGATGAGGACGACGGGAGACATGTCGGGTGCCTTTCGGTTGCGTGACCCTCAGCCTAGAGAAGCATCGGGCCGCCGACCGTCCAACCGCTCACAGTGCCGCGGCCCGCTCCTGGACCGCCGCCAGGTCGTCGAGCTGGGTGCGTACCGAGTCGGCGTCGATCGGGATCAGGAGGGCGGACACCGCATCGGCGCCGGCGTCTGCGTAGCGTGCGGCGATGTCGGCGTCGAGTGGTTGGAAGTAGGGACAGACGGTGACGGTGATGTCCGCCCGGGTCCGGTCCTGGTCGTCCAGCAGTGTCTCGAGCCGGGCGAGCGGTTCGGCCAACTCGTCGGGACCCCGGTTGAAGGTGTGCCAGCCGTGGCCGGCCCGGGCGACCCGGCGCAGAGCGGCATCCGACTCGCCGCCGATGTGGATCGGCAGGGGTGACTGGACCGGCTTCGGGAACATCTGGCACGGCTCGAGCGAATAGAACTCGCCGTCGAACTGCGAGGTGTCGTCGGTCCACAGTGTCTGCAGGACCTCCAGGTACTCGTCGGTGCGCGCCCCCCGTCGGGGCCAGGACACGTCGACGGCCCGGAACTCCTCCTCGAGCCAGCCGACCCCGATCCCGAAATCGACCCGGCCGTTCGACAGCCAGTCGAGGGTGGACACCTCCTTGGCGGTGTAGACGGGGTTCCGTTGGGGCAGCAGGACCATGGCCGTCCCCAACCGGATGGTCGAGGTGTGTGCGGCCAGGAAGGTCAGCGTGTTGAGGGGTTCCAACAGGCCGGTGCCGGGCGGCGCGGGGATCTTGCCGTCGTCAGCGTAGGGATAGGCCGACGCGTACTCCTCGAAGAGCACCACGTGCTCGCCCACCCACAGGGTGGCGAATCCCCGCTCCTGTGCCTCGGCGCCGATCAGCGCCAGCAGTTCGGGGGTGGAGAAGGGGGAGGCGGTGGGGATCCAC
>Ga0302279_10005488_pt1 | contig 14143 bp, 12 predicted proteins | sample III_Bog_N3_3_FD_194541 | JGI IMG/M metagenome (GOLD analysis project Ga0302279, IMG submission 194541) | Peat permafrost microbial communities from Stordalen Mire near Abisko, Sweden - III_Bog_N3_3 | ecosystem: Environmental > Terrestrial > Soil > Wetlands > Peat | place: Sweden: Abisko...
CGCCGCCGATGCGAACGCGCTTCACTTGTTCGTCCAATTCGGGATGCGGCGCTCGGTGAAGGCCGCGCGACCTTCGCGCGCGTCCTCGGTCATCGCGAGCGTGGCGATCTGGCCCTCGAGGAACGCGAGCGCTTGCGTGAAGTTCATGTCGGCGCTCACGCGCATCGCGTACTTGCCGCGCCGCTGTGCCGTCGGCGACTTGTCGACCAGCCGCGCAAGTAGCCAGGCCACCTTCTCATCGAGCTGGTTCGGACCGGTCACGTGGTTGACGAGCCCCGCGGAGAGCGCTTCCGTCGCGGTCAACGGTTCGCCCGTAAGACAGAGTTCCGCGAGCAATCGCTCGGGAATGAGGCCGCGCAGCACCGCGAGTACCTGCATCGGAAAGAGCCCCACTTTCACTTCGGGCAATCCGAAGAGCGCACTCTCGACCGCGACCGCCATGTCGCACATCGCGAGGAGGCCCATGCCGCCCGCGAGACAGTGTCCGTTGACGCGCGCGACGAGCGGCAGCGTGCAGGAAACTCCCTCCCGCAACAGTTCGGCGAACTCGTTGCTCGTCTGTGAGTAGTCCGGTTCGAACGAGCCGCTCGCCGGTTTGAGATCGGCGCCGGCGCAAAACGCGCGGTCGCCCGATCCGGTCAGCACGATCGCGCGAACGTCGTTTTCGGCTTGCGCGCGCGAAAGGCCGTACCGTAAGAGCGAGATCGTCGCCGGATCGATCGCATTGCGACTCTCCGGCCGATCGATCGTCAACCAAACGACATTCCCCCGCTGCTCGTAACGAACGGTGGCTTCCGCCGGATTAGCGCTCATGCTTCGACAAGCTCAGCATGACACGGTAATGTGGGCTGTTCAGATTTGTCACCCTGACCCCGTCGAAGGGCGACAAGCTGAAGTGAAAATAGCGCGCGACCTAGCGCGCGTTGGGTCGGCAGGCCCATTTTCATCCGCTTCCATGTGGTCCTTTTGGACCATGACGAACTCAGCATGACACGGTAATGTGGGCTGTTCAGATTTGTCACCCTGAGCCCGTCGAAGGGCGACAAGCTCAGCATGACAGCGTGGTGGGGCCTCTTCGCTTTGTCACCCTGAGCCTGTCGAAGGGTGGGCAGCACGCTCATGCGGGCACGCGTGCTGGTACGCGTTTTGCTAGGCCGGTTGCGAGGACTTCGAACATTGCGTCGCCGGCTTCTTCCGGGGTCAGGTCGCCGCCCTCGCGATACCAGTGCGGAATCCAATTGACCGCGCCGTAGAGCACGAAGGTCGCCATCCGCACGTCGTTTTCGAGCATCGAGCCGTCGCGCACGCCGCGTTCGAGAAGTTCGCGAGCGAAGGTGTCGATGCGGCGGAAGCCCGCGAGGAGCCGGCTACGCGTTTCGGGCGCCAAACGCAAGTGACGCGCCGCGAGCAGACATCGGCCGAAGTCGTCGTTCATCGCGCGCACGTAGGAGCGCATGAAGAGGCGCAGGGCATCGAGCGCGTCGCTTCCCTCCTCGAGCGCCGCGCGAAACAGCGTCTCGCTCTCGGCGAGCGCCGCGCTCGCGATCTGCGCGAGCATCTCTTCCTTGCTCGATACGTAATAGTACAGCGTCGGCTTCGTGACGTGCAACGCGGCCGCGATATCGGCAAGCGACGTTTCGTGATACCCGTTCTCCACGAACATCTTCGCGGCCGCGCGCAGGATCGCGAGGCGCTTGAGGTTTCGTTGCTCGTCGTGGCCCGGAATCGAACCGTTCCAGCGTTGTTGCTTGGGAACCGGCCGACGGCCGCGCGCACTCGCGACTTTGCCCGTCATCGCCGAACCCTACCGCTTGACAGGTGATTCTTCCTCTGGGTAAGATTCGGTATGACTGAGGCGACACGTACACCGCTGGCTTTCTCTCGGGATGGGGGCGTCGTCACGTTGACGTTCGATCGCCCGGATCTCGGCAACGCGCTCACGAACGCGGCGGCGCAGCAGCTCGGCGAGGTGGTCGACGAGATCGCGGCCGATCCGAGCGTGCGTGTCCTCGTGCTCACCGGGAACGGCAAGATGTTTTGCGCCGGCGGCGACATTCGCGAATTCACCCTCGCGGCGGACCGCTTGCCGGACCTGATCGCCGACGGCTTGATCCCGCTCAATCGCATGCTCGTCAAACTCGCGGCCCTTCCGATTCCCGTGATCACCGCCTTGAACGGGCCGGTGGCCGGAGGCGGCATCGGGCTCGCGCTTACGGCCGATGTCGTGATCGCCGCGGCGAGCGCGCGCTTCCGCGCGGGCTATGCCGCGATCGGCCTCTCGCCCGACGCCGGAACGTCCTTCCACCTCACGCGCTTGATCGGGCCGCAACGCGCCAAGGAGTTCCTATTTACCAATCGGTTCATCGACGCGCCCGAAGCTCTCGCGATCGGACTGGTCGCGAAGGTCGTTCCGGATGAAGAGCTCGCCTCCGAAACGGCGGCGCTCGCTCGAACGATCGCGAGCCTGCCGGCCGGATCGCATGCCGCCGCCAAGGCGCTGGTCAACGCAGCGGTCGACACGCCGCACGCGGACGTCCTCGCCCTCGAACGTACGCGCATCGTCGAAAACGCGGCGAGCGCGGACAGCCGCGAAGGCATTCGTGCCTTCATGGAGCGGCGCCGCCCCGCGTTCGCGTCGTAGCGCACCCGTCGCCGGGGCATGTTTGCAAACGCGCGATAGCGGCAACGTATCGCGGGATCGCATGTGCACGTTTCGCGCCAGTTGGCACCTCGCTCGAGGGGATTTCGCCTCCGCATCGCGGGCTCGCGCCGACTTCCGGCGGTATCTCGCGCAGATGTGCGCGCCCGGATCGGACCTCGGCGGCGCGGAGATCGTGTTCGGCGAGCTCGTAACGAACGCGCTCCGCTATTCGGGAACCGGCGCGACGGCGGAAGTCCTCTGTCACGGCGACCGTATCACCCTCGAAATCGAGGACGGCGGCGCCGGATTCGATGCCGAATCCGTCGCGGGGCGCGCGCGAAGGCCCGACGAGTGCGGCGGGCGGGGGTTCGAGATCGCGCGGCGACTCTCGCGGAAGGTCAGCGTCGACGTCGGTGCGGACGGCTGCACCGTCCGGGCGGACCTGCCGGTGACCTGCGGCGAGCGCGGAGGCGGCTGAGCCGGCGCCACGCGGAACTCGTGGGACGGGTTGCGAACGCTTTCCTTTCGCAGGCCCGACCGTTCGATGGGAGAGCGATGCAGCAGCGCCGGACGACGTTCAGTAAGTTCATCATCGAAAACGAGCGGCGCCGGCCCGAGCCCGACGCCGAGTTGACGGCGCTGCTCAACGACATCCAGACGGCGTGCAAGTTCATCGCGTCGGCCGTGTCGCGCGGCGCGCTCGACGCGGTAGCACCGAGCGCGCACGAGATCATGCTGCGCGAGTGTGAGTGGGGCGGTAAGCTCTGCGGCATCATCTCGAACGAGACCGAGCAGCCGTACGTGATCCCGCCGGACTATCCGCGCGGTCGCTATCTGCTCGCGTTCGACGCGCTCGACGGCTCGCGCAACCTCGACGTGGACGTTTCGGTCGGCACGATCTTCAGCGTCCTGCGCGCGCCCGACGGCGTCAGTTCGCCCACGACCGAGGACTTCTTGCAGCCCGGCACGCGTCAGATCGCGGCGGGGTTCGCGCTCTACGGCCCGTCGTCGACCATCGTGATCACGCTCGGTGCGGGCGTCCACGGCTTCACGCTCGATCGTGAGATCGGGGCGTACACGCTCACCCACCCGGACATGCGCATTCCCGCGGAGACGAACGAGTTCGCGATCAACGCTTCGAACGAGCGCGTATGGGAACCGCCCGTGCGCCACTACATCGAAGAGTGCGTCGCGGGCGCGACCGGTCCGCGCGGCGCCGACTTCTCGATGCGCTGGGTCGATTCGCTCGCGGCGGAAGTCTATCGCCTGCTCGTGCGCGGCGGCATGTTCATCGATCCGCGCGACACCGAGTCGTCCGGCAAGCACGGCCGTCTGCGTCTCTTATACGAAGCCGCTCCCATGGCGTTCATCGTGGAGCAAGCCGGCGGCGCTGCGTCGACCGGGCGCGAGCGCATCCTCGACGTCGTTCCGAGCGGTCTGCACGCGCGCGTTCCCGTGATCCTCGGGTCGCGCGCGGAGGTCGAGCGCATCCGGCGCTATCACGAAGCCTTCGATCGCGGCGAGGAGCTCTCGTTCGCGACGCCGCTCTTCAACACGCGCTCGCTCTTCCGCGCCGGCGCGTAGGTAGGGAGAACCCAGCACACCCATGTCCGCAAAGTTTCCCGTGCTCGCGATCACCGGTTCTTCCGGTGCGGGCACGACCACCGTCAAGTCGGTCTTTCAAGAGATCTTCCGGCGCGAGGGCGTGACGCCCGCGATCGTCGAGGGTGACGCGTTTCACCGCTACGACCGCGCCGAGATGCGCGAGAAGATGGCGGAGAGCCAGAGCGGCGGACGCCTCTTCAGCCACTTCGGTCCCGACGGCAACCTCTTCGAAGAACTCGAGCAGCTCTTCCGGACCTACGGCGAGACCGGGACCGGCAGAATCCGCAAATATCTCCACGACGATGCCGAAGCGGCGCCGTACGGGCAACCGCCCGGAACGTTCACGCCGTGGGAAGACATCCCGCCGAAGACCGATCTGCTCTTCTACGAGGGCCTGCACGGCGCGGTGGCGACCGACAACGTCGACGTGTCGCGCTATGCCGATTTGATCGTCGGCGTGGTTCCGACGATCAACCTCGAGTGGATCCAGAAGCTGCATCGCGACCGCACGGCGCGCGGCCACTCACAGGAGGCGATCGTCGATACGATCCTGCGCCGCATGCCCGACTACGTGAACTTCATCACGCCGCAGTTCTCGCGCACGCACGTAAACTTCCAGCGCGTGCCGATCGTCGACACGTCCAACCCGTTCATCGCCCGCACGATACCGACGCTCGACGAAAGCATGCTCGTGATCCGGTTCACGAATCCGAAGGGCATCGACTTCCCCTACCTGCTCGCGATGCTGCACGACTCGTACATGTCGCGCCCGAACACGATCGTCTGCCCGGGCGGGAAGATGGGGCTCGCGATGCAGTTGATCTTCACGCCGATGATCTGGCAACTGCTCGACCGCAAGAAGCGGGCGTTCTAGCTGGCGTTGCAGCGGGCGGCTAGACGCACGGCGGAGATCGGCGCCGTGTGTTGAAGGGCGGCTTGGAACTTTCTTGCCCGCCGTCTCTGCGGAGGTGATCCGATGCCGCTCCTACGCTGGTTCCAGCGCTCGCCCGTCCGTCCGTCGTTCGCGTTCGCCGTAGCCGTGGCCGCCGCGGTCGGCATCGCCTCCGGAGCGCAGGCCGCTTCGCTAGGAGGCCGCTCGGCCGCGGCGGCGGGCGGCACCGACGAGAGCATCGTCCGCACGGCGCGGAGCACGATCCACGGCACCGTCACGCCGACGATGCGGGAGTTTCTCGGCATCCGCTATGCGGGTCCGCCGGTCGGCGCGGCGCGCTGGGCGCCGCCGCAGCCGATCCCGGTCGATCCGCCGACCGTCAACGCCACCGCGTTCGGACCGCACTGCCCGCAAGCGGCGAGCGCTTTCGGGGAAGGCAGCGTCACGGAAGACTGCCTCTTCCTCAACGTGTTCACGCCGCGTTGCCCGCAGAACGGCCGGGGCAGGCACACGAGCGACGAGCGCGGGCTACCGGTGATGGTGTGGATCCACGGCGGCGCGTTCACCTCGGGCGAAAGCGACGACTACGATCCCGATAAATTCGTCGCGCACGGCGTCATCGTCGTCACGCTGAACTACCGGCTCGGCCTGCTCGGCTTCTTCGCGCACCCGGCGCTCGACGCAACGACCGGGCCATCGATCGACTACGGCCTGATGGACCAACAAGCCGCGCTCGCGTGGGTGAACCGGAACATCGGCGCGTTCGGCGGGGACCGCAAGCGCATCACGATCTTCGGCGAGTCCGCCGGCGGCCTCAGCGTGTTCTCGCAATTGAGTTCGCCCGGAGCCTCGCATCTCTTCGGCGGCGCGCTGATCGAAAGCGGTTCGTACCAGCTCGCGCTCCCGACGCGCGCCGAATCGGAAGCTGCGGGGACGGCGACCGCGACCGCGCTCGGCTGCTCGAGCCAAACGGCCGCGTGCCTCCGCGCGTTGCCGGTCGCAACGCTACTTGCGAACGAAGCTCCGATGACGGTGCCCACGGTCGACGGCTTCGTGCTCCCGAAGTCGCCCGACGTCGCGTTCGCCACCGGCGCGTTCAACCACGTTCCGATCGTCGACGGCACGAACCACGACGAGTACCGGCTCTTCGTGGCCGGGGACTTCGATCTCGGACCGAACGGGCCGTTGACGGCGGCGGAATATCAGCCGCTCATCGCCGCGTCGCTCGGCAACGCCGCTGCGGCCCTCGTGGTCGCGCAGTATCCGCTCTCGAACTATCCGAGCCCCGACGTGGCGTTCGCAACGGTCGTGACCGACTTCATCTTCTCGTGTCCCGCGCTCGGCGCCGACGGCCAACTCGCGAAATACGTTCCGCTCTACGCATACGAGTTCGCGGACGAGAACGCGCCCGAACCTTACTTGCCGCCGGTCAGCTTTCCGTACGCAGCGGCGCATGCGAGCGAAATCCAGTTCATCTGGGATTCGTTCACGCGCGTCAACCCGCCGCTCTCGAGCGCCGAACTCAAGCTGAGCGAAAGCATGGTCGACTACTGGTCACAGTTCGGAACCGACGGCCAGCCGAACGCGCGCAATACGCCGTACTGGCCGCGCTTCGGCCTGTCGGCCAGCACCGCTGCCGGGGGAATTCAAACGCTCGTTCCACCACAGCCGTTGCCCGGTTTCGCAGCCGCGTTCGCAGCCGATCACAAGTGCGCGTTCTGGGCCGCGCTCGCGTCGGCGTCGCCGGCGAAGACCAAGGCGACGCTCGCTTCGATCCGCGCGGCCGCGCGCGGCCTACGGCGCCACTAGGAGATTTCTGAGCAGGCTGCTACCGTTCAGCCGTTCCGCTTCTCGGTCGATACGGCGGTGCGCTCGAAGATCACGTATTCGTCGCGCGCGTTGCTGAAGCGAACGCTCGCCGCGTCGATCTGCGTGAGCGTGTAGTCGGCCTCGACGATTCGCCAAACGTTCTTTCGGTTACGAATGTCTTCGAACACCAGCTTCGGTCCGACGCGCGTAACCGTGCACTCGCCGAGTTCGTGGACGTTGTCGTTGCCGAACTCGCCGGCGAAGAGGTGCTGACCGATGACCGTCACCTGGCGCGAGATGAAATAGTTCAAAACGTCGACCGCGGGAATGAGGGCGGCGTCGGTCCGGGTGAGCTCGTCTCGATTGACCATGCCCCGAACATACCACATCGGGCTGCGAACCCCGCGTGTCTCCCGATTCAGTAGGCCGCCGCGGAGCCCGGCAGACCGCGCGGATCGTGCGCGCCCACCCGGGTTCCGTTGGGCGTCGTGCCAACGGCGTTGGCGTCCGATCCAGCTCGGCCGGTCTGCACGGCGTATCCGGCGGCTCCGAGCCGGACCAACGTCGCGCCGTCGAACGTGTCCGGTTCCGCGAACACGACGTCGGGCAACCACTGCATGTGGGCGCGCGGCGCGGCGAGCGCCGTGCCCAGGTCCTCGCCGAAATCGACGACGCCGCGAACGATGTCGAGCGTCGCGGTGATGATGCGCGGGCCGCCCGCCGCACCGGCGGCGAGCACCACGTGCCCGCCTGCGTTCACGACGATCGTGGGCGACATCGAGGAAAGTGGCCGTTTCCCCGGCACGATCGCGTTGGCCGCGCCCTGCACGAGGCCGAACATGTTCGGCGCGCCGGCCTTCGTCGTGAAATCGTCCATCTCGTCGTTGAGCAGCACGCCCGTGTTGCCCGCGACGAAGCCGCTGCCGTACGAGTTGTTGAGCGTGTACGTCACGTCGACCGCGGTGCCGGCGGCGTCGATCACGCTGTAGTTCGTGGTGTTGGTGCCCTCGTGCCAGGCAACGCTGCCGCCGTGCACGGCGATCGACGGCGTGGCCCGTTCCGGCGCGATGCTCGCGCGCAACTTCGCCAAGTACGCCGGATCGAGCAAGCGCGCGACCGGCGAGGGAACGAAATCGGGATCGCCGAGCTGCGTGTTGCGATCGGCGAACGCAAGGCGTTCCGATTCGAGCTCGAGGTGTGCGTTCTCGAAGCTCCGCACGGGCGGCGCCGCCGGCGTGTCGCCGAGGATACCGAGGACCTCGCAGATGGCGACGCCACCGGAACTCGGCGGCGGCGCCGTGACGATCGTGGTTCCGCGATGCTTGCAGACGAGCGGTTCGCGCTCAACGGCGCGGTAGCGCGCGAGGTCGCCGAGGCTGATGATCCCGCCGCCGGCGCGCGTCGCCGCGACGAGGGCGTTCGCGACATCGCCCTTATAGAAGCCGTCGACGCCTTCGGCTTCGATGTGGCGCAACGTGCGGGCGAGATCGGGCTGGCGAAGCACGGTGCCCGCGGGCAGCGCCGCACCGTTCGCGGTGAAGATGCGCGCAGTCGACGCAAACGTCGAGAGCAACGATTGCGCGCGTTGCAAACCGGCGGCATCGGCGGCGGTCAGCGTAATACCGTCCGCAGCATATCCGATCGCGTCGTGCATCAATTCTTTGCGCGACATCGTGGCGAACTCGGTGCGCGCGTACTCGAGACCCGCGACCGTGCCGGGCACGCCCGCGGAGAGCGGGCCGACCGTGCTGAGGTCCGGCACGGGCTCACCCTTCGCGTCGAGATACATGCCGCGCGTGGCCGCTCCCGGCGCCGTCTCGCGGAAGTCGATGAAGTGCGTGCCGCCGTCGGCGAAGCGAATCAGCATGAACCCGCCGCCGCCGACGTTCCCGGCCGCGGGATACGTGACCGCGAGCGTATACCCGATCGCGATCGCCGCATCGACGGCGTTCCCCCCGGCGCGCAAGATGCGCACCCCCGTCTGCGTCGCGCGATACTCATCGGTCGCAACCGCAACGTGCCCCCCCGAGGCGTTCGCCGGCCCATCGGCCGCCGCATCAGCGACAGCCGGAACGACGGAAGAAACAACCCCGAACGCAACCGCGACGGCAAGAACAAAGGCAGATGATCTCATAGTGAGTCACTCTTCGCGAAGCACCGATGCCGACCCGGCAATGCCTCACCTTCAGAGCAGTATTTCGATCTCATCCGCCAAATGACGCGCTCACGATGCCGAAAAGCACACGGATGGCGCCGGTTCATCCGGGCGAACTCCTCGCGGAAGACTACATGAAGCCCCTCGGGCTTACCGCCACTACTCTAGCGACAAAGCTCCGCGTCCGCGCGAGTCACATTGCGGCAATCATGGCCGGGAAACGTGCGATCACGGCCGACATGGCTCGGCGCCTCGGCCGACACTTTGTCACTAGTCAGGAGATGTGGATCGGCATTCAAACGCAATACGATCTCGACTCCGCCTGTGATTAGTTTACCGCGATCGACCGGCTGACTTCAGCAGCGCCTCCAGCGCGGTGACCTTGCGAATCGCGCGTAAGGATAGCGTGCGCCAGGCGGTGCGTTCTGTGGCGGTTGGGGGTGCGTCGGCGGTTTCGAGAGAGAATTCGAGTTCGGTGAGGAAGCGGGCGTCGGCGCGAAGGGAGGTCGTGTCGCGGCGGAGGGCAGCGCCCGTCGAGTCTTCGGGGTTGCTGCTCACGGTCGAACCCACGATCGCGTTGATGCGTGCCGCGAGCGACGGGTTCGCGGCGCGTGCCTTCGCAGCATTCGCGAGCGCGGCGCGCACGGTCGTACGCAGGTGGTCGACTGCGAGCGCGAAGTTCGTTTGCGCGACGAGGTCCGCATCGCTCGCGTGGATGCGCGGATCGCGCCGCAGCACGAGAGGCTGCGCGAACGTGTGGCCGGCGATCGTCGCGCGCACGGTGTAGCGGCCGGGCGGTGCGAACGGGCCGTCATCCGCGCCGATGCGGAAATCCCACACGAAGCGATGCATGCCCGGCGTGGCCGGGGGCGGTTGCGGCGTGACGATCCAGTAGGCCGGGAACGGCACGTCCTTCGGATCGATCGGGTGCGGAACGTCCGTGCTCGCGACGCGGCGAATCGACGCGCCGTTCGCCGCGACGATCTCGATCGCGACCGGCCCCGTCGCCGTTGGCGGCACGACGTAATCCACGTACGCGCCGTTCGGCGGGTTCTCACCGACTGGGGTCTCCGGCGGCGACGCCTCGGCCTCGTCGTTCCCGGGCCGCGTGCGGATCGCGATGCGCGGCGCGAACAAACGCGCGTGCGCGCCGCCGTCGGTCGCGAGTTCGCGTAGCGGTTCCACATCGTCGAGAATCCAGAACGCGCGGCCGTGCGTCGCGATCGCGAGGTCGCCGTCGTGCACGACGAGATCGCGCACCGAGACGACGGGCATGTTGAGCCGCAGCGACTGCCACGCGCGCCCGTCGTCGAACGAAACGAATACACCCGTCTCCGTGGCCGCGTACAGCAGGCCCGCGCGTACCGGGTCCGCCCGCACCGCGTTCACGAAGCTGCCGTCCGGAATGCCGTCAGTTGCCGCGCGCCACGTGCGGCCGGCATCGTGCGTCACGTAGAGATACGGTGCCTCGTCGTCGAGGCGGTGGCGCTCGACCGCAACGTACGCGCTCCGCGCATCGAACGGTGACGCATCGATGCCGCTGACGTGGCTCCACGGCGTGATGCCGGGCGGCGTCACGTCCTGCCACGACTTGCCGCCGTTCGTCGTGAGGCGCACGAGGCCGTCGTCCGTACCGGCCCACACCACGTTCGCATCGCGCTGCGACGGCGAGAGCGACCAGACGACGCCGCGCGGCTCGTCCGTCGCCGCGTCGGCTGCCGTCGCGGGATCGAGCGTCGCGGGCGTGCCGTCGTGCGCGCGCGTGAGGTCGGGGCTGATCGCCTGCCAACTCCCGCCGCCGTCGAGCGTGCGGAACACGATCTGGTTCGCGAAATAGAGCGCGTCGTTCGGACCGAAGGCGAGCGGCAGCGTCCACTCGTCGCGCCACGGACCGGGCCGGCCGGTCGTGGGCGAAACGTCGCGTGTCTGATACGTGTGCAGATCCTCGCGCGCCACCTTGTCGCCGAACACGATGCCGGGATGCTCGGGATCGGGCGCGATGTAGCCGCTCTCGCCGCCCGCCGTGATCGGGCGCCAGTCGCGTTCCTCGATGCCCGCGTGATCGCTGCGCGAGCGAATCATCGCGGCACCGCTATCCTGCTGGGCTCCGTATACACGGTACGGAAACGCATCGTCGACGGCCACGTGATAGAACTGGCCCGTCGGCTGGTTGAACCACGAACTCCACGTGCGCGCTGCGTTGATGCTGATGGACGTACCTTGATCGCTCGCGAGTGCGAGGTGCGCGCCGTTGCCCGGCTCGATCCAGAGCTGATGGAAGTCGTCGCCGTCCGGCGAGCCTTTGATCGCTTCGACGTGCGCGCCGCCATCGGTCGAACGGTAGACCGACGTATCCGAGACGTACACGAGGTTCGCATCGGACGGATCGACGGCAACGTGGCAGAAATACCAGCCGCGATCCCACAATCGTGGATCCGCGTTCGCAAGCGTCCAGGTCGCACCGGCATCGTCGCTCCGGTAGAGGCCGCCCGCCTTCGCATCGACGATCGCATAGATGCGCTTCGGATCGCTCGGCGCGACCGCGAGCCCGATCTTGCCGAGGCCCTCGCTCGGAAATCCGTTTCCGCCGAGTTGCGTCCACGTGATGCCGCGATCGTGCGACACGTAGAGCCCGCCGCCGGGACCGTGCGATGGTGGATACGTGTTCCACGGCGGACGGCGCGTCTGCCAGAGCGACGCGTACACGGTGGCGCCGTCGGGCGTGGCCGCGAGATCGATCGCGCCGGTATCGCGATCGTGGAAGAGCGTGCGCTGCCACGTGTTGCCGCCGTCGGTGGAACGGTACACGCCGCGCGTGTCGTTCGGTCCGTACCCGTGGCCGAGCACGGCGACGAGCAACGTGCGCGGATCCTTCGGGTCGACGAGGATGCGGCCGATCTGACGCGAGTCGTCGAGACCGATGTGCGTCCACGTCGCGCCGGCATCGCGCGAGCGATACATGCCGTTGCCCGCGATGATGTCGGAGCGCATGTCGGCCTCGCCGCTGCCGACGTACACGACGTTCGGATCGCTCGGCGCAACGGTAACGGCGCCGATCGATGAGACCGGCTCGCCGTCCATGATCGGCCGCCACGTGCGGCCCGCGTCCTCCGTCTTCCACACGCCGCCGCCGACCGCGCCCGTGTAGAACGTGCGCCCGTCACCCGCACCCGCCGCCGCGACGGTGCGTCCGCCGCGATACGGGCCGATCGAACGCCACTGCAAGCCGCCGAAGAGCGACGGATCGACGGACGTCGCCGCAGACGAACTCCGCGCCGGAACCGCAAACAGGCACGCGACGCAAACGGCCGCGACGAAACGACGATACATGCGACGCGCCCTTCGCGCTCGAAGCGCCCGCGCCTCGCCGTTCGACGTCGCTCAACCGCGGCGGAGGGCGTGGTGAGCCGCTGGGCCAATCGCGCGCCTATGAAACGAAGCTGTTCGCTCGCGGCGCTCGTGCTCGCCCTGCTCGCGCTCGCGTGGCTCGCGTTCGGCGGCGCACCGCGCGCGGCGTCGGCGGCGCCGCTCGCACAAGACCGCGTGGAGATCGATACGACGCTCGGCAAGATCGTCGTCGCGCTCGACCGCCGGCGCGCGCCGGTCACGGTCGCGAATTTTCTCGGCTACGTGAACCGGCACTTCTACGACAACGGCAGCTTCTTCCGCGCCGTGCCGGGCTTCGTGATCCAAGGCGGCAACAAGGCGCGCGAACTACCGAGCGATCCGCGGATACGGCTCGAGACCCCGCTCGCAACGGGCCTGCGAAACGTCGACGGCGCGATCTCGATGGCGCGCACGCCCGACCCGGACTCGGCGACCTCGGAGTTCTTCATCTGCGACGGTCCGCAGCCGGCGCTCGACGGCACGCCGGATCAGCCCGGCTACGCGGCGTTCGGACGCGTGATCGTCGGCATGAACGTGGTGCGCGCGATCATCCGTCAACCGGCGGCGGAACAGCAACTTCTCGTGCCGGTGAAGATTCTGCGGATCGTTCGTCTGCACTGAACGCTGCCGGCACGGGGCGTCCCATCCACGGATGGAAGCGCCCTTCGGGATCGCGCGCGTCGCGGATCGCGTCCAGCTTCGCGAGGTGCTCGTCCGTGACGAAGCGCATCGGGCGCTCGCCGAGATTTTCGTCGGCGAGTTGGACGCCGCTCGATAGGTGCGCCGCCTCCGCCATGTTGTCGCGCGCCCAACTCGCGAACCGTGCGTCGTCGGCCGGGCGCTTCCACACGCCGTACGCGGCGATGTAGATCGCGTCTTCCACGGAGAAGGCCATGTCGGTGCGCCGCTCCGGCGGGCGCCAATTCAACCACAGCGTATGGCTCGGCGCGGGCGGCATCGTATCGGCGAGGCGGCGCATCGTGCGCACGAGCGCGTCGACCGGCGCGTGCGTCCACATGTTGTCGACGCCCCAACGCCGGCCGCTCGGATAGTGCAGCATGACTCCGGCATACATCGCAGCGAGTCCGAGCGGCAAGAGCGGCACGCGCACTGCGGCCTTCGCGCGGAGCGGGCTCTCGGTCAAGAACGCCGCGACTTCGCGCGCACGCTTCTCCGAGTCGGCGAAGACGGGCGCGACGACTTCGAGCCCCGGCGCGAAAATAGCGCCGGCACGGCGCGTCATGAGAATCTGGAGCTCGACCTCGGGGAAAACGTCGCGACCCGCCTCGTGCGCCCACGCATAGACGTCCTCGAGATGTTCGATGCGATAGACGTGCGCGGCGCCGCCGATGTACTTGGGACGACGGTGCAGTTTGAGGTGGAAGCGCACGACGACGCCGAAGAATCCGGCGCCCGAACCGCGCGCCGCCCAATAGAGGTCCGCGTGTTCGCTCTCGTTCGCGTGCACGAGGTCACCGTCGGCGGTGACGACATCGATGCCGGTCACGCTTTCGCAGGCCATTCCGAGCATGCGGCCGTGCCAGCCGAAGCCGCCTTGCAGCAAGTAGCCGCCGATGCAAACGCCGCGGCAGTGCCCCGCCGGAAAGAAGCAATTCGCGCGAAGCGCCGCGGCGGCCAACTCGCTTCCGCCGCA
>Ga0302279_10005489_pt1 | contig 14142 bp, 15 predicted proteins | sample III_Bog_N3_3_FD_194541 | JGI IMG/M metagenome (GOLD analysis project Ga0302279, IMG submission 194541) | Peat permafrost microbial communities from Stordalen Mire near Abisko, Sweden - III_Bog_N3_3 | ecosystem: Environmental > Terrestrial > Soil > Wetlands > Peat | place: Sweden: Abisko...
CGAAGCCGCCGTACCCGCTACGGCGGCGCACCGTGAGAAGCGGGCTCCGGCGACGGCGGCGGCCGCGAGCGCGGCGCGCACGCTGCGGTATCCGCCGATGCATGCCGCCTTCCGGCTGGAACTCGACGGCGGGCGCGTGCACGTCGTCGTGCGCCGCGAAGGCGCGGTGCTGCACGTCGTCGCGCTGTGCAGCGAGCGGCACGTCGAACGCGTGCGCCGCGCCCTCGGCCTCGCGGCCGAACACCTGCGGTTGCGCGGCGAACTGCTCTCCGCCGACGTTCGCGCCTTCGCAAAGACGGAGGGCGCGGCATGATCCCCGATGCTTCCGCCGCCGCATTGCAGCGCATCGCGCAGCGCGCCGACGAATTGCGCCACGCCTATCGACCCGGTTTCGAGCCGGCCGATGCGCGCGGTCCGCGCTCCACGCACGCCGTCGCTTCGCTCGATCCGTTGAGCGTTGCCGCACCGCCCGAGTGCTGGTTTGCGTTCGCGACCGCCGCCGGCGTACGCTACGGCCGCGACGGCGGCTTCAGCCTGGCCGACGGAACGCTGCGGGCTCGTGACGGCGCCGGCGTGCTCGGCCTCGCGCCGGGTGCGACGGCGCTCGGGCCCTTGCGCGTCGACGCCGTCGACGCGGCGCTGGGGCGGGTTGCCGATGCGCGCGTGGATGCCGACGGCACGCTTTCGTACCTGCGCGTCGCGCTCGATCCGCGCAGCGGCGCACGGCGCAGCGAGCGCGTGGAGGTCGGGCGCATCGCGCTCGCCCGTTTTCCGGCCGGCACCGAAGCAACGCGCGTTGACGCGGAGCACGTGGGCGCACCGCCGGGCGTCGCACCGCGTTACGGCCGGCCCGGCGATGCCGACTTTCCGGCGCTCCGTCCGTTCGCACGCGACCTCGGCGCGATCGATCCGCAGAGCGGCGTGCGCCGCTTGCAAGAAGCGTATCTATCGTTCGAAGCGCTGCAAGCCGCCGAACGGCAGCGGCGCGGTTTCGATCGCGTGGCGGGAGATTTGATCAAGTGATCGTCGCGCTCGATTTCGGCAGCCCGGAGACCTTGCCCGACGGCCGCGCCGTGCGCCCCGCGCGTTTCGTCCCGCGCTCGAGCTTGCCGGCCTCGGCGGCGTGCCTGATCGCCAACGGCGCGCGCGAGCAACTCTCGCGACTCCTCGCGCTCGATCTCGAAACGGAGGTGAGCGAACCGGCCGTGCTCGATGCGCGCGCGCGCACGGTGCTCTTCGCCGGAGGCTACGCGTATCGCGTGCGCGGCCACGGCTGCGATGCGTTCGTCGCGCTGCGCGCGAGCGAAGCCAAGCGGCTTGCCGCTGCGGCTTTCGGCGAACTCGACGTCTCCGGCGACGCCGCACTCTCGGTGCTCGAACGCGCGACGCTCGAACGTCTGGCGGCGGCCTTGACCGCGCTCTGCGCGCCGCTCTGCGGCGCGGTGCGCGCCGTGCAACCCGAATCGCCCGAGCGCGCCGCGCGCGAGAGCGAGACGTACTTCGAGGTGCGCACGGGCGGTCGCGTCGCGGCCTCGGTGGGTTTCGCCTTGACGCGCGACCCCGTCGAGCCGCCGCCGGGCGAACCGCTCACGCTCGAGGAGTTGGCCGAGGTCGAGATCCCGTGCCGGGTCGAATTCGCGCGCGGCGCGCTCGACGTCGGCGCCTTCAGCCGCCTTGCGCCGCACGCGACCGTGGCGCTGGACACGCCGCTGGGCGCCAACGGTACGTTGTTCGCGGGCGATGCGCCCGTATTGCGCGGCGTCTGCGGCGCGCGCGACGGGCGCAGCGCGTTCGCGGCATGAACGACGATCTGCTGCTCAACGTATCGCTCGCGCTCAGCGCCGAATTGGGCCGGCGCTCGATGCGTCTGGGCGAACTGTTGAAGATCGGACCGGGTTCGGTGATCGAACTGGATCGCCGCGCGGACGCGCCCGTCGACTTGCTGGTCAACGGCCGGCTCGTGGCCCGCGGCGAGATCGTGGCGGTCGACGAGCGCTACGGCGTGCGCATTACCGAGGTCGTCGCGCGCCGGGCGGGTCGCACGTGAATCCCAATGCGCTGCCGCTCGACGCGCTGACGGGTCTCACGCTGCTCGGCGCGGCGCCGTTTCTCTTGGTGATGACGACGGCCTTCGTGCGCATCGTGGTCGTGCTCTCGCTCGTGCGCTCGGCGATCGGCGCGCCCGCGTTGCCGCCCAACGCCGCGCTCACCGGCCTCGCGCTCGTGCTGACCTTCGTGGTGATGTGGCCGACCTTCGAGCGCGTCTCACGCGAGGCGCTCGCGCCCTACGCCGCCGGCCGCCTCAAGCCGGCGCAGACGGTCGCGCGGGCCTTCGTGCCGTTGCGAGCGTTCATGCTGCGCCAGACGCACGCCAAGGATCTCGAGCTCTTCGAAAGGCTCGGTCGCGAACCGCACCGCACGGCCGCGAGCGAGCCGCCGGCGGTCGTGTTGCCGGCCTTCGTGGTCGGCGAGTTGCGCAGCGCCTTTGCGATCGGCTTCGCGCTGTATTTGCCCTTCGTCGCCATCGACTTGGCCGTGGCTTCCATCCTGATGGGCCTGGGCATGTTCATGCTCAGTCCGCCGATCGTCTCGCTTCCGTGCAAGTTGCTGCTCTTCGTGATGGTCGACGGCTGGGCGCTCGTCTGCGGCGGTCTCGTCTCGAGTTTTCGTTAGTTTTGCTCGGTAGCATAATTGCCGGCTCGATGCGCTGCACGACGCAGCATGAGGGCACAGGTGACGATGGGTATTGCTGGAGGCCCTGGTGACGTTGCACCGGTAGGGCGATTCAGGGCCGCGCGTCGAAGTTTGCGCCGCATGAAGATCGGCGACGAATTGGCCGAGCGCCGGCCCTGCTTCTCCTTCGAGTTCTTCGCGCCGCAGACCGACCAGGGCGTGGAGAATCTGATGGAGCGCGTGCGTGCGCTGCGCATCCTCAATCCGGCGTTCGTCTCGGTCACCTACGGCGCGGGCGGATCGAGCCGCGGGCGCACGCTCGATCTGGCCAAGCGCATCAAACGCGAACTCGACATCGAAGTGCTCGCGCACATCACCTGCGCCGATCACACGCGCGACGAACTGCGCTCCATCTTTCACGACTTGCACGCGGGCGGCATCGAGAACGTGCTGGCGCTGCGCGGCGATCCGCCTCGCGGCAGCGACGCGTTCGTCGCGCGCGAAGGCGGCTTTCGCTACGCGACCGATCTGATCGCGCTCGTACGCGACGAATTTTCCTTCGACATCGGGGCCGCCGGCTATCCGGAAAAGCATCCCGAGGCGGCGAGCCTCGACGCCGACATCGCCAACGCGCTGCGCAAGGTGCGCGCGGGCGCGCGCTTCCTCATCACGCAACTCTTTTTCGACAACGACTACTACTTCGCGTACGTCAAGCGGGCGCGGGCCGCGGGCATCGACGTGCCGATCTTGCCCGGCTTGATGCCGCTGACCTCATACGAACAGATCGCGCGCATCACGCGGATGTGCGGGGCGAGCATTCCGCCGAGCCTGCGCGCCGAACTGGAGTTTCGCGCCGAGGAGCCCCAAGCCGTCACCGATCTCGGCGTGGCCTACTGCACGCTGCAGTGCACCGAACTGCTGGCGCGCGGGGCGCCGGGCATCCACTTTTACACGCTGAATAAATCGCCCGCGACGCGCGCGGTCGTCTCGGCGCTCTTGGCTTCGCGCACTGCGTGGGACGTGCGCCTGCGCGGCCCGCTGGAAAGCGCGGGCGTGACGCTCTAGCTACGCGGCGGGAAGTTCGGCTTCGGGGCCGGCGGCCGGCTCCGCCTTTTTGATGCGACGAATGTACGCGCGGATGCCGACGTAGAACGTCAGGATCGCCACGACGGCGAGTAAGGCGGTTCGAATCTCTTTGTAGGGCAACGGTACCTCCGGCGCCACGCTTTCTCGCAGGGTGCGGCGACATCCCCGCATGCGCGTGGAAACATTGCGGCAACACCGCGAGCGTAGACTGCGGACATGGATGCCCTGAGCCCGCTCGTGCGCGATGCGCTGCTGCTGACGGCGGTGCTCTGTCTGCCGTTGCTCGTGCTGGTGACCGCGGTCGGGACCGCGATCGCGATCCTGCAGGCGGCGACGCAGGTGCAGGAGCAGACGCTCACGCTGCTGCCCAAGCTGCTCGTTGCGGGCGTGATGGTCGCGGGCTGCGGCGCCTTCGCGTTGCACGCCTGCGCCGCGCTCTTCGCGGAGGCGGTCGTCGCTCTGCCCCAGATCGTCCGCGGCGCGTGAACGACGCGACGCTGCTGGTCTTCGCGCGTTGCGCGGGCTTCGCGTTTCGCGCGCCCGGCTTCTCGCATCCCGCCGTTCCGCCGCCGCTGCGCGCCGGCTTCGCCTTCGCATGTGCCCTCGCGCTGGCGCCGGCCGTTTCGTCGCATGCCGTCGTGCCCCGCGGCGCGGCGTTTCCGTTTGCGCTCGCGGCCGAAACGGCGCTCGGCGCGGCGCTGGGCACCGCGGCCTCGTTGCTCTACGACGGCGCCTACGCCGGCGGCAGGCTCGTCGACGACTACGTCGGCATTCGTGCCAACGCGCCCTCGGCCAATCTCGCCGCGACGAGCGGCTTCGGACGCTTGTGGTCGCTCGCGTTTACGGCCGGCTTTTTCACGCTCGGCGGCGACAGGCTCGCGCTCGACGCGTTCGCGCAAGGCTTCGTCGCGATCCCGCCCGGCGCGCTCGCGACCGCGCCGCAACTCGGCCTCTTCGCGCTCGCGCTGCCGGGCGTGTTGGTGCACGCGGCGCTGTTCATCGGGGGTCCGGCGTTCGCGTGCGCCTTCGCCGGGCAGATCGCGCTTGCGGCGCTGGCGCGCGTGGTGCCGCGACTCGCGCCGTTTACGCTGTCGTTCGGCGTGGCGTTCGCCTTCGCGCTCGCGGCCACGTTGCTGAGCTTGCCCGCCATCGTGCCCGCGGCCGCGCGTCCGTGGCTCGTGCCGCTCGGGCCGCACTGACTCGCGATGGCGAACGATAAGCCGTTCGAGGCGACGCCGCAACGGCTCGAGCGCGCGCGGCGCGACGGCGACCTGCCGCGTGCCGGCGAGTTCGTCGCGCTCGGCGCTTTCGCGGGCGGTGGCCTCGGCTGTGCGCTCGCGGCCGCTCCCCTCGCGGCCCTCGCGCGACTGGGCATCGTGGCTGCGGCGCACGGCGGCGTCCCCGCCTGGTTCGGTTGGGCGTGCGCGTTGTCGCTGCTGCCCGCACTGGGGGCTGCGGCGGGCGGCGTGCTGGCCTTCGTCGCGGTGCAGGGCCGCATCGGCGTACGTAGGCTCACGTTCGATGCGTCGCGACTGGCGCCGCAGGCGGGGCTGCAGCGCATGTTTTCGCGCGATACGGCGCTGGGCATCGGGCGCGCTGCCGTCGCGGGCGTGGCACTCGCCGCGGCGTTCGTGCCGCTCCTGCTCGATGCACTCGATCTCGTGCGCGGGCCGGCCACGCCCGAGCGTCTAGCCGCGAGCATGCTCTCGGCCGCCACGCGCATCGTGCTGACGGCGCTCATCGCGGGCGCACTGCTGGGCACGCTCGACCTCGTGTGGGCGCGCGCGTCGTGGCGGCGCCGCCTGCGCTTGAACCATGCGGAGATGAAAGCGGAACTGCGCAGCAGCGAAGGCGATCCGCTGCTGCGCGGGCGGCGGCGGCGCGCGCACGGCGCGCTCGTGCGCGGCTCGCTGCGCCGGTTGCGCGAGGCCTCGTTCGTGGTGGTCAATCCCGAGCACGTCGCCGTCGCGCTGGCCTATCGCCCACCCGAGATCGCAGTGCCGCGCGTCGTCGTACGCGCGCGCGGTGAGGCCGCGCTCGCCGTCAAGCGTAAGGCGCGCGAACTCGCGCTGCCCATCGTGGAAGAACCGCTGCTCGCGCGCGCGCTTTTTGCGGGTGCGGAAGAAGGCGCCTACGTGCCGCGCGCGTTGTACGAACCCGTCGCGCGTATCGTCGCGGCGCTGCTGCGGCCCGTCGCGCGCGGATGAAACGCGCCGATCCCGCGGCGACCTACGGCTTCGCGGCCGCGGTGCTGGCCGTCGTGGGCATTCTGCTCGTACCCTTGCCGCCGCCGTTGCTCGACGCGCTGCTGGCCTTCGACATTCTCGGCGCGGGCGTGGTGCTGCTGGTCAGCATCACCGTCGCCGACCCGCTGGAATTCTCGGCGTTCGCGCCGGCGCTCTTGATCGCCACGCTCTTCCGGCTCGCGCTCGACGTCTCCGCGACGCGCCTGATCTTGACCCAGGGTCATCTGCCCGACGGCGTCGGCGCGCTCGTGCCCGCCTTCGGGCAATTCGTCGTGCGCGGCAACCTCGTCGTCGGGCTGATCACCTTCGCGATGCTGATCGTGATCCAATTCGTGGTGATCGCGGCCGGCGCGCAGCGCGTCGCCGAAGTCGCCGCGCGTTTCACGCTCGATGCGATGCCCGGCAAACAGATGGCGATCGACGCCGACGTGCATGCGGGCGTGCTCGACGCAGAGGGCGCGCGGCGCAAACGCGCGCACGTGCAAAAAGAAGCCGACTTTTACGGCGCGATGGACGGCGCGGGCAAGTTCGTCAAGGGCGACGCGCTCGCGGCGCTCGCGATCGTCGCGCTCAACCTCGTGGGCGGCGTGATCGTCGGCGTGGCCTATCGCGGCCTCGCGCCGCTCGACGCGCTCAACGTGTTCGCGATGCTCTCGATCGGCAACGCGCTGTTGACCACGATTCCCGCATTCTTGCTTTCGACGGCGATGGGCTTGATGGTCACGCGCGTCGCCTCCGAGGGTTCGCTCGGCGCCGAACTCAAAGCGCAAGTGCTCGAGCGTCCGGGCGTGTTCCGCGCCGCGGGCGCGTTTGCGTTTGCGCTGGCGCTCGTGCCCGCGCTGCCGGGATTGCTTTTCGCGGGTTGCGGTGCGTTGCTCTTCGGCATCGCGGCCGTGGCCGCGGCGGCGCGCAAACGGCGCGACGATGCGCGCAAACGCTCGCGGGACGCGGCGCGGCGCGCGGCGATTCGCAGGCCCGAAACGGCGCTGGGCTTGATAGGCGTGGACGCGCTCTCGATCGACGTCGGCGCCGACCTCGCTCCGCTCTTGGCGTCGCCCGCCGCGGAGCGTCTGCTCGATCGCATCGGCGAAGTGCGCCGCGGCCTCGCCGTCGAGATCGGTCTGATCATGCCCGGCGTGCGCTTGCGCGACGATCTCGCGCGGCCGCCGGGCTCGTACGCGATCCGCGTGCGCGACGCGATCGCGGGCGAAGGGCGCTTGCGCCTCGACGCGCTGCTGGCCGTGGCCGATCCCGCGGTGCTGCGCACGCTCGGCGGCGAGACGACGCTCGAACCGGTCTACGGTTTGCCCGCGAGTTGGATCGCGCCCGAACGCACCGAGCCCGCCTCGGCCGCCGGAGCGCTCGTCTTCGATCCGATCTCCGTGCTCGGCTCGCACCTGGCCGAGATCGTGCGCGACCACGCCGCCGAGTTGCTCGGACGGCAAGAATTGCAGACGCTCCTCGAACATCTGCGCGCCGGCATTCCTTCACTGGTTAAAGAAATTGGCCCCGAGGGCGTGCCCGCGTCGCTGGTCCAGCGCACGCTCGAGGCGCTGCTGCGCGAACGGGTCTGGCCGCGCGACATCACCGCGACGCTCGAGGCTTTGCTCGAGGCCGCCGGCTCCACCCGCGATCCGCGCGAACTCGCCGAAGCGGTGCGTCGCCGGCTCGTGCCCGGGCTCATGCGTCGCCGGGCGCTCGAAGCCCTCGAGCCGCTGGTGCCCACGCCCGAGGCGGAGGCGCAACTGCGGGCCTGGCTCGTGGAGGGCGTTCCGGCCGGGCCCGACCGGGCCGTGCGCTTGCGCGACCGGGTGAGCGAGTACGTTCGGCTCGTGCCGCGCGAACGCGCGGCGCTCGTCTGCGGGGCCGCCCTGCGTGCGCCGCTGGCCGATCTGCTCGGGAGGTTCGGCCTCCGGCTCGAGGTCTTCGCTTACACCGAACTGCCGCCGGAACTGGAACTGCGGCCGGCGATGGTGCTGGAGCCCGAGGCCGGCGATTCGGGGGCTTTGACGCGCGCGCAGGCAGAGCAGAGTCCGACGATGGTCAGGGCGTAGTCGACCTCGCGATATCCGGCGCGGTCGGCGACGCCTTGGGCGATCCGGGCCAAGCCCTCGGCCTGCACGTTCTCCAGACTCCGGCAGTCGAGGCAGAGCAGGTGATGGTGCTTGTCGAGCGCGGCCTCATAGCGCGCCGCGCTTCCGGCAAACGAAAAGGCCTGGACCAGGCCGATCTCGCGCAGAATCTCCAGGGTCCGGTAGATCGTCCCCAGGCTGACCCCGGGCATTTCGTCCCTGACCCTGTCTAAGATGCTCTCCGCCGAGAGGTGGCCGCCGTTATCCAGCGCCCGCAAAACGGCCGCTCGCTGCTTGGTCAGCCGGTAACGTGACTGCAACAGCCCCGCATCGACGGTGTTCGGATCCAATGGGGACCTCCCTGAAGCGACGTATTGTCCCAGGGGGTGAGCCGGAGGTTTTGAGAGGGGAGCGGGGCGGCGGCGCCGGGGGCAAAGCAACCCGTTGCGGTTTGACGGGGTGGGTCGACCCTGCTAGAATACGCGGGTTCTCCACTTCCTTAGGCGCATCATTCGTACATGTGGCATCGACTGAGACCCTGGTTCAAGGGAGCGGCCGTCCTCGGGACGGTGGCTCTCTGCCTTTACCTGATCCTGCCGCTGCAGAACAAAATCAAGCTCGGGCTTGATCTGCAGGGCGGCGTTCGCGTGCTCTTGCAGCTGAACACCTCGCCCGAGGTGCCGCAGATCACGAAGCAGATCCAGAATCAGGTCATCCAAGTCGTTTCCAATCGCGTGAACGGCTTGGGCGTCTCGGAGCCGCAGATCGAGCCGGTCGGCGACAGCCGCATCCTGGTCGAGTTGCCCAACGTCAAAAACCCCGATGAAGCGGTGCAGACGCTCAAAGACGTTGCGAAGCTCGACTTCAAGATCATTCCGGCTGCGGTCAATCAGAAGGCGCTCACGGATAAGAAGTATGCCGACGATCCGAACGGCGCGTACAAGGATGCCGGACCCATCGTCTACTCCGGCGCCGACCTCAAGGGCGCGCAGGCGGGCTTCGATCAGAGCGGCAACCCGAAGATCGATTTCCAAACCAAAGACGGCGGCAAATTCGGTAAGGTCACGACCGACAACCTCAACAAGTTGCTGGCGATCTTCCTCGATAAGAAGTACGTGTCGGCGGCCACGATTCAGGGCGTGATCACGACCGAAGGTCAGATCACCGGACAGTTCAGCGAAGACGAAGTGATTCGCGTCGCCAACGAACTCAACGCCGGCGCGTTGCCCGTGGGCGTGACCGTCGTCGAAAACGGGCCGATCCTTGGCAAGATCGATCTCGAAAAGTCGCTCTGGGCCTCCATGATCGGGCTGGGCCTCGTGCTGATCTTCATGGTCGCCGTCTATCGCCTGCCGGGGTTCCTGGCCGACATCGCGCTGATTCTCTACGTGCTCATGCTGCTCGGGCTGCTCGCCGGCGTCAAAGCCGTGCTGACGCTCCCCGGCATCGCCGGGTTCGTGCTCTCGATCGGCATGGCCGTCGATGCCAACGTTCTGATCTTCGAACGCATCAAGGAAGAGTTGTGGTCGGGCAAGACGCTGCGCGCGGCCGTGCAAATCGGCTTCAAGCGCGCCTTCACGGCCATCTTCGATAGCCACGTGACCACCATCGTGGGCGCGGGCGTGCTGTTCGTGCTCGGCACGGGCACCGTCAAAGGCTTCGCCTACACGCTCTTCTGGGGCACGCTGTTCTCGCTCGTCACCGCCGTCTTCGTGACCCGGTTCTTCGTCGACGTCGTGGTCGACAACGATCTGGTCACCGATCACCGGGCGTACGGAGCGTAGCGCGATGTTTTTCCGTCGCCTGAATTGGAACGTCGTCGGCTGGTTCAAGACCGTCTCGGCGATCTCGTACGCGATCATCATCGCGGGCGCGCTGATGATCGCCTACAACCTGGTCGTGCACCACTATCCGATCAAGCTCGGTTTGTCGTTCACCGGCGGCACCGACGTGACGGTCAAATACAAGGCGCCCACCACGGCCGATGCGGTGCGTGCCGCGCTGGCCACGGTCAACGTCACCGACGCCCAGGTCAACACCTTGACCAAGGCCGGCGACGACGCCAACGAACGCTTTACGATTTCGACGCAGGTCGACTTCGGCGATCAGACCAGCAAGATCTGGAACGCGCTGGCCACGGCGGGCACGATCGACCGCACGCAGTCGTCGATCGAAGCCGTCGGACCGTCGCTTTCGCACGAGTATCTGATCAAAGCGCTCGAAGCCTTGGTCATCGCCATCGGCATCCAGTTCGGCTACATCGCCTTCCGCTTCGGCTGGAACTACATCTTCGGCCTGGTCACGGTCATCGCGCTCTTGCGCGACGCGGCGATGATGATCGGCATCTACGCGCTGGCGCAAAAGCGCGCCGACGACGCCTTCCTCGCAGCCGTGCTGACCGTCATCGGGTACTCGGTCATGGACACGATCGTCATCCTCGACCGCATCCGCGAGAACGTCAGGCTGATGCCGGGGCAGTCGTACGACGCGATCGTCAACACCTCGATCCTGCAGACGATGTCGCGCTCGGTCAACACGCTCGCGACCGTGGTGGTCACGCTCGTGGCGCTCTTGGCCTTCGGCGGCGCCTCGCTGCAGAATTTCGCCTTCGCGCTGCTCGTGGGCATCTGCTCCGGCGGCTACCACTCGATCTTCTACTCGGCTCCGCTGGTCGCGGTGATGCGCGATCGCCAGCTCAAGGACGCTGCGAAGAAGCGTGAGGAACTGCGTGCGAGCGGCGGCCTGCGCGCGCCCAAGAGCGTTGCCGAAGCTCGCGCCCAGGAGAAGGACGCCGCCGAACGTGCGGCAATCCTGGCCGCGCGTCGCGAGCGCCGTTCCGAGAAGAAGAGCGTGCCCGCGCGCACGACGGGCCCCGCGCGTTACAAGCGCAAGCGGGTCGCGCCCCCGGCCGGTACGGCCGTCGCGGAGCCCGAGTACACCGAATACGATGAAGACGTGCTCGAGTACGGGCACGAGGAGATCGATCCGCTCGACGCGCAGCGCGCGGGCCTGCACGACGAGCAGTTGGAACTCGGTCACGAAGAGATCGTCTTGAATCTCGAGGATCATCCGATCGCGCAAGAATTCGCCGCGCACGAAGCGGCCGTCGGCCACGATGCGAAGAGCGCGGACGAGCACGGGGCGGCCGCGAAGCCCGAGTAAGCCCGCGGATCGGGGCCTGCCGCCGCCGACCGCGTCGGAGGCGGCCTTCGAGGCGCTTTTGGCGCGCTTCGACGACCTCGACGACGACGCGCCGCTGCCGCCGCGAGTCGATACCGTCGCGGCCGAAGCGGAGTCCGGCGCGGCCGTCGACTCAGCGTCGGAATTCGTTGAGGCGTTGTTTGCCCGGCGTGACGAGTTTCTCGCGCGCGACCCCTACGCAAGGATCGGCGACGCCGACGACTTCCATACGAAGGTGGTGGGCGTTTCGTTCGGCCTTCGTCAGTCGGTGGCCGGCGGCCTGAGCGCGGGCGCGCAACTCGAACTGGTCCGCGATCCGCACAACGAGGCCGATCCCAACGCGATCGAGGTACGTTACGGCAGCCTGCAGGTGGGCTTCATCCGCCGCGAGATCGCCAAGCGCATCGCGCCCAAGATCGATGAAGGCGACCGGTATAGCGCCGTCGTCGCCGACGTCACCGGGGGCGGCGAGAAACACGTCGGCGTCAACATTCACGTGCGCCGCCGGCGCAGTACGTTGCCGCCCTCGCGACGGTCCGCGGGCGAGAGCGCCGCGCTCGGGTTGCTCGAACACGATTCGCCGGTCGAGCGGATCCGCCACGCGTTGATCGGCGATAAACCGATTCGCGACTCGCAACGCGCCGTGCTCGAACGCGTGGCCGAAGGCGATAACTGTCTGGCCGTGCTCGGCACGGGCCGGGGCAAGTCGTTCTGCTTCCAATTGCCCGCGGCGGATCGCGCTTTGCGCGAGCGACGCAAGACGCTGGTCTTCTATCCGTTGCGCGCGCTGGCCAACGATCAACATGCGGCGCTCGAGCGGCGGCTCGCGCCGCTCGGTTTGCGCGTGCTTCGCGCCAACGGTTCGATCGACGGCGACGAACGCGCCGAACTCGACCTCGCGCTCGAGGACGGCTCGTGGGACGTGGTGCTCGCCACGCCCGAGTTCGCCACCTATCACAAGGCCGCATTCGCGCGCGCGTGCAACGTGCCCGCGCTCGTCGTCGTCGACGAGGCCCATCATCTCCTCGAGTCGCGTCATCGGCCGGCCTACATGGAATTCGGCACGCTGCTCGACGCGCTCGGACGCCCGCAGGTGCTGGCCTTGACGGCGACCGCCGACAAAGCGGCCTTCGCCGAAATCCGCGCGGCTTTGCGCATCGAGCGCTGGGTGATCGATCCGACCGTACGCGACAACCTGCGCGTGATCGACGCGCGGGGTGCCGATAAGCAACGCTACCTCGAACGCGAACTCGACGGCGACGGGAAGGCGATCGTCTATTGCAACTCGCGCAGCGAGGCCACGAAGCTGGCCGAGCGCTTGCGCCGGCGCTTCGGCGACAACGTCGGCTTCTATCACGCGGGCGTGCCCGCCCGCGTGCGCGCGCAACTGGAGGATCTCTTTCGCGCCGGCGCGCTGCGTTTGGTGGTGGCGACCTCGGCGTTCGGCGAGGGCATCGACTTACCCGACGTGCGCGACGTGGTGCTCTACCATCTCAACTTCGCATTGACGGAGTTCAATCAACAGGCGGGCCGTGCCGGTCGCGACGGCTTGCCCGCGCGCATTCACCTGCTCTACGGCGAGGCCGACCGGCGCATCAACGATTTCATTATCGCGCAGTCGGCGCCGTCGATCGCGACGTTGCGCGAACTCTACCGCGGAATGCGCGCGCTCGCCTCGGCCGATACCCTGCGCATGACGCACGAGGACGTGGCGCGTACGCTCGATCTCGACATGGTCAAGGGGGAAACGGTTTCGACCGCAGTGCGCATCTGGCAGGAAGCCGGCCTCGTCGATACCGGTCGCGACGACGACGGACGTTTCGTGCGCTTTCTCGACGTGGGCTCGAAGGTCGATCTCACGACGACCGCTCGCTACGAAGAGGGTCTCGCCGAGCGCGAGGACTTCGAGAAATTCTGTGCGCTGGCGCTCGAGGCGGACGCAGCCTCGCTCGAACAGATCATAAACCGGCCGATTTATCCCAACTCCGTCCCCTTGGAGCGGTAGGCTCCGAGCCTCTCTGGAGGGGCTGGTTTCTTCTCCGGCAATTAGCAGAGCATGGATCTGAAGGTGACCGCACCTCCGCCTTTGGCGGCGGGAGACCAGGAGTTCACGGTGGTGTCGGCTCGTCTCGCCTACGCGGGTTACGACGGCGAAGACCTCGCCGCGGGCGTGCGTCAACTGATCCTGGACGTGACGGTTAAAAATAGCTCGGAAGAGCCGTTTACGCTGGTCAGCCGTTCCCTCGCATTTACGTTCGACGGAAAGAAACTCAAGGCGAATCTGGTCGACGGCGCCTCCGACGTGGATCCCGGTTCGATCTCCGAACGGCAGGTGGTCACCGTCGACATCCCCGCCTATCACGCCGGAGAAATCGACCTCACCGTCTACGGCATCGATTCGACCGGCACCGAGGTCGAGCGCTCGGTCGCGCTCACCCTGCCGCCCGATTAACCGGCGAGCCCGCGCCGCGACGCTCAGGTGAGGCGACGCGTCAGGTCGGCGGCTCCCGTCTTCGCGTAAAAGGCGTTATCGGTCTCCGAGACGTCGGGCGCCCATGCATCGATCTGTCGCTTGGTGATCGGGAAATGCACCGTGGGACCGCCCGCGTCGGAGTAGTCGGCGCCGTCGAAGGGCTCGAAGCCGTCGCTCTCGCGATGTGCGAGCACGAGATCCGCCACCGCATCGCGGGCGACGCGCGCGGGCTCGCGCACGCTTTCGGGTAATCTGCCGTCGCGGGCCAGCGCATCGTAGAGTGCGATCGCCGGGCGATCGGCGCGCCAGGGCAGTCCGCCGTTGTGCCGGAAGCGCACCATGCCCTCCACGCCGCGTGCGTCTTGCCGAATCGCGTCGCGCAGCGCGCGATCCTGCGCGGCGTTGCCGAGCG
>Ga0302279_10005491_pt1 | contig 14137 bp, 18 predicted proteins | sample III_Bog_N3_3_FD_194541 | JGI IMG/M metagenome (GOLD analysis project Ga0302279, IMG submission 194541) | Peat permafrost microbial communities from Stordalen Mire near Abisko, Sweden - III_Bog_N3_3 | ecosystem: Environmental > Terrestrial > Soil > Wetlands > Peat | place: Sweden: Abisko...
TCCGACACGTTCAGCTTCGCCGTCGAGACCGGGGTGGCGTACCAGCTCGTCACCCGGGGCCTCGATCCCCGCCCGACCACCCCGATCGGCTACCCGACCTTCGGTCGCCCCCCGGCCGGTGGTCCGACGGTGGTCGTCGAGGTGCCGGGGCCCGACGGTCCGGTGCGTGCGTATCGCCAGGCCGGCGCCTGACACCGGCCACCGGTGGACCAGGGGAGCGTCGGGGTCGATCGACGCCCGATTGAAACGGAACCACACTCCTGCCCGTTGGACAGAGGGGAGTGGGCGCGGACCTCGCAGGGTCGGCGCTCGGGACCTGACGGAATTCCGGATCCATGGACGGCCGCCCTGCGGCGGAGCAAGGGAGTTGCATCATGAAGCGCACAGCCATCGTCGCGGTCGTCGGTCTGACCGTGTTCGGCGTGTCCACCGTGGGGGCGTCCGGCGTGGCGTCCGCCGCGAAGCCGAAGATCCCGGTCGTCAAGGCGATCAGTCCCGAACACGGGCCGCTCAGCGGGGGGACCATCGTCGAGATCGTCGGGGGGAACTTCGGCGGTGTCACCGGCGTCCAGTTCGGCGGCACGGCGTCCTCCCAGGTGACCCCGGTCAACCAGCACGAAGTGCTCGCCGTGGCACCCGCCGGGACCGGAACGGTGGACGTCCAGTTGACGACGTCGGTCGGGACCAGCGCCGCCGTGCCCGCGGACGAGTTCACCTACGTCACCACGCCGACGATCCAGAAGGTCGCTCCCCGGGCCGGCACGACTCTGGGCGGTAACCGGGTCACGATCTCCGGATCGGGATTCACGGGTGCCACCTCGGTGTCCTTCGGCGCGAATCCGGCCGTCAGCTTCACGGTGCAGTCGGACCAGGAGATCGTGGCGGTCACCCCGCCGGGGAACGCCGGAAGTGTCGGCGTCTCGGTCACCACTCCGAACGGGTCCACCCCGGCTGATCCGGTGGCCGTGTTCACCTATTCGCTCAAGGTCCCGGTCGTCACATCGGTGGCGCCGGATGTCGGTCCGGCGTCGGGAGGCACGAGCGTGACGATCACCGGCACCCGGTTCACGAAGGTGTCGGCCGTGGACTTCGGGTCCGTTCCGGCAGCCAGTTACACCGTGGTCGACTCGAAGTCGATCACGGCGGTCGCTCCCCCCGGGACAGGGACGGTCGACGTGAACGTGACCAACGCCTCCGGGACAAGTGCGTACAACAGCCCGGTCGACCAGTTCACCTACACGCCCGGGGACTGACCGGCCTCCCCTGCCCCACGGGGTGAATCTCCTGGCCGGTCGGCCGGGTGACGGCGGGGTCCGGACCGTGGCAGGTGCCGGTGTGTTCCGTCGCCGATCGGGGCCGGAGTCGATCGTTCCGTCTCCGGTGGCGGGGCCACGGACTGCCGCCCGGTCCCGTGGTGCAGCGGAGTGTGCCCGGAACGGCATCCACCCGCGGTAGTCGTCGCCCGGGCCCGACCGGTCGGATACCCTTCTCCATCCGGACCGGTAAGGACCCTGGCCGTGGAATGCCTGCGCCCGTCCGTGCCGAGGAACGGTGGGGAGCGCCATCGCCCCTCCGCCGGTCGTGCATCCGGGGCAGTAGCTCAGTGGTCAGAGCAGGGGACTCATAATCCCTCGGTCGCAGGTTCGATCCCTGCCTGCCCCACCAGGTCAGAGGCACTTTTTGTATCGGGCCTGATCGGCTCTGACTACAAAATGACTACACTTTGTGAGGTGAGGGGCACCAAGACCGAAGTGGCACCAGGGGTGTGGAGGCTGCGCGTCTACGCCGGCCGCCGGGCCAACGGAAGCCCGATCCAGAAAACGAAGACTGTCCACGTCGGCGATGGTCGACCGGGATCAGGGGCACGGGCGGCCGACAGCGCCCTGGCCAAGATGGTGGCCGAGGTCGACGGCAGCAACGGGGCGCCGGGTGCCATGACGGTGGACCAGCTCCTCGATCAGTGGCTCGAGCACTGCGTGGCGGTGGGACGGTCACCGACCACGGTCCGCAAGTACCACTACATCGCCGACAAGACCGTCCGACCCGAACTCGGGAGCATCCGGCTGGCGAGGCTCGGCCCCCGGGATCTCGACCGCCTCTACGCCAAGCTCACCGCCAAGGGCAACGCCCCGGCCACCGTGCGGCGGGTCCATGCCCTGATCGGCGCCGCCCTCCACCAGGCCGAGCGATGGGAACTCGTCGACCGCAACGTCGCCCGCCGGGCCCAACCACCCGAAGTCCGCACCAAACGGGTCGTTGCGCCCACCCTGGCTGAGGTGAAGCAGGTTCTCAACGCGGCTGAAGCGGCCGATCCCGCACTGGCCGTCCTGTTGACGCTGGCGGCCACGACGGGCGCCCGACGGGGTGAACTGTGTGCTCTGCGTTGGACCGACCTCGACTGGGGCTTGGCCACACTGACCATCGAGCGCTCCGTCTACGAGACCCAGGGAGGTGGTTGGGCCGAGAAGGACACGAAGACCCACCAGGAGCGCACCATCGGTCTCGACGAGTTCACCCTCGCCGTGCTGACGGCCCATCGTGGCCGAGTGGACCGGTTGGCAGCGGAGCTCGAGCTCGAGGTGTTGCCCGACGGCTTCCTCATCTCTCGCTCGCCTGTCGGGTCGGAGCCGATCCTCCCGTCGGTCGTCACCCACTTCACCTCCAAGGTGGCGAAGCGCGTGGGGGTGCACACGCACGTGCACGCCCTCCGGCACTTTTCGGCCACTCAGGCCATCGCCTCGGGATTCGATCCGGTGACCGTCGGGAGCCGGCTCGGACATGCGGACCCGTCGATCACCTTGCGGGTCTACGCCCATGCCCTGGAACGTCGGGATCGCGACCTGGCGAACTCACTCGGTCAGGCGCTGGCGGCCTCGGGAGACCCGGATCCACTTCCGGTGCCACGAATACCGTCCCGTGGACGTCGCTGAGGAACCGAGGCACCGAGACCCGCCACTGACCGCCGACCCGGAATGCACCGGGGATCTGGCCTGTGCCGACGATCCGATAGGCGGTCGACACCCCGATGCCGAGCTGTTCTGCAGCCCAGGACAACGTCTTGACGTCGGCTGGCAGCGAGACGCTCATGCCGGTAGCTCCATGAGGGAGTCGAGCGCGGGTTGCGCATCGCGAGCAACCGATCGACCGAGTGCCAGTTGCTCCTCGACGGTGCGGGCCAAGCAGGCGTCGCCCGCCGACAGGTAGCCGGAGCCCTCGAAGGTCCACTCACGTAGTTCGATGCCGTCCGAGTCCGGCACGTGATCCTGTTGTCGCTGGGCGATCCGCCACCGCTGGCGCTCGTCGCGCAGCGCAGTGAACGTGGTCGAGTAGCGGCGGGATTTTGTCAGGAAGTGACCCCGGAAGCCGCAGGTGTGGGCCCACTGGCGGAGCCGGAGCGGATCGGCATCGGCAAGTTCGCCCAGCTGCCACGCCATCTCCACCAGCGCCCGCAGGTGGTCGGGAATCCGTCCGTCCTGCAACCTTCCGGACCGCAGTCGGTGATCGAGCACTCCGTGCTCGTCGGATCCCTTGGTGGCGTACTTGGCCAGGTAGGCAGCGGCCCGTCGGCGACCGTTCTCAGCATCGGTCACCACGGTGGCATCCACCTGGTCGCCCCAGGCCATCCTCCGACCGTCGTCCGCACCGGGCAGAGGAGCGCTGACCTTCCGGACGGCGATGCGGAGTGCGGTCGCCACCATGTCGGCGTCGATCCCCGCGGGTGGTTCGCCGTGCTCCTCCCCTCGGACATCGGCCCGCACCAGGACGTGCAGGTGCACTGAGCCCCGCCGTTGGAACTCGACGACCTTCACATACGACAGACGCAGCCGGCGTGAGGCCGCCCGAGCGGACAGATCCAGCAGCGCCCCGAGGGACCGGAGGGCGTAGATGGTGGTGCGACGCCACAGCTCGGATACCCCGGCGTTGAACAGCACCGCTCCTTCGTAGTCGTAGCAATCGGGACAGAGCGCCTGGCCGATCGCCACGTCGCCGCTGGAGTGGCGCTGGCTGCAGAAGAGGGCTCGACCGTGGGGACAGCGGGATCCCCATGGATGACACGACCCGTCCGGACGCTTCCTGTGGACGGCGCCGAAGCTGGGGGCGGTCAGGGTGAGCAGGACCGCCGGGTGGTCGCCGATCGACTCGGGGACGTCTTTGCCTCCACGCAGTCCGGCGGCCACCAGAGCGAATGCGTCGCCCCGATAGAGGGAGGCACAGGGTGGACACACCGTCTCTCGACGGGAACCGCACGCTTTCAACAACACCCCATCAGGGAGGTGGCGGGTGTCGAAACGGACATCGGGGCGTCCACCGTCGGTGATGCCGATCACTCGACCCGACAGACGAACGGGTCGACGGCATGCCCGGACTGCCCGGACCTGGGTCGTGAACGCATCGAGGCCCCCGGGCCTGTTGATCCGGGCCAGGATGCCCTCCGTCACCTGCCGTTGGTCGTCGGTCATGCGACCGGCGAACGTAGGGGCGGGCACAGCGGTCAGGTGGTTGGTTCGCACGCCGGCCACGGTGCCCGAAGGGGTGTGACCTAACCTGTGACCTTTGTCTGTGACCTGGGACTTCGCGGGTTGTGCATCGGCCGGATCCGGTGTTCGTGATCGCATGCCCGACTGTCGCTTAGGGGGTGTTGACTAACCTGTTGACTTTCCTCTGACCAGGGCGTTTGTGGCCCAATTCGGGGTCGCACCCCCTGTTGCGGGCTCGAGTCGGTAGGTGCCGAGCCGCCGACTGCCGCGTCAAGGGCCGCTGCGGGAGCCACCGACGGTGACGCACGACCGTCTCACTCGGGTGGCTGTCCTCGCTGGGAGCTGACGCTCCCTCCCTGGACCCGGCGCGTCGGCTCGGCACTGGGCATCCATGGGATCGACGAGGCCTCGTCGCTCCCCTTGATGGAGAGCGCTCGACCGAGATGGTGCGATCTGGGTACGCGAGGCATCCGGGTGGCGGTGATCAGGAGGAAATCGACATGGCCCACATCACCCGCGAGGGGCTCGAGACGTGCATGGCATTCGGAGAGGCATCACTGGCCGTCGCCCACGTTGCGGAGCTTCTTCGCCTCCAGGTGCCCGACGGTCCGTCCGGTGATCTACTCGCCGAGCTCGAGGCCGCACATCACCGACTCCGGCACCAGTTCGACCTCGGTGAGGACGGAGCCGTCCACACCTTGGCGTTGGGCGTCCTGGTCCTGGCTGCACGGACGGAGGAGGCGATTCGAGAGGACAGCAATCGACCTGACGAATGACCTGGACTGATGCCCAATTTCTTCTCGTTGGATCTCCGGTCGCCGGCGTTCTGCCTTCGGCGCCCGCCGGCGACCGGGATCAGTGCTCTGCCGGGTGAGGTCGGCATGCCTCCCAGGCGATGGGCCCGAGGGGGTGTGTGAGGATCTCCTCTACGAAGATCAAGGAATCGCCGGAACGGTTGCTGTTATCGACTGCCCCCTACCGGCACTTAGGTGCGAGGCCACGGGAGCGTCGAACGTGGCGATCTGAGAGACTTCAGCCGTGTCGATCGCTCGCCTTCGGAAGCAGTTGGGTGCACTGGTGATCTTCGGCATTTCAGGCTGCGCCGTAGCCGCTTGCTCAAACCAAGCAGCGTCCACTACGTCAACGACGAGGGCCGGCACCGGGTTCATAGCCGTTACGTCCAGCCCACCGCCTACCGCAGCACAGGCCTCACAGCTTGTGAAGGAGGGCTGCAGTTCGCTACCTGGGGTTCCTGCTGCGATTGCCAGTGCTACTGGCACATACTCCCATGACCCAAGTAGTGCCCTGATGACGCTCTACCACGGACCTTGGTACAGAGTCGCAAGCATGAGCGAGACAAGAACCGACCCTGCGTTCCATCATGTAGCCGCCGATGCCGAAACCCTGTCTGTGGCTACCGTCGCCAGCCTCAAGAGTGGCAACCCCGCTGGGGTGGCGACTTCTGAAGCCCGGGTGACTCGGGACTGCAAGGCGCTCCATCAATCGGTCGGTTAGTCCCGGGGGCTGCACTTCATGCCCTCTATCACCGGGAGTGCGCCACGCTCTGGCACCTCGAGCGGGACGCCTAGCCGGAGTTCGCGACGTTCAACTGCTCGTCGCGTGTGGCCCGAAGCCTGTCTACTGCCGCGGAGGCTCGCTGGCGTTGCTTGGGGAACTCGATCAAGGCACCGATGGTGTGCACCTTCCCTTCGCTGTCCTCAATAGCTGGGAACACGAAGTGCACTCCTTCGCCCGACGTCACCTTGAGGACAACATTGGAAACGTCCTTCCAAGCAAAAGTACGGCTCCGGATCCGACCATTGATCGCCGCGCCCTCCGAGGTCAATTCGAGACTCGGGACGTGACGGAGGGCGTAGACGCCGCCGCCTGCTAATCCAAGGAAGACGGCTGCCTCGATGGACACTCCGGTGATGAGATTCCGACCGACCGGCCGATGGTTTCCGAGCACTTGAATCACAACAGCGAGCAGAGCACCTGCAGCGAGCAAGAAGAGCGCCACGGGCTGCACCAGCTGGGTCCGACCAGTAAGCACGATGGGAACTTCGAATGGCTCGGGATCGACCATAAGAAAGGCTATCCCGACGACTGACTAAATCGCTGGTACGTCGACACCGTGACATCGACCGAGGTGCCCCTGATCACCGGCTCGGCATCACACTCCGGCACGTCGGCGCGCGTGAATAAGTCAACCGGCGCTAGCTAGGGGAGACAGTGTGGCGGATCACCTCTTGTGTAACGGACCTCTTTCTCCACCCCGGATCCAACACAATGAACCTGACCCTCTTCCGAGTCCCGGCGAGGACTACGTAAGCCGACCAAGCAGATCCGCCATACGAATCGATCTCGTTCCAACAGTAGGAATTCGAGACTTTGCCGTTCTGGAGCAAGCTGAGTCCGGACTCTGAAGCGGCGCAACTTACCTTTGTGCGAGCAACGGACATGCTTATTAGCGCCAAGATGGGGGACAGCGCGAGGACGTCGACTACGTGATAGCCCGCTAGCTGCATGGCGATGAGAATTGCCACCAAGGGCATCCAGACGACCAAAGCTGCGAATAGCAGTCCCGAGAACATCGAATCGGTGACCAAGACTGCCGGGCGACTCTGCGACGCGCTGGGGGGACCAGGTGGATTGACCACGTAGGCACGATCCTCCCAGTTGCGCCACGGATCATCCACGCTCTTGATTCTTCCATTCCTGGCGAGAGTAGGCCTGCCACATAACACCGGGAATGCGTCACCCTTCGGCACATCTGGGATACCGATGGGTATCGGCAATCATGAACTCTTGGTGCTACTCGCTTGGGGTCCCAGATCCGCTGGCCCCCTGCTTCTCTCGTTCAAGGAATGTGCCCGGAAGAGCGATCAAGATTCCCAAGAAGCACTTCATTGCGATGTTGGGCCGGGTTCGTCCGGCAACGCATCCGTTAAGAGCTCGTCGGTAGAGACAGACCGCACAAGTCTGCGATGAGAAGCGCCGATATATGCCTCCGAGCTGATATATCACCGGCAGTTCGGCTGAGGCGGCGGGTCGCTCGGCTGCCAGGTGGGCATTGACAACGTCCATGCCGGTGACCTCGATCTCAGAAGTAGATCTCGTGCGGACCAGGGAAACGTCCAGATCCCGAAGGACGATCAAGGCATTGGAGGACTCAGCACCCCACGCTTGGATGGTCTGAGCAAGGAGCCTCCGGTACACCCCGACCGCCTTGTCGAACTTGCCCATCTGAAAGAGGACATACCCCAAGCGCTGTGCAGGCATCAGCGTCTCCCAGGAGTGGACACCGAAGAGCTCTTCGCTCAGCTTTCCGGCTTCCACCAACTCAGGGATAGATGTGGAGTACCGATGCTCAGCGATGAGTGCCTCGGCAACCGCCATTCGCGCCTCGACCGATTCAGCGGACTTCTCGCCGTATTGCTCAATGGTGACTCTTAGCTCCGCTCTCGCAGCAATGGTTGCCGCGCCCTCGTCGCTCGCCACGTCAGGTGACTCCCACTAACAAAACCATGTCGTCAGTTTGCCTTAGGCCCGATGCGTGCCCCTAACGCCGGCTCGGTGAGACACCCCGCAGCCGGAGCCAGTCGTCGACGTCTGAACCGCGCGGGCTCGGAAACCGTGGTCCCAAACGTCACCCCCGAGTTGGGTTACCCACTCGTCTTTGTCCAGCCGGATGGCAGGCATCCTCTCTGCGAGTTGACGAGCAAGAGTTGATTTGCCGGAAGCTGGAAGTCCGCAGATCAGAACGAGACGAGTCTGAGATTCCTGGACTTGGTCGCCAATCCGGCCTGATGCCACGACCCAAGGCTACGGGAGTCTCAGCCGGGTATCCCAGAACACCGGCAGCGGGACCTATCTCAGAGAGCCGGTCATAGGCATCCCATCGTGGTGTCCGAGTGCCTCGACTGCGTCACGAGATTGAGTCGACCCGATCGGTGAGCCACAGAGCGAGAGCAGCCTCATCGACCTCGCCAGCGGCCACCGCCAGCATGGTCGAGACGGCATCGTCGGGAGGGACGATGAGCTGGTATCCGTTGAGCATCACGAACATCACGAGACAGGACCATGCAAGGCGCTTGTTGCCGTCGAGCAGCGGATGGTTGCGCGCGATCCGCACGGCGAGGACGGCAGCCTTGTCGATGAACTCTGGGTAGAGCTCTTGGCCGCCGAACGAAGCCTGGGGAGCGTGAAGCGCCGAGTCGAGGAGATCGATCCGTGGGCTTCGGGACAGGGTGGTGAGGTCGAGCCCGGTCACGGCTTCGGCCACCACGAGCGCCTCGGCCAGGGTCAGGTATCTCACTGCGCCAATCGGTCCAGGATTTCCTTATCTCGCTCGGTGATCTCACGGAGTTTGCCCATGAACTCCTCGTCGTGGCGCACGCGCTCGACCTCGGCGGTCAGCGCGTCGACGACAAGTGTGTTGACGCTGATGCCACGCCCTCGAGCAACAACCTCGACGGTCGTCGCCAGTTCCTCAGGCAGACGGACGGTGGTGGTCTTCTTCGTCATGACATCATGATAGCGCGCTATCGCCCATGGGTGCCGACAGTGCCTGTGATCGCCAGCGCTCGAGCGTCCACTATGCGAAAGCGACCTGTAGGTGTTGGCTGGTTCTCCCAATTGTGGAAGGAGAGCCATGTCTGCAATCGACTCAGATTCGAACACCCCGGTCACCATCATCGAGGTCCCCGACTTCGATGAAGCCCAGGTAGCGGCAGCCGCATTTCTCGCCCGGTACAACGGGCGGACGCTCGACGCCTATCGGTACGACCTGCGAACGTTCTTCCAGTGGGCCGCCGACGCGGGGTTGAGCGTCCTGGAGGCGAAGCGACCCCACATCGAGCTCTACCGGACGGCGATGGAAGAGCGTGGTCTGGCCCCGTCAACCATCGACCGACGACTGTCGACGATCTGCGGCTTCTACCGATTCGCACACATCGACGGTCGGGTGGCGGCCAACCCGGCCCAGTACGTGCGGCGCCCGAAGGTCCACCCCTCCGAAGGTCGTGGTCTTGACCGCCGGGAGCTGGGAACGTTCCTCTTCACTGCCGAACGATTCGACAGAGAGCATGCGGCGCTGGCGGTCCTCCTCGGACTCAACGGCCTACGAGTGAGCGAGGCGTGCGGAACCAACATCGAAGACCTTGCATTCACTCAGGGCCATCGGACACTTCGCATCATGGGCAAAGGAAGCAAGCCGGCGGTCATCCCACTTGTCCCGAGGGCCGCTCGCACCATTATCCTGGCGATCGGGGAGCGGACGGAAGGCGCAATCTTGCGTCGGAAGGATGGATCGAGACTGGATCGACGAACTGCCCACCGCTGGGTGCGCTCGATCGGCAAACAGGCTGGCTTGAGCGCCGTCTACCCCCACATGCTTCGCTCAGCGTTCATCATGGCCGCACTGGATGCCGGAGTTCCTCTTCGAGACGTTCAGATCGCCGCTCGGCATGCAGATCCTCGGACGACCACGGTCTATGACCGCAGGAGAGAGAACTTCGATCGGCACGCGGCCTACGTCGTCGTTGCCTTTGTCGCCGGCGGCTGATCCGAATCTAGGGGCATGCACCCAAGTTGGCTCACTCGAATGCGCTCAAGGCGACTTCACGCTGCTGGCAAGGTCACTCCGCGTCGATCCGCAATTGACCGAGCAACCTCTTCGACGGTCTGCCCTATTCGTTCGGCGGCGACCCGCATGAAGATGAGATACGCGAAGAACGAGTACATCCACAAGTCGTCGGCCTCCCACCACCCCGCGTCATCGAGGAGGTCGGGATAGACGCCGCCATGGATCGTGGCTGCCGCCGTGATTGCGTACTTGCTCTTGTAGTGCTGCGACTCTCCTGAAAAGTGCCGCTCGGGCAGGAATCGCTCCCGAATCCTCTCGAGATTGATGGGGTCGGCTGGTGTGGCATCGGATACGTCGATGGCCTCAGAGGCGAGCTCGAGGAGCTCCTCGGCGGGGAACGTGTTGTACCGGATGTGGAGGTCACCGAGTCGGGTGATTGTGACGTCAGGATCCTCGCCGGATGCGAGGTCGGCGAGTGCAATTCGGATCGCTTCGCTCCGATCCTCTGGCGTTGGCTGCTTGTTCGGCGCCATATCTCAAACGCTAGATCGAAGATTTCGAGCTTGCAGATATGGACCTCGACCCGGTGATAGGGGGCATGCCCGCCTCGGCCCTGCTTCGCGTATGCCAGGATTTCCGTCGTGGAGCAGCAACCATCATTGATCGAGCCCTTGGCATTCGAGGGCTTCATGTTCCGTGAGTACCTCGTCGGGCGATTCTCGATTGGAGGTGACGGGATAGCCCTGGGCAAGGGACTCACACCACTTCCCAAGGCACGGATGACCTTTGAAGCCAGGGTCCTCAAGGTTGAAATCACTCTGGATGCAGTTAGGAATGCCCTCACCCCGTGGATTGGTGGATCGTGGAGCTACCACGAGTTTGAGCATGCACAAGTATTCGAGGCGCCGCGTTGGGCCAGGGTGAGGGGCCTTTCTCCCGACGAGTACCCAGTCGGAGTGAGGCTCCACCTCGGGGAATCGAGGCCGGCACTGCTCTTCTTCACCACACAGGTCGACGCCATCCTGGAGGCTCTCGAACGTCATCGTGTCAGAACTGAACGCACGCCAATCAAGCTCAACGCTTGGCTAATCGGACGCAAGTAGGCCTAGTCACTGATGTGCCGAAGGGTGACACTCTCCCGGTGTTCAGGGATACCCTCCGGTGAAGGTCAGGAGGCCGAAATGCCGGAAGAGGGCTGGTATTCAGATCCCTACCGTGTTCATGAACAACGGTGGTTCTCGGATGGGACGCCGACGATCCTGGTGCGAGATCAGGGCACGACGTCGAAGGATCCTCCGCCTGACGGTCCTTACCTGGAGCAACCACGGCTAATCGAGTCGCCTCCAGATCACTTGCGCCGTACAGATGACGATGCGGGTGCGTCTGTCGACCCCGTCGATGCGGCATGGACTTACTTCACTCTCGGCAGCGGAGGCATTTAGTCCTCCCCACCGACCCGGCGGTATCGGACGTTGCCCTCGCCTGTCAGAGATGGTTCAACATGTCCGCCAGGGCCTGCTCTACCTGGGCTTGTCCCAGTCCCATCGACGTGATGGTCACTACGTAGCCATTCTTCAAGCTCTCCAGGTTTCGGGCGCCTCCCGGCCCCGCTGGTGGGCTGAGTTGCCAGTAGGCGGGTACCCCGCCAACGCTCACTTCGGCGTACTTCGGCGGGACCGCACCATTGAGGTACTTGGCTGTACCGCTGTGGGCCACCGTGAACGAACTAGCAGTTCGCTTATTCCACGAGACACGAACCACCATCGTCCCTGGACCCGCCGACAGACGGTAGAGACCGCTACTTTGATCCCCCGGTGAGGTGGCGCATTGACTAGGGGCTTGGACGGCTTCCCCGAGCGCGTTGCTGGCTTCCTGGGCGGTCAGCAACGAACAGGCCGACTGTGGCGAGACCGTCTGAGTGGCAGAAGATGGCCCTAACGAACCGCACGCCGAAAACGCCAATCCGAGCCCCATGAGGGGACAGGCAAGAGCGACCATCCGCCGAGCGAGCACAGCATCAGTATTGCCGAGCATCGGGCAGCGAGCAGACCAAAGAGGGTGCCCCACTCGTACGGCAGTGGGTCACACTCCCGGTGTTATGAGGCAGGGCCCGTGACACGTCGATCCATCGCCCGGCCCCACGCTGATGTGCTGCTGCTGAACTGAGAAGGCGACTTACTGCTTGTAGTTCGAGGCCAGCCCTTCCAGGATCTCGGCTTCTGAGCGTCCGGATTCCGCACTGAACCACCGTACGGTGGCAGCCAGCATCGCGATCGACTGGTATTGGGCGAAGCCATTCGGATTCTGAGTCAGCTCACCCAGCGTTGGCAGATTTCCGTCTTCACCTAAAGCTGGAGCCGCGTCTGCGTCCGGACCCGTGAATGAAGTCACAAGCTCACCAGGCAATCCAGTGACGAGCACCAGGACAGGCGGTGGCGGGCTGGAAGGAAGGGCCATTCAGAGAGCGTTACAGATTCGACACCCACATGCGCCGTCCGACTGCTCTTGGGGTGCCCCACTCGTGCCGGTAGGGGGCAGGTAATAACCGAGACCGGAGCATCGCGAGTCCGGCGTCGAGCTCGCTCCAGATGGGGCCCGAACTCGCTTCGGGTCGTACCAACCCCGATAGCGGATTCCGTTCGTCACCGTCGACTGGCCGTCACAGTGACTACAACGTGACTACAACTCCCGGCGAAGACGCGCGAAGCGTGATCAAGGCCAGGAACAAAGGCGCAGGTCATGGGCACTTTCGGCCACCAATGGCGAGCGCTGAAAAGCACCAAATCCGACTCATAATCCCTCGGTCGCAGGTTCGATCCCTGCCTGCCCCACCGATCTCGCCTGACGCCGGCGCTCAGGTGTGCTCGGGCAGGTACGTGAAGGGCGCCGCGTCGACGAAGTCCCCCGACACCTCACCCGCACGCGTGGGACCCTCCTCGGCCACGAGGCGCCGGGCCGGTGCACCGGGTGCGAGGTCGAGGTTGGCGAGTTCGGTCCAGAACACGTTGGGTTGGTTCGTGCTCTCCCAGTAGTAGGTCAACGACCGGTGGTCGACCGCGGTGCGCCACAGGGTCGGGGCCACGTTGGGCTTGTCGGCCGTGGACTGGATCATGGGCACCGAGACGTTGCGCACGATGGCGAAGACCTCGGCGAGTCCCCGGGCGGCGTCGTCGGTCCGGGTGGAGCCGTCGAGGTAGTACTGGGCACGGACGAAGCGGTCCGCCGGTCGTTCGGTGCCCGGCAGCATGGCACCGCCGCCGACCTCGTCCCAGTAGGAGCAGAGCGCCAGCTGCTGGTCGTAGGTCGGGTCGTTGGTCATGACGGTGAAGTCCGCGCCGTGGTGCACGACCAGGTGGCCGTCGAGGTACTCGAAGATCGCCGAGTCCCCCGTCGCGTCGGACAGGGCGAGGTGCCCGGTGGCGGCGTGACCGCCCGGGAGCATCGGACTCACCACCTGGTAGGGGGGAGCGGTCAGTCCGTCGACGGCCCCGGCGACCGACCCGAACATGTCGAGGGCGTACTGCGTCCATGCCGCCACGCTCAGTCCGGGGACGGCGGGATCCCGTTGCGGGTAGACGGCGGAGGAGAGGTAGAGCGCGTTGGCCGCCAGACCCGCGTCGTTGACGCCGTCGATCGTGACCCCGTCGTACATCGTCGTGACCAGGCTCCCGTGGACCGAAGTCCACGAGAAGGAGTTGACCGAGGCGGCGCCGTCGCGGGTCAGACCGGCGGGCAGCGCCCACAGGTTCGACTCGGTCGGGATCATCCAGTCCATCGATCGACCGGTCACCACCAGGCCGTCCCGGCCCACGTAGAGCACACGGCTGCACATGCGTTGCCTCCCGACGTCGGGCCCGACCCGGTGGACGGACGCGGTCCGGCCGTGGGGTGCACGGCCGTCGACGTGGATCCACCGGTGTGGCCACCCACCCGACACGGGTGGTCACCCCATCCTGTCGGCACCAGGACGCACCCACCAGGGCCGTAGTGCCCTCCTCGCTCCCGGGCCGTCAACACCCAGGTCACACCCGTGTGTGGCCGTGGCCGTCGGCCCCGGGGCGCACCGGGGACC
>Ga0302279_10005494_pt1 | contig 14128 bp, 9 predicted proteins | sample III_Bog_N3_3_FD_194541 | JGI IMG/M metagenome (GOLD analysis project Ga0302279, IMG submission 194541) | Peat permafrost microbial communities from Stordalen Mire near Abisko, Sweden - III_Bog_N3_3 | ecosystem: Environmental > Terrestrial > Soil > Wetlands > Peat | place: Sweden: Abisko...
ACTGAAGCCGCCGCCGGGGACCTCAAACGTGAGCAGGCGCTGGTAGCCGTTGGCGATGTAGCCCTCGGCCTTGGCGTGGACTTCCGGCGTGAGTTTTTTGGTGCGCTTCATGTAGTCGAGCGCGAGCACGTTGGGGTAGGTGCTGGAGGAGGTCTGCTCAAAGCAGCCGCCGGGCATGCGCAGGATGCTGTCCATGCCCTCCATGATCTCGCTCAGCGGGCCGGGGTAGAGGCGGACGAAGATCTTGCTGGCGTCAGGGATGGCGGCGGCGGGGAAGACGATTTCGTGATGCACACTGCCGCTGGCTTTATCTCCCGCGTTTCCGCTGTCTATATTTCCGTTGAAGGCGACGGTCTGCTCGCGGCCGTTGGGGACGACTTCAATCTCGCGCACGACGATATCGCGGCGGGCGATTGTGCCTTTCATGGCGGCGGAGAGCGTGAGCTTGAACTTGCCGATGCGGTTGGCCTGGAGCGTGTATTGTGCGGAGCCGACCTGGCCGGCGTCGACGCTGAGGCTCTTGTGGGTGGAGTCGTTCACCAGCGAGAACCAGTCGTCCTGCTGGAGCGTCAGCGAGACCTCGCCGCGCGCGCCCGCGTAGTTATAGACGGCGACGGGCAGCGTGACGCGGTCGCCCTGGGTGAGCGTGACGGGCAGGTCGAGGTCGACGAAGAAGTCCTGGAAGACCTTGATGGCGCCGGTGGCGGTGCCGAGCGCGCCGGACTGCGTGGAGGCGAGCATGGCCATGCGCCAGGTAGTGATGGAGTCGGCGAGCGGGATGGCGATGTCGGCGTTGCCGTTGGCGTCGGTGAGGATCTCGGGGTTGATGTAGAGGGCTTCGGGGAAGTAGGAGCGGACGCGGGGGGCGGCGGAGTCGTCGGAGAGCGCTTCGGCCTCGGTGACCATGGTGGACATGGGGCCGCCGATGGAGCGGGCCTTGGCGGCCATGCCGAGGGTGACGTGGCTGGCTTGCGCCATACTCTTGCGGGGTGCGGCCATGGGCATGGCCGCGCCCATGCCGCCGAAGACGCCGCCGGCCATGCCGCGGCCGGTGCCGACGAATCCACGGTCGGCCATGACGACTTCGTCGAGGACCATGCCGTTTTGTGCGGCGGCGACGGAGACGGTCTCCGAGACGGAGCCGACCTGGAGCATGGCGGAGAGTACGGCGCGGTCGCGGGCGGCGATGGTGAGTTCGGTGGCGAGGATCATGAAGCCGGGCGAGGTGACGGTGAGTTTGTAGCGGCCCGGAGGAAGCGCGGCGAAGGAGAACCCGCCGCGGTCGTTGGAGACGGCTTTGCGAAGTTTGGCGGTGGCGAGGTCGCGGAGTTCGAGGCTGGCGTGCGGGATGATGGCGCCAGTGGGGTCGGTGATGGTGCCGGTGATTTCGGCGAGGCCGTTGTCGGGGCCGCGGTTGTGTTCGAGCTTGAGGTCGACTTGCCGCGTGGAGGCAGTGGTGTTTTTGGCGCGGGCGGCTTTCGGGCGCACCAGCACGACGACGGTGAGGTCGTCGGCGGTGTCGAAGCTGCGGTCGGGGCCGGCGCTGCGGAAGGTGTAGTAGTTGCCGCAGCCGTACCAGGGTGTGCGTTCCAAGTGGAGCGGCGTGCCCCAGGCGTCGATTGACGCGTCGTGCGGGAGTGAACCGTCGGTGCTGGTGAGCTTGGCATAGAGCTTGACGGGGTCTTTGGTGTCGGGCTTCTGCGCGTAGAGCCGGCTGAGCTGGGCGGCGAGGTCCTTGACCTGGGCGTTGAGCGCCTTCTGGTAGCGCTGCTCGAAGGCGTAGAAGTTGCCGGTGGGCAGGGTGCGGCCGAACTCCACGTCGCGGCGGTTGGGGTTGGGCATCTCGGTGGCGGAGAAGAGAGCCTGGGCGGCGCGGTCCTGCGGGTCGTCTGGATTGTTGGGAGCGTTGCTGGCGGGTTCGACGACCGAGGACATAGTGAGGGAGTGGATCTCGTAGCGGGGCTTCATGGCCTCCTGCTCGAGGTAGAAGAAGACCTTGGCGAAGCCGGGCTGCTGCTCGGCGAGGGCGAAGACGGCCTCATCGACGACCTGCAGGCCGAGCGCGGCGGAGACGCCTGCGCCGCGCGCGTTGGTGACGTGGAAGTGGATGCGGGCGTCTTCACCGGGTTTGTAGGTGGTGGCGTTGGTGGTGGCCTCGATCTTGAGCTCGTCGGCGGGCTGCACGAAGAGCAGGCGGTGGTCAGCGACGGGCTGCGCGTTGTGGCTGAAGATGTAGGCGCTGAGGTCGAGCGTGCCGGACATTTCGGGTGTGGCGGTGAGGGAGAGCTCGGCGTGGCCGTCGGTGAGGTCGAGGTCGCGGGTGAGGATGGTCTGGCCGTCCTTGACGACATCGATGTAGGCGGCGCCGCTGCGTTTGCTGGAGAAGACCTGCAGGCTGATGCGGTCACCTGCACGATAGACGGCGCGGTCGGCGCGGAGCAGGACCTGATCGTCGCCGCCGCGCGGCTCGAGCGTGACGGTGCTGGTGGCGCGGCTCCCGTGGTGGTCGTCGGCGTCGATGGTGAGAGATGTGGTGGACTTGTTGGCCTTGAGTCGCAGCACGGCGATGCCGCCGCTGTCGGTGGTGAGCTTCTGCTCGCCGCCGCCGGGGAGGTGGACGGTGAGCTGCGTGCTTGCGGGTGTGCCGTCGGTGTAGGCGGAGAGCAGGTAGACCTGGTTATCGAGCCCCGGAACGAGCTTGCCGCCCTCGGGGACCGCGGTGAGCAGCAGTGCGGACGGGCTGACGATGATGGGCTCGGCGCGGGCTTCGGAGTGCGCGGCGGAGTCTTTCACCGTGGCCTCGATCAACACCTGCGCCGCGCCCTGCGAGAGCGGACGGCCGGCGAAGTAGGTGGGCAGCGCGATGTCAAAGTGGTACGCGCCGTCCTTGTCTGTCCTGCCGGTGACGGTGGCGACATCAAAGACCGCGACATCGGCGCTGGAGGCGTGGAGGGTGATGGCGGCGTCCGAGACCGGCTTGCCGAAGAAGTAGTTGGCCTGCACGGTGCCGGTGACGTGGTCGCCGGGGCGGTAGTCGCGCTTGGGCTTGCCATTGGATTTCGCGAGATCGACGGCGACCTTGAATTTGGGCAGGACATACTTCTGGACGTTGAGGGCGAGTTCGGCGGTGTTGGTGGGGGCGGTGTCGCCGGGCGCTGTCATGAGAGCACGCAAGTGGTAGGTGCCGAGGTTGACCTCGTCAGCGAGGGAGAACTCGGCGGAGGCGATGCCGAAGGCGTCGGTTGCGGTGACTTTCTTGAAGACCTTGTTGCCGCGGGAGTCCTCGACCTCAAAGGTGAGCGGATGGTTGGCGGCGGCGTGGTGGTCGGCGCGCTCCAGCGCAAGGGCGCGGACGTGGATGGTCTGGCCGGGCTGGTAGACGGGCTTCTCCGTAGAGAGCAGGATGGAGGCCTTGTCTTCCAGACGGACGGTCTGGGTGTCCTCGGCGGCGCCGATGGGGGTCTCGGCGGTGAAGCGCAGTTGGTAGCTGCCGGTGAGTCCGGCGGGGAAGCGGAACTGCGCGTCGGCGGTGCCGCGCTTGTCGAGATGGCCGGAGAAGAGTTCGCGTGGAGCATGGCCGGTTTCGAGGAGGGTGATGTTGATGCTGCCCGTAGTCACGGGCTGGTCGGCTGTGTCGGTGACGATGAGCCGCAGAGCGGCCTTGCCGCCGCTGAAGTAGGAGGTCTGGCCGAGCACGTGGACGACGGGGCGGCGGAGGACCTCAGAGATGGAGACGGTGTCGGTGAGGGCAGCGGTGGTTTCACCGGTGTAGACGAAGCGGGCGCGGAGGCGCTCCCAGATGAGGTCGTCGAAGGGAACGGGCTGGCTGGGTGTGACCTGCTGCTGCCACTGGCCATCGCCGGCGGAGGCGGTGACGTTGCGCTCGCTGCGGCCGAGAACTTTGTTATCGGGGTCGAGGAGTTCGACGGTGAGCCGGCCGGGGCCGCGGTGCAGGCCGTGGGTGGGGACGGTGACCGTGAGAGTGTTCCGCAGCAGCGTAGCGGAGACGGTCTGGGCGCCGGCAGGGGCGAGCGACGGAGCGGCGAGCGCGAAAAGGAAGGTGCAGAGCCGGAAGAAAGAGGTGCAGCGGAGGTTCATGGCGGATCTCCCTGTGGGTAGAACGTAGGCCCGGGAGAAACTTGCAGGGCGGTGCAATGTTTTTTGTTAGACACCGGGCGGGGGAGTTTCGGGTGATGGGGCAAAGAGCAGCAGCAACGGCAAAGGCAACAGCCTTCAACGCGGAGGTTGCGCGGAGGTCGCGGAGGTCGCGGAGGAAGGCTGTGACGCTTCTGGCTATTGGGGTTGCCAGTGGAGGCCGTCGGGGCTGAGCCAGACGGCGCCGGTGGTGGTCAGGAGTTGGAAGACGGACGGTGCGGGGGCGAGGCGCAACTGCGCGACCTTGCCGGGCCACGCGGCGGCGACGGGCTGCCAGTGGCGACCGGCGTCGACGGAGAGGAAGAGCGCGCCGGCGGTGTCGGCGGCGAGGGTGCGCGCGGCGCTGGAGACGGAGGCGGCGGCGGGCAGCTTGCTGGGCAGCTCGGCAGGAGAGGTGAGCGGTGCCTGGGACGCGCGCTTGTGCGCCGCGGCATCCATGGTCAGCCCGTTGGCGAGGTGGACCGGCTCCGCGTCCAGCGCAGGGGTGCTCTGCACGGTGACCGTCTGGGCTGCGGCGGGCAGCGCGGCAAGGGCGTCGGCGGTTGTGACGGAAGCGGCGGTCGGCGGTGGAGCGGGTGCTGCAGACGGCGCCGGAGAACCGGAGCCGAGCGTGACGGCAGCGGGCCGGGGAGCGGCAGCCAGCGGCTGCCCGCTGCCGCCGAAGACAGCCTGTGGTGCTGCGTCGCCCTGAGACGAGGACATGGCCATGGACCGTCCGGTGATGGGGCCTCCGACGGTGGCGCCGCGGTCGATACCGCCGGCCGTGCCTGTACTCATCCCCATCCCCATTCCCATGAAGCTGCGGCCGGCCACCATGGGGCGTGGTGGAGTTGGTGGCGCTGCTGCGAGCAGGGGCGGTTCCAGCTTCGGCAGAGGCTTTGCCACGCCACGCGGCGCGGGATGCTGCGATACGAGCGGCTGCGGCTTTGCCGGGGCGGCGGGCGCTGCGGGCGCGGTTGGCGGCATGGTCTCCGGTGCGCGCGTGGCGAGGGACGGCGCGGTGTTGGGATGGAGCCGCAGCGTGATGAAGATCAGCGCCGCGCCCGCCAGCGCTGCCGCGCCAATGCCGATGCCGAGCATCGGCACGGAGTTGAGCCAGCGCGACCAGACGGGCGCCGGAGCGGGGGCCGCGAGCGGAGCGGTCTGCTGGGTGAGGAAGACGATCTCGCGGCAGTACGCGCACTCGGCCAGATGGGCGAGCGCCTGCGACCGCTCGTGCGCGGGCAGCGCACCCTCGGCGAAGGCGTTGAGCGCGTCTGCGTCCAGATGCAGGCCAGGTTGGAGTCGATCGCTCATCCGGCTTTCTTATCCTCCTCCTTATGGTTAGAGAACGCGGGAGCGGCGGAAGTTTGCAGCAGATCGCGAAGATGGAGGCTGAGGTCACGGGGATCGGCGCCCAGGGTCTCCTCGGCGGCGCGGTTGCTCATGCCTTTGGCGCGCAGGCAGGTGAGCAGGCGCTCGCGCAGATGCGTGGTCAGGCGCTTCAACTTGCGGCTGACGGTGGCCTCATGCACTCCGAGCAGCGGCGCAATCTGCTGCAGCGTGCGCTGGTCGAGGAAGTAGGCTGAGAGCAGAAAGCGGTCGTCCGCGGGAAGAGCGGCGAGAGTAGCGGCGACGGAGCGGCTGAGCGCGGCGAGTTGCTCCGGCGGCGGTGCGGGCGTGGATTCGGGTGCGGCGAAGGGGGCATCGTCCTCGAGCGGCGACTCGCGATGGGTGCGGCGGTGGTGGTCGACGTTGCGCTGGGCCAGCGAGGTGCGCAGCCAGCCCAGCAGCGAGCCGCGCCCGGAGTAGGAGGCCAGCGGCGAGCGGCGGAGGCCGTCGCGTTCGCTGAGGCCGAAGAGCTCAGCGTAGAGGGAGTCAGCGAGCTCGGGGCCGAGCGAGCTGGAGCGTGTGATGGCGATGGCGGCCTGGGTGAGAGGGCGGCGAAAGCGCGCGAGGAACTGCAGCCAGGCTGTCTCGCGGCCCAGAGCGCAGGCCTGTGCCAGCGCGAGGTCGGCGAGTTGCAGCGCGCGCAGGAAGCTCTCCTTGCGCGACGGCGAAGGCTCCCCTCCGGGAGCGAGGCCGAAGTTGTGCTTCGCGCCGATGGCGAGCAGCGCAGCCTCGAAGTCTGCGTGGCCCAGGCCGACGCTCCCGGTCTGGGCGAGCAGGCAGAGTTCGTCGAGCAGCCGAGGGGGAAGGCAGTCCGTCGCACGGGCCGGAGCGGTCTTCTGCGCGTCTGGCTGCATGCCGGGCAGCATGAGGCCCAACTTGTCGGGTTGCGGCGTTGCTCCGTCCACTTCCTCACGATACGCTTGGGAGCGAAAGCGCAGTGGTATGCTGAATCCCTCCAAAGGGGCACAGGAAAACGACTTGGCAGCGATAACGATTCCGTGGACCCGGCTTCCGTTGCGCTTCGATGCGGGGCTGCTGCGCGCGGAGGTGCAGGCCATCGCCGAGGCCGCGTGGGTGCCGCACTTCAACCAGGCCGACTACGAAGGCCGCTGGAGCAGCGTGGCGCTGCGTTCCAAGTCCGGGCGCGTCGATGACATCACCGCGCAGGGTTCCATCGAGGAGTTCCGGGACACGCCGCTTGCGGCGCAGTGCCCGCACCTGCAGGCGGTGATGGCGGCGTTCGCGTTTCCGCAGAAGTCGGTGCGGCTGCTGCGGCTGCACGCGGGGTCGCGGGTGCGGGAGCACCGCGATGCGGACCTAGGGCTGGCCGACGGCGAGCTGCGCATCCATGTGCCAGTGGTGACCAGCGAGCAGGTGGAGTTCGTGGTCGCCAACCGGCGGCTGATGCTGCGCGAGGGCGAGGCGTGGTACATCGACTTCTCGCAGCCGCACCGCATCGACAACCGCGGCGCGAGCGACCGTATACACCTGATCCTCGACGGCACGTTGAACGAGTGGGCGGCGGCGCTGCTGCAGCGGTCGGTGGAGGAGATTGTGACGGAGACGTTTGAGCCCGCCGGCGCGGCCGGCTTTCGCGTCTTTCGCGAGATGGTCTTTGAAGACCTGCAACTACAGGAAGAGATGCTGCGGGCCGCCGAGCGGCCGCGGTTTCTGCAGGCGGTGGTAGCCGCGGGCGCGGAGCGCGGATATGGGTTCGGGATGGCCGAGGTGGAGTCAATCCTTAACCAGCGCCGCCGCGAGTGGATGGAACGGTCGGTGGGGGCATGAACCTGAGCGGCTGGATACCGGCGCGGGTCGCCTGGCGCAGTGAAGGGCCAGAGGTGGAGTGGACGCTGCTGGGCCGGCAACGGCTGCTCGACCCGTTCTATGAACAGACGATGCAGCAACAGATGGTGAACCCGTTCCATCAACTGTTTCGCCGCGACACTTCCATGGAGGAGATGGTGGCGTGGACGGAAGCGCATCCGGGCGCGCCGCTGCGCGGGATCATCTTCCACATGTCGCGCTGCGGATCGACGCTGCTGTGCCGGCAACTGGGGGCCCTGGAGCGCAACATTGTGGCCTCCGAGCCAGCGCCGATGGACGCCATGCTGCGCGCGCAGCTTCACCTGCCGGAGCTGCCCCGTGAGGTGCAGGTGAGCTGGCTGCGGGCCATGGCCGGGGCGCTGGGCCAGCCGAGGAGTGGTGAAGAGGCGTTCTATCTTAAGACCGACTGCTGGCACATCCACCAGTTCGACCTGCTGCGCGAGGCCTTCCCCGGCGTGCCGTGGATCTTTCTCTACCGCGACCCGGTCGAGGTGATGGTCTCGCAAGCACGGATACCGGCGGCGTGGACGGTGCCGGGGATGCTGCATCCTAGCGCGTTGCAGATGGAGCGTTCCGACTGGGACCCGACGCAGACCGACGTGTACCGCGCACGCGCCATCGCGAACATCTGTGCGGGCGCGCTGCGGGCGGTGCAGAGCGATCCACGCGGGCTGCTGGTGAACTACACGGAGCTGCCGGAGGCGATGTGCGGGCGGCTGCGGGAGCACTTCAGCCTGTGCGAGCAGGACGTTCCCGCAATGCGGCAGGCGGCGCAGCGGGATGCCAAGGAGCCGAGCATGACCTTCACGCGCGATGCCCAGGCCAAGCAGGCCGAGGCCACGCCGCGGCTGCGTGCGGTCGTCGCCGAACACCTGCAATCGTTGTACGAACGGCTGGAGGCGGAGCGGCAGGCGCAGATGGAGGCTGGAGCGGCGGTCAGCGTGTGAGCCACAACTGAAGCAGGCCCAGCACGCGGGCGCAGCTCTGTTCCACGGTCTCCTGGGCGGTGCGGCAGTGGGCGTCGGGCGCGGTGGGCGGCTCGTAGGGGTCGTCGATGCCGGTAAAGTTTTTGAGCTCTCCGGCACGGGCACGCAGGTAGAGCCCCTTGGGGTCGCGCAGCTCACAGACCGCCAGCGGAGCGTCGACGAAGATCTCCAGGAAGGGCAGGGGCGCGCTGGAGCGTAGTTGCTCGCGCAGCGCGCGGTAGGGCGATATGGCCGCCACCAGCACGACGGCGCCCTGTTGCGCATCCGCGAGGGCGAGCTGGAAGATGCGGCGCACGTTCTCCTCGCGGTCGGCGCGGGTGAAGCCGAGGTCGCGGGAGACGGTGACGCGCAGGCGGTCGCCGTCCAGAACGGAGTGCGGCGTGCCATGAGACGCGAGTTCGCGGGCTACCACGCCGGCGAGCGTGGTCTTGCCAGCGGCGCTGAGGCCGGTGAGCCAGACGATGCAGCCGGTGGGAGCGCTGGGTTCGGGCGTGGGCTGAGGCGGCATGGGCACTCAGGTCAGGCTCGGCTGGTCGGCCGCGCGCTTGATCCACTTGTAGCAGCGCGCCGAGTTCTTCCAGAAGTACTTCTCCTGCACCGTGGGCGGCTTGGTGGAGAAGAAGCGCTTCACCAGGCCGACCTCCTCGGGGATGGTGGCCACGCCGTAGCTCTCCGGGTAGTCGGTGCCGAAGAGGACGCGGTCCTCCCCGAAAGCTTCGAAGAGATATTCGAGACGTGAGCGAAGCGCCTCGTAGTCCTTGACGATCACGCGGTCGGTCTCGCGGGGGTGGTAGACCTCGGTGAGCTTGACGAAGATGTTTGGACGCGCGGCCATCTCCTTCACCACGGCCTCGTAGGCAGACTGGTTGTCGGGCGTTGGATCGAAGCGGGGCAGGTGGTCCATGATGATGCGCAGGCCGGGAATGGCGTCGGCGAGCAGCACGTTGGCTTGCATCAGGTTCATGCTGGGATTGGCGGTGTCGAGCGCGAGGTCGGCCTGTGCGAGAAGTTTTAAATTCGCGACATTGTCGGGCTTGAGCGTGACTTTGCCGTCGTCGGTGCTGCCGGCGGCGGTGTAGAAGCGGCTGGAGCGGATGGCGCGGTAGAGCGGGTCCCTGTGAAAGTGGTTCAGGTACTGGCCGAAGTCGGGGCGGCCCGGATCGAGGCTGCCGGAGACCCCGACCATGAAGGGGTCTGCGGCGCAGACCTGTAGGTACCAGAGGTTGTCGTCGATAAAGCCGCTGGACTCGACGACGATGGCGCCGACGATGCCCGCGGGCCGGGCGAGCGGGGTGTACATGGAGGGTAGCGACGTCTTGGAGATGGCGCGGTAGGCGGGCGAGCCCATGTAGCCCGCGCCGACGGTGCGGGTGCCGTCGAAGAGATGAATGTGGGCGTCGATGATGGGGACGGGAGTGTCCGGTGCTGGGGACTCGGTTGCGGCAAGGGCGTTGAGGGGGCGGGACAGGGATGCGCCAGCCAGGGCGGCGGTGGAGAGGAATTTGCGGCGGGAGAGCGTAGTCATGGGTGCATCCTTGGCAGATTCAAGAACAGGCAACATCTTTAACGCGGAGGGCGCGGAGGTTGCGCAGAGGGCGCGGAAGAAGAACGGGCAACCGCAAGGACAAACGAAAGGTTACTCCCAGCGGAGGAGCGCTTCGCCCGCGGCGCCGATCTCCATGGTGAGCGACTGAGGCTGGCTGGAGCAGGTGTGGAGGGTAGACGCCTGGTAGAGCTTCGACAGGGGTATTCCGTAGGGTGGATCTGGGATCTGCGCGCGGATGACGAGTGGACCGCCGGGAACGGCAAAGGAGGCAATGCCATCGTTGATGGCGGTGGATTGGTCGGTATCATTCGCCAGCAGAACGTAGCCTTTGGCGATGGAGTGTTTGGTCATGAACCGGATGCGAAAGGTCATGGGGCAGGGGGGAGTCTTTGCATCTGCCGCCGTGCCGCTGGGCGATGCACCGAGGGCAGGCAGCCCGGATTGCAACTGCGACTTGGTCCAGTCGACCAGCTTGAGGGAGGCTGTACCGATGCGCATCTTCTCAAAGTCCGCGGAGTTCTTGAAGAAGGACGCCACCAGGCTGGCTCGCTCATCGGCGGAGATATAGCCATTGGCAACGGTCATGGCGAGGTCGCTGGTCTGGATCTCCACCGTGTCGTCGACCAGCCTGGCCGAGACGTTGCCGGTCTTGACGTCCATGATCTCGATGGCGAAGACGAGGCGTCGGCGTCGGTCGTTGACCTTGAGGGTGGGCAGCAGGCGCGAGATCAGCATGGCGTCCACGTGGGATTTCCTTGGCTCCATGTTGGGCATCTCGCGGATGTGGTTGTAGAGCAGCATGGTGAGGCCGGTGGGCAGGGTCTCGGTGAGCGTCTCGGCGCTCTCGTCGTCGACCGGCAGGATGCCGACGACGTACCGGTTGGCCTGAGCGAAGGCGCTGCCGGTCATTAAAAGGATCGCGAAGGTCAACAGGATTCGTGGGACTTTGTGCATGTGAATTCCTTGCAGGCAAAGGGAAGGCCGGGTATCCCGGCCCTCGAGGAGTTGCATTACTTTTTGGCAGTTGTTTGTCGAACGTGCGCGCCGGAGTCCGGTGGCGGGGAGGCCGGCGCCGAGTCGCCGCCGCCCGACACCAGCGCCTTACGCACCACAGCGGACGGAGCGATGGTGGTGGCGGAGGAGGCGTTGTTCATCTGCGTATTGGGATACCAGCCGGGCGGCAGATACCATCCCGTCTCGCCCACCAGGTTGAAGTAGTCGATGATGGCGGGCATGTTGTTGGGCAGGTTGCCGGAGTTGTCGCGCTGGTAGAGGGCAACGTAGGACTTCAACTCGTTCACGACCTGATCCTTGTCGGCGCTGTTGCCCTGCGTCAGCAGGGAGATGGCCAGCTCCAGGTGCAGGTCGGGAATTGCTCCGCGCGCGGCATCGAGGCGGATGGCGTCCTGAATGTGTGAGACGGCCATATGTCTATCTTCGGGAGTGTGCGCGGTCATGGACATGACGCGGCTGAGATAGAAGTGAACGGTTGGATCATTGGAGCGCTGCACCAAGGCGTCTTCCAGATTGGCCTGGGCCATGGCGAAGAGGTCATATTGCAGCGCGATGATCGCATTGTCGCGCTTGGCGGCGGCGAGCAGGATGGGAAAGCTGGTGCCCGATCCGACCAGACCGTTGGTCTTGACCAACTGCGCGATCTGGTCCTTCAGGGTGCCGTTGAGCATCTCCTGGATGTGGCCGGTGCGCTCCTTGACGCGCTTGGGATTGCCGAGGAAGCCCATGCCGATGCGGGAGTCCTTGCTGATGGTGCGGTCGAGGGCGGCGTACAGGCGCGGAATCTCGCGGGCGTCGTAGCCTTGTGCCAGCATGTACTTGACGCCAAGGGCATCGGCTTCATTCTCTTCCTGGAGCGTCCAATCGGTCTCGTGGACGCCGCTATGGACAAACGAGCTCTCGTAGATGCCCGCGCCAAGTCCCAGCGCGGCGCCGATGAATGCTCCCGATGTGCCCTTGGCCAGACCGCCGATGATGCCGCCGCCCAGGGCGGAGCCCATATCAATCAACGCCTTGGTGCGCTCCGCCTTGGCCTCTTTCTCCTTGTTCAGCTCGGCTTCAATCACCTCATTGCGGACGCGGGCGTACTCGTGGCGCTGCTCGACGTGGGCGATCTCATGCCCGAGGATGTAACTGAGTTGCGCTTCGCTGTCGAGCATGGAGAGCAGGCCGGTGGTGATGTAAATCGAACCCGTAGTCAGCGAGTAGGCAGCCGGGATGGGGTAGAGAATGATGCGGAAGGTATAGAGGTTCGGCGAATCCTTAGGCACCAGGCGTTGCCCAATCTGATTGATGTACATTTGCATCATCGGATTGTTGTAGAGCCGTTTTTCCCGCGGATCGTACTCCTTGGACACCATGGGATTGTCTGCGATGGCCCAATCCGCCGTCTGGTTAATCAGATAGGCGTCGTTCAGGTCGATGGTGCGCTTGACGCTCCAGGCGGTTTCGACCGCTGCCTGAACCTCCGGACGCTGCGCGATCTCCGCCATCTTCGTCTTGTCGGCGTCGCTGTACTGGGTCTGACCGCCGGCGTCAGTCTTTGGGGGGACCTGGGGCTTGAGCTTTCCCAGGTTCATCTGCGCATGGCAAAGCGGGGCCGCCGAGAGGACAAACAAGAGCTGGACGAGGTGCTTACGGGTCATCATGATCTCCGGTTCCGATCACGGTCCTGGATCACACGTTAGAATTCGAGGTCGGAGGAGGCCAGTCTAGAGCGGGCGCGGAGGCGTGTCAAATGAACCCTCTGCGGCGGTTTGATTGCCTAAACGTCCTGTCCGGTGTCTGATACATGCTATGAAATTCAAGCGACCGATGGCGAGCTTCTGCCGAGTATCGATGGCCTGCTGGGCCGCGCTGTTTGCGCCGGCTGCAACCTTCGCCCACGCGGAGAAGGGAGTGGCGTGGCTGGAGATTCCCGCCCTGCAGGTTCGTCTTGAAGCCAACCAGGCGGCCGTCCTCAAGGCGGACCGCATTCCGTTTCTACTGATTCACCTGAACCGGCAGACCGATGAGGTGGCCTATGCCCGGGTGAACACGCGGGTAAATGCGGAGACCGCAAATATTGTGACGACGCAGCGCACGATGGAGGACGGGATTGTATGCAGCATCGACCTGCTGCAGAACCCGATGCTGGCGTTGCATGCCGGACGCAACTCGGTGGAGGTAAGTTACAAAGACCGCTGGAATGCGGTGCATTACAGCTCCTTTATGCTTCAACTTCCCTCGGACAAGCCGAGACCGGTGCAAAGAGCTTCCGCCCATGCGGGACCGCCTTACACAGGTCCTCATCGATATGCCCTGGTAATCGGCGTGGCGCGTTACAAGTTCGGAGGCCGCGGTGTGCAGAATCTGCCCTATGCGGATGCCGACGCCGCGGCGTTCCATGACTTTATGCTGCTGCCGCATGGAGGCAACATCGCGCAGGACCACATGCGGTATCTGCTGAATGAAGACGCTACGGTCGACCATGTCCGGTCCGCCCTGGCATCGCTGGCTGCGCAGGCCAGGCCGGAAGATTCGGTCCTGATCTATCTGAACGTGAACGGCGCCTACGATCCAGCCGATCCGGACCACAAGTACCTTCTGGCCTATGACAGCGATCCGGAGGAGATGGCGAGCACGGCGATCTCCGTGTCCGATCTGCCCGGTCTGCTGGGAATGGGGAGCGGGTCGCGGCATATCGTTGTCTTTGCCGACACGTGCCATGTCCGGGGAGTTGGTGCGGATGCAGAGGTAAAGACCACACCGGACAACCTGGTCAACCTCTATCTCGCGCGGGCGTTCGATCTGGCCGGGCAGGGAGCCCTGGAAGCCAGCGATGTACACCAGCTTTCGCAGGCCGGGCCGCAGTGGGGCGGGGCCGGCGTATTTACGCATTACCTGATGCAGGGGCTCTCCGGGGCAGCCGACACGAACGGCGACGGGACTGTGACCGCGCGGGAGATATTCACCTATGTTCAGATGAAGGTGAGTGAGGACACTGTCGATGGCCAGTTGCCCATCGTTGCGGAAGGCCACAGCGGAGACATTGCTCTGGCTGGCGTGGCCACGGCCCGCAGAGAGCAGTAGAGTAAAGTCGCGAATGGTGTAAGAGCGTTGGAACTGCGAGCGGACTGCGGGTCTCTCCACGGCGCCCCTTCGACTTCGCTCAGGGGCTCCGGTCGAGATGACAGAGTTTGGGGTGCAATGTGAAGAACCCGGTTGTGTTTATCAGCTACGCGACGCC
>Ga0302279_10005495_pt1 | contig 14125 bp, 14 predicted proteins | sample III_Bog_N3_3_FD_194541 | JGI IMG/M metagenome (GOLD analysis project Ga0302279, IMG submission 194541) | Peat permafrost microbial communities from Stordalen Mire near Abisko, Sweden - III_Bog_N3_3 | ecosystem: Environmental > Terrestrial > Soil > Wetlands > Peat | place: Sweden: Abisko...
CGCTCAGGGATGTCGCCCGTGCCGTGAACATACCCGTCCACTTCCACCGCCAGATGGGCCGCCGGACAGTAGAAATCGAGCACATAGGGCCCGATCGGGTGTTGCCGTCGGAAGCGCGGGCCGTCCGGGCGAAAGGCGCGCAGCCTGAGCCAAAAAGCACCTCCGGCGGCGTCATGGATTTACGCAGCCGACGGGCCAGCGGAATTGCGCGCCGCGATCTCATGTAGAAATCTTAGCAGCGCATCTGGTTCACCGCGAAGCGTGGTGTTGGGGCCTCTGGAAACGCGCTACAAGCCCTGCCGACCCGCTCAGGGTTGAGGAAACGCCATGACCATCTCCATGTACCAGGCCTCCGCGCCGGTTTTCGTTCAGGGGCTGAAGGGCCTGTTGATCGTGCTGGACAAGGCCGAGGCCTACGCGAAGGCGCGCAAGATCGACGAGAGCGTTTTGCTCCAGGCTCGCATCTTCCCCGACATGTTCGCCTTCGTGCGCCAATGCCAGGTCGTGACCGACAACGCCAAGGGGGCCATGGCGCGCCTCGCCGGCCAGACGCCGCCGTCCTACGAGGACACCGAAACCAGCATCGAGGCGCTGAAGGCCCGTGTCGCCAAGACCATCGCCTATGTGGAAAGCTTCACGCCCGATCAGATCGACGGCTCCGAAGAGCGCGACATCTTGCTGAAGTTTCCGGGTGGCGAGATGACGTTCAAGGGCCAGGCCTATCTGCTGAACCATGTCCTGCCGAACTTCTTCTTCCATGCCGCGACGGCCTACGACCTCATGCGCGGGGCGGGGGTCGAGCTGACCAAGGGCGCCTACATGGGCCGCGCCTAAGCTTTCGCATGACGGCGGGGCCCCGCATCTTCGTCGACGCCGACGCCTGTCCGGTGAAGGAGGAGACCTACAAGGTGGCCCGCCGCTATGGCCTGCACGTCTATGTGGTGGCCAACGCGTTCCTGATGACCCCGCGCGAGCCCTTGATCGAGCGGGTGATCGTGGAGGCGGGACCGGACGTGGCTGATGACTGGATCGCCGACAACGCCGGCGCGGGCGACATCGTGATCACCGCGGACATTCCCCTGGCCCAGCGGTGCCTGGAGAAGGGCGCTATCGTGCTGGGCCCGCGCGGCAAGGCCTTCACCGTCGATTCCATCGGCTCGGCCCTGGCCGGCCGGGCCATCGGCGAACATCTGCGCTCCATGGGCGAGGTCACATCCGGCCCGCCGCCGTTCCAGGCCGCCGACCGATCGCGTTACCTGTCCGCCCTGGACGAAGCGGTGCACCGCGCCCGCCGCCTGGCGCGGTGAGCGCGGCGTCCGGTTACGGTTAATCGACGATTAAGGCGGCGCGGACAACATGGCGCGCACGTGAGGCCTCGCCAGGCCTTTCAGGGAGAATTGTCATGGATCGCCGCGTCCTTCTGGCCTCCGGTCTCAGCCTCGTCGCCGGGCAGGCGCTCGCCCAGACCCCGCCGCCCCAACCGCAGGCGCCGCCGCCGCCCGACCATGGCCCGCTCTATCCGGGCGGAGGGCCGGCCGAGACCTATTCGCACGACGAGATCGTTCGCTCGTTGTCGGATTTCTTCGGCGTCACCGCCGAGGCGGCGGGCGCCATCATCGAGAAGGTGTTCAAGGACAATGGCCGTCCGACCGGCTACATCGCCGGCGAGGAAGGCTCGGTGGCGATCACCGTGGGCCTGCGCTACGGCCAGGGCCTGCTCTATATGAAGAACCGGCAGCCCCAGAAGGTCTACTGGCAGGGTCCCTCGGTGGGTTGGGACTTGGGCGGCAACGCCTCGCGCGTGTTCACCCTGGCCTACGCCATCCAGGCGCCCGACGAGATCTACCAGCGCTTTCCGGGGGTCGAAGGCACGGCCTATGTGGTCGGCGGCATGGGCGTGAACTATCAGCGCGCCGACACCATCACCTTGGCGCCGATCCGCGCCGGCGTGGGCCTGCGTCTTGGGGCCAACCTGGGCTACCTGGCCTACACCCGCGAGCGGCACTTCTTGCCGTTTTAGGGTTTTGAACCCCGAAGCTCGCGAAGAGCACGAAGGTCGATAAGAGGCCGTCATCGCCCGATTTGATCGGGCGACCCAAGCGACGGCGGCCCAATTGAATGCGGGTCCCCCGGTTCGTCCTTCGGACGAACGTGGGATGACGATATTATGGAGGCCTCGTGAGCGTCGCGGGGGCTCAATCTAACCCCGCAACTTGGCCCCAAGCTTTTCAGCCGCCGCGACGATCTTGGCCGACAGGGCGTCGATGTCCTTGTCGGTGAGGGTTTGATCCACCGGCTGGATATGGACCTCCAGCGCCAGGGACTTTTGCCCCTCCGGCACGCCGGCGCCCTGATAGAGGTCGAACACCCGCGCCGAGGCGATGAGGGCCTTGTCGGCGCCCTGAATCGCCCGCGTCAGATCGCCCGCCGCCAGCGCCTCCGGCGCCAGGAAGGCGAAGTCGCGCGACAGGGGCATCAGCGCCGAGGCCTTCAGCGCCGGGCGTGACTTGGTCGCCTTGCGCTTGGGCTCGGGCACGGCCTCCAGCCACAGTTCGAAGCCATAGACGGGCCCTTCCACGTCCAGCGCCTGAAGCACCGCCGGGTGCAGAGCGCCGAATTCGGCGATCACGGCCTTGGGGCCCAGCTGCAGGCGCGCCGACTGGCCTGGATGCCACCAGGCGCCGGCCTGACCCTGGGCGATCTGCAGGCTCGCCACGGGCGCGCCAAGCTCGTCCAGCAAGGCCAGCAGTTCGCCCTTGATCGCGAACACGTCGTCGCCCGCGAAGCCCTTGCCCCAGCGACGCGGACCGTGCGGGGCCAGGATCGCGGCCACGGCGGTGCGCTGGTCGCCGGGCCCGTCGCCGCAGAAAACTGGCCCGATCTCGAACAGGGCCACGTCGGGAAAACCGCGCCGCGCATTGCGCCCGGCCGCTTCGATCAGATTGGGCAGGATCGAGGGCCGCATGCAGTCCAGTTCGGCCGCGATGGGGTTGGCCAGAACCAAGTTCTCGCGGCCGCCGCCGAACAACTCGGCCGTCCTGCGCGCGGTAAAGGACCATGTCACGGCCTCGGCGTAGCCGGCCGCCGCCAGGGCGCGGCGAGCCAGGCGCATGCGGGCTTGACGCGCGGTCAGGATTCCGCCGGCCGGGCGGGCGACGGGAGGCAGGGGCGTGGAGGGCAGGGCGCCAAAGCCAGCGATACGGGCCACTTCCTCGACCAGATCGGCCTTGCCGTCCACGTCGCGTCGCCAGCTGGGGGGCGTGACCTTGAGCATGGAGCCGTGCCCCTCGACCAAGAAGCCGAGCTTGGTCAGGATTTCCAGGGTTCCCTCGCGACCGACGTTCAGGCCCGCCAGTCGATGCACATAGGCCGGATCGAAGGCGATGGGCTGGGGCGGACCCGGTGTCTGGCCCGCCACAACCACGTCGGACGGCTCTCCGCCGCACAGCTCCAGGATCAGGCGCGTGGCCAACTCCAGGCCGGGCTCGACAAAGCCTGGATCCACGCCTCGGGAGAAGCGATACGCCGCGTCCGAATTGATGCCCGTGGCCCGCGCGGTCTGGGCCGTGCGCAGGGGGTCGAACCAGGCGCTTTCCACGAACACGTCGACTGTGGCGTCCGAGCAGCCGGTGCTTTCCCCGCCCATGACGCCGCCCAGGCCGACCGGCCGCTCGCCATCGGCGTCTGCGATGACGCACATCTCCGGCTCGATGACATAGGTCTTGCCGTCCAGCGCGATCAGATGCTCAGGCGCGTGGTGTTCGCCGTGATGGCCCAGACGCGCCTCGATCACATCACCGACCAGATGGGCGCGGTCATAGACGTGCAGCGGACGGCAGCGGTCGTAGGAGACCAGATTGGTCACATCCACCAGGGCGTTGATCGGGCGCAGGCCGATGGCCTTCAGCCGCGCCTGCAGCCAGTCGGGGGAGGGGCCGTTTTTAACGCCGCGGATCAGGCGTCCCGCGAACACAGGGCAGGCGTCGGGCGCCGTGATGCGGATGGAGATGGGGCAGGAGAACTCGCCCTTCACCGGCGCGATCGCGTGGTCCTTGAGCCGGCCGACGCCAGCGGCGGCCAGGTCGCGCGCGACGCCCGCCACGCCCAGCCAGTCGGGCCGGTTTGGCGTGACCTCGAAGTCGATCACCGCCTCCAGGCCGAGCGCCTGCGCGGCCGGTACGCCGACCTGAAGATTGTCCGGCAACTCCATGATGCCATTGGACTCTTCGGCGACTTCTAATTCCGCCGCCGAGCACAGCATGCCGTTGGACACGACCCCGCGCACGGGCCGCGCCTCCAGGGTCACGTCCAGTCCTGGCACATAGGCGCCGATGGGGGCGTAGAGGGTGGTCAGGCCCGCCCGCGCATTGGGGGCGCCGCAGACGATCTCCTTGCGCCCGTCCAATGTGTCGACCTGGCAGACGCGCAGACGGTCGGCGTTGGGGTGCTGCACAGCCTCGACAATCTTGGCGACGGTGAAGGCGGCCAGCTTTTTCGCCGGATCCTCAACGTGCTCGACCTCCAGGCCCGCCATGGTCATGGCGTCCACGATCTCGCCGGCCGAGGCGGTGGTTTCCAGGTGTTCCTTGAGCCAGGACAGGGTGAATTTCATGGGCGGGCAGCTATCTGATTGAAACGGCGGTGCTGTTCTCCTCCCCTGTGCAGCGCAGCGAAACGGGGGAGGGGGACCGCCTGAAAGGCGGTGGTGGGGGCCCCCCGGCGGCAAGAAGCCCCTTCCACCACACTTCGTGTGGTCCCCCTTCCCCGCTTCGCAGGGAAGGAGATGCAGACGAGATGGCCACTTTCCATCAGCTCAGCCCGCTCGCCGAATTCGGCGCCGCGAAGGCCGAGAAGCCGTAGTGCGACATCCAGCGGGTGTCAGCGGCGAACATGTCGCGCAGGTCGGGGACGCCGTATTTCAGCATGGCTAGGCGGTCCACGCCGAAGCCGAAGGCGAAGCCCTGCCACTCGTCGGGGTCCAGGCCGCAGTTCCTCAGCACATTGGGGTGCACCATGCCGCAGCCGAGAATCTCCAGCCAATCGGAACCCTGACCGATCTTCAGCTCGCCGCCGGACCGGTCACAACCCACGTCCATCTCCGCCGAGGGCTCGGTGAAGGGGAAGTGGTGCGGGCGAAAACGGGTGGTCACCGCGTCGGTCTCGAAATAGCGGGCGAGCACGGTCTGAAGGGTCCATTTCAGATGGCCCATATGGGTGTCGCGGTCGATCACCAGGCCCTCGATCTGATGGAACATGGGCGTGTGGGTCTGGTCGCTATCCTTGCGATAGGTGCGGCCGGGCGCGACGATGCGGATGGGCGGGGACTGGCTCATCATGGTGCGCACCTGCACCGGGCTGGTGTGGGTGCGCAGCACCTTGTGCACGCCCTCGGCGTCCGGCTGCAGGAAGAAGGTGTCGTGCATGTCCCGCGCCGGGTGCTTGGGCGGGAAGTTCAGGGCCGTGAAGTTGTGGAAATCGTCCTCGATGTCCGGCCCCTCGGCCACGGCGAAGCCCAGCTCGGCGAAGATCGAGATCAGTTCGTCGAAGGCCTGCATGGTCGGGTGCACCGATCCCTTGCGGCGCGGCGGCGCGGGCAGGGTCAGGTCGAGACGCTCGGAGGCGAGCTTGGCCTCCAGCGCCTGGCTCTCCAGCGCCGTCTTGCGTTCGCCGATCAGGGCCTGGACCCGGTCGCGCAGGCCGTTGATGGCCGGGCCGGCGGTCTTGCGCTCATCCGGGCTCATGGCGCCCAAGGACTTCAACAGGTTTGAGATCGATCCGGTCTTGCCCAGCGCGGCCACGCGCACGGCGTCGAGCGCGGCTAGGTCGCCCGCGCGCGCGACAGCGGCGGAAAGCTCGGATTCCAGGTTGGTCAGGTCGGTCATCGGTATCCAACGATCAGCAAAAAGCCCCCCAGCGCCGGGCTGGAGGGCTCTTGTAAGCGGATGAGTTCAGGAACCCAAAGGCTTTAGGCCAGCGCGGCGCGAACCTTGTCGGCGATGGCCTTGAACGCGGCTGGGTCGGCGCCCGCGACATCGGCCAGGACCTTGCGGTCGATGACGATGCCGGCCACGTCCAGGCCGTGAATAAACTGCGAGTAGGTGAAGCCCTCGATGCGGGCCGCGGCGTTGATGCGCTGGATCCACAGGGCGCGGAACATGCGCTTGCGCACCTTGCGGTCGCGATAGGCGTATTGCCCGGCCTTGTCGACCGCGGCCTTGGCCGTGCGGATGGTGGTGGAGCGGCGGCCGTAGAAGCCCTTGGCCTGCTCGAGAACCTTTTTGTGCTTGGCGTGGGCGGTGACGCCCCGTTTGACGCGAGCCATGTCAGTCTGCTTTCAAGATCGAGGGATCAGAGGCCGTAGGGAAGGTAGTTCTTCACCACGATCTTGGCGTCCGAGGCGTTGAGCACCTTGGTGCCGCGCTGCTGGCGGATGTACTTGCCATTGTGGCTCATCAGCCGGTGGCGCTTGCCCGCCACGCCGGCCTTGATCAGGCCGGACGCTGTCATCTTGAAGCGCTTCTTGGCGCCCGATTTGGTCTTCAACTTCGGCATTTTGCTGCGGCCCCGAAGGACCGTCCTCTAAAGGCATTTCGAGCCGCCATGGCATGCCATTGGCCAGGCGGCTCCGAGAAGGGGCGTGCAATAGGGGAAACGGGCGCGAAAAGCAAGCCGTCCGGGGCTTCGCTTTAGTCGCGTTGGCCCATGGCGAGGGCGAGCGCGAAGACGCCGCCGATCAAGGCGAGAACCAGGGGCGCCGCGACCCTCAGCGGAGAGTCATGGTGCGCCCAACTCCATCCGGCCAGGATCAGGAAACACGCGCTGACGCCCAAGCGGGCGGCGACGCCGAGCCAGACGATGGTCTTACTCACGCGACCCAGATCATTCGGCGGCGCGCGGCCGGTCATCCGTTGCATGAGACGAACGTAGCATCGCGGCCGGCTCCAAGCCATATCGACGCCTGGCCGCCCCCTCCGCTTGCCAGGCCAACAGAATGGTCGGGGCCACAACCAGGGCGGCGGCGTAGAGCGGCGTGTCGGCGCCCACGATGGAGAACAACGCGCCGCCCGCTATGGGGCCCAGCGCCCGCGCAAGGGCCCCGATGGACATGTTCAGGCCCAGCATCGCACCCTGTCGGTCGGGAGGCGCGGTGCGCGAGATCAGGGCGGAGATGTTGGGCAGGGCCAGGGCCTGACCGAACACGGTCAGGGCCAAGAGCACGATGGTGCGGATCATGCCTTGGCCGAGCGGCTGTAGCGCCAGTGTGGCGGAGATGATGGCCAGGCCCCCGGCCAGGGTCAGGGCCTCGCCCCAACGACGGGTGATGCGGCCGGTGAGGAAGCCCTGGGCGATGGCGGCTGTAATCGCGACGGATGCAAAGCAGATCGACAGCTTGCTCGGCCCCCAGCCATAGCGGCGCTGGGCCCACAGGCCAAAGGTGGACTCCGCGGCGGCGAAGGCGGCGGTGTAGAATAGGGTGATGACCAGGGCCCGTCCCAGCACCGGGTGATGCAGGGCGTGTTTCAGGGTCTTGAAAGCGGCGCCCGGCGGCGCGCCGATCTGGGCATGGGCGCAGGTCTCGCGCACGAACAGGACGGCGCCGAGGCTGGAGGCGAAGGACAGACCGCCGGCGATGAACAGGGGCAGGCGGTATCCGGCTTGACCGAGCTCGGGACGCGCCAGAAGCCCGCCCAGCGCTGGTCCGGCGACAAAGCCCAAGGCGAAGGCCGCGCCCAGCCAGCCGATGCGGCCCGAGCGAAGCTGGGGCGGGGTGACGTCGGCGATATAGCCCTGGATGGTCGACAGATTGCCGGTGGTCAGGCCGCTGAGCAGGCGGATCAGCAGCACCATCCAGATGTTGGGGGCGAAAGCCAGGGCGATGAAGCCCACGCCGCTGGCGAAGATGGTGCCCAAGAGGATCGGCCGGCGTCCTATGCGGTCGGACAGGCGGCCCCAGAGGGGCTCGGCGAAGAAATTGCCGATCGAGAAGGCGGCGAACACCCAGGTCACCAGCCAGACGGGCGCGTGGAATGAGCGGCCGTAGAACGGCAGGATCGGCAAGAGCACGCCAAACCCCACCAGATTGACGAACACCACCGTCAACAGCACGACCATGGCGGGACGGCCCTGGGCGGCGAGGACGGGGTCTTCGGCGGCGGATGCGGTCATCGGCCTTGGCTTACCCTCTATCCGCTCATTCCCGGCCCCGGGTTCGGCCATGGGCCGACCCGAGGATAAACTCCAGCGGGAACCCCGTGAGAACCGCAATCGCCGCCGCTAGACTGAAAAGACCTGGGTCCGCGCTTTCGCGGGGATGAGCGGAGTTTATTAGAGTCCCGCGCGCTTTTGATGATCAGGCGTTTACCGCGGGGCCAGGATCATGATCATCTGCCGGCCTTCCATGCGCGGCTCGTACTCGACCTTGGCGACCGGCTCGAAGTCCGTCTTGACCTGCATCAGCAGCTTCATGCCGAGCTCCGGGTGGGCCATTTCACGGCCCCGGAATCGCAGGGTCACCTTGACCTTGTCGCCCTCCTCGAAGAAGCGGTGCATGGCCTTGGCCTTCACATCGTAGTCGTGGATGTCGATGTTGGGGCGAAGCTTGATCTCTTTGATTTCAACGGTCTTCTGCCGTTTGCGCGCCTCGTTCTTCTTTTTCTGCTCCTGGAACTTGTACTTGCCGTAGTCCAGGATCTTGCAGACGGGCGGGTCGGAATTGGGAGACACCTCCACCAGATCAAGCCCGACTTCTTCCGCCGCCTCCAAAGCCGAGGAAGTCGGCATGACGCCCTGCTTTTCGCCGTTGTGATCGATCAGCAGGACTCGGGGGACGCGGATTTCATCATTGATGCGCGGACCGTCCTTGGACGGGGGCGCGGGCATGGGACGGCGAATAGGGTGGTCTCCGTGATTGTTGATACTGGTTTGAACGCAGGCGAACATACAGGCCGCGCCGCCTCAAGCGAAGCCGCGCGCGCCGCGAAACGATATATGACCAAGGCTGATGCTTGTATCAAGCTCGGCTGAGCATTCCTTGACAGGCTTTCAGCACTTCGTCCGGCGAAAGATCGGCCAAGTCGTCTCTTTGCAACATGATCAGGCGCTGATCGACCGGTGGGTGCAGCCGGGGCCTCAAGTCGGACGGCAGCAGCAGAACCGTGGGAGAGCCAGCGAATCCGGCAATCAATGTGAACGCTGGATTGGAGCCCACGGTCAGTCTGGCGTCGCGCGCCAGGGCCGCCAACTCAATGGGATTGATTCGTCCGGTCAGGATCACCGTCCGCGGCACATACCGCTGGATCGCTTCGGCCAGACCGGCTTCCTGTGCGCCGCCGACAACCACGGGCATGAGGCCCATCTGCATCAGCTCGCCGGCCAGGCCGGCGTAGCTCTTGGCCGGCCAGCGCACCAATGGCCGCCCAGGCATGGATCCCGGAACGAGAAGGGCGAACGGGGCCTGCAGACCCAGCTGTTCGCGAATGGAGCGGCCGCCGCGGATGGTCGCGCGGGTCGCCCATGCCAGATCGGGCCTCGGCGCAGGCTGTCCGGCGGGAATGGCGTCGGCGGCGCCGGCGTCGGACAGCTGTCGCCAGTATCGGTGAAGAGGGGGCAGCGCCCGGGTCTCGGTCGACGCGGGAATCCAGGACGGTACAAAAGGCAGGAAGGCCAAGCGGTAGTTGGCCGTGGCCGGGGAGCTTTGCAGATCGTAGACGCGCTCGAAGCGGCCCTCGCGCAGGCGCCGGAACAGCTTGATGTGACCGCGCAGCCCGGCCGGTCTCCCCTCGGTCAACACCGTATCGAACAGGGCGCTGGCCTTGCCGATGTCGGCGAAGGTGGGCGTCGTCAGCAGGGTGATCCGGGCCTCGGGATGGATCTTGCGAATCTGGGCCATGGCGGGCAGGGCCTGAACCAGCTCGATCAGGGGCCCGAGTTTGATCACCAGGACGCGCGTGATGGGGTCGCTTGGCGCGCCCATCAGCTGTAGCCGATCAAGGTTCGATAGACGCCCAGCGTGGCGTCGGTCATGGTGGTGACGGAGTAGAGGTCGCGAGTCCGCGCTTGGGCCGCCGCGCCCATGGCCGCCAGTCGTTCGGGACCGGCGTGGATGGCGTCGCCGAGGGCCTGGGTCCAAGCCTCGACATCTCCGGGCGCCGCCAGCCATCCTGTTTCCCCGGGCGCCACGGTCTCGCGGGTCGCGCCGTGGTCGGCTGCGATCACCGGACGGCCCATGGCCTGCGGCTCCACGCCGGTCCGGCCGAAGGCTTCCGGCTCCAGGGAGGGCGCCAGGGCGATGTCGCCGAGAAGATAGGCGGCGGGCATGTCCGTGCAGGCGCCCAGAATCCGAACTTGGCTGTCCATGCCCAGGAGCCGGACGGCGGCTTCCAGCTCCGCCAGGTAATTCATCCGCCCCTGGCTGTCGCCGACCAGCAGCAGAAGCACATTGTCCACGCCGCGCGCCTTGAGTCGGGCGAGGGCTTCGATGGCCAGACGTTGACCCTTCCAGCGGGTGAGGCGTCCGGCCAGGATCAGCTTCACGCGGTGATCGGCCGGATCCAGCCGCCAGCGTTCACGGAGGGCCTCCAGCCGCTCGGGCCCCACGGCGGCCGGGTCGAAATAATCCATGTCCACCCCGCGCGGGATGGCGATGACCTTGGCGGCGTCCAGTCCGCGGTGCTGGCTCAGAAGATGGGTGCGGGTGTAGGCGGAATTAGCGATCACCCGGTCGCCCCGCGTCATCACCCCGTTGTACCAGCGCTTGAGCGGCGAGTTGGACTTGTAGATGCCGTGATAGGTGGCCAGCACGGGGGTGTGCGTTCGCCGCGCGGCCCATAGGGCGCTGAAGGCCGGCGCGCGCGAGCGCACATGCACCACGCTGACCTTTTCCTTGCGGATCAGGCGCGCCAGGGCCCGCGCGTTGGCGATCATGACCAAGGGGTTCTTGGACTGCACCGGCATGGTCACCAGCTCGGCGCCGGTCTGTGTCAAGCGCGCCTCCATGCCGCCTCCGGCGGAGGCGACGATCGCGCGGCCCCCGGCGCGCACCACCGCGGCCGCCACGTCCAAGGTCGATTGCTCCGCCCCGCCGATGTCCAGGCTCGGGATCACCTGCAAGAGGGTGAAATGCGGAGGCAGGGCGTTCAAGTGGGATTCCGTCAGGCCTTGGGAAAGTCTAGGAACAGCAGGGTCAGGATCACCTAAGTGTTAGCGGAAGCCCAGGCGGCGCGCCATGTCTGAAACCACGCATTACCTGCCGCGACCGGACGGCGAAAGACTGGCCTGGCGCCGCGTCGAGGGGGACGGCCCGACGGTCGTCTGGCTGGGCGGATTTCGTTCCGACATGACCGGGACAAAGGCGCAGGCGCTGGCGGCCTGGGCGGAGCGGCAGGGCCGGGCGTTCGTCCGTTTCGACTATTTCGGCCACGGCGCGTCGTCTGGCGATTTCATCCACGGCGGCATCACCCGCTGGCGCGAGGACGTCCTGGCGGTGATCGACGAGGTCACACAAGGCCCCTTACTCCTGGTGGGTTCGTCCATGGGCGGCTGGTTGGCGTGTCTGGCGACGGCGGCCCGCGCCGAAAGGATCGGCGGCCTTGTGCTGATCGCGCCCGCGCCGGATTTCACCGAGGCGCTGATGAAGCCCAGCCTGCCGCCGGAAGCGATCAGGGCCCTGGACAAGCATGGCCTGTGGATTGCCCCGGGCGGACCGGGCGAAGGCGGCTATCCGATCACGCGCGCCCTCTTGGAAGACGGCGCGCGCTGGTCGATCCTGCCTGGGCCCGTGCCGATCCATTGCCCCGTGCGCATTCTGCAAGGCGGGCGCGACGCCTCCGTGCCGTGGACGCACGCGCTTGAGTTGGCTCAGGCCATCGAGGGTCAGGACGTGGTGTTCAGCCTGATCAAGGACGGCGACCACCGTTTGTCGCGTCCTCAGGACCTGGAACGATTGATCACAGCGCTGGAAGAGCTTGTCGCTTAGCTCATTTGGGCCCGCTGACCCGCACTACGTCGCAATGCGAATGGCGGCCGATCACCTTGCAGCGATTGACCACATCGCCGTTCTGGTCGTGCACCTCAACGGCCCAGCTTTCCTTGCCGGTGCGCTCCAGCGTCATGAAGCCGAACCCGTCCACCCATGAACTGAAGGCTTGCACCACCGCGCCGGGCGCCACGCGGGCGTCTTCGGGCAGTTTCGCCGGGATCGGCACCACATCCTCCTGGGTGCCGGAAAAGCCGGTGATGAACTGGGTCGGGTGCGCGCTGGAAAAGCTGACCTGCTGCCACACGTGCACGTGGCCTGACAGGAGCATCTGCACGGTGGGCGGGAACAGCAGGGGATTGAGGGCGCCGAAGGCGGACTGTAGGCCAAGGTTGCCGGGCGTCAGATAGGGCTGCTGGGTTGTCGGCGAGACCTGGGCGGAAAAGCCCAGCAAGGGGTGGTGATCGACGACGATCGAATAGGGCTGGCGTTGGGCCAGGGCGGCCATGTCCGTATAAAGCTTTCGATACTTGGCGGCCTGCGGATTGCCCGCCGGGATCGGATCGGCCGGCGCATTTGAGCTGTCCATCACCACGATCTGCGCGCCCTCGCCCAGGGGAACGGCGTAGGGGTCGGAGTAGTCGCCCACATCGTCCTTGGCGGGGTCTTCGCAATCGCGCCCGGCCAGCAAGGGGCGCGGATCGATGAAACGCCACCAGCCCTGGCCCGCACGGTTGCAGCTTTCGTGATTGCCGCGCACCGCGACCCAGGGCGCCGCCGTCAAAAGGGCCGCGCCAGGCGTGAAGAAGTCGGCGTTCCAGGCGTCCCAGCCATAGCCCCAGGGGCTGGCGGCGCAGCCGGGATGCTTGGCCACATCGCAGGCGTTCTCCCGGTAAAGGTAGTCGCCCACATGCACCACCAAATCGGGCTTCCACGCCGCCGCGGCCGCCGCCACCTTGGCGAAGGGATACTGATTTGGTGCGTTGCAGGCCTGATAGGCGTCGTCCGACTTCTTCAGGCGACAGCCCGTGTCGCCGATCACCACGATGCGTTTGGGCGCGGCGAGGGGCGTGGGCAGGATGCGGCCCTCGACGGAGGCGTGGGCCACGCCGGGCGGCAAGGTCGCCTCGCAAATCAGGACGGGGAATTGCGAAGGCTTGGAATCCTTGGGATCGGATCGGGTGGGGCGCAGGGGCTCGGTTCCGGCCGGCGCGCGGACCTGCATGGCCAGGGGTTTGCCGTCCGCCTGGATCAGCGGACAGTCATCCGCCGTGGTGATCACCCGCGCCTGGGGCGACCCGTCCTCACCCAGCACCACATAGGCCGCCGCGATGGCGCCAACTTCGGCGCGGGCGGGACCGGCCCCGAGTGCGGCGACCATCGTCATCAGCCCGCTGACGACGCCGACGATCGGATGGCGCATGACCAAGCTCCACTCTAGCAAACGGCCGCCATAACCGGCGACGATGTCACGGGCGTGACGCCTCGGCGGCCAGCACGGCCCTCAGGCCTTCCCTATAGCTGGGATAGGTCGGACGCCAACCTAGTTCGGCCTTGGCCAGGGCGTTGGAGACCCGTTTATTCTCGCCGTAAAAGCGTCGCAGGGCGGGCGAAGCGGTCTGTTCGTCGTAGGGCTGCTCGGGCGGCGGCTCCATCCCCAGGAGTTCGGCGGCGAAAGCGGTCACGACCTCCGGCGCCGCGGGTTCGTCATCGCACAGATGGTAGATCGCGGCCGCGCGCGGCGCGGTCATCGACGCGTGAAGACCGGCGGCGAGGTCGTCCACGTGGATGCGGGAGAACACCTGCCCCGGCTTGACCCAGCGGTGCGCCGTTCCTTCGCGAACTCGGTCCAGCGCCGAACGGCCGGGACCATAGATGCCTGGCAGGCGAAAGACGGCCACGTTCAACGCGGCCCGTTCGCCCAGAGCCAGCCAGTCATGCTCGGCGGCGACACGGCGGGCGCCCTCCACCGAATGCGCCTGGGCCGCGCTGGTCTCGAACACCCAGCGCCCCTCGTGGTCGCCATAGACGCCGGTCGTGGACAGATAGCCGATCCATCGCGTGCGCGTCCCGTCGCGCAAGAGCGTTGGCGACAGGGCTGCAAAGCCGGGGCAGCCGTCGGGGCTGGGCGGGGCCGTGACCAGGATCGCG
>Ga0302279_10005497_pt1 | contig 14121 bp, 9 predicted proteins | sample III_Bog_N3_3_FD_194541 | JGI IMG/M metagenome (GOLD analysis project Ga0302279, IMG submission 194541) | Peat permafrost microbial communities from Stordalen Mire near Abisko, Sweden - III_Bog_N3_3 | ecosystem: Environmental > Terrestrial > Soil > Wetlands > Peat | place: Sweden: Abisko...
TGGTGGTCATCAAGTCCAACGGCGGCGAGATGACGCTGGAGGCGGCGGCGGAGCGGCCGGTCGATCTGACCGTGTCCGGCCCGACCGGCGGCGTCGTCGCCGGCAAATATGTCGCCAAATTGCTCGGCGTCGGCTCGCTGGTGACACTCGACATGGGCGGCACCTCGACGGATTGCTCCACCATCGTCAACGGCCACGAGAATTTCACCACCAATTTCGAGATCGAATGGGGCGTGCCGATCCAGATTCCGATGATCGACATTCGTACCATCGGCGCCGGTGGTGGTTCGATCGCGTGGATCGACAAGGGCGGCATGTTGCGCGTCGGGCCGGAAAGCGCGGGCGCGCGGCCGGGGCCGGCGTGTTATGGCCGTGGCGGCACCTTGGCGACCGTCACCGATGCCAATCTGGTACTCGGACGATTGAACCCGACGAATTTTCTCGGCGGCAGCATGGATCTCGATGTTGCCGCCGCCGAGGCGGCGGTCGCGCGTATGGCCGAACAACTCGGCATGACGCCGGATGCGACCGCGATGGCGATTGTGCAGATCGCCAACAACAACATGGTCGGCGCGCTGCGCAGCGTGCTGATCGAGCGCGGCCTCGACCCGCGCGATTTCATGCTGATGGCGTTCGGCGGCGCCGGGCCGCTGCATATCGCCGATTTGATGCAGGATGCGGGTATTCCGCGCGGCATCGTGCCGAACCATCCGGGCCAGTTCTCCGCCTACGGCTTCATCCTGACCGATGCGCGGGTGGACCGGCACCGCACGCTGCAACTGTCGTCACGCCGCTTCGATCCGGCGCGCGCCACCGCGGTGATGGCGGAACTGGTGGCCGAGGGCCTGGCGGAACTGCGGGCGCAAGGCTACGTCGAAGGCATCACCGTGCAACGCAGCCTGGAGATGCGCTACTCCGGCCAGAATTACGAACTGGAACTGCCGGTCGGCTTCGAAGCGTTCACGCCGACGACGACGGAATTGCTGTGGCAGCAGTTCCACGCGGCGCACGCGGCGCGGTTCGGCTTCGACATTCCCGGCGAGATCATCGAGATCGTCAATTTCTCGGCAACCGTGGTGTCGGCCACGCCCAAGCCGGATTTTTTGACGATCGGTGCCGCGACCGGTCCGGCGGCGGCAGTGGCGGAACGTTCTGTCATGTATCCCGGCGGACGATTGCCGACGCTGGTGTACGACCGGGCGCAGTTGCGCGCGGGCCACAGCATCGCGGGGCCCGCGATCGTCGAGGAAGCGGCGTCCGTCACCGTGGTCAATCCAGGGCAGACGCTGCGCGTCGACGAGTACGGCCATCTGCTGCTCGACACGCTGTAAGATCGGGGGAACGCCATGCGCCTGTCCGCCAACGGCTATTATGTCGAGCGCTACATCAAGTGTGCCAATTGCGGCAGCCTGATCCACGACGGCGGCACGCCGGGCAAGGGCGGCGTGTTCTGTTCAAGCTGGTGCATCGACTGGGCGGCGCGGCGCGATTCCGGTGCGACCACGGCGCTGCCGTTGCCGCAGGACGCCGCGCGCGGCGACGGCGGCGCGATGGACGTCGTGACCATGAACATCCTCGACAGCACGATGGTCTCGATCTGTCGCGAGATGGGCATTTTGCTGATGAAGACGTCGTATTCGACGATCTTCAACGAGGGGTTGGACTTCACCTGCGCGCTGGCGGACGCCAACGGCGACATGATCGCGGTGGCGGAGTTCTGCCCCGCGCAGATCGGCGGCATGCCGATCATCATCAAGAACTGCGTGCGCGAAATCCCGTTCGACACCATCGAGGACGGCGACGTCATCCTGCACAACGACCCGTATCGCGGCGGATTGCATGTGCCGGAGCATACGTTCTTCAAGCCGATCTTCGTGGACGGCAAGATTTTCGGCTTTGCCGTCTGCATCGGCCACATCGCCGAAATCGGCGGCATGGTGCCGGGCGGCTTTGCCGGCGAAGCGACCGAGATTTTCCACGAGGGCCTGCGCATCCCGCCGATCAAGATCAAGAAGCGCGGCGTCGATGTCGACGAGGTCTGGAAGCTACTGCTCGCCAATGTGCGCACGCCGCGCCACAACTACGGCGATCTGCGCGCGATGATCGGCGCGGTCGATCTGGGCGAGCGGCGCGCGGTGGAGGTCATCCGCAAATACGGCAAGGACGTGTTCTCCCGCACCTGCCGCGACCTGATGGACTATTCGGAACGCCGCATGCGCGCCGAGATCGCCGCCATTCCCGATGGCGTCTACAGCTTTGCCGACACGGTGGAGAACGACGGCATCGAGGAGAAATCTTTTGCCCTGTGCGTCGATGTGCATGTGCAGGGCGAGGAAATCGTCGCCGATTTCACCCGCTCGGCGCGGCAGGCGCGGGGGCCGATCAATGCGACGCTCGGCGTGACCACGGGGGCGACCTACAACGCGCTGCTGCACATGACCGACGCGACCATTCCGAAGAATTCCGGTTGCTTCCGGCCGATCAGGATCGTGGCCGCGCCCGGCTCGGTGGTGAACGTCGATTATCCGGGGCCGCTGGTCGCCGGCAATACCGAGACGCATCCGCGGCTGGCCGGCATCGTCATCGGCGCGCTGGCGCAGGCCGCACCGGAGCGCGCGATGGCGGCCGAAAGCGCCACCGGCGGCAATTTCGTGTTCGGCGGGCATCATCCGGTGCATGACGAGTATTATGCCTGCTACGACCTGATGTCGGGCGGCTGGGGCGGCCGCGCGGACGCCGACGGCAACAACGCGGTGATCTGCATCAACGGCAACTGCCGCTTCAACCCGACCGAGGTGTTCGAGACGCGCTTCCCGTTCCGCGTCGAGCAATTCGCGCTGGTGCCGGATTCGGCCGGCGCCGGCAAATTTCGCGGCGGCCTCGGCTTTCAGCGCGTGCTGGCCGTGGTCGACGCCGAGATCACCGCCAGCCAGTGTACCGACCGCCACCAGATCCGCAGTTGGGGCCTGTTCGGCGGCGGCGAGGGGGCGAACGGGGCGACGCTGGTCATGCGCGCCGGCTCGGAGGAATGGCTGACGGTGCGGCAGGCCTACAACAAGCTGTCGTCGTCGAAATTCTCCAACATCCGGCTGCGCCCCGGCGACCGCGCGCTGGTGCGCGTCTCCGGCGGCGGCGGCTTCGGCAACCCGGCCGAGCGCGACCCGGAACGCATTGCCGAAGACGTGCGCGAGGGTTTTGTCACCCCCGAAGGCGCGCGGCGCGACTACGCGTAGCCGCGCCGCCCAGCCTCAGTGCCGTAGCGGCATCGCCACCGGCCGCATCGGCGAGCCGGTGGCGCCGCGCAGCTTGATGCAGGCGCCGATGAAGGCGAACTCGAAAACCTTGTCGGCGGCGAGTTCGTCGAGTTGCGCCATTTCCAGCAGCGGCACGCCGGCCTCGGCGAACAGGTAGCAATGCACCGGCAGGTAGTTGCCGGGCTCGGTCGAGGGCGTCTGTTCCAGCGTCAGGTTGTCGGCGCCGAGCATGATGGCGCCGGCCTTGCACAAATATTCGGCGCCCTCGCGGGTCAGGCCGGGCGTGTTGGCGCAGAACGCCGGCGTGTCCAGCCAGTGCTTCATCTGCCCGGTGCGCAGCAACACCACGTCGCCCGGCTGTACTTCGGTGCCCTGGTGCTTCAGGCAGTCGGCGATTTCCTTCGCACCGATGCCGTGGCTCGGCGGCAGCACGTCCAGCCCGTGCATCCCGGCGATATCCAGCATGATGCCGCGCGCGACGATCGGCGGATGTTTCTCCGCCCCGCAGACGTCCCAGGTGCGGCTGCCAAGGTGCTCATCGACCGAGAAATTGTTCCAGATGCGGCCGTTGTAGCCGAAATGGTTCAACGTATCGATATGCGTGCCGCAATGCGTGTACATCGAGATCGCGTCGCCCGAGTAGGCGATGCGCTGGTTCATCTCGGCGTCCTGCTGCATCGAATTCCACACTTTCTCGCCCGGCGGCGTGTGCGTCATCCAGATCTGGTAGGTCGGGTCGCCGGCGGCGGTCCAGCCCGGCATGCCGACGAAATTGTCCACCGACAGGTCATAGACGCGCGAGGCGTCCGCCCGCCGCATGATCGCGTCGCGGGAGGCGGCGTCGATCAGGTTGAGCATGCCGATCTCGTCCGCCGGCCCGAACGGGCTGGTGGTGACCTTGCGGAAACTGGCGTTCCAGGCGGCGATTTTCTGCTTCATCGCCTCATCGACAATCCGTGGCGAACACATGCGGCCTCTCCCTGTTGGCTGACGCTGCGACAGCATATGCAAGCGACAAGCCCAAGAAAATCAACCGATGTGCGGGCAGCCTCGGCCGGCTCGGCCGCGTTGGCGGCAGTGTCTGCCGCGGGCCGCGTCAGGCTGGCGCTTTCCTGGGCGGCGGCCCTGCCATCGGCCGGGAATGGTTGACAAGGCCGCGCCCAGGGCGTTGACAACGTGCCCGCGCGGCGCCCAGGGCCGCGCCGAACCGCATGGAACGCACGTGCATGGTCGCCGAGACGCCGACGCTGGAGGCTGGAGCATCTGACGCAGGCACCGCCGGGGCGGGCCGCGACTTCATTCGCGACATCGTGCAGTCCGACCTCGATGCCGGCCGCGTCGCCGGCGTGGTCACCCGCTTCCCGCCGGAGCCGAACGGCTATCTGCATCTCGGCCATGCCAAGTCGATCTGCCTGAATTTCGGCGTCGCCCAGGAATTCGGCGGACGCTGCCACCTGCGCTTCGACGACACCAACCCGGTGAAGGAGGAGCAGGAATACATCGACGCGATCGAGCGCGACGTGCGCTGGCTCGGCTTCGACTGGGGCGTGCATCTGTACCACGCGTCGGATTATTTCGACCAGCTCTATGCCTGGGCCGAGCATCTGATCCGGTCCGGCCTCGCCTATGTGGACGACACGCCGGTCGAGGAAATGCGCGCGATGCGCGGCACGCTGACCGAGCCGGGGCGGCCGAGCGCGTATCGCGACCGCTTGGTCGACGAGAATCTGGCGTTGTTCCGGGCCATGAAGGCCGGCGAATTTCCCAACGGCGCGCGCGTGCTGCGGGCGAAAATCGACCTCGCCGCCGGCAACATGAATCTGCGCGATCCGGTGCTGTACCGCATCCTGCACGCGGCCCACCCGCGCACCGGCACGGCCTGGAGCATCTATCCGACCTACGATTTCGCGCACGGCCAGTCCGACGCCATCGAGGGTGTCACGCACTCGCTGTGTACGCTGGAGTTCGAGGACCATCGGCCGCTGTACGACTGGCTGATCGAGCATCTGCCGGTGCCGGCGCGGCCACGCCAGACCGAGTTCGCGCGGCTCAATCTCGGCTACACCGTGCTGTCCAAGCGCAACCTGACCGAGTTCGTCCGGCGCGGCGTCGTCGAGGGCTGGGACGATCCGCGCATGCCGACGCTGGCCGGCCTGCGCCGGCGCGGCGTGCCGCCCGAGGCGATTCGCGAGTTCGTCCGCCGCATCGGCATGGCGCGCGCCAACAGCGTGGTCGATCTGGCGCTGTTCGAGCACGCCATCCGCGAGCGGCTGAACGTGACCGCCGAGCGGCGCATGGCGGTGCTGCGGCCGCTGAAACTGGTGATCGGGAATTTTCCCGAAGGCCATGTCGAGGAGTTGACGGCGGTCAACCACCCGGACAACCCGGACGCCGGCACCCGCACGCTGCGGTTCGGCCGCGAAATCTTCGTCGAGCGCGAGGATTTCATGGAAACGCCGCCGAAGAAATTCTACCGCCTGTCGCCCGGCAAGGAAGTGCGGCTGCGCTACGCCTATCTGGTAACCTGCCGCGAGGTGGTGAAGGACGCGGCCGGCGAGGTGGTGGAACTGCGCTGCACCTACGATCCGGCCAGCCGTGGCGGCAATGCGCCGGACGGGCGCCGCGTGCAGGCCACACTGCACTGGGTCGCCGCCGCCGAGGCGCGGCCGGCCGAGGTGCGGCTCTACAGCACGCTGTTCAAGCGGCCGGACCCAGGCGCCGACGGCGACATTTTTGCGGACCTCAATCCGGACTCGATCGAGGTGTTGCGCGGCGCGCTGGTCGAGCCGTCGCTGATCGAGAAAGAGGTCGAGCGGCGGCTAAGGGGATTGGGGCCGACCCCGGTCCAATTTGAACGGCAAGGGTATTTCTGTGCCGATTCGAAGTCGGACGGGATCGTGTTCAACCGCACCATCGGCCTGCGCGACACCTGGGCCCGGTTGCAGGCGAGCGGAGGGTAGCGCTTGCCCCCGGGCACCGTCCGGCCAGTCGCATTGTCCGTCGTCGTGCCCTGCTACAACGAGCAGGCCGGCCTGATCGAGTTCCATCGCCGCATGACGCAGGCCTGCGTCGGCTGCGTCGGCCAGGATTACGAACTCGTCTGCATCGACGACGGCTCGCGCGACGCGACGTGGCGGATCATGCAGGATCTGGCGGGCACCGACGCCAACCTCGTCGCGGTCAAGCTGTCGCGCAACCACGGCCACCAGCTGGCGCTGACCGCCGGGCTGTTCCAGTGCCGTGGCGCGCGCATCCTGGTGATCGACGCCGACCTCCAGGACCCGCCGGAATTGCTGCCGACGCTGATGGCGATGATGGATCAGGGGGCCGACGTCGTGTACTGCCAGCGCCGCCATCGCGCCGGCGAGACCCGCTTCAAGCGCTGGACCGCGGCCCTGTTCTACCGCGTGCTGCGCCGCCTCGCCGATATCGACATCCCGCCCGACACCGGCGATTTCCGCCTGCTGAGCCGCCGGGCGCTCGACGTGCTCAACCGGATGCCGGAGCAGAGCCGCTTCATTCGTGGCATGGTGACCTGGATCGGCATGAAGCAGGTGCCGCTGCTGTACGACCGGCAATCGCGCTTCGCCGGCGAGACCAAATATCCGCTGTCGAAGATGCTGCGCTTCGCGGTCGATGCCATCACCGGGTTTTCCGTGCTGCCGCTGCGCTGGGCCTCCGTGCTCGGGGCGATCGCGGCCGGGCTGAGCATCGTCATGCTCGCCTACACGCTCGGCAGCTGGGCGCTCGGCCACACCGTCGAGGGCTGGACCAGCGTGACCACGCTGGTGCTGCTGACCAGCAGCGCGCAACTGATCGTGCTGGGCATCATCGGCGAATATCTCGGCCGTCTGGTCGTGGAGGCGAAGCGGCGGCCGTTGTTCGTCATCGAGCGGGTGGTGCAGCGGCCACAGACGTGAGGCGCCCGGCCGCCACCTCGCGCTCGCGCCCGCCGCCGATCATCAGCTCGGCCAAGTGCGGCCGTGCCGCCAGTTGCTCGCGATAGACCGCCGTCACCGCCGCGACCAGCGTGCCGCCGCGGCCCAGCATGGCGTCGCCCATTTCGATGATGCGCAGATTCGGCCACGCCTTCGGCCGCATGCGGAAAATCTCCTGCACGATGGCCTCGGCCGGCACCTGCGGGCGCGCCTGCGCCACGATCAGGATCATCGAGGCGGTGGAGCGCGAGATGCCGGCATGGCAGTGGACCAGCAGATGCGCGCCCGGCGCCGGCTCGTCCAGCAGGGTGCGGCCGAACGCCAGCACCTGCGCGACATGCTCGCGCTCCGGCACCAGCATGTCGGCGGTGTCCTCGATCAGATCGTGGAAGCGCAGTTCCAGCCGTTCATGCTCGCCGAACGTGCCGAACGCGTCCGGCACCGGCCACGCCGGGTCGAGGATGGACAGCACATGGGTGACGCCGACCGCGCTGTGCTCGGGCAGTTCGTCGATGCCGCAGACGGTGATCTTGAACGGGATATTGGTGGGCATGGGTCGCTCCGGTTGCCACGGCTGTTTGCCCCGCTCACGTGGGGTCGGCGATACCTGTTGCCGAGGGGCTGGCCGTCCGCGCGCGGCCGGTTGGTTGGGGGACTAGGATTCGAACCTAGATAAAACGAGTCAGAGTCGTTTGTCCTACCATTGAACGATCCCCCACCAGGGTCGGTCGGCGTGCCGCAAGGTTGCCCCTGTGGCGCGGGGCAGCGACCTACCACAGGGTTTGGGGGGCCGCAACCGGCTGCCCTGCGGCCGGCGCGGGGGCAAATGAGCGCTTGCCCGGTTTCAAACAAGTGTCAAAGATACCATGTCGTGCCGCGAAAGGCGCTGTCATGGTCGAGCTTGCAACCTCGTTGCCGCAGGAAAGGGGCCGGATCGTCTCGCCGACCTTCGCGGCGCTCGACCTCGGCACCAATAATTGCCGCCTGCTGATCGGCGCGCCGACCGGCGACGGCTTTCGCGTGCTCGACAGTTTTTCCCGCATCGTCCGCCTCGGCGAAGGCCTGCACAGCACCGGCCGGCTGACCCAGACCGCGATGGACCGGGCGATGGCGGCGTTGCATGGCTGCGCTGCCCGGCTGGCACGCCGGCCGGTGCGGGCGCTGCGCGCGATTGCCACCGAGGCCTGCCGGCGCGCCGAGAACGGCGAGGAGTTTCTGGCCCGCGTGCGGCTGGAGACCGGGCTGCCGATCGAGGTGATCAGCAGCCGCGAGGAAGCCGAACTCGCCCTCGAATCGTGTACCCCCTTGCTGCGCCGGGCCGGACGGCGGGCGCTGCTGTTCGATATCGGCGGCGGCTCGACCGAACTGGCCTGGGTGCGGCTGCCGCCGGGCGACGAGCCGCCGGAACTGATCGGCTATATCTCGTTGCCGGTCGGCGTGGTCACCCTGGCCGAGCGCTACGGCGCCGCCGGGTTCGATTGCGAAGCATTCCACGACATGATGGACGAAGTGGTCGACCGGCTGACGCCGTTCGAGCACGTCCACTGCATCGGCCAGGAGATCCGCCAGGGCGGCGTGTTCCTGCTCGGCACCTCGGGCACGGTCACCACGCTGGCCGGGCTCGCCATGGACCTGCCGCGCTACTCCCGCCCGCGTGTCGATGGCGCGGTGCTGACCTGTGCCGAGGCCAAGGAGGCGGTGGAGCGGCTGCGCGCGATGGGCCGCGACGGGCTGGCGCTGCACCCCTGCGTCGGGCCGGAGCGGGCGGATTTCGTGCTGCCGGGCTGCGCCATCTTCGCCGCCATCCACCGGCTGTGGCCGGCCGCGCAGGTCGTGGTGGCGGATCGCGGTTTGCGCGAAGGCATGTTGCTGCGCATGATGCGGGCCGACCGTGCCCGCCCGGAGCGGGGCCGTCACGGTGCGTCGGCCCACGCCAACGGCGGCCGCTTCCGCCCCCGCGGCGAGCAGCCGGGATTGCCGCTGCAAGCCTGAAGGATTTTTTGCCGATGCCGAAACCACCGGGACCGCCCGGCGCCACGCGGTCGCTCGGGGTGCGGCTGCGCACCGCCAACAAGCGCAGCATCGGCAGCCAGAAATGGCTGGAACGCCAGCTCAACGACCCGTACGTCGCCGCCGCCCGCGCGCAGGGCTGGCGCTCGCGCGCCGCGTTCAAGCTGATCGAGATGGACGACAAGTACAAGCTGCTGAAACGCGGCGCCCGCGTGCTCGACCTCGGTGCGGCGCCGGGCGGCTGGAGCCAGGTCGCGGTGCAGCGCGGTGCGGCCCAGGTGCTCGGGCTCGACCTGCTGGCCGTCGACCCGGTGCCGGGTGCGGACTTCCTGCAAGGCGATTTCCTCGATCCCGAGATGCCGGACCGGCTGGCGGCGCTGATGGGCGGCAAGTTCGACCTCGTGCTGTCCGACATGGCGCCGAACACCACCGGCCATAACGCCACCGACCACATCCGCATCATCGCGCTGGCGGAACTCGCGTTCGACTTCGCCCAGAAAGTGCTGGTGCCGGGCGGCGCGTTCGTCACCAAAGTGTTCCAGGGCGGCTCTGAGAAGGACCTGCTGGCGCCGATGAAGCGCCGTTTTGCCATCGTCCGCCACGTCAAGCCACCGGCCAGCCGCAAGGGGTCGAGCGAGTTGTACGTGGTCGCCACCGGCTTCCGCGGCGCCGCCGATTAGCCGCTTGGTAACAATCCGTCAGGTTTTTGCCGCCTAACCTCGCGGCCCGCGATGGCCCGGGGCCAAAAACATGCTGGATGCGCCGATCGCCGACTGGGCCGAGACGACAATCGTCGAGGCGCCGCTGCCGTTCGTCTCGGCGGCCGACATCGTGCTCGGCACCGGGTTTCGCGATCCCGAGCAGCGCCACGGCTTCCGCCGCCGCCGGCTGAGCGGGCAGGCGGCGACGTGGCGGATGCGCGATGTCACGCTGCTGCCCGGTCTCGGGCTGGTGTTCAGGGACGGCCGCATCGTCGAGCCGACGCGCTACTGCGTGTTCCCGGCCGAGGAACGCGCCGCCATCGAAAGCGTCGCCGGGCCGCGCCGGCACCTGGACGGGCGCCGCCGCTTCGTCGGCCTCAACCGGCTGTGCGTGAACCATTTTCATATCCTGACGCAGATCGTGCCGGCCATCGCCGGCTACGCCGCCGACCCGGGCTTTGCCGACGGCGTGCTGCTGCTCGGCGAACCGGGGCAGGTCGGCCACCCGTCGCTCGCGGTGCTGCATCGCGCGCTGGCGCTGGCCGGCGTGGCGGTGCCGGAGGTGGCGATGGTCACGCTGTCGCCGCCGCTGGACGCGCCCGACCTGACCTTCTCCAGCCTTCTCACTGGCATCGACGGCCCCTCGGCGTTCTGCCGCGCGGTGTTCGCGCGCATCGCCGCCGCCGCCAGTGCCGATTCCGGCCCGGACAGTCCGACGCTGCTCTACATCGCGCGCGCCGACGCCCGGTCGCGGCCGCTGCGTAACGAGGACATGCTGGTGGCGCGGCTGGCGCGCTTCGGCGTGGTGCCGGTGCTGTTGAGCGCGCTCGGCCTCGACGAACAAATAAAACTGTTTCGCGGCGCCCGGCTGGTGATCGGCCCGCACGGCGCGGGGCTTGCCAACGTGGTGTTCTCGCCGCCCGGCACGGTGCTGTACGAACTGCTGCCGCATCACTACGTCAACCCGTGCATGAACCTGCTCGCACAGCAGCACGGCCTGCACCACTGGGCCGACATCCACGCCGCCGAGCCCCGGCCCGGTGTCTGGCGCCATCACGTGCCGTGGTCGGTCGATCTGGACGCGGTGGAGCGCCGCGTGGCCGAAATTTTCTCGGTTTATCGGCCGCTCGGTTAGGCGGCCGACCGCTGCTCCGGCGCCGCACATTCGTAGAATTGCAGGGTGTCGGCGACGTGCAGGTCGACGGTGGCGCCGGCCAGCAGGCGCCGCAGCGACGGTTCCGGCAGCGAAGCGCGGCCGTTGGTCCAGCGCTGGCGCCCCACCGGTTCGGCTGCGTGAAACCCATCGACCAGGCGCTCGTCGTGCCAGTGCAGGGTCCGGCGCAGGCGCGGTTGCGCCAGCACGATCCGCCGCAGCGCCACGCCGAGCCGGCGATGGTCCCATTGCTGGCTGACCACCGACGGCACGCCGCTGCGCGAGGCGATGCGCAGGTCGGCCACTGGCCCGTCGAGGCGGAAGCGCCAGACGCCGTCGGCGACGGTTGCGGCATCGAGCCGTACGCCGTCCGCCAGCAGGTGCAGGTCGGCATCGCGGGTCAGCAGCGGATGGCTCCGCCCGGCGCGCGCGGCCAGTTCCGCCCAGATCCGCCGCAGCGTCGGGTGGTCCGGCGGCAGCACCGGCGCGAACGGCAACTGCGGCGGCGCCGGCGGACGGGTCGCCGCGTTGAGGAACTGCGCGCTGTCGCCGTTGTCCCAGTACGTCTCGGCCGCGGCACCCTCGGCCAGCACGGCGTCGTGGCTGTCGAGTTCGAGGTGGTAGTACTCGATCACCCGCGCGCTCTCGTCCCAAAGGATAGAACAGTGATTGATCAGGTCTTTCGCCGGGATCAGCACGCCGTCGAAATACAGGCTGTGATTGTTGGTGATGTACAGGTCGCGATGCGGCACGTTGTCGGCCAGCGCGTGGCGGCGCACCACCACCGGGCTCGCGCGGTCGCGGTTGCGCGGCGTCACCAGCGTGCGGCCGCAGCCGATCCAGCGCAGCTTCCGCTGTTCGCCGGACACGCTGGTCACCAGATCGCCGGGGCGCAGCGTCTCCACCGCGACCTCGCCCAACGGTGTCAGAATGTGGGTGCCGGCGAGGAAGCACATGAACACCTCGGTGCCGCCGCCGGCGTCCTTGGCCAGCCAGACGGTCGTGGCCGGAACCGACCCGGCGGCGAACGTGATCGTCTGCGTGACACCGCCCTCGGTGGCGCTCAGCACGTCGCCGACGACGTTGCCGGAAGTGGTGCCGGAGAATGCCAGACCGGTCAGGTCGATGCGGTCGCCGGTGGTAAAGCCGCCGACCGTGCCGGAAAAATTCTGCGCCGCCGCCAGCGCCAGCGTGCCCGGCCCGGTGAAGCCGATCAGCCCGCTGAGGCTGGCGCCGGACGCGGCGACGACGCTGCCGCCGCTGGCGATGGTGGCCCCGATCAGCGTGCCGCCGCTCGACACCCTCTCGGCCCCGCCGGCGCTGACGGTGATGCCGCTGGTGATGCCGTTCGACCCGGCGATTTCCTGCGCGCCGCCGCCGCTGATCAGGGTGCCGAGGGCCGAGGCGTATTCGGGAAATTTAAGGCCGCCGATCAGCGCGGTGCCGCCGGCCGCCACCGTCGTCTTGGTGACGATGCCGTAGCCGACCTCCTGCTTGCCGCCGCTGTCGATGGTGGTGCGGCTGTCGACGACCAGGAACCCGTCGACGAACTGGGTGCCGCCGTTGCTGATGACGGCGTCGGCGGCCAGGGCGCTGGTGCCGACAAACTGTTCGCCGCCGCTGCTCACCGTGGTGCTGCTGGCCGAACCGCCGTTGGCGACCGATTGCAGGCCGCCGCGCACGATCGTGCCGGTGGCCAGGGCCTCGACCAGTTGCAGGCCGCCGCTGACGATGGCGTTGTACGACCAGCCGAACACGGTCTCGCTGCCGCCGCTGTAAATCACCGCATTGGTGTCGGCCCCGGGGTACAGCACCTCCAGCGTCCCGCCGGTCACCGACGTGTTGAACGTCTGCCCGCCGGAGACCACTTCGCTGCCGCCGTTGACGACGCTGTTGCTGGTGGTCCCGCCGGCCGAGACGATCTCGCTGCCGCCCGAATTCACCTGGGTGCCGGTCGCGATGCCGCCGGCGAACACGGTCTGCGCCCCGCCGCCGCTGACGAAAGTGTCGGTGGTGACGCCGGAGACGTACTCCGCGCCCAGCAGCGTGATGGAAACGGCGCTGCCGCCGGCCTGCACATCCAGCGTGTCGCCGGCGCTGATGGTTACATTCGAGCTCGAATGGCCCGAAGTCACGGACGTGGTGGTCAAGGCTCGGCCCCCGATCGCTGCAACGCTAGATCAATACACATTCGTAACATATTCGGCGCGCCGACAGGCTCGGCGGCGCCCACCGACACGACATTGCAGAACGATTGCCGACCTCGTTCCGCTCGGTCAACTCATCCGTGGAACGCGCGGCGCGCGCGGTCGCTTTCGCGGCGGCCCTGTGTCCGCCGGCACACAATCGCGCGCGCGGCGTCGAGTTTTGCGCCTGCGACGATGAGCGGCGCGCAGGATTCCGCATCCCACAGTTGCGCGGCGAATGCCGCGTGCAACTGCATAGCTGCCCCGGCATCGGCGAAGGCCGCGCGGTTGCCGGTGTCGAGAAAACTCTCGCAGCCGAGTCCCTCGGCCTGGATCACGTCGTGCCGCGCCAGTTCGACATGCCAGTAGGTCACCGCGTCGCACGCGTCCTGCACGATGCCCTCGCCATCGACCAGCAGGCGCACCGGGATCAGCGCGCCGTCGACGAACACGGCATGGTCGGGCGACAGAAACAGGTCGCGCGCGGGGGCGTGGGTGCCGAACGCGCCCGCGCGCAGCCGCACCGGCCACACCTCGCGCGGGCGCGGATGCCGGCGGCACTCGACGCGGCGGTGGCCGAGCCAGACAATTTTGGCCGTCCCGGCAAAGTGCGTCCGCACCAGGTCGCCGACGGCGAGGTGTTCCACCGGCACGTCTCCGGTTGCCGTCGCAATCCGCGTGCCCGCGCGGAAACACGCGAGCGCCACCGCGGTGCCGCCGCCGCTGTCGCGCGACAGCAAAAATGTGGCGCCGGCAAGCCCCGTCGGATCGAGCGTGACGGTCTGCGTCACGCCGCCCTCGGTGGCGCTCAGCACGTCGCCGACCAGCGTGCCGGTGGTGGCGCCGGCAAACACGAGGCCGGTCAGGTCGATGCGGTCG
>Ga0302279_10005498_pt1 | contig 14120 bp, 23 predicted proteins | sample III_Bog_N3_3_FD_194541 | JGI IMG/M metagenome (GOLD analysis project Ga0302279, IMG submission 194541) | Peat permafrost microbial communities from Stordalen Mire near Abisko, Sweden - III_Bog_N3_3 | ecosystem: Environmental > Terrestrial > Soil > Wetlands > Peat | place: Sweden: Abisko...
TGATGACCCGGTCAAACGTGTAGAGCGTCACCTGCGCGCCCCCGTTGCCGGTCGGCTGGCGGGTCTCGATTGCCGCGGGAAAGCGGATCCCGCCGGAAATGATCTCGCCCTTCTCCGTGATGATGACGCCCGCCGCGGTCTCGGTGAAGACCAGCCGGCCGGTGGACAGGTCGAAATAGCGCCGGTAGATGCTCGAGGGGGAGTGCGTGAAGACGACCTTTTCACACGCGATTCCGCCGACCGAAACCAGCCCCTCGTCCTCCACGGTCCCGCCCGCCGCCTCGAGGCCGCGGTAAAAATTGAGGTTCTCCCAGGTGTCGGCCCGCAGGTTCTCGGTCACCGACGAGCCGAGAAGCACCAGGCGCGGCGGGCCCCTTCCGGCGGCCGGCGTGGAGCGCTGCCAGCCGTCAAAGTCATCCAGCGCCGTCTCGACGGTCGCGCCGCCGCCGCTGACGGCGATCCGCTCCCGCCACGGGTTCTCGAAGTAGTAGTCGATCCGGTTGCCGGCGTCCCTGGAAAGGGCGCCCTCCTGCCCCGCCGGGCGCTGCGCCACCCGGCCGATGAAATGGATGGTCCGCACCCCCGTCAGCGCCTTTTCGGATCCCAGGTACGCGCGGGCCTTTGCAATGATCGCCGGTTCCTCGGCCCGGGCGGTAAGGGCAAGGACAGCGGCCGCGGCAAGCGCGGCAAGGAGGCGGAGTTTCATGGGGAAACAGTCAAACCCGTTCGCCCGGCGGTTCCAACAGGAAATTGCCGGGATCGGCCCAGGGATTTTTGTAGCCGGGGTCCCAGACCCCGGAGGCGGAGCCGATCTCCAAGGCACCGGGGTCTGGGACCCCGGCTACAACAATCCGGCCTTCAGGTTTCAGGTCTCAGGTCTCAGGTTTCTGCAGAGCCCCTACTCCCACTCAATCGTCGCCGGCGGCTTGGAGCTCACGTCCAGCACCACGCGCGATACCCCGCGGACCTCGTTGGTGATCCGCGTCGAGATCCTGCGCAGGAGCGGCTGGGGAAGGCTCGTCCAGTCGGCGGTCATGGCATCCTTGCTCTCGACGATCCTCATGCCGATGACGTCGGCGTAGTTGCGCTCGTCGCCGACCACGCCGACCGACTTGACCGGGAGATAGACGCAGAAGGACTGCCAGACGCGCCAGTACCACCCGCTGGAGATCATCTCCTCCTGCAGGATCGCGTCCGCGTCGCGAAGGACCCTGAGCCGCTCGGGCGTGATCGAGCCGATCACGCGGACCCCGAGCCCGGGTCCGGGGAAGGGCTGCCGCCAGACGACCTCGCGCGGCAGGCCGAGCGAGGAGCCCACCTTGCGGACCTCGTCCTTGAACAGCTCGCGCAGCGGCTCCAGGAGCCTGAGCTTCATCCGCGCCGGAAGCCCGCCGACGTTGTGGTGGGACTTGATGAGCGCGGCCGGGTTGTTGCCGATCGCCACGCTCTCGATGACGTCCGGGTAAAGCGTGCCCTGGGCCAGGAACTGCGCGCCGCCGATCGATTTCAGCGACGCCTCGAAGACGTGGATGAACGTGCGCCCGATGATCTTCCGCTTGCGCTCGGGCTCGGACACCCCCTTCAGCCGCCGGAGAAAGCGGTCCGAGGCGTCCACCACGCGCAGGTCGATCCGGAAGTGCCGGCCGTACAGGTCCTCGACGGCCTTGCGCTCGCCCTTGCGAAGCAGGCCGTTGTCCACGAACACGCAGGTGAGCTGCCGGCCGATCGCCTTGTGGATCAGCGCGGCGGCGACCGACGAGTCGACGCCGCCGGACAGCCCGAGGATCACCCGGGACTTGCCGACGGTCGCGCGGATGTCGGCGATCGTGTGCGCGATGAAGTCGCGCATGGTCCAGTCCTGCCGCGCCCCGCAGACGCCGACCAGGAAGTTCCTCACCACCTCGATGCCCCGCTCGGTGTGAAAGACCTCGGGATGGAACTGGATCGCATGGAAGCGCCGCTTCCGGTCCTCAAAGACGGCGAAGGGCGAGTTCTCGGTCGTTCCGACCGCGGAGAAGCCGGGCGGAAGCTTAACCACCCGGTCGCCGTGCGAGTTCCAGACCCGCAGCGTCCGCGGCAGCCCGGCAAAGAGGCGGCCCGGCCGGCTGATGGACAATTCGCCGTGCCCGTACTCGCGGTGGTCGCTGCGGGCGACCTTGCCGCCCAGCATCTGCCCCATGAGCTGCAGCCCGTAGCAGATCCCGAGGACCGGGACGCCGAGCGTGAAGAGCGCCGGATCCGGCCGGGGGGCGTCCTTGGCGAAGACCGAGCTCGGTCCACCGGACAGGATGATCCCGATCACCCCGTCGGCCTTGAGCTGCGCGGCCGTCGTCCGGTAGTGGTAGATCTTCGAGAAGACCCGGCACTCGCGCACGCGGCGCGCGATCACCTGGGTGTACTGCGAGCCGAAGTCGATGACTGCGATGGTCTGTGGCATGGGATGGGGATCAGAACCTCAGGCGGGCGTTCTCATGGCCGCAACGCGGGCAGCGGCAGAGGCCGGTCCCGGCCCGGGCCGTGTAGAGCCGGTCGCAGCGGATGCAGTGAAAGGTCGTCCTGCGCCGCTCCTGCTCGAAGCGCGCGCGGTCGCGCCGGTCGTAGTAGACCCAGGCGCCCGTGAAGGCGATGCCGACCAGCGAGCAGGCGATTGCCGCGGCGGTCGAGAGTTCGAACATGTCGCGTATCCCTGCGGGCGCACGGGCGGCCCCCCCGGCGGTCAGGCCTTCGCCGCGCCGGAGTCACCCTCCAGCGCAGCCGGGGATTCCGGCGCCGCAGCGGCGCCCTCGGCGGACTTCGGCTTGCGGGCGGCCTTCGCCTTCTTCTTGCGCTTGCCGGACTTCTTGTAGCCCGGGTCGTCGGCCTTCACGAACTCGATCAGGGCGAGCTCGGCCGCGTCGCTGATGCGCTGGGGCCCCAGCTTGTAGATGCGGGTGTAGCCGCCGTTCCGGTCCGTGAACTCCTTGTACTTCTCGTTGAAGAGCAGGGTCACGGCCGTCTCGTCGCGAACGTCGCGAAGGGCGAGCCGGCGGAGGTGGAGGGCGTCCGCCTTCTCCGTCTTCGCCGCGGCGCGCTTGGCCTTGGTGATGACCTTCTCGACGAAGGGCCGGAGCGCCCGGGCCTTGGCCAGGGTTGTGCGGATGCGGCCGTGCGTGATGAGCGACGCGGCGAGGTTGGAGATCATCGCCGCGCGATGCTCGCGGGTGACCCCCAGCGAGGAATGGTGTTTCTGGTGGCGCATTAGGCTTCCTTCTTGGCGTCGAGGAGGCGCTCGTCGAACTTCATGCCGAGCGAAAGGCCGAGGGCCTCGAGCTTCTCCTTGATCTCGTTGAGCGACTTCTTGCCGAAATTCCGGTACTTGAGCATTTCCTGCTCGGTCTTCATCGCCAGCTCGCCGACGGTCGTGATGTTGGCGTTGTTGAGGCAGTTGGCGGCGCGGACCGACAGCTCGATCTCGTTGACCGACATGTTGAGGAGCTTGCGGAGCTTGTTCTGCTCCTCGCTGACCTCGCTCTGCTGGCTCTCGAACTCGAAGTGCTCCTCGCTCACGCGGTCGAACACGTCGAGATGGTGCTTGAGGATCGAGGACGCCTGCTTGAGCGCGTCGTCGGGCGTGATGCGCCCGTCGGTCCAGATCTCGAGGATCAGCTTGTCGTAGTCGGTGATCTGGCCCACGCGGGTGTTCTCAACCGAGTACTTGACCAGCCTCACCGGCGAGAAGAGCGAGTCGATCGCGACGACGCCGATCGCCTGCTCCTCCTTCTTGTTCTGCTCGCCCGGGTAGTAGCCGCGGCCGGTCCTGATCTCGACCTCGGCCTCGAAGAGGCGCTTTGAGTCGAGCGTGCAGATGACCTGGTCGGGATTGACGATCTCGATGTTCGAGTCGGGCTGGATGTCGGCGGCGGTCACCGGGCCGGCCTTGTTCGCCTTGACCAGCAGGGTCACCAGGTCGCGCTTCTTGGAGACGATCAGGACCTTCTTCAGGTTCAGGACGATGTCGGTGACATCCTCCACCACCCCGTCGATGCTCTGGAACTCGTGGTTGACGCCCTCGATCTTGACCGAGGAGATCGCCGCGCCCTCGATCGAGCTGAGCAGCACCCGGCGGAGCGAGTTGCCGACGGTGTGGCCGTAGCCCGCTTCAAAGGGCTCGGCGATGAACTTGGCGTAGGTCGGCGTGGCGCCTTCCTCGACCTTGGTGAGTTTGTTGGGAAGTTCGAATTTTCCGAGGCGTTTGGACATGGGAGAAGGGATGGGTTGGGATTGCGTCAGAACCGGCTGTAGAATTCGACGATGAGCTGTTCGTTGATGTTTTGGTCCATTTCCTCGCGCGTGGGGAGGCGGACCATGGTGGCCTTGAACTGGTCGGCGGTGAGCGAGAGCCAGCCGGGGACGTTGCGGATGCGGTTGTCCTCCATGTTCCGGGTCGCCATCTGCCGCGAGGCCGGGGTGTTCTTGATCTCGATCTCGTCGGCGGGCTTCACGTTGTAGCTCGCGATGTCGAGCTTGTGCCCGTTGATGCGGACGTGGCCGTGGTTGACGAACTGCCGCGCCGAGGCGCGGGTCCGGGCCATCCCGAGGAGATAGATGACGCTGTCGAGGCGCGTCTCCAGGAGCTGCAGGAAGCGCTCGCCGGTGATGCCGCGCTCGCGCTTGGCGATCTCGAACACGCGCCGGAACTGGCGCTCGAGCAGCCCGAAGGTGTACCGGAGCTTCTGCTTCTCCTTGAGGCCGATGGCGTACTCGCTGAACTTGCGCCGGCTCTTGGGGCCGTGCTGCCCGGGCGGGTAATTGCGGCGTTCGAGCGCCTTGCCCGAGCCGAGGATGTGGGTGCCGAAGCGGCGACTGATGCGGGTCTGCGGACCGATGTAGCGAGCCATGATGAAAAAAGTGAGGGGGTGGGTGTCGGATTACACGCGCCGGCGCTTGCGCGGGCGGCAACCGTTGTGCGGAATGGGTGTGACGTCGACGATCGAGGTGATCTCGAGGCCGATCGCCTGGAGGGCGCGGATCGCGCTGTCGCGGCCGAGGCCGGGCCCGGAAACGCGGATGACGACGTCCTTCAGGCCGTGCGACATCGCGTTGCGCGCCGCGTCCTGCGCGATGATCTGCGCGGCGTAGGCCGTGGACTTGCGGGAGCCGCGGAAGTTGCACTTGCCGGCGCTGGACCAGGCGATGATCTGACCCTTCTGGTCGGCGATCGAGACGATCGTGTTGTTGAAGGAGGCCAGGACGTTGGCGATCCCGGAGGTGACGTTCTTGGAGCCCTTGGCCTTGCGGACCTTGATCGTGCCCAGCTCCTCCTTGAGGAGATCCTCGGCGGTGGGCTGCTTCGCCACCCCGCCAATCATCTCGACGGGCTTTGCCGGCGCGGCGGGAGCCCCAGCGGGCCCCTTGCCCTCCGGAGCGGCCTTGCCTTCCGCCGGAGCGGCAGCGCCGGCATCCGCCGTAGCCCCGCCCTGCGGGGCAGAGGTGGACGCCGCCGCGGCCTCCCCCCCCTTGCCCTTCGCGTGCTTCTTTTCCTTCTTCGGTTCTGATTTTTCGTCGGCCATGGCTTTGGATTATTCTTTGACTTTGGTGACGCCGACGGTCTTGCGCGGTCCCTTGCGGGTGCGGGCGTTGGTGCTGGTGCGCTGGCCGCGGACCGGGAGGCTGCGGCGGTGGCGGATGCCCCGGTAGCAGTTGATGGCCTGCAGCCGCTTGAGATTCCCGGCGATCTCGCGCCGAAGGTCGCCCTCGACCACCCACTTGTGCTCGGTGATCACCTGGAGGATCTTGTTGAGCTGCTCCTCGGTGAGGTCCTGGGCCCGCATGTTCGGGTCAAGCCCCGCCTCGGCGACGATGATGTCCGCATAAGCGGGACCGACGCCGTAGATGTAGCGCAGGGAGTAGGGTACTTTTTTCTTGGCGGGTATTTCGACGCCTAGGATTCTTGGCATGATGGTTTGAGAATTTAGCTAGAGTGTTCTGAGATTAAAAAAAAATAGAGAGATTTGAGATTGACCGAGCCCCGAGGACGAGGCCGCCGAGCAGCATAGGTCCTATAGGTCTTATAGGTCCTATACTATGGATACCATAGGTCCTATTTCAGAGTAGGCGCCGCCGTCAGCACCTCCGGCCCCTTTTCCGTAGTGAGCACCGTATGCTCAAAATGCGCCGACGGCATCCCGTCCTCCGTGACGACCGTCCATCCATCGGCGAGGGTCCGGGTCCGGTGGACGCCCACGTTTACCATGGGCTCGATCGCGAGGGTCATCCCGGCCTTGATCTTCTCGCCCAGGCCGCGGTGGCCGAAGTTCGGGATCTCAGGCGGCTCGTGCATCGCGATGCCGACCCCGTGGCCGACCATGTCGCGGACGACGCTGAAACCGGCGCCCTCGATGCAGGCCTGGATGGCCGCCGAGATGTCGCCGATCCGGTTGCCGACCTTCGCCTCGCGGATCCCAAGCTGGAGGGCCTGGTCGCTGACGCTGAGAAGCTTCCGAAGCAGCGGGGTGATGGTCCCGACGGGGACCGTCACGGCCGTGTCGCCGATATACCCGCGGTGCTCGACGGTGACGTCGAGCGAGACGATGTCCCCGTCGCGCAGGACGCGCTTCAGGGTGCCGATGCCGTGGACAACCTCCTCGTTCACCGAGACGCAGATGTAGGCGGGAAACCGGCGCGAACCGTGCTGGTAGCCGTAGTCGGCGCTTTTGGCGCCGTGCGCCTCGATGAGGCCGCGGCCGATCTGGTCCAGGTCGTAGGTGGTGATTCCGGGCGCGACATGCTCCCTGAGCTTGGCCAAGACCGCGGCGGCGATGGCGCAGGCCTCTCGCATCCGGGCGATTCCCTGGGGGGTCTTGATGGGGATCATGCGATCCCCTCCCCCGGAAATGGAACCCCGGCCAGAAGGCCGAGGGTCCGGTAATGCTCGACGAGCGATGCGTCGGCGCCCTCGCCGGCAAAGACCCCGTTGAGGGCCTCGCCGCGGGCGTCGAGCCATTCGTCAAACACCTTGGCTTGGAGCAGCGTAGCCGGGAAGTCCGCTAGGACGAATCCCGCATCAGGTTTGCGCCCGAAGAACCACTTCCGCATCAATGCGAAGGTGGAGTCGTCGGCCCGACCGGGTCCCGCGGAGCGGGACGGGGACGGAGGCGAAATCTCCCGCTGCTTCAGGGCGGCGGGAGAGACGTGCTCAATGTGCAAAGAACGCGCCCGGCTCAACGGTTCCGTATCCGGTTGAGTTGATCCGAGCATGAGGAGCTTCACTTTCGGGGAAGCTCCAAGGGACGAAAAGGGTTGATTGATGGCAGGATGCGCCACCGGAGTAAAGAACTATTTGGAAAAGGTCCGGTAGGCCCAGATGCCCAGGCCGAGGACGAACATGCCGAGCAGGGGCCACACGATCTTCATGACCGCATCGACGGCAAGCGCGTCGCCCACCATGCCCTGCTGGGGATTGGCGCTGCGGGCGCGGATCCGCCCCTTCCGGAGGAACCCGTCGTAGTGGCGCTGGAGGAGGAAGGTCTCGATCTGGCGCATCGTGTCGAGGATGACGCCGACGGTGATCAGCATCCCGGTGCCGCCGAAGAAATAGGCGATCCGGTAGTCCACCTTCATCTGCATGTAGAGGATGTCGGGGATGATCGCGATGACCGTCAGGAAGATGGCGCCGGCCAGCGTCAGCCGGGTCATGACGAAGTCGATGAACTGGGCGGTCGGCTCCCCGGGGCGGACCCCCGGCACGTAGCCGCCGTACTTCTTCAGGTCGTCGGCGATCTGGATCGGCTTGAACATGACCGACACCCAGAAATAGCTGAAGAAGAGGATGAGGATCGTGTAGAAGGTGTAGTAGACGGCGTGGCCGCGGCTCAGGTCCTGCGCAAACTCGACCAGGAAGCGCAGGTTGAAGGCTGCGCCCATCGACGAGAGGATCTGCGAGGGAAAGAGGAGGATCGAGGAGGCGAAGATGACCGGCATGACGCCCGAGTAGTTCACCTTCAGCGGCAGGAAGGAGCTCTGGCCGCCCATCACCTTGTTCCCCACCACGCGCTTGGCGTACTGGACGGGGATTTTCCGCTGCCCCTGGACGACCATGATGATCCCCATGGTGACCGCGAGGAAGAGCGCGAGCATGACCACCGCGGTCGGCAGGCCGGCGCCCTGCTCCGTCCCGACGGGGTGGACGAACACATGGTAGATCGCCGAGATCGTGGAGGGGATCTGCGCCAGGATGCCGACGGTGATCAGCAGCGAGACGCCGTTGCCGATGCCCCGCTGGGTGATCTGCTCCCCGAGCCACATCAGCAGCATCGTGCCGGCGGTCATGAAGACGATCGAGGTGGCCAGGAAATAGTACTTGTTGACGATGACGATGCTGCCGTAGACGGCGACGTCATACCCCGGGAAGAGCGTGCCGGGCCGCTGCTCGAGGGCGTAGATGAGCAGGCCGCCCTGCACGATGCAGAGGAGGACCGTCGCGTAGCGCGTGTACTGGGTGAGCTTCTGGCGGCCGACATCGCCCTCCTGCTGGAGGCGGCTCAGCGAGGGGACCACCGCGGTCATCAGCTGGAATATGATCGAGGCGCTGATGTAGGGCATGATGCCCAGGGCGCACACCGCGCAGCGGGTCAGCGCGCCGCCGGTGAACATGTTGTACAGGCCCATCATCGCCCCGCCGGCGTTGCCGGCCTGCGAGTGGGCGAAAGCCTCGAGCGCGTGGGGATCGCTCCCCGGCAGCGGGATGTGCGCGCCCACCCGGGCGACGAAGAGGAGGGCCAGCGTGTAGAAGATCCGGGAGCGCAGCTCCGGGATTTTCAGCGAGTTGGCGAAGGCGGAAAACATCCTGGGGAGGCGCCTGCGCTCAGGCGACGACGGCCTGGCCGCCGGCCTTCTCGATCTTGGCCTTGGCGGTCGCGGAGAAGCGCGCGGCGGTGACCTTCAGCGCGCGCGTGATCTCGCCGTCGCCCAGGACCTTGACCGACTTCTCGCCGCGGCGGATGAGCCCGGCCTTTGCGAGGACCTCGGCGTTGATCTCCGTCGCGTCGGCGATCGAGTCCAGATCGCAAAGGTTGACGACCGCGATCTCGGTGCGGAACGCGGCCTGGTTGAAGCCCCGGTGGGGAAGCTTCCGGTAAAGGGGCATCTGGCCGCCCTCGAATCCGGGGCGGATGCTGCTGCCGGAGCGGGCGGACTGGCCCTTGCCCCCGCGGCCGCTGGTCTTGCCGTGGCCGCCGCCCTCGCCGCACCCCACCCGCTTCTTGCGGTGGATCGCGCCTTCGACGTTCTTGAGTTCGTGGAGTTTCATGAAAAAAAGGCTCTTCAGGCCGAGTTGCGGACGTTTGCGATGTCCTCCGCGAGGCGGAGCTGGCAGAGGGCGTCCACGGTCGCGTTGACGACGGCGATGTGGTTGTTGGAGCCCATCGACTTGGTGAGGATGTTCTTGATGCCCGCGGCCTCAAGGACGGCGCGGACGCCGCCGCCGGCGATCAGGCCCGTTCCGGGCGAGGCGGGCTTGAGCAGGACCCGTCCGCCGTCGCAGTGGCCGAGGACGTCGTGGGGAATGGTGTCGCCGCGGAGCTTCACCTTGATCAGGTGCTTCTTCGCGTGCGCGGTGCTCTTCTTGATCGCGTCGGGGACCTCGTTGGCCTTGCCGTAGCCGACCCCGATGCTGCCCTTCTGGTCGCCGACCACCACGAGCGCGGCGAAGCTGAACCGGCGGCCGCCCTTCACGACCTTGGCGCAGCGGTTCACGAAGACGACCTTCTCGACCATGGCCGGACCGTCGTCCGTCGATGAGGGGGCGGAGCGGGAGCGGTCGTCGCGGCGGAAGTCGCGGCGGGGCGGGGGCGAGGAGGCTGTGTCAGTGCTCATGGGCTGTTTCAAAATACTATGCCGCCGGCGCGGACGGCCTCGGCGAACGCCTTGACCTTGCCGTGGTAGCGGGCGCCGTTGCGGTCGAATACGATCGTGGTGATGCCGGCGGCCTTCGCCTTTTCGGCGAAGGCGGCGGCCAGGGCCGTCGCGCCGGCGAGGTTCGCCCCGCGCTTCTCCTTGCGGATCGTCGGATCGAGGCTCGAGAGGAATACCAGCGTCGCACCCGTGTCGTCGTTGACGGCCTGGGCGTAGATGTGCTTGCCGCTGAACTTGACGCTCAGGCGCGGCCGCGCCGCCGTGCCGGCGACCTTCTTGCGAATGCGCCACCGCCGCCTTTGGAGGAGCTGGGCCTTGAGTACGGTATTCATCTTAGATTGTCAGAGGTTTGAGCTTCAGGTCTCAGGTTTCAGGTTTCAGGTCTCTGCCTTAAGCTACTGTCTTTCCTTCCTTGCGGCGGACGCGCTCGCCAACGATGCGCACGCCCTTGCCCTTGTAGGGTTCCGGCGGGTAGTAGCTGCGGATCTCGGCGGTGACCGCGCCGACGAGCTGCTTGTCGCAGCCCTCCACCTTGAGGCGGGTGCCGTCGGTGACGGTGAGCTTGATGCCCTCCGGGATCTCCATGACGATCGGGTGCGAGAAGCCCAGCGCAAGGTCGAGCATCTTGCCCTTCAGGTTGGCCTTGAAGCCGACCCCCTGGATCTCGAGCTCCTTCGCATATCCCGCGGTGACTCCCTTGACCATGCTTGCGATGATCGAGCGGGCCGTCCCGTGCATGGCGTTGGAGAAGCGCGAGGCGTCGAGCGCGCGCACGACGATCTCCTTGGCGGAGGTGTCGATCGCGACGACCGGCGCGAACGTCTTGTGAACCGTCCCCTTCGGGCCCTCGACGCGCACGGTGGTGCCCTTGACGTCGATCTTCACCTTTTCGGGAATGGGAATGACTTGTTTTCCGATGCGGCTCATGGCGGGGGGATTCGGGTTACCAGACGTTGCAGAGCAGTTCGCCACCGGCCTTGTTGCGGCGGCAGTCGGCGTCCTTCATGAGCCCCTTCGAGGTCGAGAGGATGGAGATGCCCAGGCCGTTGAGGACGCGGGGGATCTCGGTGTAGCGGTGATAGATGCGGCGGCCCGGCGTGGAGGCGCGGGTGAGGCCGGTGAGGACGGGGGCGCCGCTCACGTACTTCATCTTCACGACGAGCGTCTTGTGGCCGAGCTCGTCCTTCGAGCTGCTGAAGTCGGTCACATAGCCCTCGGCCTTGAGGATGGCCGCGATGGCCTCCTTCATCCGCGAATGGGGCGCGACGCATTCGTCGAGGCGCGCCTTGCTCGCGTTGCGCAGGCGGGTGAGAAAATCGCTGATGGGATCCGTCATGAAAGGTGTCGGGTTGCTTGTTTACCAGGAGGACTTGATCACGCCGGGAATCTTGCCGGCCAGCGCGAACTCGCGGAACTGGATGCGCGAGATGCCGAACTTGCGGTTGAAGCCGCGCGGGCGGCCGCTCATCGAGCAGCGGTTGCGGATGCGCACCCGCGATGAGTTCTTGGGGAGCCGCTGGAGCTTCTTCTGGGCGGCGTAGAAGTCGGTGTCGGTCGTCGCGGGGTTGGCCAGGATGGCCTTCAGTTCCGCGCGCAGCTTGGCGTATTTCGCCACAAGGCTGATGCGCTTCTTGTTGCGTTCGATGGCGGAGGTTTTCGGCATGGGAGTGAAAAAGTATAGGTCCTATAGGTCCCATAGGACCTATAACATGGCTTTAGGCGGCATGGGGCTTGGGCGCCGCCGTCGGCTCGGGCCGCCGGAAGGGCATGCCGAGGTGGCGCAGGAGATCGCGGCCCTCGTCGTCGGACGTGGCGGAGGTGACCATCGTCACGTCCAGGCCCATGGCCTTCTTGATGTTCTCGACGGTGATCTCCGGGAAGATCGTGAAATCGGTGATGCCGAGGGTGTAGTTGCCCTGGCCGTCGAGGCGCGTCGAGACGCCGCGGAAGTCGCGGATCGACGGCAGCGAGACGGAGAGGAGCCGGTAGAAGAACTCCCACATCGAGTCGCCCCGGAGGGTGACCGTGCAGCCCACGATCTGGTTCTCCTTCAGCTTGAAGTTCGAGATGGCCTTCTTCGTGCGGGTGAGGATCGGCTTCTGCCCGGCGATCAGCCCAAGGTCCCGCTGGATGTCGGCGATCTGGTTCTTGTCGGCCTCCGCGCCGATGCCCGTGTTGAGCACGATCTTGAGGAGCCGCGGCACCTGGTGCTTGTTCTTGTAGCCGCGCGTCTTCACGAGCTCGGGCACGACCTGCTCGGCGTAAAGTTTCTTGAGGGTGGGAATGGTGGAGCTCATTGCTGAAAAAAAATAGGTCTTATAGGTCCTACAGGTCTTATAGGACCTATGATGTCTTGGCGGCGGCCGCCGGGGCCCCGGATTTCCTGGCTTTCCGCTCTTCGATGCGCGCCTTGAGCATCAGGTTCGACACATGGATCGATCCCTCGCGCTCCACGATCGCGCCCTGGGGATGCTCCTGGGACTTCTTCGTGTGGCGCTTGAGCATGGCCAGCCCCTCGACGCGGGCGCGGGAGCGCTCGGCGAGGATCTCGAGGACCTTGCCCTCCTTGCCCTTGTGGGACCCGGAGATGACGACGACCGGGTCGCCCCGCTTGATGTGGAATTTTTGCATGTTCAGAGAACCTCCGGCGCGAGCGAGATGATCTTCATGAAGTTCTTGGCGCGGAGCTCGCGGGCGACCGGGCCGAAGATGCGGGTGCCGCGGGGATTCCCGTCGGGCCCGATGATGACGATCGCGTTGCTGTCGAAGCGCAGGTAGCTGCCGTCGGTGCGGCGCACGGCCGTCTTGGTGCGGATGACGACGGCCTTGGCGACCTCGCCCTTCTTGACGGCCGCGTCGGTCGTGCTCTCCTTGATGTGCACGGTGATGATGTCGCCGACCCGGGCGATGTCCGTGTTCTGCCCCTTCTTGCTGATCATCGCGGCGCGGCGGGCGCCGGTGTTGTCGGCGACTTCGAGGATGGAGCGGAGTTGGATCATGGGAGGGGGAGGTCTTTCAGAAGTTATGTCGTATAGGTCCTATAGGTCCTATTTCTTGGTTTCCGCCGGAGCAGGAGTCTCAATTTTCGTCTTCGTCGGCACCTGGGCCGCGACATCGCTCTCGGAGATCGCCTGCGCGGTGTCGCCGACGGAGCGCTCGACCACCTCGACGATGCGCCAGCGCTTCAGGCGGCTGATCGGGCGGGTTTCCATGATCCGCACGCGGTCGCCCACGCGGACCTCGTTCTTCTCGTCGTGCACGTGCACGACGGTCTTGCGGTTGATGACCTTGTGGTAGAGCGGATGGGGCGTCTTGTACGCAATCGTCACCTTGACGGACTTGTCGCCGGAGCGGCTGGTGACAAAGCCGAGGAGGGTCTTGCGCGCGTTGCGCGGTGAGGAGCCGGGGGTGGACATGGGAGGATGGGCGTGGGCGGTTCGGTTGATCAGGCCTTGGCGGGCGCCGCGGCGGCCTTCTGCCTGCGGATGGTCTCCATGCGGGCGACGGTCTTGCGCAGGACGCGCATCTCGTGGGTCTTCTCGACCTGGCCGGTCTGCTTGCGCAGGTGGAGCTGGAGGAGCTGCTCGCGCGTCTCGCGGAGCTTGGTGCCGATCTCTTCGGCGGAAAGGTCGCGGATTTCTTTGGCGTTCATGGTCGGAAATTCGGTTCAGATCGCGGTCCCCTCGCGCACGATGAAGCGGCAGCGAAAGGGAAGCTTGGCGTCGGCGAGGCGGAAGGCCTCCTTGGCGATGGTCGTGGGGACGCCGGCGAGCTCGAAGAGGACGGCGCCGGGCTTGATGACCGCGACGTAGTACTCGACCGGGCCCTTGCCCTGGCCCATGCGCACCTCGGCGGGCTTCTTGGTGATCGGCTTGTGCGGGAAGACGCGGATCCAGAGCTTCCCCTTGCGCTTCAGGTGGCGGGAAATCGTGACGCGGGCGGCCTCGATCTGCTGGCCGGTCATCGGTCCGCGGCTGAGGGACTGAAGTCCGAACTCGCCGAAGGCGATCGTGTTGCCGCGCTTCGCGTTTCCGGCCCGGGAGCCTTTCTGCGACTTGCGGTATTTTGTGCGTGCTGGGGCGATGGCGGCCATGGTGGATTAGACGGTGTTGTCGGACTCTTTTTTGCAGATCCAGCACTTGACGCCGATCTTGCCGTAAACGGTGCGGGCCTCGGAGAAGCCGTAGTCGATGTTCTCGCGGAGCGTGTGGAGGGGCACCCGGCCCTTG
>Ga0302279_10005499_pt1 | contig 14118 bp, 12 predicted proteins | sample III_Bog_N3_3_FD_194541 | JGI IMG/M metagenome (GOLD analysis project Ga0302279, IMG submission 194541) | Peat permafrost microbial communities from Stordalen Mire near Abisko, Sweden - III_Bog_N3_3 | ecosystem: Environmental > Terrestrial > Soil > Wetlands > Peat | place: Sweden: Abisko...
CGGTGTCGCCGTAGCTGGTGAAGCTGGCCTCGTCGCCGGCCTGGTCCACGGCGCCCACGGCGAGCATGTTGGGCAGCTTGAAGGAGGCCGGCATGGTCTCATCGAAGCTGCTGTTGGCGTCGGAGTTGCCGGCCGCGACGATAAAGAGGATCTGCGGCGCGCTCTTCATGGCGTCGTAGAGACCGTCGTGGTCCATCTGGTAGAACTTGCGGGCCATGACCTTGCGCTCGGCGGCGTCCTTGCCCACGCCGTTCTTTTCCAGGGCGTCCTCATAGTCCTGCGGCGAGCCGCCCCAGCTCATGTTCACCACCCGGACGCCGTGCGTCTTGAGCCAGTCGACGGTGGTGCGGTAGCTGGCGGCGGTGCGCTCAAGCAGGGCTTCGGTGGGCAGAAGCGGCACATTGTGCCAGTCGAAGGTGGTGCGCGCGACGGCGAGGCGGATCGCTGGATTGCCGCGGGACGCGATGCCCGCCACGTGCGTCCCATGCGAATACTCCGCATAAAATTGCACGGTCTCCAGGAAGGTCGGGACCTCGGCGGCGGACATGCCGGCGAGCTTTTGTTTCAGAGCGTCGGCCTCGGGACTGTCGATGGAGAGCTGAAGGTCGGAGAAGCCTTTCAGCTCGCCGCGCACCTCCGGATATTGCGCCTGCTGTTTCGCATCGAGGGGATAGAGATAGCCGTGGGTGGGATAGACATTGAGGTCGAAGGCCAGGCCATGGGGATCGGCTCCGGGGGCCGGATTGGGGTCGGTGTAGACCTGGCCCGGGAAGAGCGGCAGGTCGGAGCCGGAATCCCAGATCGCCACATTGACAGGGGTGAGCTTGTCGGCGGCGGTGAAGGTGACCTCCCGCGCCTCCCAGATGTCGGGCTTCTGGACGTTGTTGGCGGCGACGTCGGCGGTGAGAACGGCCTGGGTCTGGGCCTTGAGGGGCAGGGTCGTCTTGAGGGTCAGGCGGCTGCCGATGAGCGCCCATGCCAGATCGCTGCTCAAGGCATGGGATTTGGCCAGGGCCGGCTCGATACTGGCCTGGACCTGCCCCAGAACCAGAGCCTCCGAGATGATCTGGGCGCTGCTCTTGGCCTCCTTGATGCGGTTGCCGACCACGGGCCAGGGGAGGTTCGCCAGGCTCGCGGCATAGGTCTTGGCGTAGGCGGCCTCGAAGGCGGGACCGGCGCTCTGGCCCGTGGCGATGCGCGCCTGGAGGATGGCCTGGAGCCGCAGACCGCTCAGCAGCTTGGCGTCGGGCTTGTCCTCGAGATCGCGGATTTTGGCGATGGTATCGAGGGCGGCCTTGTCCTGGTTTCCGGCCAGGACCTGCAGCGCGAGACGCACGCCCAGCAGGTCGCGCAGGGTGGCGCTGTCCTTGATGTCGTATTTGGCCAGGACCTCGTCCACATCGGCGCCGACCCTGGAGGAGAAGGCGTTGAAGGTCGCATCATCGCCGGTGAGGAGGGCCGTGGCCGTGCCGGAGATCGGGTAGTTGAAGCGGGGCAGATCGTCCTGGGTTTTGACGACGATCCTCGCCTGGGTCTGGGCGAAGGAGGCGGCGGGCGCCAGAGTGAGAAAGGCGGCCCCGACCAAGAGCGCGGCCAGGCGATGGCGCGAAGAACCCGATGTCATGAAAACTCCCTTTCGATCCGCCACCGCGTTTAGCCGAGGAACGGAGCGTGAGGAAGCGGGGTGGAGCGCGCAGCCTTGCACCGAGACGGAGGGGCGCAAGGCCGCGCGCTAAACCTTGCGGGGAAACATCGGGATAAACCCCGAAGTGCGCTGGACGTAGGCTTCGTAGTCGGGGCGTTTGCGGCGCATGCGGCCTTCGACGGTGGGCATGCCGCTCCAGCGGGTGAGGAGGAAGGTGAGAAGGATGGGGCCCGGAAGCGACCAGGCGCCCAGGCCCGTGTCGGCGGCGAGGAGCCAGAGGCCCCACCAGACGCAGGCGTCGCCGAAGTAGTTGGGGTGCCGCGTATAGCGCCAGAGGCCCGACTGCAGGACCTTTCCGGCGTTGGCCGGGTCGGCCTTGAAGGCCACGAGCTGGAAATCGCCGATGCTCTCGAAGAGGATGCCGAAGGCGGCGAGGACCGCGCCGGCCCAGGCCAGGGGGCCCAGCGGCGTTGGCGCGGGGATCTGGCCGAGCTGCACCGGCAGGCAGACGATGAACTGCAGGGGAAGCTGCAGGGCGAAGACGAGCAGGAGAGAGGCCCTGGCATAGCCCCAGCCGCGGTCCTTCTGGGCGAGGCCCATCATGGTGACATAGCGGCGGTCCGGGCCGTTCCTGCGCCAGCGCCAGAGGAGATAGATGCCCAGGCGAAGGCCCCAGATCGTGCAGAGGGCTGTGAGGAGGAGGGAATGGGCGCCCCTGGCGCCGGTGAAGAGGAAGCTCGTCCAGGAAATGAGCACCATGCCAAGAGCCCACAGGCTGTCGATGAAGCTGGGGTCCTTGATGCGGACATTCACCAGCCACAGTGAGAGGAACAGCACCGTGGCGATGGTGAAGTTGAGGATCAGGAGCTGGACGATTTCCATGGGCTTTTCCGTGTTGTAGCAGAGTTACTCAATGTGCGCGCCGCCTTGCGCCCCCTCCGTCTCGGCGCAAGAAACAAACCGCCGATCCACCTCCCCCGCGCCAAGAAGCGCAAGGGAGGAGAAGAAAGCATTTCTCCTCCCCCGTCCCTCTCAACGGGGGAGGTAGCAGACGGCGAAGCCGGCTGACGGAGGGGGCGCAAGGCGGCGCGCGCTTTCATGGATACGGTCAAGCCTCGGCTTTGTATCACCGCCCCGTCGAGACCTGGGACTGGCCGAGCATTCTCGCCATGCCGCGTTCGAGGGCTTTGGGGTCGCGGGCGAGGGAGGCGCGGACTTCTATGGCCATGGCGTCGGTATCGAGTTCGTCGATGCCGCGCTTGATGGCGGTGAGGCCGGCGGCGGCGATGTCTTCTGGCTTCTCCTTGCGGCCGGCGACGTGGGCGGCCATGCGGGTATCCACGGAGCCGACGATGAGGGCGGTGACCTGGGTCCCCTGGCCGGCGAGCTCGGCGCGGACGCAGGTGGTCGCTGCGCGGCCGGCGAACTTGGAGGGGCTGTAGCCGCCCATGGCCGGCACGGCCACGAGGCCGCCGGAGGAAAGCACGTTCACGATCGCGCCGCCGCCGTTCTTCGCCAGGATCGGGGCGAAGGCGCGGGCCAAGCCCACCGGCCCGAAGTAGTTGACCTCCATCTCCTCGCGCGCGGCTTCGAGGGAGCCCGCGCCGATCAGCCTCTGATTCAGGAAGGCGCCGGCGTTGTTGACGAGGATGGAGACATCGCCGCACGCCGCCGCGGCGGCGCCGATCTGGTCGGGCTTTGTCACATCCAGGCGCAGGGGCACGGCGCGGCCGGGCGCCTCGGCGGCGAGATGGGCGGCTGAGGCGGGATCCCGGGCGCCGACGTAAACCTTGGCGGCGCCGGCGGCGAGGAGGGCGCGTACGAAAGCCTCGCCGATGCCGCGATTGGCGCCGGTGACGAGGGCGACGGAGTCCTTGATGTCCAAGGGCTCAGGCCGCGTAGAGGGTGTCGTTGGGCTTTTTGGCGCCCTTCACCAGGACAGTGGGATCGGGCGCGATGAGGCCCCTGCCCCAGCCTTCGCTGAGCGGCATGTCGTGGTTCCATTCCCAGACCATGCGCCGCGCCGCAATCCGCCACGCGCCGTCCCGCCGCTCAAAGCGATCAATGGCCCTCGCAAGCGTAAGACAATCAAACTTCTCGCCGTCTTTCTTCAGGCGCGCGAAGGCGAGGATGTGGGATTCCACCCGCGCCGTATCGCCGTGAAGATCGATGGCGATGTTGCTGGTTGTGTGGGTCATTTTGGATCGCGGCAGGATGGCGGCTATGGAGGCGATGTAGTCGGCGGCCGGGCCCAAGAACGTGCCGCCGTGATCCTCCGTGGCGTCGCTGTGGTAGCAGGCCTCGAGCAGCTCGATATCGGCGCGGTCCACGGCGCGGCAGTATCTTACCAGCACCTCGGCGATGGCGGCCTTGTCGAGGAGCGCCTGGATCTGGGCGTCGCGGGTCTGGGTCATTCTGGGCTCTGTCAGGCTAGAGGGCGGGGCGGTCGACGAGGGCGAGGACCCAGGGGGTGGAGGCGCCGCCGGCGCGCTGGGCGTCCATGACGCCCACGTCCACATAGTCGCGCCAGTCGATGATCAGGCCGTCCCTGAAGGTCAGGACGCCGGCATAGGGCGCGCGGACGACGACGCCGTCCTTCTGGGTGAACTCATCCACGCCCTCGACGAAGAGGCGATCGCCGTTCTCGGCATGGTCGAAGAGGCGCCAGCGGATCTCGGCGAGCTGGGCCTTGAAGTTCTCCATGAACTTGCGCGCCTTGGCCTTGCCCCGGGCCGGCGGGGCGACGGCGGCGGCGTAGTGCCAGACGACATCCTCGTGCAGATGGGCGAGGGCGCCGTCGATATCGCCGGCGGTCCAGGCGGCGATGAGGCTCTTCAGGGCCTCGAGCTTGGCGCTCATGCGCCGATCACGAAGCTGACGGTGGTGGTGGTGGACCCGCCGATGTTGAGGGTCTGGACGGTGCGGGCGCCCTCCACCTGATAGTCGCCGGCCTTGCCGGTGACCTGCTTGGCGGCGTCGAGGGCCATGCGCACGCCGGTGGCGCCGACGGGATGGCCGCCGCCGATCAGGCCGCCGGAGGGGTTGATGGGCAGGCGCCCGCCGATCTCGATGGAGCCGTCCTCCACCGCCTTCCACGCTTGGCCGGGCGCCGTGAGGCCCAGATGCTCGATGGCCATGTATTCGGTGGTGGTGAAGCAGTCGTGGGTCTCTACGGCGTCGATCTGATCCACGGAGTCGAGACCCGCGCGGCCGCGGGCGTCCTCTATGGCGCGGCGCACCTGCGGGAAGACGTAGTCGGCGCCTTCGCTGGCGCGCACCTTGCGCTCATAGCTGATGGGGGCGGAGCGGTGGCCCCAGCCCTGGATGCGGGCGAGGCTCTCCAGTGGCAGGCCGCGTTTGGCCGCGTAGCCCGCGGCATATTCATCGGAGGCGAGGAAGACCACGGCCGAGCCGTCGGTGACCTGGCCGCAGTCGTTTTTGCGGATCATGCCCTCGACCACGGGATTGGCCTCATCGTCGCTTGTGAAGCTGGCCGGCCCGAACTTCCAGCCGCGGGTCTGGGCGTTGGGATTGCGCCGGCCGTTGGCGAAGTTGATCTCGGCGATGCGCATGAGGTGTTCGTATTTGAGGCCATAGCGGCGATCGTATTCCTCGCCGAGGTCGGAGAAGGCCCGGGGCCAGAGGAAGGTGGCGTCCTGGAACTCGTGGCCGGTCCAGGCCGCGGCGCCGAGATTGCGGGCCGCCTCGCCGCCGGAGACGTTGCGCATCATTTCCAGGCCCACGACGCAGGCGGTGTCGTAGCGGCCGGCCTCGATCTCGGCGGTGGCGGCGAGGATGGCGACGCTGCCGGAGGCGCAGGCGGCTTCGTGACGGGCGGTGGGCATGCCGTCGAAATCGGGATGGACGAGGCCGAAGAAGCCGCCCAGCAGACCCTGGCCGGCAAAGAGCTCGCCGACGAAATTGCCCACGTGGCCGGACTGGATGTCGGATGGCTCGAGATCCACAGCGGCGAGGCCCTCGCCCACCACCTCGGAAAAGGCGTCGGCGAAATCCATCTGCTCGCGCGCCCAGTTGCGGGAGAAGTCGCTCTGCCAGCCGCCGAGGATATAGACCATGCGCTTTCGTCCCTGATGGAAGGCGCGTCGTGGATGCGCGCGCCGTGCGGAGTCATCTTGGAACGAAAAGCGGCGCTTGTCAGGGTATGAATCCTCCCTCCCCTTTATGGGGAGGGTCGGCCTGAAAGGCCGGGGTGGGGATGTGTGACGCCGCGACAGCGTTGTGGGTTTCAATGCGCTGCCCCACCCTGACGGCTTCGCCGTCTGTCCCTCCCCATAAAGGGGAGGGAGGAGAGGAAGGACGATCGCACCCATGCCCCCACCCCCCATCTGGCTGATCGCCGGGCCAACCGCAGGCGGCAAGTCGGGCCTGGCGCTGGCGCTTGCCGAGGCCACCGGGGGTGAGATCGTCAATGGGGATTCGATGCAGGTGTACCGTGACCTGCGCATCCTGACGGCGCGGCCGTCAGTGGAGGATGAAGTCCGGGCGCCGCATCATCTCTATGGCGTGGCGGACGGGGCGGAGCGGTGGTCGGTGGGGCGGTGGCTGGCGGCGGCGTCGGAGGCGCTGAGCGACATCGCGGCGCGGGGGCGTACGGCGATCGTGGTCGGGGGGACGGGGCTCTATTTCCGGGCGCTGACGCGGGGGCTGGCGGATGTTCCAGCCATCCCGGCGGAGGTTCGCGCCCAGGTGCAGACCTCGTTCGACAGCCTGGGCGAGACGGCCTTTCGTGAGCGCCTGGCGGCGGTGGACCCGGAGGCCGCAACCCGCATCTCGCCCGGCGATCGCCAACGGCTGACCAGGGCGCTTGAGGTGTTTGACGGCACGGGCCGCTCGCTCAGCCGATGGCAGGCTCAGACGAAGGCGCCGGTGGTTGAATGGAGCGGCGTTGTGCTCGCCCCGCCGCGCGCGGAGCTCTATGCACGGATCGACGCGCGCATGGCCGCGATGATGGAAAGCGGCGCAAGCCAAGAGGTCGAGCGCCTGCTGGCCCGAAAGCTCGATGCCGCCCTGCCGGTCATGAAGGCCCTGGGCGTGGCCGGCCTCGCCGGCCAGCTCCGCGGGGATCTGACCCCGGCCCAGGCGCTCGCCCAGGCTCAGACCGCGACCCGCCAGTACGCCAAGCGCCAGATGACATGGTTCGAACATCAGACGCCGGACTGGCCGCGCGTGGCGGACGCCGGCGATGTGGAGGGCGTGCGGGCGCTCCTTCAAGGCGCGGCGCCTTGACCGGCCTCTACAGTAATGGCAAGGAATCCCCTCGAATCCGGAGCAGACCCCATGCGCGGCGCGCACATCGTACTTAGACGGCGACCCGGGAAGGTAGCAGGCTAAACCCCTGCCGCCGTCTTTGGTCGCGCACGCCCAAGCCCCCCAGAGGGGCTTTTTTCTTGCCCCGGTTCCATCCTTAGTCGAAGTCTCACCCAAATGACCGCTCATCCCGCCCTCGAAGCAGACCAGGCCGCCGACGCCGCCGAGATCCTCACCGGCGCCCAGATGGTGGTGCGCGCCCTGGTGGATCAGGGGGTCACCGACCTCTTCGGCTATCCGGGCGGCGCGGTGCTGCCCATCTATGACGCCCTCTTTCATGAGCCGCGCCTGCGCCACGTTCTGGTTCGTCACGAGCAGGGGGCGACGCACGCGGCCGAGGGCTATGCGCGCTCCACCGGCAAGCCTGGGGTGGTTCTGGTGACCTCGGGGCCCGGCGCCACCAATGCGGTGACCGGGATCGTCGACGCCCTGATGGATTCCATCCCCCTGATCGTGATCACCGGCCAGGTGCCCACGCATCTGATCGGGACCGACGCCTTCCAGGAGTGCGACACGGTGGGGATCACCCGCTCGTGCACCAAGCACAACTATCTGGTGAAGGAGGTCCGCGACCTGCCGCGCATCCTGCACGAGGCTTTCCACATCGCCACGACGGGGCGGCCGGGGCCGGTGGTCATCGACATCCCCAAGGATGTGCAGTTCGCGAGCGGTCCCTATGTGGGTCCGGCCAAGGCGGCGCCGATCCACGACTACCATCCGCGGGTGGAGGGCGATCCGCGCAAGATCGCCGAGGCCTGCGCCCTGATCGCGGGGGCGAAGCGGCCGATCTTCTACACCGGCGGCGGGGTGATCAACGCAGGGCGCGGCGCAAGCGCATCGCTGCGGGAGCTGGCCCGCCTCACCGGGGCGCCGGTGACCTCGACCCTCATGGGCCTGGGCGCCTTTCCGGCGGACGATCCGGCGTGGCTGGGCATGGTGGGCATGCACGGGACCTTCGAGGCCAACCACGCCATGCACGACTGCGACGTCATGGTGGCCATCGGGGCGCGGTTCGACGACCGGGTGACCGGGCGGCTCGACGCCTTTTCGCCGGGCTCGAAAAAGATCCACATCGACATCGACCCCTCCTCCATCGGCAAGGTGGTGAGGGCGGACGTGGGAATCCTGGGCGACGCGGGAAAGGTGCTGGACGCCCTGATCGCGGCGTGGAAGCGCGAGCGCCCGGCGCCGGACGCGCGGCGTCTGGAGCCGTGGTGGAAGCAGATCGCCACGTGGCGCGCGCGGGACTGCCTGCGCTATCGGCCTTCGGACACGATCATCAAGCCGCAATACGCCATCGAGCGGCTGTACGCCCTGACCCGGGACCGGGATGCGTACATCACCACCGAGGTGGGCCAGCACCAGATGTGGGCGGCGCAGTATTATCGCTTCCAGCAACCGCACCGGTGGATGACCTCCGGGGGGCTGGGCACCATGGGCTACGGGCTGCCGGCGGCGGTGGGAGTGCAGATCGCCCATCCCAAGAGCCTCGTCATCGACATCGCCGGCGACGCCAGCGTGCAGATGACCATGCAGGAGATGTCCACGGCCATTCAGTACGACCTGCCGATCAAGATCTTCATTCTCAACAATGAGTGGATGGGAATGGTGCGCCAGTGGCAGCAGCTGCTGCACGGGGAGCGGTACAGCCACTCCTATTCGGCGAGCCTGCCGGACTTCGTGAAGCTGGCCGAGGCGTTCGGGGCGGTGGGGCTGCGCGCCTCGACGCCGGCGGAGCTGGACGACAAGATCGAGGAGATGATCGATACGCCCCGGCCGGTGATCTTCGACTGCCGGGTGGAGCGTTCGGAAAACTGCTTTCCGATGATCCCCTCGGGCAAGGCGCACAATGAGATGCTCCTGGGCGAGGACGCGGGCGATATCGGCTCGGTGATCGATCAGGCCGGGCGGGGTCTGGTATGACGCAGGACGCGCCCGCCTCGGCCTATGACATGGGCCACGCGGTGGAGGCGGAGAACCTCGCCACCTTCGCGGTGCTGGTGGACAATGAGCCGGGGGTTCTGCACCGGGTGGTGGGGCTCTTCGCGGCGCGAGGCTACAATATCGAGAGCCTCACCGTGGCCGAGACGGACCGCAGCGCGCGCACAAGCCGCATCACCATCGTGACGCGGGGCACGCCGCACGTTCTGGCGCAGATCGAGGCGCAGCTGCAGAAGATGGTCTCCACCCGCCACGTGCAGAACGTGACCAAGGATCCAAACGGGGTGGAGCGGGAGCTGGCTTTGATCAAGGTGCGCGGCACGGGGGCGGATCGCGCCGAGGCCCGGGGCCTGGCCGACATCTTCCGCGCCCGGGTGATCGACACGAACTCCGAGAGCTTCATCTTCGAGCTCACCGGCGCGCCATCCAAGATCGACAAGTTCGTGGGGCTGATGCGGCCGATCGGGCTGATCGAGGTGTCGAGAACCGGCGTGCTTTCGATCGAGCGGGGAGCGGAGATACTTTAGAATTCACCACAAAGGACACGAAGGACACGAAGAAGATACGAGTGGGCCACTTCCGATTGCGCTGCGCGCGAAGCGCAACCCTTCCTTCTTTGTGTTTTCCTTTGTGATCTTTGTGTTCTTTGTGGTGAAATTCTTTTCTTGCGGCTGCGCCGCCTCAACGGAGTGACCCAATGAAGCTGATCGGCGCGGTGATAGCCGGGCTGGTTCTGGCCTCCGGGACCGCCAGGGCCGAGGACGCGGCGGAGGCTACGGCGGCGGCGGTGAAGGCGGCGGACATCGCCTTCGAGCAGCGGGCTCAGACGGTGGGGCCGGCCCAGGCCTTCCGCGAGACGATGGACGAGAAAGACGCCCTGGAGTTCGGCTCCGGCGCTCCGGTGCGGGGGGCGCAGGCGATCTTCCAGTCCCTGGGCGGAGACAAACCCGGCCAGGGGAAGCTTGAGTGGACGCCGCTGCAGGCCTGGGGCTCCAGGGGCGGCGACATGGGCGTGACCACCGGGACCTGGAAGGCCTTCAGCCCCCTCGCCTCCACGCCGGTGGTCACCGGCCGCTATGTGACCGTCTGGCGCAAGAACGCCGCGGGCCAGTGGAAGGGCCTGATCGACATAGGCAATCCGGACCCGAAGTAGATCTGCGTTGTCAGCCGCGGAAGATGTCGAAAGGGTCGATGCTCAGGACCTTTCGCGCGGCGATGAAGCTTGAAAGCCCGGCGATCACCAGCATCAGGGCGAAGGCCAGGATCAGGTTGAAATAGGTGATGACGGCGGCGTAGTTGGGCTGGGCGTGGCGAGCCGCTTCTATGACCAGGGCGCAGAGGCCGACGCCGAGGCCATAGCCCACCAGGCCGGTGAACAGGGCCTGGAAGAGGATCATATAGACCAGCTCCCAGCCCTGGGCGCCGATGGCCTTCAGGGCGCCGAACTTATCGATGTTCTCAAGGACGAAGCTGTAGAATGTCTGGCCCGAGATGGAGAGGCCGACGATGAAGCTGATCACGCTCATGAGCATGATGTTCGCCCCGATGCCGGTCTGAAAGGTGTAGAAATTGGCGATCCGCCGGTCGAACTGATCCTTGGTGAGGGCCAGATAGCCCAGCTTCGCCACCGCCGCCTGGATGCGCGGGATATCGGCGGGGGTCTTGGGCTCGACGAGCACATAGGAGGTGGTGAACCGGGTCTGGGGCAGATACTGCAGCGCGCGCTCATAGGTGGTGTAGAGGGTGGGCACGCCGAAGAGGCCGTTGGACGCCACCCTGGCGATGCCGACGATCACGGCGCGGTGGTCGTTGATCTCGAAGACCGAGCCAATGACGGGCGATCCCAGCTTGGCGTATTCGGCGTCGCGCACGACGAAGAAACCGTTCTCCGCATAGATGTCTTCTATCTTTCCCTTCTCCAGGGGCGGGCGGCCGTAGAGGCTGGTGTCGTCCAGGCCGATGATGGAGACCGGCTCGAAGTCGCCGTTGTGGAGCTTGGCGAGGCCCCCGCCCAGGTAGAGCGGCACGGCGTAACGCACCCCGTCCATGCTGCGCACGGCATCCTGCAGATAGTTGGGAAGCGGAATGGTGCTGGCGACGGTCTGCACCGACGGATCCATCACCCAGATGGTGGCGCCCACATTGGCCACCGTGGCGGAGGAGCGCTGGAGAATGCCGGAAAACATCGAGGTCATCTGAACGATGAGGAACACCGCAAAGGTGATGCCGATGACCACGGAGTAGAATTTGGTGCGGTCATTCACCAGAAGCTTGAGCGCGATGACGATGAGGCCCGGGTTGACGCCGAAGAAGCGGGCAGCCGGCGGAGCCGGAGCGCCGGGCGCCGTCATTTCGCCCCCGCCCGGACCGCGCCGCCCAAGGGCTGGGAGACACTCCAGCCGCCTCCCGAGGCCAGATAGAGGGCGACGACATCCTGGAGCCGCTGCGATCTTGCGGCGATCAGGATCAGGCGGGCGCGGTCGGCCTGGATCTCAAGGCCCATGGCGTCGTCGTCGGCGATGACGCCGGCCTCGCGATTGGCCCTGGCCAGGATGACATCGCCCTGGGCGGCGTCGGCAGCGTCGCGGCTGGCGGCCGAGACCGCGGCGTCCGCGTCAAGGGCCTTGAGGGAATCGGCCACCTGCTCGAGGGCGGAGAGCACGGTCTGACGGTAGGTCGACTGGACCTGCAGAAAGTCCTGCTGCGCGGCCTTGCGGCCGTACCACAGTGCGCCGCCGGTGAAGATCGGCGCCTTGATCGAGGGGCCGATGCCCCAGAAGACGCCGTCCGGCGAGCCGAGCTTGCCCAGGGAAAGGCTGGCGGCGCCGAAGTTGCCGGTGATGTCGATGGAAGGGAAAAGCGCGGCCGTGGCCACGCCGACCTGGGCGCTGGCCTGATGCAGCGCCGCCTGGGCCTGAAGGATGTCGGGGCGCTCGCGGACGACCTGGGCCGGGAGGCTCACCGGCGCGTCCGGCGGGATGGTGAGATCCGCCAGAGCCGGCGCGGCCGGCGCCGGCGTCCCCGTCTCTCGGCCCAGCAGGCTCTGCAGCAGGGTCATGGAGGCCGCCTGGCGCTGAACCGTGACAGCCAGGGTCTGACGGTCGGCGTCGAGCTGTTGCTGGGCGGCCAGGACATTGGACCAGGCGCCGTAGCCGGCCCTGAACTGGGCGTTGAGACCATCGCGCCGGGCGCCGTCCAGGCGCACGATATCGTCCAGGGCGGCCGCCTGGTCGGCGTAGCCGGCGCGGGCGATGGCTGCATCGACGATATTTCCGGTCAAGGCGAGATAGGCGGCGCCGGCGGCGTAACGCTGCCTGTCGGCCGCCGCGACCAGAGCCTCCACGCTGCGCCGCTCGCCGCCGAAGAGATCGAGCGCATAGCTGACCCTGCCGGTGAGGGTGTAGAGGCCGAAGGTGGCCGGCTTGCCCGAAACGCCCTGCTCCACAGGGGCGAACCGCTCGCGCTCCGCATCGGCCTCGCCGCTCAGTTGCGGGAAGAAGACGCCGGCGCCGGCCCGGCCCTGATCTTGGCTTTCCGCTAGGGCGGCGCGGGCCGCGGTGAGGGTGGGACTGCCCTCCAGTCCGGCGGAAACCAGATCATTGAGCCTGGGCGAGCCGAAGAGCCGCCACCACGCCGCATCGACAGGGCGCCCCGGCTCGATCACCTGGGCCGCGCCATCGCCCTCCAGGCGCGTGACGGCGGAGGCCGCGCCATAACCGGCCAAAGCCGGCGGCGCGGGCGTGGAGAAGTTGGGGCCCACGACGCAGCCCGCGATCAGCGTGCAGGCGAGGAGGCAGAGGCCGGCGGCGGCGCGCCGACGGCCGCTATTGCTCGTTGATGTAAACATCAACTTCCTCGCCCGGGTAGAGCCTGAACTTGGGATCGATGGGGAACCGGAAGATCACCGGCAGAACGCGCAGATCAACCTGCTCCTGACGCTCGTTGGAAAGCTCGATCTTGGGCACCACATAGGGCTCGATGCGCACGAACTGCAGCGGCGTCCTGTAGTCGGCGCCGCGCACACGCATCTCGGCGTCGATGTGTCCGCCCTTGGGGATACGGCTGAGCAGGATCTCGTCGACGTAGCAGCGCACCTGCAGGGTCGTCGCCACCTGGCCGAGCACGGCGACGGGCACGTTCATCTGGGTGTAGGTGTCATAGGTTCCCAGAGGGGAGACGTAGCCGCCCGTGGCCGCGTTGATGGCCAGGACCGCGCCGTCGCTCGGCGCCTTGACCACATATTTGGCCAGCAATGCCTTGTCGGCCTCCCAGGCGTGGTTGAGCGAGGCGTACTGCGCGGCCTGATTCTGGATGTCGTAGGTCCAGGCGCCCGCCTTTGTGAGATCGTACTGTCTTTTGGCCACATCGCTGGCCTTCCTGGCCGCCGCGGCGGCGTCGATGGCCGAATCCAGGCTGTTGCGGCTGACAGAACGCGGATCCACCGCCGCCGAGCGAGCCAGCTTGTCGCGCTGGTGAACCAGGGTGGCGAGGTTTGCCTGGGCCTCGTCAAGCTGCGAGGCGGCGACCGCCAGGGTTTCGCGCCGGGGCTGGGCCTTGAGTTCCGCCAGCTGCGCCGAAGCGCCCTGGGCCAGAAGCCGCGCCTGCTCCGTGGTGGCGCGCTGGACGCTGTCGTCGATGGCGAAGAGAGGCTGGCCGGCGCGCACGGCCTCTCCCGCCTTCACATAGATGGTCACGATAGGGCCGGTGACCTCGGGAAAGATGTTGGTGTTGGAGCCGCTGGACTGCGCGCTCTCGATCATGCCGTTGGCGAAAATCCCCTTGGCGAAGGGGTTGGAGGCCGGCTCGAAGGCCGGGGACTGGGGTTTGACCGGTCGGTTGAGCAGGAAGGCGACAAGGATGGCCAGCAGCACGCCCGCGGCGGCCATGATCACGATCCTGCCCCCCGGCATCGACAGCCGGCGGGCCCGGGCCTTGGGCGTCGTGGGCCCGGGCGCCGAGGGGGCGGCGGCCTCGTTCGGCGCGTCAGCCACCTTCATTATCCTCGCGATGGGAGATCTTGCCGTCCTCCATATGCAGGATCGAACTGGCGAACTCATAGATGCGAGAGTCGTGCGTCACGATGATGATGGCGCGCTCGGGACTCAGGAGGTGGCTCTTGACGAAGGAGACGACATTGCGCCCGGTGTCGCCATCCAGCGAGGCCGTGGGCTCATCGAGGATCAGGATGTCCGGGGTGGTGACGA
>Ga0302279_10005504_pt1 | contig 14111 bp, 11 predicted proteins | sample III_Bog_N3_3_FD_194541 | JGI IMG/M metagenome (GOLD analysis project Ga0302279, IMG submission 194541) | Peat permafrost microbial communities from Stordalen Mire near Abisko, Sweden - III_Bog_N3_3 | ecosystem: Environmental > Terrestrial > Soil > Wetlands > Peat | place: Sweden: Abisko...
GGCCTCACCTACCGGGGCGGGTTCCTGGTGGTCTCCCTGGCCACCGCCGCCGTGGTGCTGGCCGTGGTGTCGGTGCCGCGAGGGCTGCCCGCCCGGCTGCTGGCGTCGGCCCCACTGGTGTGGATCGGGTCGATCTCGTACGGCATCTACCTGTGGCACGTTCCGGCGTTCATCTTCCTGGACGCCGCGCGCACCGGGACCCACGGTGCGGTGCTGTTCGCCGTGCGGTGCCTGGCGACGGTGGTCGTGGCCGCGGCCAGCTTCTACCTGGTCGAGCGACCGGTCATCGAAGGGCGCTTCTGGCGCTCGGCCGCGGGGGTGGCCCCTGCCGTCCTGGCCGTCGGCGCGGCCGTCGTGGTGGTGGTGGCCGGCACGGCGGGACAGGCCACGGCCGCCTCGCCGGGGGCGGTGGCCGGCCTGGTGGGGGCATCGGCGACCCGGGCCGAATGGCAGGCGGTCCACGTCACCAGTTTCGCCGGCAGTGGCCGCCGGACCACCGTGCTGATCGTCGGCGACTCACTGGCCCTGACCGTCGCCGTGGGTATCGCCCCGTGGGCGCAGGCCTACGGCATCGACCTCGGCGGCCGGTCGCACACCGGCTGCGGTGTGGCGACCGCGCTGCCCCTGTCCGACCACGGCACCATCGGCGACCCGTTCCCCAACTGTCCGACCTGGCCGACCTGGTGGGCCGACGACGTCCGTGAGCTCCATCCCCGGGTCATCGGACTGGTGACCGGGTTCTGGGAGGTGGTCGACCGGTGGTACCAGGGCCGGTGGCAGCATCTCGGCGACCCGGCCTTCGATGCCTATGAGACCGCACAGCTCGAACGTGCCGTGACGCTGCTGGGATCCGGCGGGGCCACGGTGGCGCTGTTCACCGCCCCCTACTTCGACACCGGCGAACAGCCTGACGGCGACCCCTGGCCCCAGGACGCGGACGCCCGGGTGGACTGTCTCAACCGGATCATCGAGAGCGTGGCCCGCCGCCATCCCGGGCGGGTCGCGGTCATTCCGCTGCACGCCTTCCTCGACCCGTCGGGGACGTTCACGTCGATCATCGACGGCAAGGTGGTGCGCCAGGGCGACGGGGTCCACACCACGCTGGCCGGGGGCGCCTATCTGGCACCGAAGGTCCTCCCGCTGCTGGCCGCCCTCGGACGCAACCGGTGACGGGAACTGCCCGTTGTCTTAGTTAGCAAAACTAACTATACTGGCCACATGGAGATCACCCTCTCGGACGAGCGGACGATGGCGGCAGGCACGCAGGGGACGTCGGTCGACGGCGACGACGCCGAATTGGCCGCCCGGCTGCGCCTGGCCGTCACCCGCCTGCACCGGTGCCTGCGCCAGCAGGCCGACGCCGGGCTCACCCCGTCCCAGGCGTCCGCACTGGCCGGGATCGAGAAGCTCGGTTCGCCCACCCTCGGTGCGCTGGCTGCCCGTGAGGCGGTGCAGCCTCCGTCGATGACCCGGATCGTGGTCGCACTCGAGACCATGGGCTACGTGACACGGGTGGCCGACCCGGCGGACCGTCGAGTGGCCCGGATCACCATCACCCCGTCGGGCGAAGGCGTGCTCCGCCACACCCGCTCACTCAAGAACGCCTTCCTGGCCGACCGACTGCTGCAGCTGGAGCCGGCGGACCGGGCCGCGCTCGGCGACCTCACCGCGTTGCTCGAACGTCTCGTCGAACAGGACGACCTCGTGGATCCGGTCGTCCCGTGACCGCCTTCCGCGGTGCGATCCACCAGACCTTCAGCTCACTGAGGATCCGGAACTTCCGGCTCTACTTCACCGCCCAGCTCATCTCGGTGTCGGGTACCTGGATGCAGTCGGTGGCACAGGCGTGGCTGGTCCTCCACCTGACCGACAGCGGCGTCGCTCTCGGCCTCGTGGTCGGCCTGCAGTTCCTCCCCATGCTCCTCTTCGGGCCCTTCGGTGGCCTGGTGGCCGACCGGGTCGACAAGCGACGCCTGCTGTTCGCCACCCAGACGGCCGGGGGAGTGCTGGCCCTGGTCCTCGGGATCCTGGTGGTCTCCCACACCGTCGTCCTGTGGCAGGTGTACCTGATGGCCGGGCTGCTCGGTGTGGTCAACCTGTTCGACAACCCGGCTCGGCAGACCTTCATGATCGAGATGGTCGGGCGCGAGGACCTGCCCAATGCGGTGAGCCTCAACTCGGTGGTCATGAACGCCTCACGGGTCGTCGGACCGGCCATCGGGGGCGTGATCATCACGGTGTTCGGGCTGGGGATCTGCTTCTTCGTGAATGCCGCGTCCTACGTGGCGGTCATCGTCGGCCTGGCCATGATGCGGACCTCCGAACTCCACCCGACCGCGCCGGTCGAGCGGGCCAAGGGGCAGGTCCGGGACGGCTTCCGCTACGTGTGGCGCACACCCGCACTGCGCAACGTGCTGCTGTCCGTCGCCCTGATCGGGATCTTCGCCTACAACTTCACCGTCACCCTGGCACTGCTGGCCAAGGGCACCTTCCACGGCGGCGCGGGCACCTACGCCACGCTGACCGCCTGCATGGGTGCCGGAGCGATCGTCGGCGGACTCGCCGCCGCCCACCGGGCCCGGCCCACGCCGCGACTCCTCCAGGTCCTGGCCCTCATCTTCGGTGGACTGCTCGCCGCGGTGGCGTTGGCACCGACCCTGCTCGCCGCCGATCTGCTCATCGTGCTGATGGGGGCCGCCTCGATCGGCTTCATCGCCACGGCGAACGCCACCCTGCAGCTGACCGCGGACCCGTCCATGCGGGGCAGGGTCATGGCCCTCTACGCCATGGCCTTCCTGGGGACGACCCCGATCGGCGCCCCGTTGGTCGGTGCCATCGCCCAGTGGACCAGCCCCCGGATCGCCCTGCTGACGGGAGCGGCGGCCACCATCGTGTCGGCCGGGTTGTTGATGTGGCGCCACCAGGCCGGCATCCGGTCCGGCGCCCAGGTGACCGAGGCGGAGATCCACCAGATCGAAGCGACGGCCGTCGAGGACGTCGAGACCCGCGCCGGCTGAGCCGACGCGCGGGAGTCAGCCTGCGGTCGCCGGCTTGGGCTCCTTCGGCAGTCCGAGCACACGCTCGCCCACGATGTTGCGCTGGATCTCGGCGGTGCCGCCCCAGATGGTCTCGGACCGCGAGAAGAAGAACGATGCCTGCAGGTCACTGACCGGGTAGTCGTCCCGACCCCGTCGGAGACGCTCGTCGGCGGCGTCACCGGGTGTGCCGGTCAGGATCTGGCCGTCCATGCCCAGGATGTCCATGGCCAGCTCCATCGTGTCCTGGTGGTACTCGGACCAGTTCATCTTGTTGGCGGCCCCGAGGGCGGCCATGTGGTGGGTGCCGTTGAGGGCATCGGTCAGCGACCGGTAGCCGTTGATCTCCATGATCTTCACCTTCGACCAGGCCGTGGCCAGGCGCTGGCGGATCAACGGGTCGTCGGCCTTCCCGTTCTTCTTGGCGGCGGCGATGATGGCGTCGAGCTCACGGAGGAACCGGCGGTGCCCCGTCGTGGCCGACGAGCCGCGCTCGAAGCCGAGGGTGGTCATGGCCACCTTCCACCCGTTGTTCACCCCGCCCACCACGTTCTCCTTGGGACAACGGGCGTTGGTGATGAAGATCTCGTTGAAGTCCGCACTCCCGTCGACCTGGGCGATGGGCCGGACCTCGATGCCCGGTTGGTTCATGGGCACCAGCAGGTAGGAGATGCCGGCGTGCTTGGGGGCGTCGGGATCGGTGCGGGCCAGCAGGAAGATGTAGTCGGCGAATTGGGCCTGGGTCGTCCATACCTTCTGGCCGTTGATGACCCATTCGTCACCGTCCAGCTCGGCCCGGGTCTTGAGCGAGGCGAGGTCGCTGCCGGCGTCGGGCTCGCTGAACCCCTGGCACCAGGCGATCGTCCCCTTGAGGATGCCGGGGATGAACTGCTGCTTCTGTTCCTCGGTGGCCCACTGGAGGATGGTGGGGCCGACCAGCGTGTCGCCGAAGAAGTCGGCCCGCAAGGGGGCCTCGGCACGGGCGAACTCCTCGTTGAGGACGACCGACTCCATGAGGCTGAGCCCTTTGCCGCCGTACTCCTTGGGCCAGGATGCGCAGATCCAGCCACCGGCGAAGAGCTTCTCCGTCCACTCGGCGAGGAACGCCTTGCGCTCCTCCTTGGCCATCGAGAAGCCCGGCGTGCCCCACCCCTCGGGCAGGTTGTCGGTCAGCCACTGACGGATCTCGGCGCGGAACGGCTCGGTCTCGACGGGGTAGTTCAGGTCCATGGGCCGAGATTACCCCCGGTGGTCCCGGGGGCGACAGGTGCGCCGTGGCCGACCGCTCACGACGACCACCTCCGTCGACGGCGCACGTGGTGCCTCCTGGCGGGCCGCCCGGACGTCGGGTGGGCGTCTACGCTCTTGGGCGGGATGAGCACGACGCCGACCGAGACGCACCAGGACCTCGAGATCCTCCACCTCTCCAACATCGTGAGACGACCGTTGGTCGACGGTGCCGGGGACCGGATCGGTCGCGTCCAGGACCTGGTGGTACGCCTCGGGGACGCACCCCACCCGCCGGTGGTCGGCCTGGTGGTCACCATCGGTGAACGGGACCTCTTCGTGCCCATCCGGAAGGTGGCGGCCTTCGAGCCGGGGCGGATCCTCTTCGACGGACTGCGGGTCGACCTGCGGCGGTTCGAGCGCCGTGAAGGTGAGGTGCTGCTGGCCAGGGACCTGCTCGCCCGCCACGCCATCAACTTCGTGGGTGGCCGGATCATCAAGGCCAACGAGATCGAACTGGCCAAGGTCGGCGGCACCTGGGAGGTCGTGGCCCTCGACCCGTCGGCCCGTCCCCTGCTCCGCCGACTGCTGCCGGGGTCGCTCGGACGGGGGACGAAGCCCGGGCCGATGGTCGACTGGGCCAGCATCGAGCCGTTCGTGGCCCATGTGCCGTCCTCCAAGCTCCGGATCCCCTATCGCAAGCTGTCGAAGCTCCGTCCGGCGCAGATCGCCGACCTGGTCGAAGCCGCCTCCCACGAGGAGGGTGAGGAGATCATCGAGGCGGTGGGCCAGGACACCGAACTCGAGGCCGACGTGTTCGAGGAGCTCGACACCGAGCACCAGACCGAATTCGTGCGCAGCCGCTCGGATGCGGAAGCGGCCCGGCTCCTCTCCTCGATGGCCCCCGATGACGCGGCCGATCTGATCGGCGACATCGACCAGGAGCGCCGGCTCCCGATCCTGGCGCTGCTGCCCGAACCCCAGCAGCGCAAGGTCCGGTCCCTGCTCAGTTACCACCCCGAGACCGCCGGCGGTCTGATGAGCCCCGACTTCCTGTGCCTCCCCGCCGACCGTCCGGTGGCCGAGGTGCTCGACGCGGTGCGCGCCAGCACCTTCGCCCCCGAGGCCCTCAACGTGGTCTTCGCCGACGACCCCGACGACCAGGTCATCGGCTCGGCCTCGGTGGTCCGGCTGGTCCAGGCCGACCCGACCGCCCCGTTCGGCTCGGTGTGCGAGGCGGACCCCCTCCACCTCCATGTCGACTGGGACCTGGGTGAGATCGTGCGCAAGATGTCCGACTTCAATCTCATCGTCGCTCCGGTCCTCGACGAGGACCACCGGATGATCCTGGGCGTGGTCACCGTCGACGACGTGCTCGAGCTCCTGCTCCCCACGGGGTTCCGGCGCGACTTCGGGCGCACGGCGGCCGAGGACTGACCATGGTCCGTCGCCTCCGCATGCCGGGTCCGCCGATCGTCGTCGGGTACCCCCCCAGTCCCCCCTCGTAGGCCGGCCAGCGGCATGGCCGCGCCCGATGACCCGCCCGTGGGCCACGTCGGGGCAACCGAGCCGACCGGGACCCACGGTCCCCCGATCCCGTTCGCCGCGCCACCGCGACGTCGGGCAGTAATCACCGGCCGCAGCGCGGCCGACCATCAGTCGAGCAGTCAGGCGCCCGTGCGCCGAGAGGTACGTCATGGCCGAACGTCAGCCACCGGACAACGAAGTGACCGGACCGGACGGTCCCGAGGAGAGTGCCGTCCTCGATTCCGCCCACGTGGGCGACATCCACGGTGCCTTCGGCACCATCCGTGAGCACGACCTCGACAGCCGTCGTTCGTGGACGGCCCGTCTGCTCACCCTGTTGGCCATCATGGGCCCCGGACTCATCGTCATGGTCGGTGACAACGATGCCGGGGGCGTGGCCACCTACAGCCAGGCCGGACAGAACTACGGGCTCTCGCTGCTGTGGCTGCTGCCCCTGCTGATCCCCGTGCTGGTGGTCAACCAGGAGATGGTGGTGCGCCTCGGTGCGGTCACCGGCGTGGGACACGCCCGCCTGATCAACGAGCGCTTCGGAAAGTTCTGGGGGGCGTTCTCGGTGGGGGACCTGTTCATCCTCAACTTCTTGACCATCGCCACCGAGTTCATCGGGGTCAGCCTGGCCCTCGCCTACTTCGGGGTGAGCGAGTACCTCTCGGTGCCGTTGGCCGCCGTCGGTCTGGTGCTGATGACCGCGTCGGGCAGCTTCCGACGGTGGGAACGCTTCATGTTCGTGTTCATCGCGGTGAACTTCCTGGTCATCCCCCTGGCATTCCTCTCCCATCCGACCGGAGGGGCGTTCTTCCACGGGTTGATCACCCCCGGCGCACAGGGCGGGTTCACCTCGACCTCGGTGCTGTTGATCATCGCCATCGTCGGCACCACGGTGGCGCCGTGGCAGCTCTTCTTCCAGCAGTCGAACATCGTCGACAAGCGGATCACCCCGCGGTGGATCAACTACGAGCGGGCGGACACCGTGGTCGGGTCGCTGATCACCGTCTTCGCCGCCGCCCTGATGATGGCGGTGGTGGCCACCGCCTTCAAGGGGACCTCGTTCTTCGGGAACTTCACCAACGCCGGCGGCGTGGCCAAGGGGCTCCAGCACGAGGTGGGCCGGGCGGCCGGCGCCATCTTCGCCATCATCCTCCTCAATGCCTCGATCATCGGGGCCGCCTCGGTGACCCTGTCCACCAGCTACGCCTTCGGCGACGTGTTCGGCGCCCACCACTCGCTCCACCGGAGCTGGCGGGACGCCAAATTCTTCTACGGGGCGTTCACCGCCATGGTGGTCCTGGCCGCCGTCATCGTGATCATCCCCGGGGCTCCGCTCGGTCTCATCACCACCGGCGTCCAGGCCCTCGCCGGGGTGCTGCTGCCCAGCGCCACGGTGTTCCTGCTGCTGCTCTGCAACGACAAGCAGGTCCTCGGGCCGTGGGTGAACCGCCTGTGGCTGAACATCCTGTCGGGAGTCATCGTCTCGATCCTCCTGGCCATGTCGCTCGTGTTGATGGTGACCACCCTGTTCTCCTCGGTGGACGTGACCACGTTGGCGGAGGTGCTCGGCGGGGTGCTGGTGGTCGCCTACGTGGTGGTGGGCGCGTTGCTGGTCAAGAACCGCAAGACGAGGGAGCCGGTGCCGGTGGTGCCGATGGAGCGCAAGGCGACCTGGCGGATGCCGCAGTTGAGTCTGCTCGAGCGTCCCGTCTGGTCACGTGGTCGCCTGATCGGCATGTACGGGTTGCGGGTCTACCTGGTGGCCGCCGTGCTGCTCCTACTGGTCAAGGCCATCGAGCTGGGGGTCTCCACCCACTGAGCCGGTGGTCGATCCGGTGCGGAGCGGTCGGTCGGACCGGGGCTGACCAGGTCGTCCGCCGGGGGTCGGGTCCGGCCCGGCCGGAGGGGTGGGGGTTTGCGCATCCGCCCTGCTCGCGAGAGTATCTGTCTTCTATGTGTCCTCCTGCGCCGGTCGCCCATGCCTAGCCTCTGGTTCCGGCGCAACAAGATCAAGGGCCCTGACAGGCCGCCGCCGGTCCCCGAGCGCATCGTTCCCCGTCCACCGGCTCCCGGAGGCCTACGCATCGCCTTCCTGGTCTACCGGGGCAATCCGCGCTGTGGCGGCCAGGGGGTCTACACCCGGCACCTGACCCGTGAACTGGTCGCTCTCGGTCACTCGGTGGAGGTCTTCGCCGGGCAGCCGTGGCCCGAGGTGGACGAGGGAGTCGGCTTCACACCGGTCCCCAGCCTCGACCTGTACCGGGACCCGGATCCGTTCCGGGTGCCCCATCTGGCTGAGTTCCTGAACTCGTACCCCACCTCGGTGGCCGCGCTCGAATTCGCGGTCATGTGCACCGCGGGGTTCCCCGAGCCGTGGACGTTCAGCCTGCGGGCCCGCCAGATCCTGGCCGGCCGGCGCGACGAGTTCGACCTGGTCCACGACAACCAGTGCCTGGGGTACGGCATCGAAGGGATGATGGAGGACGGGTGGCCGGTCCTCGAGACCCTGCACCACCCCATCACCGTCGATCGCCAGCTGGCCCTGAGTCACACCACCAACCCCTGGCAGCAGTTCAGCCAGCGCCGGTGGTTCGGATTCCTGCGCATGCAGGTCAAGGTGGCGCGTTCGTTGCCCCGGATCATCACGGTGTCCCAGTCGTCGAAGACGGACATCACCGCCCAGATGGGCGTGGAGTCCGACCGGATGACCATCGTGCCGGTGGGTGTCGACCACACGGTGTTCCGCCCCCGCGACGATGTGCAGCCGGTCCCCGGGCGGATCATGGTGACCTCCTCGTCCGATGTCCCGATGAAGGGACTGGTGCCCCTGCTCGAGGCGGTCGCCAAGCTGCGTACCGAGCGCGACATCGAACTGGTGGTGATCGGGAACCCGCGACCCGACGGGCGGGTGGCCAAGGCCATCGAGCGCCTCGACCTGGCGCCCATCGTCCGGTGTGTCACCGGGATCAGCGATGACGAACTGGCCCGCAACTACGGCCAGGCCCAGGTGGCCGTGGTGCCGTCGCTCTACGAGGGGTTTTCGCTGCCGGCCATCGAGGCCATGGCCTGCGGGGTCGCACTGGTCGCCACCACCGGCGGGGCCCTGCCCGAGGTGGTGGGCACCGACGGGGAGACCGGTCTGCTGGTCCCGCCCGACGACCCGGGAGCGTTGGCCCAGGCCATCGGTCGCCTGCTCGACGACGACGAACTGCGCGCCCGGCTGGGTGCGGCCGGTCGCGAACGGGTACTGGGCCGGTTCACCTGGCAGGTCACCGCGGCCGGTACCGCCGACGAGTACCGGGCACTGCTGGAGGACGTGGAGGTCGGACGATGCTGACCGTGGACTATGGACGACTGGGAGTGCGATCGGGCGACCGGGTGCTCGACCTCGGCTGCGGCTTCGGGAGGCACGCCTATCAGGCGGCCCGCCTGGGTGCCGAGGTGGTGGCGTTCGACTTCGGGGCGGACGAGGTGCGCAGCGTGCAGGACACCTTCGGGGCGATGGCCGTGGCCGGCGAGCTCGACCCCGTCGAGTCCCGGGTCGGTGCGGTACAGGGCGACGCCCTGGCCCTACCGTTCCCCGACGGTGCCTTCGACCGGGTGATCGCATCGGAGATCCTGGAGCACATTCCCGATGACGAGCAGGCCATGGCCGAACTGGCCCGTGTGCTGCGGCCGGGCGGCACCATGGCGATCACCGTCCCCCGCACCGGGCCCGAGTTCGTCAACTGGTCCCTGTCCGACGAGTACCACAACGTCCCCGGCGGTCATATCCGGATCTACCGTCGGAGCCAGCTGGTCGAACGACTCGAGGGCACCGGCATGCGTGCCACCGGCCACCACCACGCCCACGGGTTGCACGCCCCCTACTGGTGGCTCAAGTGTCTCGTCGGCACCACCAACGACACCAACCCCGCCGTGGCGGCCTACCACCGGCTGCTGGTGTGGGACATCGAGAAGGCTCCGAAGGTGACCCGGCTCACCGAGCGGGTCCTCAACCCCCTGGTGGGCAAGAGCCTGGTCGTGTATCTGGTCAAGCCCCTCGACGTCCGTGCGCCCGGAATCGACGCCCCCGTAGGGGCCACCGCGTGAGGGTGATGCCCGAGGTCCCCGGGGTGATGAGCGCCGACCAGGTCCTGGCCACCGCACAGTCGATCGTGGAGCTGCAGCGACCCGACGGGATGATCCCCTGGTTCCCCGGCGGGCACTGTGACCCGTGGAACCACGTCGAGGCCGCCATGGCGCTCACCGCCGCCGGGCTGGACACCGAGGCCGATCGGGCCTACCAGTGGTTGGTCGACACCCAACTGCCCGACGGCAGCTGGTTCAACTACTACCTGACGACCGGGGTGAAGGACGCACGCCTGGACACCAATGTCTGCGCCTACCTGGCCACCGGGGCCTGGCACCGCTACATCTCGACCGGCGACCTGGCCGGGCTCGAGCACCTGTGGGCGGCCGTCGAGTCCGGCGTCGACTTCGTCCTCCGCTACCAGCGCCCCGACGGCTCCATCCGCTGGTCGCTCGACTCGTCGGGATTCCTCGAGGAGTACGCCCTCCTCACCGGTTCGTCGTCGATCTACCACAGCCTCCGGTGCGCCATCGCCTGTGCCGAGCAGCTCGGCCACGAGCGTCCCGACTGGGAACTGGCAGCAGGTCGGTTGGCCCACGCGGTGGCCCACGACCCCGACGCATTCGCCCCGAAGGTCGAGTTCGCCATGGACTGGTACTACCCGATCCTGTCGGGTGCCCTGAGCGGCCCCGCGGCCCACTCCCGGATCGACGGCTCGTGGACAACGTTCGTCATCGAGGGCCGCGGCGTGCGCTGCGTGTCCACCGGCGAATGGGTGACGGCAGCGGAAACGGCGGAGTGTGTGCTGGCCCTCGACGCCCTGGGACGCGACGCCCAGGCCCGGGAGCTGTTCACCTGGGTCCAGGACCTGCGCAACGACGACGGCTCCTACTGGACCGGCATGGTCTACCCCGAGGAGGCGACCTACCCGCCGCTCGAGCGTTCGACCTACACCGCCGGGGCCATGGTGCTGGCTGCCGACGCCCTCGGTCGCTGCACCCCGGCGTCGGGCCTGTTCCGGGGCGAAGGGCTCCCGAGCCACCTGGACCTGACCGAGCCTGCGCCCGAGGCCCCGGTCGAACCGGCGCTGCGGGCCCCCGGCACGCCCGGCACCCCCTGAACGACCTCCCCGGCTGAACGACCTCCCCGCCTGAACGCGCTGGTTGACCTCGGTCGACCCTTCGATCCGACGGTGCGGCCCGTCCGTGGGGCCCGACGTGCGACCCGACCATCGTGACTGGCGCGATTCCCAGCCGACGCTCAGCCGGACGTCAGTGACCACCCAGACCGACTCCGTACGGTGGCAGTCGAAGGAGGTGGACGACGTACACCGACCCCCGTCGTCCCAACCGACATGGTGCTGTTCCTCATGGTCCCCCTGGTCCTCGTGGCCTTCGCCATCGCCATCGGCCCCGTCCTGGCCATGACCGTCGTCTCCCATCTCGAACAACGGTCGAAGTCCGGTTCGCGTGCGTCGGGTCCCGTCGCCGCCCCGTCTCCCGAGCCGGCGGACGACGAGGACGAGGACGACCGCCGGTTGGCCCGGGCCGCCTGACCCTCCCCGGTCGGGGACCGGTGGCGGCCACGCGGATCCTCCGTGTGGTCAGACCCGGCGGAGGAGCCGGAGTGAGCCGCACTCGCCGTCCTCGACGAACTGACCCGAATCCAGAGCAGCCCCGGTAGTCGGCCCAGGCCGGCGCCTCGCCATGACCGCCGTCGATGAAGCAGAACGCCAGCGGGGTGGTCCACCGGGAGCTGACGGTGGGGGAGTCCCCGACCAGTCCGACCACCGATGACTCGAGGTCCGAGTGGATCATGGCCCGGCGCCAGTGGGGGAGCGTGTCGATCCTCGCCGTCGACGGGTCCACCAGCGAGCTGTCGTGGTGCTCCCATCCGGCCTGGTTCTCCTCGGACCCGTGGTGATGGTCGAGACTGAAGAGCACGGCCCCGGTCTCCTCGGCGGCGGCGCCGATGTAGGTGGTGGACTTGCCGCACCACGCGCCGATCTCCACGAAGGTCGCCCCGGGATGGGCTGATCCGGCCCGCAGTGCCCCCAGGAACAGTGCCTCGCCCTCGTCGTCGGGCATGAAGCCGGTCGTAGCGCGGGCCAGCTCGAAGAGGTGCTCCCGGCGCGCCTCCACGACCTCGTGGATGTCGCTGGCGTCGGTGCTGGTCAGATCCATGCGCCCACCCTCCCACGGTGCGGCGGGACGGTCACATCGAACCGGCGCCGAGCCGGATCCTGCTGTCCCGACGGGCGACGACCGGTGCCGGTGCGCACATGCGCCGCCGCCACCTCGCAGGCGAGGATCATCTAAAATCTCATCGGCCAGGTGGGAGATCCGGCCGGACCGGGGGCGGCGAGAATGGATGTCGAGGCGACGCGGGCAGGGGGCGAGTTGCCTGGCCGACGGCACGACCCCGGCGACGGCCCGGTGGAACGACCAGATGGCCATGCGGAATCCGCAGGCGCGGCCGAAATGGGCGGCTGCGAGCGACGCTGGCCGGACCTGCTGTCGGGTCGAGTCGCCACGGTGGGCGCCATCGTGGTCTTCGTGGCGGCCGCTGTGATGACCTTCGTGTTCATCCAGCGCTACGCGCTCGACATCCTCTATGCCGACCAGTGGAAGGACGTCGAACTCATCCATCGGGCGAACGCCGGCACGCTCAGCTTCGGCAATCTCTGGACACAACACAACGAGAACCGCATCTTCGTCCCCGATCTGGTCGTCCTGCTGCTCGGTGTGACGACCCATCTCCAGGTGGTGATCGAGGACTATCTGAGTGGGGCGGCGCTGTGCGGAACGGCCGCACTGCTCGTTCTCGCCCACAGGCGGCGTTCTCCGGGTGTGCCACTCATCGCCTACTGCCCGGTCGTACTGGTCCTCCTCTCCTACGTGGTCGTCGCAGAAGCGCTCTTCGGGTTCAACCTGTCTTGGTTCCTGGTGCTCGTGACGTCGGCAGCCGCACTCTTCCTGGCAGACCGTGTGGAGCTGACCCGGGTGGCGCTGGCGGGAGCGGTGGTGGCCGCGGTCGTCGCCAGCTTCTCCTCACTCCAGGGCCTCCTGGCCTGGCCGGCGGTGTTGGTGTTGCTCTGGCTGCGCCGGCGTGCGCCGTCGGTCCTGATCGTCTGGTGCGGGTGCGCGGTCGTCACGTGCGCCGCCTACTTCTTCCGGTTCGACTTTGCCGAGAGTGGCGCGGCCGGCGGCTCCGCAGGAGCCAGCCCGGCGGACGTGGTGAGGTTCTTCGTGGCCGAGTTCGGTAACGTGCTCGGTAACGGATCCACCGACAACCAGGAGCTGGTGCTGGGTGCCGTCGTGCTCTCGATCTCCGTGCTGGCACTGGTGCTCGGATGGCGTAGGACCACCGCGGACGGTGCTGCCGTCGGTGTGGCACTGATCGTCTTCGGACTCGGATTTGTGGTCTCGTCGACGGTGGGCCGGGCCGGCCTCGGGTTGGCCGACGCACTGCGCTATGCGCCCTTCGTCGTGGTGACCTGGGTAGGCGCCTACTTCGTGCTGCTCGCCGCTGTTGCGTCGCCAACGGCACGGATGGCGACGCAAGCTCCCGATCCAACCCGGAGCGAGACTGGATCCTGGTGGGATCGGCGAGGAGGCATAGTGGTCATGTCGACATTCGCCGTCCTGGTGGTGGTGATGGGACTGCAGGTTGTCGTATCGAACCGGCAGGGAACCACCGACGGCCGGGGCTGGCGCGCCTATGAGTTGACCGTCGCCAATGTCACCGCCAACATCCGAAGTGCGCCCGACGACGTCATCGCCAACACCCTGGGCGACTACGACCCGTCCTTCATACGCAGCATGGCCGAGGTGGCTAGAGAGGAGCGATTGAGCCTGTTCGCAACGAATCTGGCCGCCACCCAGGAGCGGGTCGGACTGGACGAGTCGGTACTCGTGCGGGTGGCGAGGCCCGCCGACGGTGCCGTGCTGGCGGGCGAGGCCCTGCTCGACGCCGGGGCCTATCCGGACCACGTGACGTCGGTCGAGTTCCTCATCACCGGTGGCGGCCACCGGGACACGGTCGTCGCAACCGGCAAACGCACCATCGTCGGCTACCTCGCGAGCTGGGACACCAGCACGGTTCACAACGGCGACTACATGCTCTCCTGCCGGGCGACGGTGGCCTCGGGGCGTACCTATCCGAGTGCGCCGATCTCGGTGGCAGTGGAGAACCCGGGGTGAATCGATCCGGCCGACACCGGAGCGGGTAACCGCCCGGCC
>Ga0302279_10005506_pt1 | contig 14108 bp, 12 predicted proteins | sample III_Bog_N3_3_FD_194541 | JGI IMG/M metagenome (GOLD analysis project Ga0302279, IMG submission 194541) | Peat permafrost microbial communities from Stordalen Mire near Abisko, Sweden - III_Bog_N3_3 | ecosystem: Environmental > Terrestrial > Soil > Wetlands > Peat | place: Sweden: Abisko...
GTGAACTATCGCCTGGCGGCGCCCCAGCATATCGCGCCCTCGGGCTGGCGCTTCGACGCTGCGGCGGCGGCCGGCGGCCTCTTCGTCGACCAGGGTTCGCACGTCCTCGATTTGATGGACTACCTGCTGGGACCGGTAACCGAACCGGTGGGCCACGCGGCCAACATCGCCTCTCCCTACCCGGTGGAGGACACGGTCGCCTTGACCTTTCTCGCCGGCGGCGTGCCCGGCGCCATGACCTGCAATTTCGCCAACATCGCCTACGAAGACTCGCTGCGGATATCTGGGGCGGACGGGGAGCTCAACTTTTCCGTCTTCGGGACCGAGCCCATCCGCCTGCAGACGGAGAAAGGCCTCGAGCATTTTGAGGGCCTGCCGCCCAAGCACGTGCAACAGCCCCTGATCCAGTCGGCGGTCGACGAACTTCTCGGCCGCGGGTTTTGCCCCTGTTCCGGGGAAGTTGCCCGCCGGACGACCCGAGTCATCGATCAGGTTCTCGGCGGGTACTACGGTGGGCGGGGCGATGATTTCTGGAACCGGCCGCAAACCTGGCCGGGCCACCGCCGCATATGAAATCGCTCCAGAATCGTTCGGCAGTCGTCACCGGCTCGACCAGTGGCATCGGCTTGGGGCTCGCCCGCGCCCTGGCGGAGGCGGGCGCCAACGTCATGCTCAACGGTTTTGGCGACCAGGCAGCGATCGAGCAGCTGGTGCGCGAACTCGGCGCCCAGAGCGGAGTCAAAATCGCCTACCACGGGGCGGATGTGAGCAAGGCCTCCGAAGTCGCCGCCCTGATCGCCGCCGCCGAGCAGGCGTTTGGAGCGGTCGACATCCTGATCAACAACGCGGGTTTCCAGTTCGTCTCGCCCGTGGAGGAGTTTCCCGCCGAGCGGTGGGCGGCGATCCAGGACGTGATCCTGAATGCCAGTTTTCATAGCATCCAGGCCGCCTTGCCCGGGATGAAGCGCCGGGGCTGGGGCCGGATCATCAATCTGGTCTCGGTCCATGGCCTGGTCGCCTCGCCCTTCAAGTCCGCCTATGTCGCGGCCAAGCACGGGCAGATCGGCTTGACCAAGGCGGTGGCCCTGGAGGTGGCGGAATTCGACATCACCTGCAACGCCATCTGCCCCGGCTACGTCCGGACTCCCCTGGTGGAAAACCAGATCGAGGCCCAGGCCCGCTTGAACCAACTTCCGCCGGAGCGGGTCATCCGCGAGGTCATCCTGGCCAGCCAGCCCAGTCACCGCTTTGTTGACGTGGAGGAGATCGGAGCTCTGGCCGTGTTTCTCTGCGGAACCTCGGCCCGCTCCATCACGGGGGCCGCGATCCCGATCGACGGGGGATGGACGGCCCGATGATCCAGCCGTCCTTCGCCCCCAGCCGCTGGTGGCGGATCATGCCGGTCGTGTTCGTGGCCTACAGCCTGGGCTTTCTCGACCGGGTGAATTTCAGCTTTGCGGCGGCGGCGGGGATGGACCAGGACCTGGGCATCTCCAAGAGCCTGTCCTCCCTCATCGGCTCGCTGTTTTTTCTCGGGTACTTCTCCTTCCAGGTTCCGGGCGCGGCCTACGCCCAGCGCGGCCAGGTGAAACGCATGATCTTTGTCAGCCTGATCGCCTGGGGCATCCTGGCCTCGCTGACCGGTGTCGTGGCCAGCCCGGGGTGGCTCCTCCTCATCCGCTTTACCCTGGGCGTGATGGAGGCCGCGGTGCTCCCCGCCCTCCTGACCTATCTCAGCCACTGGTTCACCCGGCGGGAGCGCTCGCGCGCCAACGCCCTGGTTACGCTGGGCAATCCGGTGACGGTCCTATGGATGTCGATCATCTCCGGCTACCTCATCCGGGCGGTCGGCTGGCGCGGGATGTTTATTGTCGAGGGGCTGCCGGCGCTGCTTTGGGCCGGGGTGTGGTGGCTCACCACGACCGAGCGCCCGGCGGACGTCAGCTGGCTCAGTGCCGAGGAAAAGCGCACGCTCAGCGAAAACCTCGCCCAGGAGCAGGCGGGCATGAAAACCTACAAGAACTATTGGGCCGCCTTCAGGACGCCCGCGGTAATTCTGCTCTGCGTCCAGTACTTCTGCTGGAGCATCGGGGTCTACGGCTTCATCCTCTGGCTGCCGTCGATTCTGACCGGCAGTTCCAAATTTGGAGTCGTCAACACCGGCTGGCTCTCGGCTGGCCCGTACCTGCTGGCGATCATCGCCCAGGTGACCGTGTCCTATTTCTCCGACCGAACCCTGGAGCGCCGGCGGTTCATCTGGATCTGCCTTTTGATCGGGGCCGTGGCATTCTGCGGCCTCCTCTTCATCGGCGCGGGCAGTTTCTGGCTCTCCTATGGCCTGCTGGCGGTAGCCGGCCCCGCCATGTACGCCGCCTATGCCGTCTTTTTCGCCTTCATCTATGACATGTTGCCGCAAAACGTGGTCGGGGGCGCCTTCGCCCTGATCAACGGCATGGGCGCCCTGGGTTCGTTTGTCGGCGTCTTCGCCGTCGGCTTCTTGAACGGCTCGACCGGCAATCCCAGCGCCTCGTATTTCTTCATGGCCGGGGCACTCCTGGCGGCGGTCGGCGTCACCCTGGTCGTCCCGCGCGCCGCGGCGGAGACGATGACTGGCGAAGTTCTGGCGACCTCCTAATGAAAGCGCGGTTTCGGGTGGTCAATATCGACGGGACGGATTTCGACTATTACGAGCCGGAGCGGAAGCGGATCGAGGCGGCCGGGGCAGAATTTGTCCTGCAGCGCTCCGACACGGAGGAGGCGGTGATCGCGGCCTGCCGGGAGGCGGACGTGGTGCTGGTCGAGCGCACGTCCCGGCCATTCACGCGCCGGATGATGGCGGCCCTGCCGCGCTGCCGCGGCATCATGGCCTGCGCGACCGGCTACGACGGCATCGACGTGGCCGCGGCGACGGCATTGGGCATTGTGGTGTGCAATGCGCCTGATTGCAGCTCGGAGGACGTCGGCGATCATACGGCGGCTTTGATTCTGGCCTCGACTCGCCGGATCCTGGCGATGAACCAGACCGCCCGCTCCGGCGTCTTTCGCTTTCCGATCCCCGGTTTGCGCCGCTTGAGCGCCTTGACCCTGGGATTGATCGGCCTCGGCCGGATCGCCCGGGCGGTGGCGAAACGGATGGCCGGCTTTGGCGTCAGGATGATCGCGGTCGTGCACCATCCGGAAACGACGCCGGGTGAGCCCGGGGTCACGTTTGTGACGCTCGATCAGCTGTTGCGGGAGTCGGATATCGTTTCCATCCATCTGCCGCTGACGCCGGAGACGAAGGGCCTGATCGGCGAAGCCGCATTGCGGCAGATGAAGCCGACCGCCATTCTCGTGAACACCGGGCGGGGGCTGATCGTCGACCAAGACGCGCTGGTGCGGGCGCTCCAGGAAAAGCGCCTGGCGGGGGCAGCCCTCGACGTCATGGCGCAGGAGCCGCTGCCGCCCACCAGCCCGCTGGCGGCCCTCGACAATGTCATTTTGACGCCGCACTACGGTGGGGTTTCGGAAGAGTCTGAATTGGATTTGCACGAACGCACCGCGCAATCGGTCGAAGCGCTCCTCCGCGGCGAGTGGCCGCCGTTTCCGGTCAATCGACCCGCGCGGCGGCGTTAGGTCGGGACCGTGTCGCCCCAGTCGGCGCGCCGGGCCTGTTTGTAAAGCTCGCCCTCCCGCTTGGTGTAGAGGCGTTCTTTGGCGGTGCCGTCGGGCAGACAGAGCTTCAGCGCGACCCGGTTGGATCCGGGGTGGGGCGGGGCGAGCACCCGGGCACTGCCGGCAGCTCCCGGCTGCCGTGACACCGCCAGGTAAATGAACTTTTCATCCTCCCAAGCGACCTCGCCGGCCTTGGCCAGGCGGTGGAGGCGGGAGCGGGCGACCCGTCGCACAAAGTGGCACCAGTCGGGCGAAACGAGCGGACAGGCCTGGGCGTGCGGGCAGGGCGCGAGCACGTAGGCGCCGGCTGAGATCAGTTGTGCGCGCGCGGCCAGGATGCGGCGCCAGCCAGCGGGGGTTCCCGGCTCCACCAAGAGCAGGATATCGCCCGTCAGCGTCCACAACCGGTCAATCAACATCGCTCGGGCTTCCGGAGCCAATTCGTCCAGGACATAGGCGAGCAGCACCAAATCGCGCGGCTCCACGCCCTCCAGGCCGGTCGCGAGGTCCGCTGCATTCCACTCCACCGCGATGGGCGCGAGGCCGGGCGTGAAGCGCTCACCCCAATGCCGGATGGCGGGGCTGTGCTCAAGAAGAAGCGCCCGGTTCAGGCTGGGCCAGCGGCCGGCCGCGGCCCACACGGCCGAACCCGGACCGGCCCCGACGTCCAGGACGGACTGCGGAGAAAAATCCGGCCGGGCCTGGCCGACCTCCTCCACCGCGGAGCGGATGGCGGCGTAGGTCGCGGGCAGGCGAACGGCAAGATAAGCTCGCGCCGCGAGGTCGTCGCAAAGATGCGGCCGACCGTCGCGAACCTCGCCGCGATAGCGTAGCGAGAGCGTCTCCGCCGCTCGGCTCAGTTCAGCCACGCCCAAGCCGGCGAGTGCCGCGTCGACGGCCTGGCGCAATGCCGGGGGCAATTCCATGGCGGCGCCGGGGCCGGCGTCAGACCGGCCGCGAAGCGACCGGGCGAGACAGATGCTCGGTCCAGAGGATCTGCGACCAGGATTCGAGGAGCGGAAAGACCTTCACGATTTCTTCCGTGTCATACCATTTGGCCTCGATCATTTCGGGCTCGTTGACCGCGAACTTCTCGTTTGCGACATGGACAAGGAAGACCACACCGAGATGGACCTGGCCGACCGGGTTGGCGTCGTCGTTGATGAAGCCGGCCACCTTCAGGCTGCTGAGGCTCGGCAGAAAAATCTCCTCATTCAATTCCCGCACCATGCCGGATAGGATCAGGTTGGTCGGACGGGAGCCGGTCTGGTCGAGGTCGTTGATGTGGCCGCCAAAGCCGAGCGAGTATTTGTTATGCAGGCGCTTTTCCCCCTGCTTGGCCGTGCGCTGATAAACGAGAAAGCGCTCGTTGTGCGATACGACGATGTAGGGGATGATCTGCTTGTGGGACGGGTCCTGCTCGGCGGCCGGCCGGTCCAAAAACACCAAAGACTCGCCCATCAGCCCGAGCAAGTCCGCCTGCCCGCCCCCGAAAAAGCCCTGCTTCAGGAAGCCTTTGATCGCATCACGGGGCACTGCCAGGACTCTTTCGTTCATATCCAGGAGGTTGTGGCGCAAAGACCGGGCGCTGGGAAACCCAAAAACCGCTCACATTCCTGCTATAGCCGATTCTCCTCTCAGCGGCGGGGCTTATTCCCCGCTTATTCACCCCTCCAGGCTCAGTCCGAGGGATAGTCGATTGCTGTCACTTCGAGCTGATTCGGCCCCGTCCGTGTCTTTAGCTCCACCTTCTGTCCGACTTTGGCGTTGGTCAAAACCCGGGCGAGCGGGGAAATATAGCTGATCCGCCCTTGGTCCATGTCGGTTTCATCGACGCCGACCAGGCGGTACCGGGCAATCACGCCCTTCTTGTCCCTAAGGCTGACGAGGGCGCCGAACCGGACCCGGGCCCGCTCCTCGCCAGGCGGCGGCGGCTCGACCACCTCGGCACTTTGCAAACTCTGCTGCAGGTAGCGGATCTGGTCGTCGAGCGCGTCGAGCTGGGGTTTGGCCTCGTCCTTGCCTGCCGCCAGCTTCGGGCGTTCGGTCTCAACCAACCGCGTCAGCTCCTGGCGCAGGCGTTCGCGTCCGCCCAAGGTCATGAGGTTTTTCGCGCCGGGCGGCAGCGGCGAGACGCGTTTCACCTGGACGGGTTTTTCCTCCAAATCGGATTCGCGAAGAAATGCGGTGCTCATGCCTCGGGCCTAGACCATATCGAGGCGGGAGAGTTCTGCGAACTTGTTTTCGCCCCGGGGAAACGGAGATTTCCTGTTGAGAAGTTGCCGGCCGAGACCCAGGCTGCGCCGGTGCTAGGGTTGGGCTCTTAGCTCAGCGGTTAGAGCAGGGGACTCATAATCCCTTGGTCGTCGGTTCGAATCCGACAGGGCCCATTCTCAATCACTACCCTCCGCCCTTGGAGAAATTGTCTCATGCGCACCCGAGCAGCTCCGGGTGGTGCGGAACTATTGGATCGATTACCGCACGGAATGGATCTGGATCCGGAAGCAAAATGGCGAATAAGCTCGGAGGTCGGTTAGCTGGTAGGGCTAATAGCAACCAGTTAGCCCGAAGAGCGCTGCTGTCATCGCTTGCGGCGCCCAGCCGGACTGCTATGCTCTTCCCTCGCGATGACGAATTTGGACACCAAGACGGCGGCCCCTGACTCCAGCACGGCGACCAAGCCCCAGGACTCCGGTCTCAAGCTCATCGCGGTCCTGAAGATCGCCAAAGCCCTGCTCATCACCGGCTTGGCCGTCGGTTTTTTCCGCGCGATCGACGCGGATCTGGGCGAAACGCTGCGAAATCTGACCATCAGGCTCCGGATCGATCCGGAAAATCACCTCATCCGCCTGCTGCTCGAGAAGCTCAAATTGATCGACCCGAAGCGATTTCACACCTTTGGCGTTCTTTCCCTGCTCTACGCTTCCGAACTGTACATCGAGGGAGTGGGCCTTTGGTTCAACCAGGCCTGGGCCAAATACCTCGTCGTCATTGCCACCGGATTTTTTATCCCGGAAGAGGGCTATGCCTGCATCCAGCATTTCAGCTGGGGGCGCTTCTCCATCCTTTTGATCAACATCGCCGTCCTGGTTTACGTGATCATGGTGCTGTGCCAGAAAAAGCAGCTAAACCGCGCCACCGGCGAACCCTTGGGACCCGACGCGCCGCCGCAATAGCCGACAGGAAAAGACGCTCGCCGCCGCCGGGCGGCGCCGGTTAATTTGGGGCCATGGGCTTATTCGACCGCTTCACGAACCGGAAAGCAGAGAAGGAGGCGATGCCGGCGGAAAAGCCGGCCATGCCCTTTTCGCCTCCGGCCCGCGATCCGGCTCCGCCCGCTCCGCCGCCCCGGCCGGCTGCCCCCCTGGGCGAGGCCGGGGTTTTGGGCCGCCTCCAGGCCGCCCGGGAAAGGCTCGAGAGCAAGGATTTGCCCGGCGCCACCGCCATCTATGAGGAGGTTCTGGCCACCGCCGGCGACCGCGCCGATGTGCTGGTGACGATTTCCGGCGACTTGGGCTCGCTGGGCCACGTCCGCCCCATCATCGAATTGGTCGCACCGCGCTATGTGGCCGACCGCCATGGCGCGGCTCCCGGCTTCAACCTGCTCCAAGCCTACATGGCCGTGCGCGACCCCGTCCCGGCCCAGCACCTGCTCGACATTCTCTTTGCGCTCAAGCGTCCGGAACTGGAGGAGCGCCTCTACGGCTTTTCCAACGCGATTTCCGAGCTGATGCTGAGCGCCAGCCTGCCGGCGGAGCCGACGGCGCCGGATGCCGCCGGCCCCGATCAGGCGCGCAGGGCCTCCCTCGTCACCATCAGCAAGCCGGTCTGGTACTACGGGCTGGAGCCGCTGGCGGCCCTGATCCTTCCGCCCAAAGCCGGCAAGCTCCGGCGGGTGTCCTTTGCCCAGCTGGCGCTCCCCGCCGCCTACCCTGATTTCTCCGAGGCCATGGACCGGCCGGAAGACGAACTCGGCCGTCTGAGCCGGGCGATTCCCGCCTGGCTGGCGGAGAGCTTCTATTTTTCGCCCGCCTACGAGGCGAACGTGGCCGTGGCCTGCGAGCAGGGCGCGACCGGTACGCCTCGGCGTCCCCTCCTCTTTGGCCATGAGTGGGGCACCGAAACCCTCCGTCAGTTGGTGGATTCCACCTCAGACGGCATCGATTACGTCATCACCGGGGTGCTCCGCCAGCGCTCGGGCGACTTCGAGGCCAATTTTCGCCTCTGGGAGGTGAAGAAGTTTCGCGAGCGCAAGCAGTTCACGGCCCGCTGGAATCCGGCCACGGCTGACGCGGAATTGACCAAGCTGCGCGAGGCCATCGCTCAGTTCATGGAATGGGCGCCCTATCCCGCCGGAGCGGGCGGGGTGGCGTATGTTCCGCCGGTGGCGGCGCGCGCCTGGGTGGACTGCCTGGGGGCCTCGCTCGGCCTCTTCCTGGCCGGCAAGGGCATCTGCCCGCCCGCCTTATTGCCGCCGCTGGAACCGCTGGCGACCGAGCTGGCCGCGCTCGCGCCCGCCTCCGAAACCGCGTCGCTCGCTTGGCTGACGCTGGCCCGCCGCTGCCGCGAGCTCGGTTTGCCGCTGGCGGCGGCGCCGGCCGGACTGTTTGCCTCGGCCGTCGTGCAGGAGGCGCAGTCGCTGGCGTGAGGACCGGCCGCTAGCGCGGCGCCACCCGCGGATCGATATGAAAGTGGGCCCGCAGCGCGTCGACCGCCGCCCGCGCCTGGCGGGCCTGCAGGTCCCAGCTGCGCAGGACGTCGATTTCGGCCGGGGACAGGACTTCGGCTTCGCGGGCCAGCAGCTGTTTTTCCTGCCGGGTTAAGCCGGTTTTCGGATCGACCTGGTCGCTGCCGGAGCGGGCGCGAGCGTCTGGATCGAGAACCGTGACTTCGTAGCGGATGAGGGCGAGTTTGACCAGCTGGGCGGTGCTCAGCACAAAGCCGGCCTCTTTCAGCGTGACCGCATCCTGCGCCACCGGGCCGCTCGGGGCGGTGCCGTAGGCATAGATGGCGCCATTCCACTCCCGCAATTTCTGGGCGGTGTCGCGGCCGACCAGCTTCTTGATATTGGCGTCGATGGCATCGGTGGCGTGGTCGACCGACGCAATCGTCTGCGAAGCGCTGAATTTCCGGCCCGACTCGCGGAGGCGGTGCACGATGTAGCGGTTGGCGAGCGCGCGCTCCACGAGCAGGTCTTCCAGCGGCGCCAGCTTTTCCGGGGGCAGATTGAGGGCGGTGAGAAGAATGTCGTACCGGGCCAGAATCCGTCGCCGCTCCAGCTTGCGGAAAAAGGGCTGCCACTGCGGGTCGCGGTCGACCGCGGCGTTGAATTGGTCGATGGTGGCCGGCTCCGGAGCCGAGCGGCTCGCGGGAAACATCCGCCGGATGTCCGAATCGACCTGGCCGTTCAGGGTCGCCTCCGAGGCCAAGCGGGCTCGTTCCGCCCGCGTCAGCTGGCCTTCCAGATCCGTGAAGGCCTGGCGGTCGGCCACGGCGTCGACCCGCGCGCGCCCGAGCTCCGCGCGCTGCCGCACGCCCCAGAAGAGGGCGGAGCCCAGCGCCACCGCCAGGGCCAGGGATAACCAACGAAAGGGGTCACGCATAAGTTTTTTGATTTTAATTCCGCAAGGGGGCGACGGGCACGGCCGGGTTAGCAGAGGGTTTCAGGGCACCAGTTCCCAGACCCGCAAGCCCACATTCCGCACGCCGGCGGCGGCGGAGAGCTGGAGATTGAGGGTCGGATGGGTATCGATCCAGGCTTGGATTTGGTCTCGGGTCCAGCTGTGCGCCGGCTGGCCCTCGATTTGGGTCACGACATCGCCTTCCTGGATGGCGGCCGCTTCCGCCGGACTGTGCGGAATGATCCCGGCGACCCGCCAGCCGTCGGGGTCGGCAAACAGGCTCAGGCCAACGCTGCGCTCCGGGGGCGAGGGCAACGGGCCGGCCTCCGCCGCGCACAGCCAGAACTTGTCCTCGGACTCGTGAAAAACCAGGCAGAAGGTGTGGAGCAGACCCAATCCGACCGTGGGAGGTCCGTCGCTGATGCCGACCACCGGCTCGGCCAGGCGCAGCCGGTCCAACTCCAGGGTCCCGGCCAACCGGCCGATCTGCTCGCGCCCCGCTTCGCCGGCAACGGCGAGCAGAAAGCCCGGGCGGGGCTCGACCTTCCATTGCAACCCAGTCAAGTCGTCCGGCGGCAAATGCAGCCGGTCGTTCGAGCCCGTGTCGACCATGACGCTGACCTCCTTGCCCTGCAATTTCACCGCAATGAAGGGCACTTCGCTGTGCTCCGTGACGGCGAATTCGGCCCGGATGGGCGGCAGATCCTTCGGCCGGTCGTCGCTTAAGACCAGGTTTTGGTTGGGAAAATCCAGCGCGAAGAAAAGGTCGGCGAACAGGGAGTAGCCCAGCAGGCCGTCCAAGGCGCGGCTGTCGAGTTTGGACTGCAGCTCCAAGGGGACGACGCCGACGACCACCCCCTGGAATTGGACGCCGCCGATTCCGACCGAATCCAGCAGGACCCGCGGCATGGTGAGAATATCGCCGAGACCATTGACCACGGGGGCGTCGTCGTCGTTCGTTTCGACGCCGCGCGCCTCAACCGCGGCGGCCACTTCCGGCGAGATGATGGAAATGGAGCAGCCGGTGTCGATTTGCATGCGGAAGGGACCCTGGCCGTTGATCAGGACGCTGACGTACATGCCATGGCCGCTCACCTCGGCCGGAATCACCGTGGCCTGGGCGATCCGGGTGAAGAGCGGGGCGTATTCCGGCACGGTGGCCGGCAGGCGGGCGAGAATGCTCGCCGCCATCCCGATATTCAGGAGTAGCCGTTTTGTTTTCGTCACAAGGTCGACCCCGGCAGATTGCCCGGCTGTCACCATCGTTCGACTCGGCCGATAAGCAAGCGGGGGGAGCCGCTCCCCTTGCCTTTGTCCCGCCCCGGGCTCAGACTGGACGGTTCATGCAATCCCAGCCCACGTCCGACCTGCGCATCCGCGCCACCCGGCCGCTCGCCGCCCCCTCCGTCCTGGAGGAGGAGATCCCGGTGGACGATGCCCGCGTGCGGCAAATCGGACGGGCCCGCCGCGACATCGGTGCCATCTTTGGCGGGACGGACGACCGACTGATCGTCGTGGCCGGGCCCTGCTCGATCCACGATCCCATCGCCGCGGTGGACTATGCCGGCTGCCTGAGCGAAGCGGCCCGGCGCTACGAGGCCGATCTGCTCGTCGTGATGCGGGTTTATTTTGAGAAGCCGCGGACGGTGGTGGGCTGGAAAGGCCTGATCAACGACCCCGACCTCGATAACAGTTACCGCATCAACCGCGGCCTGCGCCTGGCCCGCCAGCTCATGGTCGACGTCACCGGGCTGGGCCTGCCGGTCGGGACGGAGTTTCTCGATACCACCCTGGGCCAGTACTATGCCGACCTCGTCTCCTGGGCTGCGATCGGCGCCCGCACGGTCGAAAGCCAGGTCCATCGCGAACTCGCCTCCGGATTGTCCATGCCGGTCGGGTTCAAGAACCGGACCGACGGCGACGTCCAGGTGGCGGTGGATGCGATCCGCTCGGCGCGGCAGCCGCATTGGTTTCCCTCCCTGACCCGGGAAGGGGTTCCGGCCATTCTCGGGACCACTGGCAACGACCAGACCCATCTCGTCCTCCGGGGCGGCACCCGGGGCCCGAACTTTTCCGCCGCGGCCGTGGCGGCGGCGACCGACCTGCTCCGCCAGAACCAGTTGCCGCCTCACCTCATGGTGGACTGCAGCCACGCCAATAGCGGCAAGGATCCCGAAAGGCAGCCGGCCGTGGCGGCGGACCTGGCCGCCCGGATTCGGGCCGGCGACCGGGCGATCGCCGCCGTCATGATCGAAAGCAATCTGGTGGGCGGGGCCCAGGACTACAAAGCGGGCTCCCTGACCTACGGCCAGAGCATCACCGACGGCTGCTTGGCATGGGAGAAGACCCTGCCGGTATTGGCGGTCCTGGCCGAGGCGGTGCGTCAGCGGCGGACCGGGTAGGTCCGGCCTCCGCCGCCGCCAATTGGCCGCAGCCGGCCGCGATGTCGATGCCGCGACGCTGCCGCACTGTGCTGGGCAACGAGAATTCCTCCGCCAGGATTTGCTGGAAACGGGCCGCGGCCTCGCTGCGGCCCGGGGCGCCCGCGTAGCCGGGCGTGGGGTTGAGCGGGATCAGATTCACCTGGGCCGGCAGTCCGCGCAGCAACTCCCCGACTGCGCGAGCGTCGGATTCCCCATCGTTCCTCCCCTCGATCAGCGTCCATTCGTAAAAAATGCGGCGGCCGGTCGTGGCGCTGTACGTCCGGCAGGCTGCCATGAGTTCGTCCAGGGGCCATTTCCGGGCGACGGGGATGAGCGCGGCCCGGCCCGCCTGGGTGGCGGCGTGGAGGGAGACGGCCAGATGCACCGGCCGGCGTTCCTCGGCGAGGCGCAGAATCCCGGGGACAACCCCGACCGTGCTGAGCGTAATGCGCTCGGAACTGAGCGAGACGCCGGCGGAATCGAGCAGGATATCGACCGCCTGCATCACCGCCTCGTAATTGTGGAGGGGCTCGCCCATGCCCATCAGGACGACGTTGCGCAGGCGCGCCCGGTCGCCGGTCGGCGTGCGCTCGCCCTCGCCCAGGACGCGGTTGACATGGACGGTCTGGGCGACGATTTCGCCGGCCGTCAGGTGCCGGCGGAAGCCCATTTGTCCCGTGGCGCAGAAGACGCAGCCCATGGCGCAGCCGGCCTGGCTGCTGATGCAGGCCGTGACCCGGCCGGTAAAACGCATCAGGACCGTTTCGATGACCGCGCCGTCTTCGAGGGCCAGGAGGTATTTGCGGGTGAACCCGTCGGCCGAATGGGTCTCACGGGCGACCGGCAGGGCGCCCAGGGTGGTTTCCGCCTCCAGCCGGTGCCGGACTTTGGCCGGCAGCTGGGGCATGGCGGCAAAGGAAGAAGCGCTTTCCCAATAGAGATAGCGCCAGAGCAGCGGGGCATGGGCGGCGAAACCCCAGGAAGCCAAGAGTTTCGAAAGCTCGGGGCGGGTCAGCGCATAAAGGGAAATCCGGTCGGCCATGGCAGCACCCAGGAAGGCGGAAGCGGTCGCTTTGGGCAAATGCATCCCGCAAAGGGGTCTCTCCCCGCGCGCTCGGCCCTCGCCGTCAGGCAACCCCGGCGAAGCTCGTGAGCAAATCGGCGTAGATCTTCGCGGTCGCGATCAGGTCGCGGACCGAGGCGCGCTCGTCGACGGCGTGATAGTCCCGGCCGCCCGGCCCGTAGCCGGCGGTGGGAATCTTCAGCTCATGGGCGAAAAAGTGCATGTCGTTGAAGCCGGTCGAGACGCTGAAGACGGCCGGGCTGCGCCGCACCCGCTTGACGCTGGCCGCCACCGCGGCGAAGAACGGGTCGGTCGGCCGGTGGAAGCAGGCGAAATTCTCCGAGACCTTGGCGATGGTGATCTTGCAGCCGGGAATTTTCTTCGCCGCCGCCTGAAGGAAGGCCCGGAGCTCGCGCTCGGCCGCGGCGTGATTTTCCACCGCCAGGACCCGCCGGTCGATGCTGAAGGAGGCCAGGGCGGGCACGGTATTGATTTTGCCGCCTTCGCCGGCGGCGAAGACCCCGCCGATATTGAGGGTCGGGCGCATCGTCCGGCCCTCCGGGGTGCGAAACGTGCGCCGGGCCAGCTTCTCCTTGTAGTCGCCCAAGGCGAGGACCAGGGCCGACATCTTTTCCAGGGCGTTGACCCCGGCCTCGGGCATGGAGCCGTGGGCGGCCCGCCCGTGGACGGTGACTTCCAGCCAGACGACGCCATTGTGGCCGCAGCAAACGGCGTTGCCCTCGCCGCCCTCCATCACGATCGCGTAGTCCGCCTGGAGCGGGGCGTGGCGGACCAGCCAGCCGGTGCCGAGGGCGGAGTCGGTCTCCTCGTCGGCGGTGAAGGAGACCTCGATATTGAGCCGGGGCGAAGTCCGCGTGGCGCGCAGGGCCTGCAGTGCCAGGAGCAGGCTCGCCATCGAGCCTTTCATGTCCGCCGTGCCCCGGCCGTAGATCCAGCCGCCGCTGACCGCGCCGCTAAAGGCGGTCCCGTGCCGCCACTGGCCCGAAACCGGCACGACATCGTAGTGGGCGTTGAAATGGAGTGTGCGCTTGGCCCCCGGCGTCCGCCACCGGCCGAGGACGTTGAAGCGGGGATAACTCTGCAGTTCGGACGGGAGCGAGGCCTTCAGCAGCGCGGAGGGGATCCGATAACGCTTGGTCTGGAGCCCCAGCTGCCTCAGCCGCCGCTCCAAGTCCCGGGTGATGAGGTCATAATGGGCGCCAGGCGGATTGACGGTGGGGATTTGGACCAATTCCCGCAGGCAGCGCACCAGGGCGGCGGAATGGCGGTCGATATAAGTGGCGGGGGACATGGCAGCGGTCAGGCGGGGGGAGGAAACAGGGATTT